>Ga0316197_10002115_pt1 | contig 14182 bp, 12 predicted proteins | sample OudBiesiAoxic_MG_FD_204939 | JGI IMG/M metagenome (GOLD analysis project Ga0316197, IMG submission 204939) | Coastal sediment microbial communities from Oude Bieten Haven, Netherlands - site A oxic | ecosystem: Environmental > Aquatic > Marine > Coastal > Sediment | place: Netherlands...
CGACAGCCACTTGAAGCTCCTCGCGCACGCCGGGGCGATCAGTCAGACAGCCGCCCGTGACGTCATGAAGGCCTTCGATCAGGTTCGTGCCATGACCTGGCGATGGCTCAACTCAAGGTCATGATTTCAGTGATATATCCCAGTCAGACTGGATGCTATCGCTGCCGCGGCCTCTGATCGCTGACGCTGATTGCTGTCGCTGGTGGCTGCCACTGCACCTGCCGCTGCAATGCCTCCGCCAGTCAAATCTAAGTCGGCTTCCCGAGACGCTGTCTTGGTCAAGAGTGATCCTGCATCCTGCATCCAGCATCGAGTATCGAGAATCCTCGTTCCCTCAAACTCTGCCCCTGATATTGCGTAAAATTCGACTCAGGTGTAGTGTGCGGATTGCGGGAGGCAGATCGACCTGGTCTCTGCCGACGATCCCCAAACAGACGAAAAGCGGAGGATCTGACTATGAAGCAGACGGCTGATTTGACCGGGTCGGCTCGGTTCATCGAACTCGAGGAGCGCTACGGCGCCCATAACTATCACCCTCTCGATGTCGTCATCGCCAAGGCCGAAGGCGCCTGGGTGTGGGACGTTGAGGGCAAGCGGTATATGGATTTTCTGGCTGCCTACTCGGCTGTCAATCAGGGCCACTGCCATCCGCGCCTGGTCAAGACGATGCGGAAGCAGGCCGAACGGGTGACCCTGACCTCGCGCGCCTTTCGCAATGACCAGCTCGGGCCGTTCTGCGAAGAGCTGACCAGCCTCACCGGCTTCCACCGCGTACTGCCGATGAACACCGGCGCCGAGGCGGTCGAGACCGCGATCAAGGCGGCCCGCAAGTGGGGCTACACGGTCAAGGGGATTCCGGCGGACGAAGCTGAGATCCTGGTCTTTGACGGCAACTTCCACGGTCGCACGACGACCATCGTCGGCTTCTCGTCGGACGAGGAGTACCGCTATGGCTTCGGCCCCTTTACCCCCGGTTTCCGACTTCTGCCTTTCGGCGACGCCGATGCGGTCGAAGCGGCGATGCATGACAAGGTGGCCGCGGTTCTGGTCGAACCGATTCAGGGAGAGGCCGGGATCATCATTCCGCCGGAGGGATTCCTGTGCCGTCTGCGTGAGATCACAACAAACCACAACGCGTTGCTGGTGATGGATGAGATTCAATCGGGACTCGGCCGCACCGGCAAACTTTTCGCTTACGAGCATGAGGGCATCCGCCCAGACATCGTGGTTATCGGCAAGGCCCTTTCGGGCGGCATGTACCCGGTGTCGGCGATCCTCGCCGATGATGAGGTGATGGGCGTTTTCAACCCCGGCGAGCACGGTTCCACGTACGGTGGCAATCCGCTCGGCGCAGCGGTTTCCCGCGAGGCGATGAAGGTGCTGGTGGAAGAAGACATGGTGCAGAAGTCGGCCGACAACGGCGCCTATTTCCTCGAAAAGCTGCAGGCGGTGGACTCGAAGCACGTCAAGGAGATCCGCGGTCGCGGTTTGTGGATCGCGATCGAGCTCAACGACCAGGCCGGTGGCGCGCGGCGTTTCTGTGAAGCGCTGCAGGAGGAGGGTCTTCTTTGCAAGGAGACTCACTCTACCGTCATCAGAGTTGCCCCTCCATTGACCATAGGTCGTGAGGACATCGATTGGGCGGTGGAGCGAATCGCGAAGGTTTTGACGACGCTGTAGCTGGCTTGATCGTTGCGAGGGACCGGAAACCGATCCTGGATACTCGTCTCTCGATACTCGATCCATCCAACCGCTCGGTTAGCCCGCTGATGACGCAGATAACGCGGATCAACAGAGGGGAAATATCTGCGTCAACCTGCGTGATCCGCGGGGAAACGAATTGGACCTTTCAACCGGCAGAGATGTTACGTGCGGACTGACCTGGCCTTTGGCTGCATCCTGCATCCTGCATCCTGCATCACTGCTGTCCAAAAGAAATCCACAGACGACAGCGGCAGCAATCAGGGGGCAGTGGCAGGGAACAGCGCCAGCCATCAGCGCCCGCGTCGGGTGCAGCACAACGCCGAGCCGCAAAGCGGCGACAGATGGATAGCCCGGGGTGTCAACCCCGGATCTGGCGTCAGATTTTCCGTGAAAGCCCCCGGAGGGGGCAGATTCGCGACAGCGGCGGCGTCAGAGGGCAGGGGCAGAGGGCAGGGTCCCGTGACGCCGGCATGATCACCTCCGGGTCGATGAGCCGCCAAGATTACCTTCGGGTCGACAAATAGGGGATGAACTCGCCCTCAGCAGCCATCCGTGACCGTTGCGATGGGGGTCTTCGAGAGTGAGGGTGGTTGGCTTACGGCCACTGGCTGGTGAGGGTGAGTCACGGCGCGCCCTGCGCGCCAGTAACGACTCGGGGGTGACCATGTTCAACGCCGCCACGAAGCCAAACCTCATTGCCCATACGAGAGCCCTCGAAGCAGCAGGTATCGCGATCAAGCTGGTGATGAGGGTTCCCGCTCCTCTGAAGCCGATTGCCGTCGCTGGTGGCTGCCACTGCACCTGCCGCTGCAATGCCTCCGCCAGTCAAATCTGAGTCGGCTTCCCGAAACGCTGTCTTGGACAAGAGTGATCCAGCATCAAGAATCGAGCATCGAGTATCGAGCATCCAGTATCGGCTTGGGGGGCGTATCGCTATACTGCCTTCAATGCGGAGACAGGGCCCCCTCACAATGCGCCATGTGATCGTAGCGGTGCTGGTGATGGTGGTGATCAATGCCCAGTTGACCTGGTGGATCGTTTTCATCCTCCGCCTCAACCGCACGATTCTCGAATTCGAGCGCGAGCGTTTATTGGGTGCCGCACGCACCGAAGCGGCGCGCGTCGAGACCGAGCTCTTTGCGGCGCGTGCCGCTCTCGAAGCTGCGGTTCTGATGGGCGACGAGCCGGGCCGAAGTGCGGTACCGGCTCCCTTTGTCGGATGGCGAACGGCGTTTACATTCGACAGCTGCCCGTCAACCTATGTCAGTGAGTCGGGAGTTGTCGAGCTCAGCGTGGAAGCTGGCCTGCGGTGTGTGACCGGCGTGATCGGGGGCGAGTGGGGCAGATCGGTGCTCTCGGTTGGTGCGCTGCTCGAATTAGTTGCCACCGGGGAGGATGGACCCCCGGGGGTTGCTTTGACCGAGCCGTACGATGGTCTGACGATCAGACCTCGAACGGAGGCCTGGGAAGCGATGCTCGGAGATTACCGACGACGAATTGTCATGCTGGTCTCGGAAGGGGCGTTCTTTGCGGTCCTGCTGCTGGTCCTGATTGGCCTGCTGTGGCGCTCCTTCCGACGCGAGGTGGAGCTCGAACGTCAGCACAGGAATTTCCTGTCGGCGGTCACCCACGAGCTCAAGTCTCCGTTGGCCTCGATGCGGTTGGCATTGGAGACAGTGATCGCTGGCCGTGCGAGCCCCGAGGCAGGGAGAATATTCATAGGGAATGCTCTCCAGGATGTCGAACGCCTCCAGGATCTCGTGGAAAAAGTGTTGGAAGCGACCCGATTCGGCGAGGTGTGGACTGAGATTCACCGGGAGGACACCGATCTCAGCCGGCTGGTCGAGGATTCGATTGACGCCTTCAGACGACGGGCCCTGGCGGCGAACGCTTTGATCAAGGCTGAAATTTCGCCTGACATCCACGCTGAGGTCGACGCCGAGGCGTTTGCAATCGTGATCTCGAATCTGCTCGAAAATGCGGTCAAGTACGGTGATGATCCGGTCGCGGTCGAGATTGATCTGAGTATGGACGGTAACCGGGCAGTGCTCGAGGTTGGTGATAACGGAGCCGGCATCTCCGAGGAGGATGTGGGTTTGATCTTCGGCCGTTTCTACCGTGGCGGTGACGAGATGACGCGAACAACGAGAGGGACCGGGCTCGGCCTGTATCTGGTACAACAGATTGTCGAGGCGCACCGTGGGAAGGTCAGTGTGGCCTCCACTGGGCCCGCAGGCACGATTTTCCGGGTAACTGTCCCCGGATTCGAGGTTTGAGTTCTCGGGTGGGAGGAGACGCATGAAAAAACACATTCTCATCGTCGACGACGAAGAGCATCTCGCCGACGCCCTCGCCCATAACCTGCAGTTCGAGGGTTTTTCGACAACCGTCGCCTACGACGGGGAGGAAGGCCTGAAACTGGCCCGCACGATACAGTTCGATTTGGTGATCCTGGATATCATGATGCCGAAGCTGGACGGGCTCGAGGTCTGTCGGCGTCTGCGAGCTACCGGCAGCAGGGTGCCGATTCTCTTCCTGACCGCCAAGGCTTCCGACGCGGACCGGTTGCTCGGTCTCAAGGTTGGGGCCGATGATTATGTTGCCAAGCCGTTCCTCCTCGAAGAGCTGATCCTCCGCATCCACGGCGTCTTCCGGCGTCAGGAGTGGTACAGCACGGCACCCGCCGATCAGGAGATCTACCGTTTCGGCGAAAACGAGGTCAATTTCTTGAGCTACGAGGCGACGACCGGCGGTCGGACGGTAAGTCTGACAGAAAAAGAGTGCATGCTCATGAAGCTCTTGGTGGAGCGCCGCAACCAGGTGGTTTCTCGGGAAGAGATACTGGAACGGGTGTGGGGTTATCGTTTTTCGACGTCGTCGCGGACCATTGATAATTTCATCGTTCGCCTGCGCCGCTACTTCGAGGCCGACCCCAAATACCCGCAGTACATCCACTCCGTTCGTGGCGTGGGATACCGCTTCACGTATCCGGATTGACCTGAGTGTATTCGGTCCACAGAGTCCTGCTGGCGGCGCTCCTGTTGGGCAATGCTGTGGTTTTTGCCGGGGTGGATTCGCCCATCCAACTGCTCTCCGCCGCGATCGTGCTCGTGCTGATGATCGATTTGCGGCGCGTTCCCGAGGTCCCTTCGGTCGTGCACGCGGCAGCTTGGTCGTTTCTGGTCCTTGCTGTGGTCCAACTCGTACCGCTGCCGGAAGGACTGCGCCGGTTACTGCAGCCGGGCTTCGCTGAGGTGATGGCTGCCGGTTGGGCCCCTCTTTCTCTGGCGCCCTGGTCGACGATCCAGGTTGTGGCGTCGATGGTGGTGGTCGCGGGTATAACCCTCACCGCCGCGCGTATGGCTTCGACGCGGAGCGGTTTGCCGCTCCTGCTCGGAATGATCGCCGTGACCTGCGGTGTGATGGCGGTTCTCGGGCTGGCAGGAGAGAGCGGTGCGCCCGAGCAGGTGCTCTTGATTCGCGCCAACACAGGCGGTGGCGGCGTCTACGGGCCCTTTGTCAACCCCAACCACTTTGCGGCCGGGATTGAGCTCAGTCTGCCGGCGGCCCTGGTCCTGCTGGCCGCTGCAATGCGCAATCTGCCGCAGGCGGGATCCACGCGCCAACGCGCTGCCGTGACGGCGTTGGCCTCGGCGGTGGTGGTAGTTGTGGCTGTGGCAGCAGTTCTCAGGTCGTCGTCGCGTGGCGGAGTGCTGTTTCTCGCAGCAGCCCTTGCTCTGACTGCGGGCCTGTGGGTGAAGCCGCGGCAGGCTCGGCGATGGCCGTGGGTGACCGGTGTTTCGGCACTGCTGTTGGTTGCTCTTGCCCTTGCCTGGACCCGAATGCCGGAGGTCAGAGACGAATTCGCCCAGCTATTCGTAGTGGAAGGTGTGGAAGGCAATGACAGGTGGGATCTGTGGTCCGGGACGGTCGACTCGGTGATGCGATCCCCGGTGATCGGATCCGGCCTCGGAAGCTACCGCTACGTGATCGGCCTGGACAAACCGGCCACAGGCACTTCGGTCCTCGAACAGGCACACAACGACTGGCTCGAGTGGGCTTCGACGACCGGCATCGCCGGCGCCATTGTTCTGGTGCTGTTCCTCATTGGCATCGGGGTCAGCTTGCAACCGCGTAGAGTTCGCGGTCTTCGATTTGATCTTCGATATCCGCTGGCTGGAGCTGCGACAGCTCTCACCGCAACTGCCCTCCATGAAATGGTCGGTTTTGGCCTGCAGACGCCGGTCAATAGATATTTAATGGCAGCCTGGGTCGGCCTGGTGTGGGGTGTATGGAACAGGGTGGAAGCCGGCAAGGAGCGAGAGCGGCAACGTCTGGTCAGGGATCAAGAGGCCGGGTCAGAAGAAAACGTTGTACCGGACGATACCGTCGGTGACGGCGTCCTGGTCGGCGACGGAGGCGAAGGTTGAGTGCTGACATGTATCTTCAGTCGCACCTGTTGCGAATGCGGCTCACTGCGATGGTGGCATTGGCGATAGTGATTGTTGCGGCGATCGCGGCGTTTGTGCTGCCGTACCGAGGATCAGCGGTGGCGTCACCACGAACCGTGACCCTGGTGGCATTGGCCGCGAGCCTGTGGATAGGATTCTCGGCAAACCGGGACGCGACGGGTCGTTTAGAGAGGATACGGCGCGCTTTCGCAGTGCATGGTGACGAGAGGCGTCTCCTTCGCGACCACTGGCTCGTTTATTTGGTTGTCCTTTTTCGCCTCGGGATGATGGTTGTTGCTGGCTTGGTTGTTGCACTGTGGGGATCGGGCCCGACATTCGGTATCTGGCTTCTGGTCCTTGGAGGGTTGATGGTTGTCCGGACGTGGCCGACCCCCCGCAAAATCCAGCTCCTCTTGGGTCGCGCACGGGCTCTCCGGGAAAATCCCTGAAGATCGATCTTTGGGGTATTCGGCGGATCCGCATCTGGATCGGTCTTCACCACACTACCGCATCCTCAACCGTGCAACATTTGTCAGGGTTTTCCGTACAATGTGGATGTGAAGGGTGCAACTGCACCCCGTCCGGTATCCGGTTTCGAAACGAATCTCTGGAGGCGCGATGAAACAGTGGATGTGGTTGGCCGTCGCGGCGGTTGTCGTGATTGGAGCCGGAGTGAGCCTGGTGGCGCTGCCCGCTGAGCAGGAATGGACAACCTCGTCGCCCGAGGCGCTGGTCGAGTTTGAGAAGGCGGTAGTCGCTGAGAAGAAGCTCTATTACGACGCAGCCTATCGGCATTTGACCAGGGCGTTGGAGCTCGATCCTGACTTCGTGATTGCACAATTATGGTCCCTTGCTCCCAACTACCGATATAACTTGGACGACGAGACGGCTGAAGCGATCTTTGAAGAAGTCCTTGCGGCTGATACTTCGAAGTTAACCCATCGTGAGCGATATTACGTCGAGCGTTCGCGATTGATTCGGGCGGAGCGCCGGGAAGAGCTCGATCCACTGCTCGATCGCTATCTGGCCGAGTATCCCAACGATCCCTACCTCGTCTACCAGAAAGCAAGCCAGCACTGGAACCGTAACGAGTCGAAGGAAGCGGAGGAATACTATCGGCGGTTGGTGGGAATCGCTCCAAATTGGGTGATTGCATACAATCAGCTTGGCTACAGCTCCATGGGCGAGGGACGATTCTCCGAGGCCGAGGAGCACTTCAAGAGCTACCGGTTCATCGCCCCCGACCAGGCCAATCCGCACGATTCGCTGGGCGAGCTATTCATAGCGCTCGGCCGCAACGACGAAGCCGAAGAGGCCTTCGAGAAGGCGATTCAGATCAAACCCGATTTCCCGGCCGCCTACAAACACCTCGCCGTCCTGAAGAGCTTCAACGACGACATTGAGGGCGCCCGCGCCATTATCGACCGTGCGAAGACAGCCGGAATTCCCGAGGTCTGGGTGGAAGAGATGGAGTGCCTCGTGCAGTACAGGGATCTGCACATCACCGGTGCGTGGGAGGAAATCCTCGATCTTGCGGAGGCCTCCACGTGCGTCGAGAAGACCGATCTCAACTATGCAAAATCGATCACGCATCTCGCGGCATGCGAAATCGGTGACTGGGATACCGCGCTCTTTATCGAGGGCGGAGCCCAGGAGCGGATGGCCGAGTTCAAAAGCAAAGGGATCGATATCGGTGACAGGAACATGGAGTTCTTGCAGGCCGCCATCGAGAATCTGCAGGGCGTGCGTCTCGCCCTTCAGGGGGACTACGCAGAGGCCGAGGAGCTGCTGCGAGCGGCGGATGCGCGGCTGAACTATATGGAGGTCGACGTTGCGATCCTCAAGCTGCAAATCCGGATGATCCTCGCCGAGCTGTTGCTGGCGACCGGACAGGACGCGGAGGCGCACGAGCTGGTGGCCAAGGTCCGCAGCGTGAATCCGGTGTGGACTGCCGAATTCCAGGATTCCGGCTTCAAGATGCTCGGTCTCGATCGCGGGTAGTAGACGCTAAATTTTTCGACGAGGGGCGCAGTGGCGCCCCTTTTTCTGTGTCACGAGGTGACGAACGTTTGCAGTCGGGTTGTAGCGCCCTGGAGTTCCTCCACCAGGGGGTGTTCTCCAAGGCGTCTCTCGACAGCATCGATGACGCCAGAGAAATACCAGAGCTGACGCTCGGGGCCCGCATTGAAGGGCTGCCAAACGGTGTCGGGATCCTCGGCCGCTTCGAGATCGGTTAGTAGAGAGAGAAGATTGTGGAGAACGTCGGCGGCTTTGATGAGAACGGCTTCCTGCGGCATGTGGTCGACGTGGTCGAGCTGTTCCTGCTTGCGAATGTCCCAGGTGTCGACCTCATCGGATCCCCGCCGTTTGTGCTCGGTGACTTCAAGGACCAGCGACAAAACCTCCTCGCCGAGTGCGGCTCGGATGCTCTCGCGGCCGTCGGGATCGGGAACATCCTCCAAATAATCATGGAGGATAGCCGCTGCGAGGACCTCGTCGCGAACCCCGAGGCGGGCGAGGATGCACATGGTTCCCATCAGGTGGGCGATGTAGGGTACCCCTGCTGGGAGAAAATCGCCGCTCGGACTGCCGCTTTTTTCGTCAGCTGCATTTTTCCGGAACTGGTGATAGTGGCCGCGGGCAGCCAGCCGTACCGCAGCCTCGAGCAACGGGGAGAACAGAGTGCCCGGAGGTCTTTCATCGTTAGAGTGCTCAGGTGACATGATCTATTTATTCTAGCCCGCCCACAGGCCCGGATACAGGATGCAGGGCCCTCCCGGCCCAAACCGAGACTTGGATCACAAGGTTGGTTGGGTGGGACCTGTATCCTGCATCCTGCATCTTGAGCTGCGGGGCGCTGCCGCGCGACGCAGCGCGGTACACTTGAACCCGGAGGTATCGATGAGACGTTTGTTCGTTTTCTCAGCGCTGACCCTGTTTGCAACCGCGACTGCGAGCGCTCAGTTTGTGGCTCCCGGTGGGACGATCCCAGCGGTCGCCAATATTTCCGGTGGCTCCGGTTCCTTCTGGCGATCAGATGTGAGTATTCTCAATCTGAATTCGGAAGACACCTCGGTGGTACTCCTCCTCCTGCCCGAACTCAGAAACGCCGGCCCGGATTTCGAGCCTCAGACCAGCGACCCGCTACCGATCATTGGCAACGGCCAGCTCACCCTTCCCAATGTAGTTACCGGCGTTTTCGGTCTCCGTAACGTCAAGGGCGGGCTTGCGGTTTTTTCGACCGACGGCGCGCCTCTGGTCATCGCTTCTCGGACTTACACCAACGCCGATCAGGGGGGCAGCTACGGTCTGAATGTCTACGGTGTCCTGGTTGCGGACACCGCCTGGATTGCCAATGTCGAGCACGACGGTTTCTACCGCACCAACGTTGGCATTTTCATGCCGACCGATCCTCAGGAGGGCCAATCAACCGCTTTCTACGTGACGGTATTTGACGACCAGGGTGCTGAGGTCGGGTCGGGCTCGCTGGTCTTTGATCAGGCGGGTCTATGGCAGAAGAACCTGGATTACTTCGGGGTCGACGATCCACTCATCGACGGTTGGGTGGAGATTCGCTGTGCCGATCCGGTGGCAATCTGGTATGCCTATTCGACCGTCATCGATCAGGTGACGAACGACTCGGTGTACCGGCCGGCGGTCACGCGGCAGTCGTCGATTCCGTAGGGAGTTTTGAGTTTTGAGTTATGAGTTTCCTCCCATCCGCCCTTAGGTACAGAGGAAGAGGGTTGGGAACTCAAAACATAGAACTAAGAACTCAACACTAGAGAAACCCGCGTTCTCGCATCCATTCGTCATTGAATATGGTGCTGAGATAGCGTGTCCCCGAGTCGGGAAAGATTGTTACGATCCGCACCGATTGATCGAGCGTGCCGGCGAGCTGGCGAACACCCCATAACGCGGCGCCTGAAGAACCGCCCGCCAGGATGGCCTCTCGTCGGGCGAGTCCTCGGGCGGCGCGAAAAGCTTGGCGATCGCTGACCCGGTACATATCGTCGATCAGTTCGAAGTTCGGGCAGCCGATAACCTCCTCGTCGCCGAGGCCCTCGAGCAGATAGGGCGCTGGGCCGTCGTGGAGTCCGCTGTGGAAGTGGTCGTAAAAGACCGAACCTTTGGGATCGACAGCGATGACCTGGATCGAGGGATCCATTTCTTTGAGATAGCGGGAGACGCCGCAGATCGTACCGCCGGTGCCGATGCCGGCCACCAGATAGTCGATCCGGCCGTCCATCTGCTGCCAGATCTCGGGGCCCGTCGTGTGATAGTGTGCTTCGGAGTTTTCGCGGTTGTTGTGCTGGTCGGGGAAGTAGGTCCCTGCGGAAGAGGCCGCGATCTCACGAGCCTTTTGATTGTAGCTTTCGGGATCCTCGGGCGGCAGGTCGCCGTCGACCAGAATCAGATCGATGCCCATGGCGCGCAGACAGTCGAGTTTTTCCTTCGAGGTCTGGCGCCGAACCACCATTGAGCATCGAAGATCGTGGAGGACTGTCATCATAGCCAGGCCCATGGCGGTATTGCCCGATGAGTTTTCGACCACGAGATCACCCGGGGCGACGCGTCCGTCGGAGATGGCTTTTTCGATCATGTAACGGGCGATGCGATCTTTGACGCTGCCCATGGGATTCAGGAACTCGATCTTAGCGAAGACTTCGCAGTCGAAATCATCCACTGTCGGACCGAGCCTCACCATTGGTGTCCAGCCAACAGCATCGGAAATGCGATCGAAAACACGGAGATCATTCATCGACGCGGATTATAGACGCTCAGAGGGCGTCATAGATGACCGGAGTGTGGCGATCTCATGAAAGTGTTGAGTGATGAGTTTTCAGTTTTGAGTTCCCACCCTCGCTATCAGCACCTGAGCAGGTGGGGGATAACTCAAAACTCAAAACCGGCCAGGAGGTAGATGCGCTATTCGTGGACGCAGATGCCAGCGTACCCGACCACCGCCGAGCGGTCGCCCGAGACGTCGCCCGATGTTGCATAGGCTACGAGATGGGCGCCGGAGGCACCGAGGTGGTTAGCGGCCTCGATCACAACCGTTGCCGGAACCACTCCGCACATTGTGATGCCCTCGCGGTGGACGGTCTGGTAAAGCGATCTGGGGTCCCGTTCAAGGGCGGCGTCGATCGCCATTCGATCAAGGGTTCGCGCCTGTCCGTCCTCGAGATAGTGGCTCATGTCCGATGAGGCCACCAGACCGACCTCCTCGCCGAGATCGTTGATCAGCTGCGCCAGGGCCCGTCCAAGGTCGAGGCACTGATCGAGACCGAGGTGGCCGAGACAGATCGGCAAAAACTCGACGTCGGACCTTCGTGCGAGCAGAAACGGGATCTGAACTTCGAGGGAGTGCTCTCGCCAGTGGGCGTTTTCATCAAAGGTGGCGCCTGGAAAACGCTCAACCAATAGGCGGCCGAGCTCGACGTCCACCGCCTGTTCGCCGAGAGGCGACCGCCACCTCTCATGGGGAGCAACCGCCACCCTGGCGCCGACACCGGTGTGATTGGGGCCAAGGACGATGACCCGCCGTGGCAGCTCGAGATGCCCGTAGAGCTCTCCGGCAACACCTCCCGAGTAGACATAACCGGCGTGGGGGGCGATGCAGGCCAGAAGGTTGTGCCGTTCTTCGCTGATCGTCACCAGTTGCTGTAGCTCCTGTTCGAGAGCCGAGGCGGTGCCCGGGTAGAAGGCACCGGCGACTGCGGGCTCTCGCAGTGTCGTCTCCATCTGACCTCCTCAACTACTGGGCCTCTCATTAAGGTAGGTTGTCGGAGCGACCCGGGTCAAGGGATGGAGCCGTCCGAGAGGAGGCGAATCAGCTCGGCATCGGCGGGTGGTGTTGGGAAAGAGGGTAGATCTTTTATTGCTACCCACTCGAGGGCTTGCCCCTCGTGCCCGCATGGTTCGCCGCCGGAGATGCGGGCGTCGAAGAAGAGAAGCAGGATCCGCAGACCCGGTTCCTCGTGGACCGCGAACGTCAGTGGGCGTAGGATCACGACCTCTATCCCAAGCTCCTCGTCGAGTTCACGTATCAGGGCCTCGCTGGGAGCCTCTCCGTCGTCGATCTTGCCGCCTGGGAACTCCCACAGCCCGCCCATGTGGCGACCCTCGGGTCGTTGCGAGAGCAGTACTCGATCGTCCTGGTTACGGATGACGGCTGCCACAACGGTGATCTCTCGGGGTGGATTCGACGATGGAACCATGGCGGAAACCGTAGCTGCACTCGAGGTACCGGTCAACAGACTCTTCGGCCACATATTCACCACCAAGACACCAAGACACCAAGACATCACAAAAAAATGCCAAGCGCAGAGCCGCCATCTCGGACAAGATTGCCCACAGATCACACAGATAGACCCAGATCCGCTCATCGAAAAGAAACGCAGAGACGCAAAGACGCAGAGGCGCAGAGAGGCGGAAGCTGAGCCTGAAAGGCGGTCGAGTATATTGACGGCAGAATGACAGGCGATCGAATCGCCTGTCACCGGAGAGAAGCCGGCCAACTCCGAAAGGAAGATTTCGTCGATGTCCGACTTCTCTCCGGCCGCCGTGCCCGAAGCACGTCGGTTCTGCCTTTCTTCTCTTTCATTGTCAGGAAGGAGGGCGTGCCTTCCCCAACTTTGATCGAAGAAGAGGAGTGGCGAGGCTTACGCTTTCGAAGCGCAAGCCGCTGGGCCGGGACACCGAGTCGTACGTTTGCATTCGGAGCGGTGGCCCGGCCCAGCGGTTCCCGGCCGTCATCGGACGGCCGGAACCTCGCAGCCTGAAGAAGTCTCCGATGGCACTCTCTGCGCCTCTGCGTCTTTGCGCCTCTGCAGTTTTGGGTGGGCGGCTTTGCGATCTTGGCGTTCTTTGCGGTTCAAAAAGAGGGTTTCCGTATCAGTATTCATCTGTGTGATCTATGGGCAGTCCTGAGCGGACTTGGTGTCCTTGGTGTCTTGGTGGTGAATATCCGGAATCGGACGCGGACGCGGGCGCGGACGGGGGAGCATTGTGCTAGCTTTACTGTTGGATACTGACCATGAAACTCATCATTCAGATTCCGGCGTGGAACGAGCAGGAACACCTCCCTGAGACCCTGGCGGCGTTGCCGTCTAGCATCGATGGTATTGATGAGATCGAAATCCTGGTCGTCGATGATGGATCGACTGATCGAACCGTAAAGGTGGCGCGTGAAGCCGGCGCCGCGGTGTTTCGGATGCCGGTCCATCGTGGACTGGCAGTCGCCTTTTCCGCCGGGCTGCGAAACGCCGTCGAGCGCGGCGCGGACATTATCGTCAACACCGATGCCGATAATCAGTACGACGCTCGTGACATCCCCGCCCTCGTGCAACCGATCCTCGAAGGCTCGGCACAGATGGTGATCGGCGATCGCCAGGTCGCGAAACTGCGCCATTTTTCCTCGCTGAAGCGTCTCCTGCAAAAACTCGGCTCGTCGGTCGTACGACGCCTTTCCGGGACCGAAGTGCGAGACGCTACCTCCGGCTTCCGTGCGATTTCCCGCGCAGCAGCCCTGAGGCTTCACGTTTTCACCCGTTTCACCTACACCCTGGAAACGATACTCCAGGCTGGAGAGGCAGGCCTCAAAATCGTCTCTGTCCCTGTGCGGGTGAATCCCGGAGAGCGCCGACCGTCGCGTCTCTTTCGATCCGATTTCGGTTATGTCCTGCGATCCCTTACCAGCATGGCCCGCATCGTTGTTTTATACAATCCATTGCGCATCTTCCTCCTTCTCGGCGCGATCCCTGTCGCTCTTGGATGTACCCTGCTGGTGCGATTCCTTTATTTCTATTTTGCAGGGATTTCGCCTGCTGGACACGTACAGTCGCTGATTCTTGCGGTGATCCTGATTGTCATCGGTTCTCTGGTGTGGCTGGCCGGCGTCATGGCCGATCTCACCGCGGTCAATCGGCGACTCCTCGAGGAGCTGGTGGAGCGGCAACGTGAGCGGGGTCTCCGGGACGCCCGCTGACAGAAAAATGGCGAGCTCTCCTTGCGGACGATCCAAA
>Ga0316197_10002116_pt1 | contig 14180 bp, 14 predicted proteins | sample OudBiesiAoxic_MG_FD_204939 | JGI IMG/M metagenome (GOLD analysis project Ga0316197, IMG submission 204939) | Coastal sediment microbial communities from Oude Bieten Haven, Netherlands - site A oxic | ecosystem: Environmental > Aquatic > Marine > Coastal > Sediment | place: Netherlands...
GGCGAAGGCGAAGCGGGCGAGGCTTCCGCATCCCACCTCCGAACGTTGATCGTCGCCGGCCGCTCGAGCCAGGCGACGGTCGTCGAAAGCTACAGCGGTCTCGACGGTCAGACCTACCTGACCAATGCCGTGACGGAAGTCCACGTGGGCCCCGACGCCACGCTTCGGCACCGGCGCCTGCAGGTCGAGTCGGAAGCCAGTTACCACGTCGCGACGATCGAATCGCGCCAGGGCGCGGACAGCCGGTACGACGCGTGCAACGTGAACCTCGGCGGGCGACTGGTGCGGAACGAGGTCCGCGGAATCCTGGACGGCGAGGGCGGTCACTGCACACTTGACGGGCTGTGCCTCACGCGCGACAGCCAGCACCTCGACAACCACACCGTGCTGGACCACGCACGGCCGCACTGCGACAGCCGTGAACTCTACAAATCGATTCTCGGCGGCAAGTCCCGCGCAGTGTTCAACGGCAGGATCATCGTCCGCCGCGATGCGCAGAAGACCGACGCGAAGCAGTCGAACCCGAACCTGTTGCTGTCGGCGGAGGCGCAGGCCCACACCCGGCCTCAGCTCGAAATCTACGCCGACGACGTCAAGTGCACGCACGGTGCGACGATCGGACGCCTCGACGAAGATTCGGTCTTCTACCTCCGCAGTCGCGGCGTCGACGAACAGACGGCGCGAAGCCTGCTGGTCGAAGCCTTCGCGGGCGAGATTCTGGACCGGATCGGCATCGAGCCACTGCAGGAGTTGCTGGGTACGATGGTCCGCGGCCGACTGGCCGGTTTTTGAGAGGTGAGCGAAGTGAGCACGCACAACTTCGCAGCAAGACCGGTCGGTGACGGGCCCGAGCCCGATTCCTCACCCAACCCGTTCCGCAAGGACTTCCCGGTCCTCGAACGCACGGTCCACGGCAAGCCACTGGTCTACCTGGACAACGCGGCGACGACGCAAAAGCCGCGCGAGGTGATCGAGGCGGTCGAGCGGTACTACGCGAGCAATTGCGCGAACGTCCACCGCGGACTGCACCTGCTGAGCGCCGAGGCCACGGTGGCCTTCGAAGGGGCCCGAGAGAGGATCCGTCAATTCATCAACGCCCCATCGATCTCGGAGATCGTCTTCACCAGCGGCACGTCCGCGGCGATCAACCTTGTCGCCTACTCCTTCGGGCGACGATTCGTCCGCGAGGGCGATGACGTCGTGATCACCGAGATGGAGCATCATTCGAACATCGTGCCCTGGCAATTGCTGTGCGAGCGAAGCGGTGCGAACTTGCGCGTGGTCCCGATCAACGACGACGGCGAGATGGAACTGGATCGCTACGAACAACTGCTCGGACCGCGCACACGGATCGTGGCCGTCACGCACACCTCGAACGCGCTGGGGACACGCAACCCCCTCTCGCGAATCATCGAGAGCGCCCACTCCGTCGGTGCCTCGGTCCTGGTCGATGCGGCTCAGGCGATGGCACACGAGATCGTCGACGTCTCGAAACTGGGTTGCGACTTCCTGGCCTTCTCGGGCCACAAGATGCTCGGACCGACCGGTGTCGGCGTCCTTTACGGGCGCTACGACCTGCTCGAGGCGATGCCGCCATTCCTCGGCGGCGGCGAGATGATCGAGAGGGTCAGCTTCGAGGGCACGACTTTCAAGGCCCCCCCGTCGCGCTTCGAGGCGGGAACGCCCGACATCGCCGGTGTGATCGGTCTGGGCGCGGCGGTGGACTACCTGACCCGGGCGGGTCTCGACCGCATCGCCGGCCACGATACGGAATTGCTGGCCTACGCCACCGCGCGCCTGAGCGAGGTGCCAGGACTGCGCATGGTGGGAACGGCGAAAGACAAGTCGAGCATCCTGTCGTTCAATCTGGCCCAGGTGCACTCTCACGACGTGGGGCAGTGGCTCGACGGCGATGGGGTCGCGGTTCGCGCGGGACATCACTGCGCCCAGCCCGTGATGGATCGCTTCGGAGTGTCCTCGACGGTGCGGGCCTCGCTGGCGTGCTACAACACTCGTGAAGACGTGGATGCCCTGGTTCGGGCACTGCTGAAGACGATCGAGGTGATGAGCTGATGAGTGATCTTCGTGATCTGTACCAGGAGACGATTCTCGACCACGGGAAGAACCCGCGGAACTTCGGCAAGCTCGACGATGCGAACCACCAGGCCCAGGGACACAACCCGCTGTGCGGGGACCGTCTGACGGTGTTCGTGAAGACCGAGGGCGGCCGGATCAGCGAGGTGACCTTCGAGGGCAACGGCTGCGCGATCTCGATGGCCTCGGCCTCGCTGATGGGCGAAACCCTCAAGGGCATGCCGGTCGATGAGGCGAACGAGGTTTTCCAGAATTTCCACGACCTGGTGACCGCCGAAACGAACGGTGTACCGGAAGAGGACCTGGGCAAGCTGGTGGTCTTCAGTGGCGTTCGTGAGTTCCCTGTGCGAGTGAAGTGCGCGACGCTGGCCTGGCACACGCTTCGTGCGGCGCTGGAAGATCACAAGGTCGAGTCCCCTGTTTCGACCGAGGGAGCGAAGGACGAATGACCGAGCAGACAAATGACGCGGGAACGGTAACGGACCTCTCTCCCGAGGCCCTCGAGAAGCGAATCGTCGAAGCGCTGAAGACCTGCTACGACCCGGAGATTCCGGTTGACATCTACGAGCTCGGGCTGATCTACACCGTCGACGTTGCGGACTCTCTTGACGTGACCGTGACGATGACGCTGACCTCCCCTGCCTGCCCGGTTGCGGGTTCGCTTCCCGGTGAGGTCGAGGCCAAGGTTCGCGAGGTTTCGGGCGTTGCTTCGGCCCGTGTCGAACTGGTCTGGGATCCTCCTTGGGACCAGGAGATGATGAGCGACGCGGCCAAGCTTACTCTCGGGTTCTTCTAGAGTCGTTCATCACCGATACCGCCCGCCGCCGATCGAGGACGGCCGCCCCGTCACCCGGATCCTCGCTGCGCAGCGATCCATGCCGTCCCGTGCTCGCCCCGCGCTATTGCTCTCCCGATCGTTGGTGGTTCGCCCATCCGATCACGGTTTGCACTCTCTCCTGCTCTTGGCGCGGTCAGGTCGGGCGCGTGACTGCGCGCGTGACGCATGGGTCCCCGCTGCTACGCAAAGGATCCGGGAGACGGGGCGGCCGTCCTCGATCGACGGCTACGCCTTGGTTGATCAGACGCCCTTGAGGGTCAGCAGTATTGCTTCGGGTGGGCAGGCCATTCGGAATGGGATTCCTACGGCTCCGAGTCCCCGGCTGACGACCAGTTCGGTGTCTCGGTAGCGGTAGCGGCCCTCGTCCAGACGGTAGCGGCTCTGGCGCACCAGCACGGGGAGGCCGGGGATTCTTATCTGGCCGGCGTGGGTGTGGCCGGAGAGCATCAACGCGACTCCGTGCCGGGCGGCCTCGAAGAGTAGATCCGGATGGTGGCAGAGCAGGATCACGGGTGGCTCGGTCTCTTCGAGGGCTCGATCGAGGTCGGGGCGGCCGACCAGCATGTCGTCCACCCCCGCGAGCGACAGCGTCTGTCCGTTGCGCTCGATCCGGGTCGAGGCGTTGTGCAGCACCTGAATTCCACACTGCTCGGCGAGGGCGATCACTCGCTCGGCTTCACCGGTGTAGTGGTCGTGGTTGCCCAGCACCGCGAAGACGCCGAGTGGCGCCGCGAAAGATCGGAAGGTCTCGATGTTCTGCTCGATCTCGATCGGTCGTGCCAGGACCAGATCGCCGCCGAGGAGGATCAGGTCGGGTTCGAGAGTTTCGAGACGCCCGACAGCTTCGCGCAGGACACCGGGCCTCAGAAAAGGCCCGGCGTGGATGTCCGTGACCAGCAGCACCCTCAGCCCGTCGAAGGCTTGCGGTAGACCGACCAGGTCGATCGTAGCTTCGGAGAGGGCCAGGTCGCGCTTCAACTGGCGGCTGTAGGACCAGCTGAGACCGGGTATCGACGGGTAGATGTTGCGTGCGAGGAAGTGGCTGACGGCCCGCTCGGTGCGCCGGAACCAGCCACGTGCGGGGTGGAACAGCGGCCGCCTGCGCTCGACGGCCCTGTGCGGGTCGTCGAGGTGATCGAATGACGCAGGCGCGATCGTGGGCACGCTGGCCCGCCGCATCGCGTGGGCGTCACCTGCCGGCGGGGTCCCGTCGATCGAGCCTTCGGAGGCCTTCCCGCTCGGGGAAGCCTCGCCCAGCCTGGTCGGCGGTGGAAGATCGGTGCGCTGCATGGGGTGTAAATATGCTCGGGGCGGGTGCGGTTGTCACCCGAATTGGGGGAATTCGTCTCAGTTGGACGAACGCGGCACGGGGCCGACGCGCCACCGGGCGCGCGCCCGGGCCACCGTGTTCCCGGATGCGTCGCGTATCTCCCCGGTCAATTCGATCTCGCGGTCCTCGGCGAACTCGGGCACCTCGCAAAGACATTCGGCGACCAACGTTCCCCTCGCCTTCTTCAGGTAGTCCATCGACATGCCGACCAGGATCGCACGGCTCGATGACGGCAATCCGCAGTTCAGTGCGATTCCCGTGGTCAGCTCGCCAAGGTTCATCAGGGCGATGGCGTGGATCGACCGCAGATGGTTTCGCACCCGGCGTCGGTCTCGAAGCTCGACCCGTGCGCGGCCAGGCTCGAGTTCGATCACGGTCGCCCGGATCGAGCCGCTGTAGGGCACCATCCAACCCAGCATGCGGCTGTACGCCCAGCGTCCGCCGGGAACGCCGGACAGCCGTCTCCACAGATCGAGCAGGCGCTCTCCAACTCCCCTGGCCTGTCCCATCTTCGAACCTCCTCTGGTCCGGCATTCGTTCCGGGCCTTCCGCGACGTCTACGGCATTCCGGCGCCGCGCCGCGCTCGATGCAACGCCCTGCCCCATGCAATACCGTAGACGGCAACGTTGACGGCGACCACCACCAGCCCGAGCGTGATCTGAGAACCTCGCGTCAGGCCGGTGGGATAGAGCGCCGGAACGAGGTATTGGTCGATGAACCCACCCTCGTAGCCCTGACGTCCGGCCTGCTCCCACAATCGCTGTTCGAGCGGAGTCAGTGGACAGATCCAGCCCTGGAATTCGATCAGGGCTCCCCAGACCGCGGCAGGCAAGTGAATCCAGGCGACGCGGGGCCAACGCAGGACCAGCAGCCCGCCCGCCACGACAAAGATTACGAACGCGAGGTGGACGACGACGACCAGACCCGCGGCGAGGCTGTACGGCATCCGTGGGATCCCTCCGCCCCCATTCTACGGCCGGCGGACGGGGTCGTTCCCGCCAGCCGGCCGTTCGATCGTCGGGTTTTCAGTCGGATGACTCCCCACCGGACTGGAGGTCGCCCTCGTCGGTGGATTCCGGCTCTTCGCTCGGCTCGTTCGCCTTGGGCGACATCGGCCCCTCCGCGACGGTGACCACGGTTTCACTCTGACCCGCGTCGGCCAATTCGATCGCCGAGGCGTCGTCGCCGGTCTCGGCCGGCAGCCGTTGTTCGATGCGAGCCAGGCTGACGGTGGCGGCCTGGTGATGCGCATCGATCTCGATCGCACGACGCAGCGCGATCGCGGCCTCCTCCAGATGGCCGTTCTGTTCGAGGGCCATACCGAGGTTGTTCTGAATGTAGGCCACGTCGGGCTTCAATGCCGCCGCCGTCTCGAAGGAGACGAGCGCCTCGGAATCATCACCGCTCTGTAGACGGACGAGGCCGCGCAGGTTGTGGGCCTCGGCGGCGGCCTGATCGAATCCGATGCACGACGCGAGCGTGGCAGCGGCTTCGTCGATGCGGCCGAGGTTGTACTGCGATCGCGCCAGTTGATAGAGGGCGGTCGCGTTTTCGGGGTCGATGGTCAGTGCGCGCTCGGCGGCCGATCTGGCTCCCTCGTGCTCGCCCCGGGCGTTTTGAATCCGGGACAGGTTGATGAAACTGCGGATCGATCCGTCGTTGATGGTCACCGACCTCTCCATGGCCTCGAGCGCTCGATCCAGTTCGCCCGATTTCCAGAGGGCCAGTCCCAGCATGTAGTGGGTGTAGGCACGATCGGGCCGGGCCTCGGCATCCGCACCGAAGTAGGCCGCTGCGCGGACGTAGTCCCGTTCGTGGTAGGCCCGGCTGCCCTCGCGCCACGTATCGGCGTCGGGGGCGATCTCGAAGGCCGGGGGCTCGGCCTCGAGGACCGGGGCAAGATCCGTCTCGATCGGCCTGGACTCGAATGATGCCAGTTTGATATTCGGCTGCACTTGTTCGCGCTGGGCGATCGTTCGCGTGCTGGTCTGGCTCACCTGCCGCTTCTCGGCGACCGAGGTCGATTCGCGATCTCCCTCGACCGTCAGTCCGGCCACGATCGCCACTCCGATGGCTCCGGCCACCACGACGCCGGCGACGGCCAGGAGAAGCTTGGTATCACTCTGCGGGTTGTTCTTCGGGGGCATCTTGCACCTCACTCCCGCCTCCCGGCCGGAAGGGGGCGGCTTGAAACACGCGGGTCCCGGCTCGACCCGTCGCCCCCCCGGGCGCAGTGCGCACTTCTGACTAGAGCGAGAAAGATGCCAATATGGCCGTCACTCGGGAAACGGAGTCAATTGGACAATTTTGGCCTATTTCAGAGATTATTCGAGTGCCGCGGCAAAGAGAACGTGTCTATTCTGACACGTTTGTGGTGGAGTTTTCCCGGGCCGGCGGCGGTGCGGGCCGGCGGCTACTCGGGCTTGCTGATGCCCAGAGCTTTCATTTTCTTGTACAGGTGACTGCGCTCGAGACCGAGCGTCTGAGCCACCTCCGTCATACGCCAGTGGTGGCTCTCGAGCGTCTTGAGCACGAGCCGCCGCTCGAGGTTCTCGAGCGTCTCGCGCAGAGTTCCCCGCAACGCGACTTCGGACTGACGAGCGGCTCTGGGCTGCGGCAAGCAACTCTCCACCGCGTCGGCGTCGATCGTCTGCTCCCTGGTCAGGATGACCAGACGTTCGACCAGGTTGCGCAGCTCGCGAACGTTGCCGGGATAGTCGTGACGGACCAATCGTCGCAGCGCGGGCTCGGTGAAATCGCGCATGGGCAGGTTGTTCTCGCCACACGCTGCCTCGAGGAACCTCCACGCCAACGTGGGAATGTCGTCCCTTCGCTCACGAAGCGGTGGCGCCTTCAACGTCACGACCTGAAGCCGGTAGAACAGGTCCTGACGGAACTTCCCGTCGGCCACCGCCTGATCGAGGTCGCGATTGGTGGCGGCGAGGACGCGAACGTCCACCCGGATCTCGCGATCGGCGCCGACCGGCTCGACCTCTCCCGACTCCAGCGACCGCAGGATCTTGGGCTGGAGTTCCATCGGAATTTCACCGACTTCGTCGAGGAACAGCGTTCCCTTGTGAGCCCGCACGAACTTGCCCTTGCGCCGCGCCGTGGCTCCGGTGAAGGCGCCGCGTTCGTGACCGAACAGTTCGGACTCGAACAGATCTCGTGGTATCGCCGCACAGTTGACCCGCACGAACGGCCCCTCCGAGCGCTGCGAGTTGCGGTGGAGCGCACGAGCGATCAGTTCCTTACCGGTCCCGTTCTCGCCGAGGATCAGCACCCGCGCCTGGGTCGGGGCGGCGCGGCGGATCTGTTCGTAGAGTGTCTCCATCACGGGAGTCGAGCCGATCATGTCGAACCGCGCTTCGCTTTCGCCACGCAGTTCGCGGTTCTCTTCCTCGAGTGCCAACTGTCGCAGCGCGTTCTTTGCACTGACCAGGATTTTCTCCGCGTGGGGAGGCTTCTCGATGAAATCGAAGGCGCCCAGAACCCGCACCGCCTCGACCGCTTTCTCGAATGTCCCGTGTGCGGTCAAGAAGATCGCCGGTATGTCGTATCTCATTTCACGCAGCTTGCGCAGGGCTTCGATCCCGTCGAGCTTCGGCATCTGCAGATCGAGCACCATCAGATCGATCCCCCCCCGCTCGACCGCGGCGATCGCCTGCTCGCCGTCCTCGGCGGTCACGACTTCGTAGCCCTCGATCTCGAAGGTATTGGCAACAGTTGAGCGGATGTTCCGCTCGTCGTCCGCGATCAGTACCGTGCTCATCCGTAAGCCTCTTCTCCGTCATGTGTGACGTGGGTTGGGGGGGCCTCGAGCGGAAGCCGCACGATCACCCGTGCTCCGCCCTCGGGGCCATTCTCGGCAAAGATCACGCCACCGTGCTCGATGATGATCCTGTAGGTCAGTGCCATCCCCAGGCCGGTTCCGTGCTCCTTGGTCGTGAAGTACGGCTCGAACAGCCGTCGCTTCGCTTCTTGCGAGAAACCTGGGCCGTTGTCCGCGACCACGATCTGGGCCATGCCGTCGTTGATGGCGGCCCGGATCTCGACCTCGGGGGAGCCGCTCTCCCCGGGCTGGGCATCCCGGGTGGCGTCGATCGCGTTCCCGAGCACGTTCTTCAGCGCGCGAGAGACCTGGTCGGCGTCCAGTTCAACGCGGGGCAGCTCGGGCTCTATCCGCTTGCGGATCGTTACGCCGGGCTCGGATGCGTACAGTTCGACCACGCGATCGATCAAACTCTCGAGATCTTCCGGACGGTGGTTCGGCAAGGGCAATCGGGCGAACTCGGCAAACTCGGCGACCATTCGACTCAGCTGCTGGACTTCTTCGAGAATGGTCCGCATCCCCTCATCGAACATGGAGTCGAACTTCTCCGGAGCCTGGCTCCTGACACGCAGGAGGTTCTCGACCGTCAACCGGATCGGCGCCAACGGATTCTTCACCTCGTGCGCGACGTGCCGCGCGACTTCGCGCCAGGCCGCGACGCGTTCGGTGGCCATCGCCCTTCGTCGCTGATCGTCGAGGGCCCGGTGAAGGTGGGAGAACGAATTGACGAGTTCCTGCATCTCGTCGTGCGCCCGCGTTCTGAAGCTGTAGTCGGCCTCGCCGCTGGCGATCGCATCGAAAGCAGCGATCAGATCGCGCACTGGCCTCGCGGTTCGTCTCGCGATCCAGACGCCGGCGACGGCCGAGATGAGCCCGACGCCGATACCGAGCAGCAGGAAGGCCTCGGTGAGTTGTCGCCGCAGTTCCTCCATGCGGGCCAGGTTGACCGCGACGACGAGCCACAGGTCCGATTCCGGGTCGTCGTCGCCCACCTGACGGAAGTCGATCAGCCACGAGTCACCGCCACTGACGGTCACACGGGCCGGGGTATTCCCGGGCTCCGCGAGCCTCTGGCGTAGATCGCCGGGTGGCAGTGATTCGGCATTCGACGACGCCGTCGTTTCGAACTCGCCCCCTTCTCCGATCTCGATCAGCACTGCCGCATCCTTACCCGCGATCCGCTCGAGGAAGGGTCGGTCCAGCTCCTTTCCTCCGACCACGACGAGCATGCGGGGACCGATCTGCAGGTCGAAGCGGTCGAAGATCAGCGTGGCGGCCTCTTCGTTAACACGCACCCGCCTCAGGACCGAGCGATCGACCGGAATCTCGCCCAGATCGGCACCGGGCACGCGGATGCGCGCCGGATCGTGCCCGGACGTGAGCACGATCCCCTCTTCGTCGCGAATCTCGAGGAAGCTCAGCTGAAACATGTTCATCAGGCGAACGCCCTCGGCTCGCAGGTCGGGTTGGCCGAGGAAAAATCGTTCGAGCAGTCCAGGCTCGGATTGGAGGTACTCGACGAGGTTGTCGACCGACTGCACCACTTGATCCCGCTGACGACCTACCGCCGCTTCGCCCCCGTCGATCAAGCCTCGGAGATCATCGCGCACCTGCCGCCGGAAAGTGTCGTCGACGAGTGCAATCGCAGTCCAGGCGCAGGCCGCGGTGATCATCACGGCCAACAGGAACAGTTCGATCGCCAACCGGGTGATCAGACGCGCGCGCCCGGCACGTTCTCGAACCGCTCCCTTCTTACCGGGATTCAAGGCAGCCACCAGGTTTCCTCCAGGCGGAATTCCCCGTCGGCCCCCGGATCGAGACCGGCCAGCGAGGCTCGATAGGCCAGCCAGGCGTGCAGCCGGATCAACGGAATCACCCGGGCGTCGGCCAGCAGCAGTTCCTCGGCCTTCCAGGCCCCTTCGGCGCGTGCCGCGACCTGACGCGACTCGATGCCGGACGCTTCGACCAGGAGCGCCCGGGCATCCGCGGCGCCTTCACCGAGCCACCAGACGGTGCCCTCGAGAGCGAGAACCGGGTCCTCGCTGCCCGGGCGGTGGGCCAGCAGTGCGATTTCGACGTCACCGGCGCGCAGGGCCCTGCGCAGCGCGTCGCGTGCCATCGGCACGAGCGACAGTTCGACCTGCTGGGTTTCCAGAACTGCCCGGACCCGTTGAGCCACGGTCTCGGAATACGGGTCGGCGGCGTCGTAGACCATCCGCAGCCTCGGCTCGGTCATCGGTGACAACGGTCGGTCGGCGCGCAACGGGTAGACCGGAACGGTCGATCCGTCGTACGACAGCGAGAACGCCCTCTTCCCGCGATCATCGAACAGGTAGGCCACCATCTCGTCCCGATCGATCGTACCTGCGACCCAGCGTCGGAAGACCGGATCGTTGACCCAGCGCTCGTCCGGGTTCATCCACATGTAGTACGTCCGGTCCCAGGCGGGAAGCCGCTCGAGCCTCAGTTCGGGCACCGGGTCGTCGATCAGGGCGTCGGCGGCCGGTCCGAAGGTCACGGCCAGATGGGCATCGCCCAGCCGGAGCAACAGCGACGAATGCCCCTCGACGACGAGCGGCACCACGGAATCGACGTACGGCCCGTCACCCGGATAGTCGGTCTTTGCGGACAGGCTGCCGTCCGGCATTTGACGATACGGTCCGGGACCCTCGAGAAGCCCGGTGACCGGGTCGACTCGCTGAAGCCACGTCGCCGGGTGCTCGAAACGCGCGGGGAGGTCGGGCGTCGGTCGCCGCGGGCAGACTTCGAGGATGCGCCCCTCCGCTCGCATCGATCCGTTCACGTCGTTGACCTCGACCGGGGTAACGGCGTTGTCGCCCAGCGGATCGAGAAGCCAGTGAAGATCGGAACTGTCGTCGAGCAGACCGGTGGTCCAGGCGGCCAGCAGGTCTCCCGCTCGAACCGAGGGTCCGTCGGGCCAGACCCACCTGGGGTTCAATTCCAGAACCCAGCACGGACTCCCGTCACGCGGACGGCTCCAGCTGAGCAACAACCCGTCCGTGGTCAATCCTTCCGCTACGTTGCCCCGGATCAACGCCGATTGGAAGGGCGGGTCGGTGACCAGGAATCGGATCACGCCGCCGAATTGCGGTTCGGGAGAAGGAATCAGGTCCTCGGACGTCGGCTCGAACGGAGGCATCGTCGAGGGGTCCGGCCCGATCGGGCGTTCCTCCGGTGGCGGTACGGGTTGCGGTTCGGCAGGCGTGGACGTCGGCCCCGCGTCGCGCCGTCCTGTGCCGGCGCAACCGACGTAAGCCAGCGAAAGAAGGACAATTACGAGAAGACGCCGCATCCCTGCGATCAAGCTATCACGCCGCGCTTCGGACTGGCAATCGACGGCCGTTCGATCGATCTCGAGAATCGGCAACTTTCCACCGCTTGGTTCGTTTTTAGGGGCGAAGCATAACGATGCGGCACGCCGGCCCCACCGGCGTGGTTCGCGATAAGGGAGCAAGCATGAAACGAACAATCGTCACCCTGTGCGTACTGGCCCTCGTCACGGGCGTCGCGGTGGCTCAGGACCGTTGGCTGCACATCCGGGTTCAGGAGTCCAGCTTGGCCGATGACTACGTCAGTATCAACATGCCCCTGTCCGCGGTGGAGGGCATGCTGTCCCATTCGGATATCGATGAACTTCAGCACGGCAAGATTCACCTCGGCGACCATGCCGACCTCGACGGCATCGACTTGCATGAGGTGCTGTTGGCCCTGCGGGACGCGCCGGACAGCGAATTCGTCACGATCCGCAGCCGCGAAGACTCCGTCCGGGTCGCCAAGGAAGACGGCTTCCTGCTGGTCAACGTCGACGAAGCGGACGGCGACAGGGTTCGCGTTCGCGTGCCGATGGAGGTCGTGGACGTCCTGCTCGAGGCCGAGGGGCAGGAGATCGACGTCGTCGGAGTGCTCGACGCCCTGTCGGTTCTGGATGGAACCGACCTGATCAGCGTCGATTCCGACGACACCCGGATCAGGATCTGGATCGACTCCGACCACGCCGGCGAGTAGCAGCTCGCGGCGCACCGCGGTGCATCGTTCGGCTGGCCGTCGGCGCTCGGCGACGCATATTGGACTGCAAGGAGCACCGGATGAAAACCGTAGCCTGCGCAGTCCTGTCGTTGATCGTCGTCGTGCCGGCCCTCGGCTACCCGCTGCCTCCAGGTTCGGAAGAACGAGCCGAGCGTTACACGGTCTGGAGAGTAGAGGTCGCGAAGGGCGAGCAAGCCTTGGCCGAGGGGCGCCGCCCCGAAGCCGAGAGCGCTTTCGTCAGCGTGATCGAAGGGTCGCGGGCGATCGACGACACCAGCATGCTCTTGGCGCGGGCGCTCGACGGACTCGGCGACCTGCGGCGCGCGGAAGAACGCTGGAGCGACGCCGAACGAATGTACCTCGAGGCCGCAGGATTGTGGGAAAAGTACCTGGGTCCCGAGCAACCGCGCCTGGCGATTACCCTGCACAACCTCGGCGTGGTTCACATCGGACAGGGGCGCTACGAGGAAGCGTGCGCGACCCTGGGGCGCGCGCTCGCCATCCTCGAACGAGCGCTCGGTCCGGATACCGCGCAGGCCGCCGCAACGCGGACGGCACTCGAGGCGGCGGCACGTCTTCAGGAGGGATCTTCGGGCTCGACCACGGGTAGCTCGTAGCTTTCGTTTCCCAGACGGAACGTGATCGCCCCCTGCGGTCGGTCGTCGCCCTCCCAGCGAACGCGGACCTTGTAGCCACGCTTCCCCGACGGCTCGAGGTCGACCAACAACAGATCCGAGTCGGTTTCCACCGTCAGGGCGGTCGGATCCAGATCGCGACGCACGGTCAGCAGCACCGTTTGCGGTTGCTCGTTCGGATCCGACTCCCTCGGAAAAACGACGCGTTCGGCGGAGAGGCGAACCGGCGCCCGCCGTGTCACGACGACGGGAATCGTCAGCTCCGGCTGCCGTTCCAACCCCGTCTTGACCTGCAGGGACTCGCGGAATCGGCCGTAGGGTGCGGAGGGGTCGAGCGTGACTCCGACGAGCCAGTCACCTGGCATTCCCGGAGGCACGCCGTCGGCGCCGGGCCTCGCCTCTTCGAGACGTTCGACCGTCGCGACCAGCCAGGGAACCGAGGGCTTGACGTCAGAAATCTTCACCACGCCAGTCTCTGTAGCCTCGCGCCGCACCAGAACCATCGGAGCGTTCCGCCCGGCGCTGGCGACCGCCATCACCGGCTGCGGAAGGACCTGCACTCCGCCCACGACCGTCGCGCTGAGCGTCAGGAAGACCTTCGGCAATCCAGGATCGTCGGTGTAGACGGTGATCCCACGCCCCACCGAACCGCGGAGTTTCTTGGTGTCCAGCGTTGCATCGATATGTCCCACCTGCCCGGGCGGGATGACCTCGTCGAACGAGGCGACCGTGCAGCCTCAGCCAGGTTTGACCCGCTGAATGCGTACGGGTTGATCGCTGACGTTGCGAGCAGCGAATCGAGCCGTGACGACCTGGCCCCGATCGAGGTCTCCCAGATCGATTTCCTTGGACTCGAACTCGAGGCGCGGACCGGCCGGCGCGGGGTTCGCCGCCTCTTGCGCCGAGAGGCCTGAAAGGCCCACTACCAAGATCAGCAACACAAACCCATATTGAAATGCGTGCCGCGACCTGCGTGGCCACGACTCGTGGGAACCGGTGTGAATTTCGGGAACGTTCATCTGATGGCCCTCTCTCGCCGACTCACCGGATACCCCGGCGAGTCGCCTAATGATACGGCGTCGAAGCCGCGGTGCCCAGCCGCGGCGGATCGTGTATGCTCTTCGATCTGTTTTCCCGCGCCATTCACCGGGCGCGTCACGGTCTTCAAAATGGGGCGTCCGCGTCAACGAAATCGCTGGAGAATGGAACGTTGATCGTCAGATTTCCTCGCAGCCGCTGGTGGTTCCTGCTCCCGCTGTTCGCACTCGTCGTCGGTTTGTGGTTGGCCGTCGGGTCCGGTGGCCGGCCGGCGTCCGAAGAGACCGCCAGCACCTCCGCAGCGGCTCCGACCGAGACCGAGAAGCCACCCGCCTCGGCGACTCCCGTTATCGAACTGCGGAACG
>Ga0316197_10002117_pt1 | contig 14180 bp, 11 predicted proteins | sample OudBiesiAoxic_MG_FD_204939 | JGI IMG/M metagenome (GOLD analysis project Ga0316197, IMG submission 204939) | Coastal sediment microbial communities from Oude Bieten Haven, Netherlands - site A oxic | ecosystem: Environmental > Aquatic > Marine > Coastal > Sediment | place: Netherlands...
CGCTGGCCTTCCGGCGTTTCCGGTGCAGCCGCTTCCACTGCGGTTGCTGCACCGGGGCATGAGAACATGGCGTGGTGACCTCGCAGCTGCTCTACAACCCGCTCGACCCGGATTTTCGTGCGAACCCGTACCCGTTCTACGACGAGTTGCGGGCACACGAACCGGCACATGTCACGCCGTTCGGGCTCGTGGTCATCACGCGCTACGACGACGTCGGCCAGACGCTTCGAAGCAACGACTTCAGTCGCGACATCGAGGCCAACGGACGGGTCTACGACGACCCCGTGTCGATCAGGCGGCGTGAGCGCCAGGCACGAGGCGCCAAGACGATCCTCAATCTCGACCCACCCGATCACACGCGGCTCCGGCGCCTCGTGAGCAAGGCGTTCACGCCCTCAGCGATCGACGCACTCCGGGGGCGGATCGAGTCGCTCGTCGACGACGTGCTCGACCGGGCAGCCGACCAGGGCTCGATGGAGCTGGTCGACGACCTCGCTTTTCCCGTGCCGTTCCAGGTGATCTCGGACATGCTCGCGATCCCCGCCGACCGAGCCGACGAGATGCGCGAGTGGAGTCAGCTGCTCACCGCCGCCATCGAACCGACCACCACGCTCGAGACCCTCGACGCTGCTGATGTGGCGCTCGGCTCGATGCGGCCGTACCTGAGCGAGCTGATCGAACACCGGCGTCGCAACCTCGGCGACGATGTACTGTCGGCGCTGATCGTCGCCGAGGAGGAAGGCGATCGGCTCAACGTCGACGAGCTGTTGTCGTTCGTCGTGCTGCTGTACGTGGCCGGTCACGAGACCACGGTGAATCTGATCGGCAACGGGATGCTGGCGTTGCTCCGTCACCCTGCCGAACTCGACCGGTGGCGTCACGACCCGTCGCTCGACGCGAACGCGGTCGACGAGTTGCTGCGCTACGACGGGCCGGTGCAACACACCGTGCGCGTGGCGATGACGCCGGTCGTGTACGGGGAGGGCGACCAGCGAGTGGAGGTCGAGCCACACCAGTCGGTGCTCTGCGTGCTGGGCGCCGCGAATCACGACCCGGCGATGTTCGACGACCCGCACTCCCTGCGTCTCGACCGACCCAACGCTGGCCGCCACCTCGCGTTCGCCGCCGGCATCCACTACTGCCTGGGCGCCTCGCTCGCCCGGCTGGAGGCGACGGTCGCGATCGGCCGGCTGATCCGCCGCTTCGACACGATCGAGTTGGTCGGCGAGCCGACGTTCCGGGATCGGTTGACGATTCGCGGCGTCGACCGGATGCAGCTGTCGCTCGCCTGACCCTTTCGCTCTTCCCCGTCGTCGTGAGCGGCGAGCGGCCCGGGAGCACGCATCGCTCACGAGCGTCAGGAGAGCAGACGGATGAGGCTGCTCGTGTCCCAACGGTCGCCGCCGCGAGCCACCACGTCCTTGTAGAACTGGTCGACGAGGGCGGTCACCGGGAGGCGCGCCCCGTTGCGCTCGGCTTCGTCGAGGACGATGCCGAGGTCCTTGCGCATCCATTCCACGGCGAAGCCGAACTCGAACTCGTCATCGGCCATCGTGCGCGCTCGGTTGTCCATCTGCCAGCTCTGGGCGGCGCCCTTGCCGATCACCTCGACGACCTGATCGACGTCGAGACCGGCGACCTTGGCGAAGTTCACACCCTCGGCGAGCCCCTGCAGGAGACCGGCGATGCAGATCTGGTTGACCATCTTGGTCAGTTGGCCCGAACCGGCGGGCCCGAGCCGAACGCACGAGCGAGCGTACGTATCGATGACCTCCGCCGCCCGATCGAACACCGACGGGTCGTCGCACCCGCACATCACGGTCAGCTGTCCGCTCTCCGCGCCGGCCTGACCGCCCGACACGGGAGCATCGACGAAGCCGACGCCGCGCTCGGCGCATGCCACCGAGAGCTCCCGGGCGAGCCCGGCCGACGCCGTGGTGTGGTCGATCAGGATCGAACCCTCCGACATACCCGACAGGGCTCCGTTCGGGCCGAGCACCACCTCGCGCACGTCGTCGTCGTTGCCGACGCAGAGCGCGACGATGTCGGCGTCCTCGGCCGCCTCGGACGGGGTCGGCGCCGCTTGACGCCCGTACAACGCCACCCAGGCCAACGCCTTCGCAGCGGTGCGGTTGTACACCACCACGTCGTGTCGCGCCTTCGCCAGGTGTCCGGCCATGGGGGCGCCCATGACGCCGAGTCCGAGGAATGCGATCTTCGTCATTGCGGCGAGTCTGACACGTCGACCGTTCCCTGTCGCCACATTCGCTGCCGGTGACCCGGCGATCATTGCGGACATGCGACACTCGGTCGGTGGCCGAGCAACTCGACGAATCGTGGACCGTGATGACATGGAACCTGCATGGCTCGCAACACCCCCCGATCGATCGTGCGGCAGCGGAGATCCGCCGGGAGGCACCCGACGTCGTGGTGTTCCAGGAGGTTCAACGTTCGCAAGCGGCCGACCTCGCCCATTCGTTGTCGATGCGCTACTCGTGGGCGCCGAAGCACTACCCGTACACCAAGTTGGCGCCCTGGCTCGCCGAGGGTGCCGCGATCATGTCGCCGCACGCACTCGACGCAGCAGGCCACACCGAGATCTCCGATCGAAAGCCATCGCGCTCGTGGCAGCGACGTATCGCGCAGTGGGCGCTCGTGGGTCGCAGCGACGGAACGGTGTTTCGCGTCTACAACCTGCACCTGTCGCCGCACGAGGACGCCGCGGCTCGGCGTGCCGAGGCGGTGCGGGTCACCGAACTCGTTGCCGAACACGGTGACGATCCGCCGGCGATCGTGGCCGGCGACTTCAACGACGAGGGCGACCCCCACATCATCTTCGCGCTGCCGGGCATCGAGCACATCGTGCCGCAGCCGTCGAACCCCGCCGACACCCCGACGCAGGTCCTCGACCACGTCCTGCTGCCACCAGACGCCACGGGCGTCTCAGTGACAGTGCCGGCGGGTGGACCCGAATGGGCGGCGATCTCCGACCATCTCCCCGTGACGGTTCGGTTCACCGCCTCGCCGTGACGATGTAACGCTGGTGTCTGACACCAGCGTTACATCACTTCTTCTTCTTGGGCTCGGCCGGTGGCGCCTTGAGCACGCCCTTGGCCAGCGCGTCGTCGAGATACGCCTCGGCTTCCTCCGCTGACACCTTCAACGCCGGCGAGATCTCCGAGATCAGGTTGACCCGAGCGCGTTCGTACATCGTTCGCTCGGCGGCGGACAGCGATGCGTCACGGTTGCGGGCAGCGAGGTTCCGGACCACCTCGGCGACCTGGTAGACGTCGCCGCTCTTGAGCTTCTCCTGGTGGTTCTTGAACCGGCGGCTCCAGTTGGAGGGCACGCGCGGGTCGGGCTTCGCGAGGACCGACACGAGATCTTCGAGTTCATCGGCCGACACCGGTGGGCGGACGCCGACCTCTTCGGTGCTCGAGATGGGCACCTTCAGGGTCATCTCGTTGATCACGGTCTTCAGAATGAGATATTCCTGCTTCTCACCGAAGAACTCCATCTTCTTGGTCCCCTGCACCACACACGCGCCGTGCTGGGGATAGATGACGGTTTCGCCCTTCTTGAATTTCACGCAGTACCTCACCTGGCTCGTGGTGCTGCGGCCCGTCGCAGCGGCGGACCATGATACCGGCGGTTGTCGCCCGCCGTGGCGGCCGTCGCCCGATTCGACGGCCCTGCGCCGATGGTCCAGTCGACCCCGATGACCGACCCGGCCCGGGCGAACACGTCCTGCGACTGCGTCGGCGACAGCGCGAGATCTCCCGATCGTTCGACGGTGCCGTCGGCCGACTCGACGACCACCGAGTCGGCCGAACCGAGCCGAACCGTCATGGGCACCGCACACACCGTGAGCCGAGCCGGACCGACGGTGCCGTCTGGTGACACGGGAAAGATCTCGTCCGCAGGAATCAGACCCGGAGACAGCGTGAGGCACCCGTCGACGACCCGGAATCCGAGCTCGCCGAACCGGGTCAGCACCTCCTCTTTCACCTGGCCGGTCATACCCGGCTGCTGGGCCCCTGCGTGGGCAGGCGTATGGGAGTAGCAGTCGGTCGGTATCGCCCCGAAGGCGGTCGGCGTCTTCTCGAACCCGAGACCCGATCGGACTCGGCGGTACGCATCGGCCAACCGCTCGACGACAGCGTCGGCGTCGCCGGCATCGACGGCCGACCAGTACGACTCCTGCACGGCGAGCAGGAGTTTGGCCACCATGTGCCAGTACACCGAGCCGATGCCCTCGTAGCCGTACATGCTGCCCGAACGCCCCGTGAACGAGCCGTGGTCGAACACCTCCTCGTACACATCACGAACGGTCGCGCGATCGTGGTCGGCGATGCCGACCGTGGAGAGCAACTCCTCGAGCGCCCGCTCGTTGACCACCTCGGGTCGGAAGTGCAGATCGCCGGCACGGTCGACCGCCACCACCGATTCGAGGGCGCCATCATGCCAATCGATCGCGTGCAGCCGGCGCGCCGCGTCCTCGGAGATGCGGTTTCGCTGCAGGAACGAACCCAGCTCGACGGCGGGATAGAGCATGAACGTCTGCTGATCCGGTCGGTACATCCCCGAGTCGAACAGCGTGTCGACGAGGTCGGCCGCTTCGCCGGCACCGAGCACCCCTGACGACAGCACCGCCACCTGCCCCTCGAGCATCGGGCCGAGATGGTCGACGCACGCCGTTGCGGGTGTCGGAAACGACACCCGGTTGTACGAGTGGTAGAGGCCGTCCGGCCGCTTCGCCGATCGAATCGACCGGTCGAGCTGCGCACACGAGACGGCACACAGGTGGCGGATGTCGTCGACCGACACCGCCACCTCGTCGAGACCGGAGCCTGCTTCGATTCGGTGTCGGTGCGCCTCCCCGCTCCGGCCCAGCGCATCGAGCACGGACCGTCGCCGGTGATCGTCGATCACGGACTCGTCGATCTCGGCGAGGATGCTGCGCACGTCGTCGAGCCATTCGGCGACCGACGACGAGAACGTGACCGTGGCGGTCGGGATCGTCTCGGTCAGTGTTCTGACGACGTCGACGTACCGGCGGAGGTGGTACAGGGTGACCATCGACAGGCCCGGGCCGGCCAGGGCGTTGTTGGCGTCGTTCCACTCCGGCCGTTGCGTGTTGAGCCAGAGGCCGCCGTCGGGAACGAAGTTCGTGAGCTTCGCGAGCGCGGTCACGACCAGTTTCTCGAGCAGCCCAACGTGCAGCAGTCCCCCGTCCGCGCCGGGTACCAGTCGTCCGTCGCCGCCGAGCCGGCGGACACGATCCGCGACGTCTGCTGCACGATCCTCGCGAAACGTGATCGTGTTGCGGGGGTCGAGGACCATCTCGTCGTGGTCGGCGATCGCATACGGAACGTCGGCGAAGACGAACACCGCTCGGTCCAGCCACGCCGCGATCGCCCCGGGCTCGTACCGCTCCCACATCTCGATCAGACGGAGCAGATAGACAACCTGGTGGTCGCCCCAGTATCCGATGTGGCTCCACGGGTCGTCGGGGTCGGGCACCTCCCAGTCGATCCCGTCCTGCGAGATTCGGTACGGGTTGTAGCCGTCCAGCGTCGATGCATTCACGAACTTGGCGACGATGTCGGCGAAGTAGGCCGGATACGACTGCAGCAACGCCTCCCAGTTCTGGAAGATGTCGCGCCAGTTGCCCTGATAGGCCAGTTCGGGTTCGCCGTGCTCGTCGCGAACGTTGATCGAGAAGCGGTTCCACGGGCGGCTCGGGTCGCCGTGACGGCGCGAGAACGTGAGCGGAAGGTATTCGAGCACGAGCCGGATGAGATCGGCGTCACCGGTCACCAGCGCCTTGGTGCGCAGGTCGCCCACGGCCATCCAGGGGTCGAGGCCCGAGAACCACGACCGCTGTCGAGCCGCCACGTCGCGATTGCGTCCCTCGACGAACACGGCCACACCGTCGGTCGGGACCAGATGACCGAATGGAAAGACCCCGCCACGCATGGAGTTGAACAGCACATTCGACAGGTGGTGGGCGTCGGCGACATCGTCGCCGGTGTCCTGGAACCCGTCAGCAGCCGCCAGCAACTCGCGCAGCCGCTCCGATCCGAGCGCCACGTCGCCGCCGACCTGACCGGTGGCATCGTCGGCGGTGGCCACGCTCACGGCGTCGAGGACTGCGACCTGGTCGAGGCCGGTGTCGGCCACGATCATCCAACGGGCCGACCCACCCAGGGGCACGGACACCGTGCCGCGCAACAGGTACGCCCCCGCCCGTCCCGTGACCAGTTGGGCCGGCGTTCGTGTGGTGCCGGCGATCGCGTCGGCCACGCATCGTGCGTCGAGTTCCGGTGTGGCTGCCGGGAAGCCCGCCGACCAGACGACCGTTGCGGTGAGGGCCTCGACCGGCTCGGCGCGATCGGAGATCAGGGACTCGAGCGAGTACACCGCGAGGGGCCCCCATGGTCCGACCTCGGAGCGCTTGTAGGCGTCGACGAGATTCGATCGGATCTGCTCGGTCAGCGCGTCGACGCCGGCGGGCATCACGTCGACGAGCCCGTCGAGTACGTCGTACTCGCAGGTGCTTGCGCCCCCGGCGTCGAGCAGTTCCACGGTGCGAACCCAGCCGAAACGATCCGAGGGCGCCCACGTGGCGCGAAACGTCACCGCCCATCTCGGATGGTGCTCCTCGAACACCAGACGGTCGCCCAGCACGCTCTTCGCGATCGATCGTCGGCAGCCGTCGGTGAGCTGCCGCCCATAGGGTCGCCAGATCTCACGGACGCCATCGACCGAACGGGCGATCACCGTGACCGGTCCTGCGGTTCCGGCGGCGCGGTGGAGCCGGTCGTCGGTCTCGTACGGGAAGAAGGCGTGATCCGCATCGATCCGACCGGCGGTGAGCGCTCCGGTGCTCGACACGAACATCCAGAGGTCGGTGTCCGACACGACCGTCATCAGGAACGGTTCCATGGCATCGACACCGTCGATCCGGTAGCAGTCGACGCCGTCGACGACCGACAGACCACCCGTCACCGTGTGCCCATCGTCCGTGCCGGTGCTGTTCATCAGGCAAGGATGGCATCATCGACGGCGCCGAGCACAGGTACGTACGTCGGCGGGGCGCGCCCTCGGCAGGAATCGAACCTGCGCGCTACGGATTAGAAGGCCGTTGCTCTATCCAACTGAGCTACGAGGGCGGGGCCGGCGCGACACGGAGCGCGAACTCCGCAATCGCCTCGTTCCGGCATCGGTTTCGATTGTAGGGCACGGTTCGGGATCCGACCTGCTCTCCCCGCGCCGGGCTCGACATCGAAATGCCGGATCCGATGGTTGCGATCGCGAGGGGCGAGGATGCGGTCGATATGGTCGACGAGGAGGTGCGATGACGATGGATGCGAACAGCGAGCAAGCGACCGAGGCGCGAGCCCGGCTGACGGCCGAACGGGAACGTCTCGAGACGACGATGCAGGAGTTGGTCGCCGGCTACCGAGAGTCCGGGGGCATCTCGACACTGTCGGGCGACGCCGGTGCCGACTCGACCCAGGCCGACGCCGACATCGGGCTCCAGCAGGACATCCAGCATCAGCTCGACGAGGTCGACGCAGCGTTCGCCCGCATCGACGCCGGCACCTACGGCATCGACGAGGTGACCGGCGAGCCGATCGATCCGGCTCGCCTCGATGCGGTACCGACCGCGCGCACGAACATCGACTGACCGCCTGCAGCGGCCCGCTGTCGCTCGACGGCCTACGCCAGCAGTTGACGCAGGGCGCCGAGTGCGGTGATCACCGAGAACTGACGCATCTGCTCGCGTTGACCCGGCAGCCGTACGTGGCGCACCTCGTCGAACCCCGGGCCGACCAGGCCGATGTAGAGCGTGCCGGGCGGCTGGCCATCCTGCTCGGACGGACCTGCCACACCGGTGAGCGACAACCCGACGTCGGCGCCGAGTTGCCCCCGGACACCGTGGGCCATCTCGCGAGCGGCGGATTCGCTGACCACGGGACCGTCCCCGACACCGAGCAACGACTGTTTGACCGCCGTGGCATAGCTGACGATTCCACCACGGAAGACATCGCTGGCGCCCGGGATCCCGGTGAGTCGGGCACCGACCAGACCGCCGGTCACCGATTCGGCGACGGACAGCGACAGCCCACGGCCACGACACATGTCGAGCACCACCGATTCCATCGTGTCGGCGTCGGTGCCGAACACGAGCTCCTCGATCCGTTCACGGACCACCGTCTCCCATCGGTCGAGCTGTTCGTTGCACTCCTCGGCGGATGACGCTTTCGCCGTGAGCCGCACCTTGAGCCCCTCCCAGCCGCTCGCGAGGAACGCCAGGGTCGGTGTGTCGGGCCCCTCGAGCTGCTCGATCACGTCATCGAGGCGCTCGTTCAGGCCACTCTCGCTCTCGCCCCACGTGCGCAGCACGCGGCTGGCGATCACGGCATCGTCGCCACTGCGGCTGCGGAGATCGGGCAGGATCGCGCGCTGCATCATGTCGTGCATCTCGTGCGGAACACCCGGCACCGCGTAGACCACCTTCTCGGCGCCGTCGACCACCACGGGACAGATCAACCCCGGGGCCGTCCCGCGGGTCTGGGGGATGATCGTGGCCCCGACGGGCACCTGCGCCTGGCGGAGGTTGTTCTCCGACATGCGGCGGCCACGGGACGCGAACATCTCTCGGATCACGTCGGCGACCGCATCATCCTGAACGAGTGGAACCCCCATGACGGCGGCGATCGCATCCCGAGTGAGGTCGTCGTGGGTCGGTCCGAGTCCGCCGCACATGATCACGGCGTCGGCTGATTCGAGCAAGCGGCGCAGCTGCGTCTCGATCCGACCGACGTTGTCGCCGACCTTGACCTGCACCAGCGAGTCGATACCGCTCGCGGCGAGCTCGCCACCCATCCATGCCGAGTTCGAGTCGATGATCTGACCGAGCAGCAGCTCGGTGCCGACCGCCAGGACGTCGCATCGGAGGGTCATTCAGCCGACCTGATCGATCGTCGACGGCGCCTGCACCTCGCGCAGCCGGCGAGCGGCGACCAGGTACTGAGCACCACTCACGACCGCGAGGACCACCGCGATCCAGAGGAAGCCCTGCCAGAGCCACGTGGCGTCGACCGCCGTCAGCGGCAACAGGGCGAACGCGACCGCCAGCTGTTGGCACAGCGTCTTGTACTTGGCGAGCTTGCTCGCCGGCACACTGATCCCTCTGCCACCGACGAGCACTCGATACACGCTGATGATGAACTCACGGGCAGCGATGATGATCACCGGCACCACCCAGAACACGCCGGTACTCACCAACGTGAACATGGCGCCGAGCACCAACACCTTGTCGGCCAGCGGATCGAGGAACGCCCCGGCCGACGTCGTGCCGTGTCGACGGGCGATGTATCCGTCGATGCCGTCGCTCGAACAGAAGACGAACCACATCACGAAGGCGATCCACGACCCCTGGTCGTCGTTCGGGATCGCCCAGAACATCAGCGGCGACAGCAGCAGCCGGCCGACGGTGATCGCGTTCGCCCACGTGGCGATCTTGTCGGGAGGAACGGTCACGCGGTCACCTCCAGCGAGGCGAGATCCACACCGGATGCGACCAGGTCGGGGCCGAGTGCGTCGACGATGTCGACGTCGACGATCGAGCGCGGTTCGAGCGTCGGATCGAGGTGCACGACGCCGTCGATCTCGGGGGCCTCACGATGACTCCGCCCGACACCCGGTGTGTCGACCAGCACCGACACCGTCGAGCCGATCAGCGCGTCCCGACGGGTGGCGGTGATGTCGTCCTGCAGCTCCCGGAGCTCAGCGAGTCGCTCGCGCATGAGGCCCTCGTCGACCGCGCCGTCGAGTTCGGCCGCATACGTGCCGTCCTCCCGGCTGTAGGCGAAGAACCCACACCAGTCGAGCTGTGCCTCCTCGACGAACTGCAGCAGCTGGTCGTGATCGGCCTCGGTCTCGCCCGGATACCCGACGATGAAGTTGCTCCGGAAGGCGGCGTCCGGTTCGCGCTCGCGGATGTCGCCGATGCGGTCGAGGAACCGTTGACCGTCGCCCCAGCGACGCATCCGTCGCAGCAGCGGCTTGCTGACGTGTTGCAGGGACAGATCGAAGTACGGCACACCCGATGCGCAGATCGAATCGATCAGGGCATCGGTCAGATCGCTCGGGTACAGGTACAGCAGCCGCACCCGGTCGACCGCAGCCGCAACGTCGTCGATCAGCGGCACGATCGAGCCGGCACCCAGTTCGCCGGGCCGGTCCTTGCCGTACGACGCCAGATCCTGAGCGACGAGCACGATCTCGCGAGCTTCGAGCTGCTCGACCTCCGCCAGGATCGACGCGACGTCGCGGCTGCGCTGCGGGCCCCGGAAACTCGGGATCGCACAGAACCCGCACGACCGGTCGCATCCCTCGGCGATCTTCACGTATGCCCAGGGCACGGTTGATCGGGGCCGGGGAAGATTGAGCAGATCGAACTCGGGCAACGGCGTGCTCGACACGGGGATCAGCTTGCGAGAGCGCTCGGCCCCCGTCGGCACCTCCGTACCGTCACGCTGGGCCGGAGCAAGGTTGAACGCCTGACCGAACCCGGCGACCTGATCGACCTCGGGAAGCTCGGCTGCGAGTTCGTCGCCGTAACGCTCGGCCATGCAGCCGGTGACGACCAGTCGCGACCCGTCGATGCGCTGTTCGTCGAGCGCGAGGATCGTGTCGATCGACTCCCGACGCGCCTCGTCGATGAATGCGCAGGTGTTGACGACGACCAGGTCGGCAGCTCCGGCGTCGTCGGTCGGCTCCATCCCGTCGGCCAGCAACGCACCGATCAGTTTGTCGGAGTCGACGTCGTTCTTCGGGCAGCCGAGCGTCTCGATGTAGAAGCGCTGCGACACGGCACACCACGCTACCTCTCCGGTTCCCGCCCGGCGCCGATCCCGCACGACTCGTCGACAGCGCGTCGGCGCCGAGGCCCAGCGCAACCGCGGACGCCTCCATCAGGAGTCCGGCGAGGTCGGCGATGGCGACGCCGTACCGCTCGCGCTGCCGCTGTGATCACTGGTGAGCGAGGCGGAGCCCTTGCCTCGGCCACGGGAACGACACCAGCCGGCCCGTGCTGGAGCACGTGACGTACGCCGTGCGGAGATCCTCGCCGCCGAAGCAGATGTTGGTCGTGATCACGTCGCCGGTGGCGTAGTGCTCGACCTGTGAGCCGTCGGGCGAGATGGCGGTGATACCGCCGTTGAAGATCGTGGCGACGCACACCCATCCCTCACCGTCGACCGCCAAGGAATCGAGGAACTGGTAGCCGGGAAGCCCGTACAGCACGGCAGAGAAGTCGAGCGGGTTCGGTGGCACCAGCTCGCCGGCGGAGGTGATCTCGCGCTGCCAGACACGGCCGGTCGTGGTCTCGGCCCAGTAGAGCGTGTCGGTGTCGGGCGAGAGGCCGATTCCGTTGGGCGAGTCGGTGGGGAACACTGCTTCGCTGATGCCGGATCCGTCGGCGTGCGCGTAATAGATGCCGGTCAGGTCGGCGGTGCGTGCGCGTGTGTCGCGTATGCCGTGGTCGGTGAACCAGAAGCCGCCGTGGCCGTCCATGACGAGGTCGTTCGGGGCCCGAAGGGGCCGGCCGTCGCACTCGGTGTACAGGTCGGTCACCGACCCGTTCGACGGATCGACGCGTTGGACCCGACCCCCGAGGTACCGATCCCCGTCGAAACCTCCCGGCAGCAGCAGGTCGCCGAGCTCGACCGCTCGGAAGGAGCCTCCGTTGTTGCAGACATAGATGGCACCGTCCGGTCCGACCGCCGCGCCGTTCGGCCCACCCGGAATCTCGGCGATCGTGTCGGTCGTACCGTCCGGATGCACACAGGTCAGGCGCTGGCCGAACATCTCGACGAGCACGATCGACCCGTCGGGCATGGCGATCGGGCCCTCCGGAAACCGCAGGCCAGCGGCAACCTCGGTCAGTTCGGGGGTCAGCTCCAACACGTCGGGCATCGGGTCAGTGTGGCAGCCCGCGATCGACCATCCCGAAGCGCAGCGGCGGCGCTCACTCGACGATGATGTCGCCGACCATCGACGGATGGATCGAGCAGAAGTACGGATAGCTCCCCGGCTCTGTCGCGGTGAAGCTGAACGTTCCGTTCACGTCCATGTTGCCCGAGTCCCAGAGTCCGTCGCTTGCGGTACTGGTGTGAGGTATGCCGTCGATGTTCGTCCACACCACCTCGGCACCCGCCGGCACGGTCACCGATCCAGGGGCGAACCCGTCGGCAACGCTGACGATCGCCACCTGGGTCGGAGTGACGTCACCACCGGGCGCTGCGGTGCCGGATGCCGCATCGCCGACGGTCGGCTCGGCGGCGGAGTCGTCGTCGGAGCCGCAGGCGCCCACCGCCAGGGTGAGCGCGCCTGCGAGACAAGCGCCGACGAGACGTCGCTGCGTGATCGATCGGGCGGTGCGCATGATGTGGATCCCCCTGGAGTAGCCGACCGGAGTGGCCGAACGGTGAGCACACGACGCTAGCCGTGGCGTCGGGGTCAGACCTGCCCGTTCTGCTGGAGGAGTTCGAACTCCTCCACGGTCATCAACACCGAGCGGGCCTTCGACCCCTCGCTGGGTCCGACGACGCCACGCTGCTCGAGGAGGTCCATGATGCGGCCGGCGCGAGCGAACCCGACCTTGAGCTTGCGCTGCAGCATCGACGTCGAACCGAGTTGGCTACGGACCACCAGCTCCATCGCCTGGCGCATCATGGCCGTGTCTTCGTCGTCGTCACCGGCCGAGAACGCGTTGGCGTCCGACGTGACGTCGAGGTCGTCGAGCGCCATCGGCATCGCACCGCCCGTCGCCGACCCGCCGGCCGGGGCGCCCCCGGCGCGCGGCGGCACGAGTGTCGCTTGCGCCGATCCGTCGCCCGCGCCGTCGGGCGCATCGCCGCCGGCTTCGACGTCACCGGAGTACACCGGCTCGGGCGCCTGCTCACGCCAGTGCATCACGACCTGGCGCACCTCGTCTTCACTCACGAACGAACCCTGCACACGATTGGCCACCGACGAGTTGCCCGGCAACAGCAACATGTCGCCCTTGCCCACCAGCTTCTCGGCGCCGGGCTGGTCGAGGATCACCCGCGAGTCGGTGAGGCTCGACACGGCGAACGCCATCCGAGCAGGGATGTTGGCCTTGATCACGCCGGTGATCACGTTCACCGACGGACGCTGCGTGGCCACGATCAAGTGGATGCCGACCGCACGAGCCTTCTGCGCGATGCGGGTGATCGACTCCTCGACGTCGCGGGCGGCCACCATCATCAGATCGTTCAGCTCGTCGACCACGACCACGATGTACGGCATGTGCTCGAACTCGATCTCGGAACCCAGCGGCGGCTGGATCTGACCCTTGGCGAACGCCGCGTTGTACCCGGTGATATCGCGATAGCCCAACTCGGACAGCACGTCGTACCGACGTTCCATCTCCTTGACCGCCCACCCGAGCGCATTCGCCGCCTTCTTCGGGTTGGTGACGGGCTGCGTCAACAGGTGCGGAAGCCGCTGGTACTGCCCCATCTCGACCTGCTTGGGGTCGATCAGGATCAACCGCACGTTGTCGGGTGTGGTGCGCATGAGCAACGACGTGATGATGCAGTTGATGCCGCTCGACTTGCCGGCACCCGTCGCACCCGCGATCAGCAGGTGCGGAGTGGCTGCGAGGTCGAGGAACACGGCCTTGCCGGCGATGTCCTTACCGACCGCCACCTCGAGTGGATTGGTGGCCTTGGCGGCCTCGGAGGAGGTGAGCAGATCACCCAGAGCCACCAGCTGACGTTGGTGGTTCGGGACCTCGACGCCGATCGCTGAGCGGCCCGGGATCGGTGCCAGGATCCGTACATCGGTGGCGGCCATCGCATAGGCGATGTCCTTCTGGAGGCTCGTGACCTTGGCGACTTTGACACCCGGGCCGAGTTCGAGTTCGTACCGGGTGACCGTCGGGCCGACCGTCATGCCGACCAACGATGTCTCGACGTTGTGCGATGCGAGCGACGCCTGCAGTTGCTCGCCCCGGGCCGCGACAGCCTTGCGGTCGATCGCCTGCTCGCCCGGACGATCGAGGAACGTCATCGGCGGGAGGACCCAGTCGCCGGTGTTGTTGCCGGCACCCGCGCCGGGAGCCACACCCGGTTGACTGC
>Ga0316197_10002118_pt1 | contig 14175 bp, 15 predicted proteins | sample OudBiesiAoxic_MG_FD_204939 | JGI IMG/M metagenome (GOLD analysis project Ga0316197, IMG submission 204939) | Coastal sediment microbial communities from Oude Bieten Haven, Netherlands - site A oxic | ecosystem: Environmental > Aquatic > Marine > Coastal > Sediment | place: Netherlands...
CCCCGGAGGTCGCTGGATCTCTACGGAGATGGCCGGCACCTTGGCATCGATCTCTTTCACAGGATCGGTGAACCCATCGCGGCTGCCGAATCGCACCGGGAATTCAGGGATCTCTAGGGCACCGGACTGCTGGGAGAACAGCGCGAACTCGTGGGTCTGGATAAACCAACTCTTCCCCTCGAGTAGTTTGGAGGAAACGACCACGCTATCCAGTTTCACGATGACGGAGCGCGGGATCCTCGGCAGTGAAAAGCTGGCGCTACCGGCGAACGATCCGCGCGAGCGCAACTCGACGACCAGCGGCAATTTTTGCCCTGTCCAGACCTTCGGTTCGGGTGTGGAAACCGCGACCGGCGAGACCTCGGCGCGGAGGCTGCCGAGCATGGCACAGCCGATCACGGCCAGCTGGAATGCCGCCCTCACTTCGCGCCCTCCTCTTCCTCTGGAACCGCGAGCTGGTAGGAGAACTTTGATTTCAAGAAATCTGCGGGACGCGTCTGAACCCGTCGTAGCCACAGCGCCTGCATCCCCTCGTCGGAGCTCGCCTGTTCGCCACTCATTTGAGTGTCCTGACCTTCGTTCTTCTTGTCCTTGTCGAACACGACTTTGTCGGCGCCGATCCTCTGGTCGCCCATGTCGCCGCCCTTCTGTTCCGTCATCTTTGCCCTGGCGGCAGCGAGGTCGCGGTTCTCCTCTGCCTCTTTCCAACCTGCCCGCTTTGTCAGCGCCCGCTCGTAGGAGGCGATGGCGGTATCATAGTTGCCGAGCATCAACCAGGCGTTGCCCTGGTTGAAATCTGCCTCCGGGCTATTGCGGCGGCCGAAGGCTTGGGCGGCTTTCTCGAACTCGCCTGCGCGGTACCAGGCGACGCCCTGCCAGAGAGGGTCTTCGAATGCGGCGGCCGCGGCTTCGAACTTGCCGCGCTTGAATTGTCGCTGCCCCTGCTGATCCGGCGTGAACCACAGGCCGGCCCAGCTGAGAATGGCGAGGAATCCCAGAACTCTCATGCCCGGATGCCCTCCTCTTCGACGGTTGAAACCTCGCGCCGGAACGAGAACGCTGAGAAGAGGGCAATGACGGGGACGAGGAACCATCCTGCCTCCTGCCAGCGGTCTCCCTCGGATCCTTTTCGGGCGACCGGCGTACTTGCGGCGCGGCGCACCAATGCCTGGACATCGCTGTCGTCGACTGTGAGCTCCTGCACCTTGGCGCCGATGGCCTTCGCGGCAGTCCGGAGGGATTCGAAATCGGATGAATCGCTTGCCGAGATCGCGAGGACATTCACCTCGAGTCCTACCGAGCGGGCGGCTTTCGAGAGCTCGGCCGTCTCGCCGTCGATCGAATCAGCGAGCACAAGGATCGTGCCACCGCTCTCCTTGAGGGTCTCGCCGGCTTTGAGCAGGGCCAGATCGAGGCGATCTCCGCTGCGTGGCATGATCTCCGGGCTGATCTCGGCCGCCATGCTCGCCACGGTCGCGGTGTCGCGGGTTGGCGGAAGCACCAGGTGGGCCGAACCTGCATAGGCGATGAGCCCGAGCGGTTGTCCCTCGCGCTCCTCTGCCAGGTCGGAAATTTTCAAGCGCGCGCGTTCGATCCGCGAAGGGGCGGGATCTGGCCGGTCCATGCTGATGTCAGCCTTTAAGAGAATCATCAGCGGGGTGCCATCGTCGGCGAAGGGGCTCGGCTCGAGCCGCCAGGTCGGCCCAGCGATGGCGATGACGGCGATCAGCCAGGCGACCAGGATCCAGCGCGTCGAGTCTGAATGCGAAGATTCGCGCCCGATCACGAGAGCTTCCAGTAACTCGGAATCCATCTGCTCGCGCCAGCCACGCAGCGGATCCGTGCGGCGCTGCCAGAGCCACCAGAGCACAATGGCGAGCGGCGCGAGCAGCAGCACGAGCGGGCGGATGAAGTGAAATTGGTTGAGGGATTCGATCATGCTTCCACCTCCAGTTTGCCGGTGACGGGATTGACTCTCACCTTGCCAGGTAGCTGCACCACAGAGGAGTCGCGGGACTTGCTGAACACTTTGGCCAATTTTCCAGCGAGCGATAATAGCAACGCGGCTAGCAGCGGCCAGTAGAAGAGGTCGCGGCGCGGCCGGTGGCTGATCACCTTCACATCGCGGGTCTCGATGCGGTCGAGTTCGTCGTAGATCCCCGCCAGCTGTTCCCGGTCTGCGGCAAAGAAGTACGAGCCACCACCGGTCCGGGCGACCTCGCGCAAGGTTTCCTCGTCGAGTTTCTCCTCCCCGACCGTCAGCGGATCGCCAATCGCGACGGTGTGGATACGGATTCCGCGGTTCTCCGCTACCCGTGCGGCTTCGACCGGCGGGACCTGGCTCTTGGTGTCATTGCCGTCGGTCAGAGCGATGATCGTTCGGGCGGGCGCATCGCTGCCGTCGAACAGGCTGATGCCCAGGCCGATCGCATCACCGAAGGCGGTGCGCGGCCCTGCCATGCCGATCGCTGTCTCATCCAAGAGCTGGCGGGACAGATCCAGGTCTGTCGAGAACGGCGCTTGGAGGAACGGTGCGTCGCCGAAGACGACGAGGCCGACACGATCGCCCTCGCGCCGTGAGAGGAAATCGCCGAGCACCTCCTTGACCGCGGTGAGGCGGTCGACCGTCTCACCCGCCGCGTTGGTGAAGTCCTCTTGCTGCATGGATCCGGACAGGTCGACTAGCAGTAGCAGATCGCGGGTCGGGAGGTTCTTGCTGATCGCAGGCTCTAACCACTGGGGTCTGGCGAGCGCGACGACGAGTAGCACCCAGATCAGGGCCGGGAGCAGGAAGCGCAGCGGCCCGCGACGCAGCTGGGCGACGCCGCCCTGGGACATCGCAGTCTGCAGGCGGTCGCCGAAGGGGACGCGCACGGCCGGCCGGGCGGCGACCTTCGGGGGCAGCGCCATGCGCAGCAGCCACGGTAGTGGCAGCAGGACGAACATCCAAAGAACGGCAAAGGTCAGCATCGTCCTCAGGCTTGCGGCGGGTGATGGGTCATGATCCAACCGGCGGCAAACTCGCGCAGCGCGGTCAGGTCAGCGGGTGATGTGGATGGTCGGGCATAGACGCCCGCTACCAGTTGTTGGCGGACAGGATCCGTGAGCGCTTGCGGCGACTGGGCGGACAGCCAATCGAGCCAGCGCTCACCGCGCATCCCGGCGATGCTCGCCCGCGGCGCGACAGCGAGGGCGGTGCGGCGCAGCAACTCGGCAATTGCGGTCGGGTCGGTTGCGGTCTCCAGCTCGGCCAGGGCACGGCGGCGGTAAGCTTGCGACTGCCATTTTTTCCATGCCCGATGGGCGAGATAAGCGAGGGTGACCAGGACGGCTGCGAACAATACATACCAGCCCGGTGCGAGCGGCCACCACGGCACGGCGGGTGGGACGGTGATGTCGTGCAGGCGTTCGAGGCTGGTCGCGTCGTCGTTCATACCTGGTTCGTGGAGTGCGGTGCGCCGAAGAGGGCGCGCAGCTGGTCGGTTGGGGACTCGGCGGTTGAGATCGGCAGCACCGGGACGCGCAGCGAGCGGAATATCTGCTGCCAGCTATCGAGATGCGTGGCGAATGCATCTTGGAACGCCGCGTCGAAGGAGCGATCGGACGGCAGCGCGATCTGGCCATCCCCGGTCGCCGCCATCATCCCGGGGCGCGCCTGCAGCGTCGCGCCTAGCGGGTCATAGACCGCCACGATGAGCACATCGTTGTGCGCGGCGAGCTCAGTGGCGAGGTGCTGTGTCTCGGCTCCGGCGCGGTCGAGATCGCTGATGACGACGATCAGATGGTCGTGGGTCGCGCGCCGTCGCGCAGCGTCCAGCGCGAGGTCGAGATCGACTTCGCCGCCAGCGGAGCTGGAGTCCGCCGGTTCTGCCAACTCCTGGTTCAATCTCACCACTTCGTGCAGCAGCCGCAGTACCCGTGTCTGGCTGCGGTGCGGGCGGAGATCACAGATCTCTTTCTCGTTGAAGACGATACCTCCAACGCGGTCGCCAGCCTGGAGCGTCCGCCAGGCGGCGAGGGCCGCGACCTCGGCGGCGGTGACAGATTTCATGGTGCGCTGGCTGCCGAAGAACATCGGGGGGCGCTGGTCGACGACCAGTAGCACCGGGCGCTCGCGCTCCTCGCTGTAGACGCGGATGTGGGGCGAGCGCAGGCGGGCGGTGGCGCGCCAGTCGATCGTGCGCACGTCATCTCCCGGATGGTATTGGCGCAACTCCTCAAACGCGAGCCCGCGTCCACGCAGGCGCGAAGCGTGACGCCCAGCCAGTAGCGAGGAGACAGGCTGGCGCGGCAGGAAGGAGAAACCCCGGGCATCCGCCTTCAGGCGGAGCATGTCTTCTAGGCTGACGGTGACCCTCGCACTCATCGGGCGGATCAGATCGGGGTGACGGTTTCCAGCAGCGCCGCGATGACATCGCTGCGCGATTTGCCGGCGGCTTCGGCCTCGTAGGAGAGGTGGATGCGGTGTGCGAGGCAGGCTGGAGCTATCGCCCGGATATTTTCCGGAGAGACAAAATCCTGCCCGTGCAGCCAGGCGTGGGCGCGGGCGGCAGAATCGAGTGCCAGTGTGCCGCGCGGGCTCGCGCCGAGGCGGATCCACTTTTCCAGATCCCCGCCGTGGCGTGCCGGATCGCGCGTCGCCATCACCAGGTCGACCATGTAGCGCTCGGCTGCCTCACCGACGTGGACGGCATGGACCTCCTTGCGGGCTGCGAAAATCACCTCCTGGGGGACGGGATCGGGCTGGGCAGCCGCCTGGCCGGCCTTCTCACCGCGCACCAGGCGGAGGATCGCAGCCTCGTTTTCGGCGGGTGGGTAGTCGACGTTCACGTAGAGGAGGAAGCGGTCCATCTGCGCCTCGGGGAGCGGGTAGGTGCCCTCCTGCTCGATCGGGTTCTGCGTCGCGAGGACGAGGAACAGATCTGGCAGTTTGTGTGTCGTCCCGGCCACCGTCACCTGGCGCTCCTCCATCGCCTCCAATAGCGCTGCCTGCACCTTCGCCGGCGCGCGGTTGATCTCGTCTGCGAGGACCAGATTGCCAAACAGCGGACCGGGCTGGAATTCGAAGCTGGCATCGTGTTCGCGATAGATTTCGGAGCCTGTCACATCAGAGGGGAGCAGGTCGGGGGTGAATTGCACGCGGCTGAATTTGCTGTCGATGAGCTTTGATAAGGTCTTGATCGAGCGGGTCTTGGCCGTGCCCGGTAGCCCCTCCATCAGGACATTGCCGTCCGCAAGTAGGGCGACGATCAGGTGCTCGATGACTTCCTCCTGCCCGATGATTGATGCGGCGAGGTTGTCTTTGAGTCCGGAGAAGATTTCGTGGTAGTCCATTATGAAAATACTAGCAATGTGATAGCTCCCTAGGGGCATATGAGCCACCCCCGAGTGTTACGCCGGGTGATGATGCCGGGGCGACGGGAATCCGTCAAGAATCACCTCTCGCCGGTCCCCGAATGTCAGGGCGTCCGAACGGTGCCCCGCAGCGGCCTAATTTTATGAAGTTCGTTTGACTGGATGAAGAAGTCGCAAGAGGTTCCAGCACTATGATCCCACCTCCTCAAGCCGTCCGCCAGAGCCAGACCCAGCACCCGAATTGGCAGCGGTGGATCGCGGCGACGATCTGTTCGATCCAGATCCTAGCGCTCAGTGCCTGTTCGACGGTGACGGCAAAAATCGACTCGGAACGGGTCACTCGCGAGGGCCTGCGCTCCGCCACCGAGCTCGGCCAAGTGCCGGATGCGCCAGACTCTGAGCTCTCCGCATTTGCCGATACCAGCACCGCGGCCCTCAAAGGCGCAAAGAAGAAGGTGTGGCGCGGGATGGAGGTCGATGCGGCCGGGGATTTCCTCAAGACGGCGGCTGATGCCTATCAACTCGTCGCCACCGGGTCGGAGGCTTCAGGCTCTGAAGCCGAGAAGGCGCTTATCGGCATCCACAACAATTCGCTGGCACGCTTCGCCGAGCTCTGGGCCGATGACCCCCGGCGCATGGTGCCTGGCCCCTACTACCTCGACGCTGGGGGGGAGACGATCGAGATCGCCCTCGCTTCCGATTCCCCCTATGGGCGCTACTACTTCGACCGGATGGTCGCGGGAGATGCGGTGGTCGAGAAAGGGGTGGTGCGCAAGACCCGACCCGGTTTTGGGGCTGCGATTGTAGCGATCCGCGACCGGCTCCCCGAACGGGAGGAGGAGATGAAATGGTTCCCGAAACGCGGCCTCCACCTGCCCGTCACTATCACGATCGACTCGGTGAGCCGATCGTCTTCGGCGAGCGGTGAGGTCACGAAGGTAACCGTCTCGATGCGCAATCCGAACCTTGAGGACTCGGTTCGGGTTGGAAGGCGCGACTTCCCGATGGCCGCTAATTTTTCGGCTCCCATCGCGGTGCTTTTGAACGGCGACAACCAGAACCGCCTGAGCCTGGATGGATTCTTCAAGGCGGACGAGCGGATCAAGAACTCCGGGATCATCCTCATCGAACCCTACGACCCGAACCGGATCCCGCTGATCCTAATCCACGGCCTGGTCTCGGTGCCGATGATCTGGCGCGACATTGTCCCGGAGGTCACTTCTTCGCCCGAATTGTCGAGCCGCTATCAGCTCATGGCGTTCACCTACCCGAGTAGCTATCCGGTCGCCGAGTCGGCTCTCCTGCTACGCAAGAAACTCGCGGAGCTGCGCGCAGAAGTCGATCCCGATGGCAACGACCCCCTGTCGAACAACATGGTCGTGATCGGGCATAGCATGGGAGGTATTCTGACCCACACCCTCGTCGCCGATGTTGGCGACAATCTTTGGAAGCAGGTGAGCGATCAGCCATTTGATTCGGTCGATGTTGATGAGGAGACCAAAGAGCAGGTGCGTGAGATGGCCTTTTTTTCCCCCGATCCTGCTGTGCGCCGGGCGATCTTCATCGCGACCCCGCACCGTGGTGCCAAGAAGGCGCAGAAGGGCATTGCGGGCATGATCTCGCAAATCGCGCGGCTGCCTGTGGGCGTGTTGCAGTCGACGACTGGTGTCCTGGCGGCGATCGCTTCGCCGGACTTGGATTTGAACTCTCGGTTCGGCGATGGCAAGAAAGTGACCGCCGTCCAATCGCTGGAACCTGGGGCGCCGATGGTCGCTGCCCTCGACGTCTCACCCTTCAAGAGGGGCGTCACTTACCACAGTATCATCGGCGACCGGGGCAAGGGGGACACACCGAACAGCTCGGACGGCGTGGTGGAATACTGGAGCTCCCACCAGGATGGTGCCGCCTCGGAACTGATCGTCCCCACCGACCACGGCGCCTACAAGAGCCCGCTCGCGATCGAGGAGATCAAGCGCATCCTGCGCCTCCATGCAGGAATCCGCTAGTCGGGTGGGGCTACAAGATCGGGCTGGTCAGACGGAAGGTGCTCTCGAGGAAGCGCTGCAGTTCGGAGCGCTTTGCCCACTCGGCTGGTTCGAGCAGGTCCGAATCGTCCATGTAGCTCTGCTGAAGCTCGCGGATCGCTGTGCCAAACTCGGAACCGTAGACGAACAGGGCGACCTCATAGTTGATCCATAGGCTGCGCATGTCCAAGTTGACCGTGCCGAACATTGTGATGCGGCTGTCCGCGGTGATCGATTTGGTATGCAGCAGGCCGACCCGGTAGAGGTGGATCTGGATTCCGAACTCCATCAGTTCGTCGTAGTAGGAGCGGCTGGCGTAGCGGGTAAGGAGCGAGTCGACTTTCTCCGGTACGATCATGTGGACTTGGACCCCGCGCGCCGAAGCGCCGCGCAGGGCTCTCAGGAGGGATTCGTCCGGGACGAAGTAGGGGGTGGTGAGGACGAGCTCCCGTTTGGCTGCGTTGATCGTTGCGAGCAGCATCTGCAGCAAACCATCCTCTGTCTCGCCGGGCCCTGACGGCACCACCTGGGCGTCCCCACTCCCTTTTGGTGTCACCTCCTCGATCTTGGAATCGACGATCACCTCCTCGATCGATTCACCGGACTCGAGCATCCAGTCGCCGATCATGGTCAATGCCAGCGGTCCAACGACCGAGCCCTCGGTGCGCACCATGGCATCGACCCACTCGCCGACATTTGCGTCCTGCTTGAAGAACTTCGGATCCACCATGTTCATGCTGCCGGTCCAGGCGAACTTCCCATCGATGACGACGATCTTGCGGTGGATGCGTAGATCTGTGCGGTCGACTAAGCTGCGCAAGATCCCGACTGGCAAGGCCTCGATAAGCTTGACCCCGGCGGCGCGCAGGCGCGCAGGCTGATCGCCCTTCCACCAGGGGCGTGCGCCCAGGGCATCGATGAGAACCCTGCAGGAGACGCCACGCTGGGCTGCACTGATCAGTGCCTCGAGGACGGTATCCGCCTTGCCGCCAGCGTTCCAGATATAGAATTCCATCAGCACGCTGCGTTCGGCTTGATCGATGTCCTGCGCGAGTTGATCCAATATCTCATCAGTGACCGAATAGAGCTTGCCGGTGCTCCCGGTGACAGTTGGGAATCCGACCATCGTCCTCCCCAGCTGATCCATCTCCTTGGCTTCTGGCGGATGGCGCTCCCACGGGACGTCCGTGAGCCCCCTGTCGATGCCTCGCTGGACGAGCTTCTTGTAGTCGGCGCGCCGCGCGGTGATGCGGCGCACTCGCCCCTTGTTGATCCGGCGCTCGCCCAGCAGAAAGTAGAAAAACGCGCCGACGTAGGGGATGGCGGCAACGATGAACAGCCATGCCAGCGCGACCCCGGTATTCGGACGACGCATGATCACCCGGATCGAGATTCCAAGCACGAGGGCGAGGTGGAGCAGGCTGAGGAGCGTGGAGGCGTGGAAGAAGAACTTCAAAGTGATGGGGTCTGAGTGTTGTTTGGCAGCCAGCTCTGATTTTCGGCAAGAACCCCGAGCAGGCAATCCCGGCGGTTTCGTTTGCTGTGACTAGGGACAGCCTAGGCGCCCCGTCTGGCGGCAGGCAAGGCGATTCGTTACTCCAGTGCGGAGCGGAACCCTAGATCCAGAGCCCGTTCGGCAGGCAGATCGGCTCTTGGTATCCGAGGGGGATCTGCGGAAGTATGGGGACGGCGGTACCCCCACATAAATAGGTGCAATTCTGACGGAAATGTATTTTTTTTGTCAGCGATTGTGGTAGCCTGAGCTTGTGGAGGTCGACCGGGATGGCCGGCGGATACCTTCTTAAACGCATGGAGAATAAACCCTAGAATACTGCTATGAACCGTCGAGAATCAATTACTGTAGGACTGGCTGGAGTGACCGCCGTCGCCGCACTCAGCACCAATGCAAACGCCCAGGAAAAAAAGGCGGATAACCCCGAGCTAGAGGCGATCCGCGCGGTTTTTAAGGCGCACGACGCCGCTATGGGCAGCCACGACATGGATGGCGTGATCGCCTGTTTCGCGCCGGACGGCGTCATGATGGGCAGCGGTCCGGGCGAGCTCTGGTCTGGCACCGAAGAGATCAAGGAGGCTTACACAAAATTCTTTGAGGGCTTCGACAAGGGGGAGCAGGACTTCCACTACAACCACAGGTTCGGCGGACTCACGACGGACATGGGCTGGCTGGTTGTGTCCGGTGAAGTCAACGGCAAGAAGGACGGCAAGAAAGTTGCGTTCCCACTCAACATCTCGCTGACGATGGCGAAGAAGGGCGGCAAGTGGCAGATCGCCTCGATGCACTTCTCCACCCTCACCGCCGCTGCCGAAGCAGCGAAGTAGAACCTGAATCGAGACCAGAGCCATGAGCGAAACAGAGTCTACAGATCGAAACGAAATGGAAGCTTCCCCCGAAGAGGAGGAAATCCGCAGCAGGAGACAATTTCTCCAAGGCGTGGGCAAGTGGTCCGGGGCGGCGATTACCGCGGCGGTCGCTGGGACCTGGCTCGGCAGCGGGCCAGAGGCGCAGGCTGGGGTTTGGGTCAACCGCCGTGGCGGTTGGCTGAACGGCGGCGGCGGTTGGATCAACCGTCGCGGTGGCGGTGGTAGCTGGGTCAACCGTGGTGGCGGTGGCTGGGTCAACCGTCGTGGTGGCGGTGGATCCTGGGTCAACCGGCGCTAGTCAGTCCTCTGCCTACCGGTCTACCGATTTCCTGTGCCCGAAGATCCCGATCTTCCCCTCGCGTTCCTGACTGCGGGGCAAGCTGAGGCGTATCTCGACGGAGCGTGCGTGGCTATTTTGCGCACGCGCGAGGAGATGGAACACTGGCTCCGCGAGCCAGCGCCTGGAGTCGAGTGGTTGCAGGTCGAGGGATTGATCGGCGACCCGGAGGTGTGGGCGGTGGCAGCTCAGGGCGATATCGACATCCCCTTAGACGTCGTCCTCGACGATCCCGCGACTGAATTCTCTTCCCTCTACCGCTTGGTCGACGTGCGCTTGGCGCGTTCGGTGCGCCTCACGATGCCAGCCAAGCCTGGGCTGATGAAGGGCTTGCGCATGGCGGCCTCGTTGAATCTGGCGGTGCGGATTCTGCCCGGCCAACCCGACCCGGCCACCCTCGAGGAACTCGGCCTGGCAGCGGAATTTTATCTCCACGACTCCATGGTCGAGAGCCCGATCGAGTTCTTCCATTCGCTGCTGGCCTTATTCCGAGGCAAAGCGGAAGGGACGCTGTGGAGCTTCCTCGAACAGGATCCTGCGACCTATTCGCATCGCGATCCGGATGGAAAGCCGCTGCGCCCGGTCGACTTCGTCGAGTCGCATCTCGCGGCTCTTATCGAATCTGCCGCGGAGTGCGAGAGCTGCCGCTGGCAATCGGCCTGTGCTGGCTACTTCAAATCACCCGATCCCAGTTACGATTGTGCTGGGGTCAAACAGCTGTTAGCCACCATCGAGGAAGCGGCGAACGAGATAGGCAGCGAGATCGCCAGCCAGGAGGTGGCACCAAGCGCATGAGCAACCGGGTCTTCAGCGTCATCCTGCTACCGACTGCAGAATGCAACGTCGCCTGCGATTATTGTTTCGAACACAAGGAGCCGCACCGGCTTTCCATGGTTCTGGTGCCGCTGCTCACGCGCCAGCTCCTAGATCACCTCGAGCACGAGGGCATCGAGGAGTGTGAGATCTATTGGCAGGGAGGCGAAGCCATGATCATGGGGCCGGATTGGTACGTCGAGGCAGGCAAAATCATGGACAGCGCTGCAGAGGCGCGCGGGCGGCGTTTCACCCACTACCTGCAGACCAACCTGATCAGCTATTCGCCGGCTTGGGACGATGTCCTGCGCAGCATGTTTGGTAGCTCGCTCGGCACCTCAATGGACTTTCCGAACCTCCACCGCAAGCTCTTCAAGGGCGGAGCGGAGGCGTACTCTTCAGTCTGGACCAAGCGGCTGCACGAGGCCCAGGCGGCCGGTCACGAGATCGGTGTCATCGCGGTGCTCCACAAAGGTAGCCTCGAGGCCGGCGCGGACGCCTTCTACCGCTACTACACCGAGGAGCTCGGGCTCACCAGCTTTCAGGTGAACACGCCATTCCCGGGCGGTCCGGCCAAAGAGATCGAGGATGAGTTCGACCTCGATCAGGACGAGCTCGCCAGCTTCCTGGTCGAATTGTTCGATATCTGGATGGAGCGCGGGCATGCGCAGGGGGTTGCGCTCGGCCCCTTTGACGCGCTCGTCCACCATTTCAGCGGGGAATCCGCCCGCCTCCCCTGCATCTGGAAAGAGAACTGCTCCAACCAGTTCATCTCGGTCGATTCTAAGGGCACCGTCGCGCAGTGCGACTGTTGGGTCACTAGTTACCCGGAGTCATTTTTCGGCAATGTGTTCCGCGAGCCAGATCTGACCGCTATGCTGCGCAAGAGCCCGGCGCGGCGCGAGTTTGTCGAGCGGCCGAAGCATCTCGTCGAGCACGAGGATTGCCTCTCGTGTCGCTTCCTGTCGATCTGTCACGGCGGCTGTCCGGTGCGCACCTACAGCGCACTCGGCACGATGTTGGCGAAAGATCCCTACTGCGAGGTCTACAAGGCGGTGTTCGGTCGCGCCGAGCACCACGGTCGGACGCTGCTACGCCAGAGGCACGCAGAGGGTAAGAAACCATCTGGTAGTGCTCCGGGGCCGGGCAGCATGACCACGGCCGCCACGCCGTAGCGGGCGCGGCGCGGCGTCTCCGAAGATCACCGGGTTCCTAGCCCGGATTTCTCATACTTTTCGAGTGAACCGCCAGCGAACCTTGACAGATATAAGGCGCGCGCCGATTCCGGCGGTGGGCGGTATATATACCGCCAAGCGTCACATTCTACGAAATGTTTCTAGCCGGTGCATCCGTTGGCCAAGCTGCGAGCGGTAGCTTGGCTCAGTCGCCCTTCGGTGCCTGGAAAAGGAGCGGGACGCACCACCTCCTTGGCTGGATTCTTCGAGGGTGCGGGACGCACCTCCTCCTTGGCCGGATTCTTCGAAGGAGCAGGAATCGCAAATAGTGATGCACGGCGGTATACATACCGTCCGGCGCGGGAATCAAGCGCAACGCTGTAGCTGTCGAGGTTCGCAAGGATTCGCCGGAAGGGTATGAGAAATCCGGGGCAGCAGTGCCCTAGTCTTCCAGCATGATGCCCGCCGTCGACTGCGGAGCTGGCTGGGAATGTTGGCCTCTCGGCTGCGGGTCTGAAGACTCGGAGTCGCCGTCGAGCTCCGGGGTATTGAGGTCGAAGGCTGCAACCACGGCTTCCAAGCTCTTCAGCTTGGCGTCAAAGTCGTCCGCCTGCGTCTGGTTCGTCACGTGGGCGACCCGCCACATGATGCAGAGCTCGGCGTAGGTATTCATCACAATGGCTTCAAAATCTTTGTTCATGGATTCCAAAATGGTTAACTTTTCCAATAAATCAAGCTCTCAAAGAGATACCCTTCATATTTCGGGTTCAGGGGTTTACCTACCCGACTGCCTTGGCGAGCGCCTGATCGATGTCGGCGAGGATGTCCTCGCTGTTTTCGATGCCGATGCTGAGGCGGACCAGTTCCGGGCTGATGCCGCCGGCAAGCTGCGCCTCCGCGCTGAGCTGGGAGTGGGTGGTGGTCGCCGGGTGGATCGCCAGTGTCTTGGCGTCACCGACGTTTGCCAAGTGGGAGATCAGCTGCAGCGATTCGATAAATTTCGCACCCGCTTCGGCGCCACCGTTGATTCCGAACACGACCATCGAGCCGCCTTTTCCGCACAGGTATTTCTGGTTTTTCTCGAACTCGGGGTCATCCGCGAGTCCTGGGAACCGCACCCATTCGACACGGTCGTCTGCCTGTAGAGCCTTGGCGACCGTGAGGGAATTTTCGCAGTGCCGATCCATGCGCAGCGGTAGGGTCTCGATCCCCTGCAGGGCCATCCACGAGTTGTCGGGAGACAGGCAGGCGCCGAGGTTGCGCAGCGGGACGGTGCGCATACGCAGGATGTAGGCGAGTGGCGAGAGCGGTTCCGGAAGGTCGTGCCCCCAGCGCAGGCCGTGGTAGGAATTGTCTGGCTCATCGAAGAGCGGGTGTTTGCCGCCCGCCCAGTTGAACTTGCCGGAGTCGACAACGATCCCACCGATAGCGGTTCCATGGCCGCCGAGCCACTTTGTCAGCGAGTGCACGACGACATCTGCACCGTGCTCGATCGGGCGGGTGAGGTAGGGGGTTGAGAAAGTGGAGTCGACGATCAGCGGCAGGCCATTGGCGTGGGCGACGTCCGCCACCGCAGCGAGGTCGGTGATCTCGAGCGCCGGGTTCGACACTGACTCGCAGAACAGGGCGCGGGTTTTCCCGTCGATGGCTGCGGCGAAGTTGGCCGGGTCATTTGAATCGACAAAGCGCACCTCGATGCCGAGAGCTGGCAGGATGTCGTTGAACTGGGTGTAGGTGCCGCCGTAGAGATTGCGCGCAGAGACGATGTTGTCGCCGGCCTTGGCGAGGTTGATGATCGAGTAGAACACCGCTGAGGTGCCAGAGGCGAGGGCGAGTCCCGCTGGTTCGGGTGCCCCTTCCAGCAGGGCGACGCGCCGCTCGAGCACGTCTGAGGTCGGGTTCATGATGCGCGAGTAGATGTTGCCTAGCTCTTTCAAGGCGAACAGGTTGGCAGCATGTTCGGTGTCATTGAAAACGAAGGACGAGGTGCGGTAGACAGGCACCCCGCGGGAATGGGTGATTTCATCCGGCGTGTGGCCGCCGTGCAGGCAGAGGGTTTCAATTTTCATAGTGGGCGCATTTCAGACTA
>Ga0316197_10002119_pt1 | contig 14171 bp, 14 predicted proteins | sample OudBiesiAoxic_MG_FD_204939 | JGI IMG/M metagenome (GOLD analysis project Ga0316197, IMG submission 204939) | Coastal sediment microbial communities from Oude Bieten Haven, Netherlands - site A oxic | ecosystem: Environmental > Aquatic > Marine > Coastal > Sediment | place: Netherlands...
TAAATCTATTAAATGCAGATAAAACCTTTAAAGCGGGTTTAAAAAGAAAGCGAACACGGGCAGGTAGAAATAATAGCTACCTATCTGGAGTCCTTATGGGGCAAGGAGCTTCGTAATCTTGCCCTGGTTGCACAAGCGGTAGTGAAAACTAGACTGTCTCAAAATGAATAGAAAGTGTCTCAGTGCCTTAAAAGGAACTGAGGCATTTTTATGAGTAAAGCGCTCAAAGATACAATGCATCTTCACGTTCGTGAGTTGTTCAAAAATAATAATACAAGAGAAAACTATGAAAATCCTCGTCACTGGCGGTGCCGGTTTTATCGGCTCAGCAGTTATTCGTCATATTATCAATAATACAACTGATAGTGTTGTAAATGTCGACAAGCTTACTTATGCAGGTAATTTGGAATCTCTTGTTGAAGTTGATTCACATGAACGTTATGCGTTTGGAGAGATTGATATTTGCAATCGTACAGAGCTTGACCACATTTTCGCCGAACATAAGCCTGATGCGGTGATGCACTTAGCTGCTGAGTCTCATGTTGATCGTTCAATTGACGGCCCAGCTGCTTTTATCGAAACAAACATTATTGGTACGTACACGTTGCTCGAAGCTACTCGTGCTTACTGGAATGAATTACCTGAAAGTGAGAAAGCCTCTTTTCGTTTCCACCACATCTCTACCGATGAAGTGTATGGCGATTTAGAAGGTACCGATGACTTGTTCACAGAAACTACATCGTACGAACCATCAAGCCCATATTCTGCATCGAAAGCCTCTTCTGACCACTTAGTTCGAGCGTGGTTACGTACTTATGGTCTGCCAACTATTGTTACTAACTGTTCAAACAATTACGGCCCTTACCATTTCCCTGAAAAACTTATTCCACTCATAATTTTGAATGCTTTAGACGGTAAGGCCTTACCTGTTTATGGTAATGGTATGCAAATTCGTGATTGGCTATTTGTTGAAGACCATGCTCGTGCATTATATAAAGTTGTGGCTAAAGGCGTTGTGGGTGAAACCTACAACATTGGAGGCCATAATGAAAAAGCAAACATTGATGTGGTAAAAACTATTTGTTCATTGCTTGAAGAGTTGGTTCCAACTAAGCCAGAAGGTGTAAATCAGTACCATGACTTAATTACTTACGTAACAGACCGCCCAGGGCATGATGTTCGTTATGCTATTGATGCGTCGAAAATTGAACGTGAACTTGGTTGGAAGCCAGAGGAAACGTTCGAATCAGGTATTCGAAAAACCGTCGAATGGTATTTAGATAATAAAGAGTGGTGGAGCCGCGTTCTTGATGGCTCTTACGCAGGTGAACGTTTAGGTCAGGGGCAATAATTAATGAAAGGTATCGTTTTAGCGGGTGGTTCAGGCACGCGCCTATATCCAATTACTCGCGGTGTTTCTAAGCAATTATTGCCGCTATATGACAAGCCAATGGTGTTTTACCCGATATCGACGCTGATGCTTGCCGGTATTCGTGAAATCATGATTATCACCACGCCAGAAGACAACGAAAGCTTTAAGCGTTTGTTGGGAGATGGTTCAGACTTTGGCATCAAGCTTGAGTACGCGATTCAACCAAGCCCAGATGGTTTAGCTCAGGCATTTATTATCGGTGAGGACTTCATTGGTGAGGATCGTTGTTGCCTTGTTTTGGGTGACAATATCTTTTACGGACAACACTTTTCTGATGCACTTAAGAAAGCCATTAGCCGTGAACAAGGTGCTACCATTTTTGGTTATCAAGTTAAAGATCCAGAGCGTTTTGGCGTTGTTGAATTTGATGAGAAAATGAAAGCGCTATCGATTGAGGAAAAACCTGTTAAGCCTAAATCTAACTACGCAGTGACTGGTCTTTATTTCTACGACAACCGTGTTGTAGAGATGGCAAAGCAAGTGAAGCCGTCAGAGCGTGGTGAGCTTGAAATTACAACACTTAATGAAATGTACCTTAATGATGACTCTCTTAATGTTGAGCTCCTAGGTCGTGGTTTCGCTTGGTTAGATACAGGAACTCATGAAAGCCTTCATGAAGCATCTTCGTTCGTTCAGACTATTGAGAACGTTCAAGGCTTAAAAGTAGCATGTCTTGAAGAAATAGCCTTTGCGAATGGTTGGTTAACCAAAGAAGAGCTAGCAGTCTTAGCTAAACCTATGATGAAAAACGATTACGGTCAGTACCTGATGCGTTTAGTTGAGGGCAGTCAATTATGCGAGTGTTAGTGACAGGTTGTAATGGACAGGTGGGTCATTCTCTAGTCCAACGCCTAAAAGACAATGTAGAGTTGCTTGCAGTCGATAGAGCCAAATTAGATATCACCGATTCTGACGCGGTCTTTGAAACTGTTCAAAACTTCAAACCAGATTACATCATTAACGCAGCGGCTCATACTGCGGTTGATAAAGCCGAAGAGGAAGTCGACCTTTCTTATGTGATTAACCGCGATGGATCCGCTTACTTGGCTCAAGCGGCGAATAAATTGGGTTCTATAATTCTTCACATCTCTACAGACTATGTATTTCCTGGAAACAAAGATGGTTTGTATGAAGAGAATGATGAGACAGGTCCTCTTGGCATTTACGGTGAAAGCAAACTTGCAGGAGAAGAAGAGGTAATCAAAGCTAATGCGAAACACATCATCCTGAGAACCTCTTGGGTATTTGGTGAGTTTGGTAATAACTTTGTGAAGACCATGCTTCGTGTTGGTAAGAGTAGAGACGCGATGAGCGTCGTAGGCGATCAATTTGGGGGCCCGACGTATGCGGGTGATATTGCCGATGCACTTGTTGCCATTATAAATCAGTTAGAAGCAAATAAAGAAGCACCAAATCAATTTGGTGTTTATCATTACTCGGGCTTACCTCATGTCAGTTGGTGTGAGTTTGCAAAATGTGTTTTCGAGAAAGCTGAAGCAAATGATGTGTTAAGCGCTCCGGTACTAACCTCTATTACGACTGATATGTATCCAACGCCAGCGAAAAGACCAATAAACTCGAAAATGTCTACGACCAAAATAAGCAAAGTTTTTGGTATTGAGGCTAGTGATTGGCGTTTAGCGCTTAATGACATCAAAAAGTACACGGATTAGAACATGAAAGTTATTGATACAGAAATACCAGATGTAAAAATCATCGAACCTACCGTATTTGGTGATGAGCGTGGTTTCTTCATGGAAACTTGGCAGCAAAAGAAGTTCGAAGAATTAGTAACGGGCAAGCCGACAAATTTTGTTCAAGATAATCACTCCAAATCGAAAAAAGGAATCTTGCGTGGTCTTCACTATCAAACTGCAAATACGCAAGGGAAGTTGGTTCGCGTAGTCTCGGGTGAGGTGTTTGATGTTGCAGTCGACGTTCGTAAAGATTCGCCGACGTTTGGTAAGTGGGTTGGCGTCTACCTATCTGCGAACAATAAACGTCAATTATGGGTACCAGAAGGTTTCGCTCATGGGTTTTATGTGACTAGTGATGAAGCTGAGTTTGTTTATAAATGTACAGACTACTACAATCCAAATTCCGAAGTCAGTATTGCTTGGAACGATAATACAATTAATATTAAATGGCCATTTAAAGACACTCCTATATTATCTACTAAAGATCAGATAGCTCTTACTCTTGTCAAATATATTGAAGTATGTGAATAAAGTTTGTTTAATTAACACAGAAAGATATTAGAATAGATATCGATTTTTTAAATGTTACTTATTAGTATCTCTGATACTAGGATAAAGCTTAATAGAATGTCAAAAATAAAAAATAAAATAATAGCTAATACGCTTTTCTCTCTTATTACTAGAGTGATAATTATGGCGACCGGCTTATTGACAACTGTTTTAAATGCAAAATATTTGACAATATCTGATTATGCTAATCTTGTGATTGCTTTCCTATTTATAAGCGTATCAGATGTTTTAAATAACATTGGAATTAAAGAATATATTAAATCAAAAAAATATTCAAAGCACGAATTGATTGATGTTTTTTCGGTGGAACTATTAAAAGGTGTTGTACTAACTAGTGCTATGATGTTAGTAGTACTTTTTTATCAAGATTTTGATAATGAACTGAAATATTGTTTGGCTATAATAAGTTTATCACCACTAGTCTTTTCATTGAAAAGCTTAAAAATATATGAACTAAATCGAGATGTGAATTTTATTCCGCTAAATACAATAGAAATCACTTCTTCAATTATTAGTTCAATATTAATGATATTCTTACTACTGAATGGATTTGGCATCTTAAGTTTCGCATATTCATATTTGCTAAGAAATTTACTATTTACAGTCTCGAGTCAAATATATCGACCATTTAGTTTTAGGATAAGACTAAATGTTGAGATTTTAAAAAAAATATACAAATTTTCCTTTTGGATAATACTAACTAATATTGTATTTTTGATGTCTTCTCGTCTAGACCAAATGATAATAGTTAATAATTTTAGTGCTATTGATATAGCTAGTTATGGTTTTGCATTTAAGATCTTAGATTCTAGTTTAATTCAGCCTATGAAAATTTTCACTAGTCTGTCTACACCTCTTTTTCTAGATAATAATAAGCGTGGCTATATACTACCCTTTTATTTATTTCAGTTATTATTGATTTTATTTATTTCAATTGTCGTATGTACTGTGTTACCACATGTTTTAGATTATCTTATGCCAGGTAAATGGGACCAGAGCTTTACATATTTACCATATCTATTTATTGTTGGTTCGTTACTTTCAGCAAGAAATAATGGCGTCTTATGGTATTCAATGAATACTAAAATAGGCTTCAAAATTGAAATAGTTAGAGTTCTCTCATTTATCTGTTCTGGGTTATTTGTTGTGTATCTAATTGATAAGAATTTGAGTGCATTGATTTACTCCTTAATTACTTCGGCGTTTTGTACTTATTTTTATTGGTCATGGTCTGTGCTACAAATTGATGAAAACAAAATTCCAAGGTTAGTGTTATTAGTATATCCAATTATCCCAATTGTAATTTTAGTATTTATGGTGAGCAATGAGTTTTATATTATTTAAAATAAAGCAGGTGGTAAGGAAATACCGCCATCAGAAAATAATACATCATTATAATCTTGAAAATAGATGTAGAATAAATATAGACTGTAATATCACTGGAGAATTTAGAAACCTTCTAGTTGGAGAAGATACTGTTATAAATTCAAATTGTAATATCAGAAACAAAAATGCAGTTGTTAAAATAGGGAAAGCTTGTCTCATAGCGAGAAATGTATCAATAATAACCAGTAATTACATCTTGAACGAAGAAAAAATTGGTAAAGATAGTAAGCATAGTAGTGTTATTATAGGTGATAATGTTTGGATTGGCACGAATGTAGTAATTATGCCCGGAGTAAACATTGGAAGTGGTGCTGTTATAGGTGCGCAGTCTGTTGTTACGAAGAATGTACTACCAATGTCAATTAATAGTGGGATTCCTTGCAAGCATATGAGTGAGCGCTAATTATCCACTATATTAATAGTCAATGAAAAATATCATAATGAATAATTTAAATAAACACGAAATAACATATGTTATTAATACATATAATAGAAAGAAAAAACTGATAAATGCAATTGATAGTGTAATAAAACAGAAAGAAGTTAATATACATATTCTTGTTATTGATGATTGCTCAACTGATTTTGATATAAAAGATTTACAAAATATTTATTGCAAGGTCGAATTTCATAGAAATGAAACGAATATTGGCTTAGCTAAATCTAGACAGAAGGGGTTGGACTTGTGTCGTACAGAATTAATCGCTTTTTTAGACGACGATGACGAATTAATCGATAATTTAAAAACACGTAGACATATTGATACGTTGAGAGCTGATAAAAATATTGCGTTAGTGTGTAGCAATATAATTGAATATAATGGTGAAGGTTACAATAACTCCAATATTAAATGGCCGGTTGATTTGCACAGGCATCTAATGAGACGAAATGGAATAATATATCCTTCAACTACGACTTGTCGTAAATGTTACTTTATTGAAGTTGGAGGTTTTGACTTTAGATTCAAAAGAGGGATTGATAGTGATGTATACAGAAGAATAATAAGGAAAGGGTACAGTATCATCTACGATCCAACGCCAACGATTAACTACCTTGTCGATGCTAAAGACAAAATTACCGACGATCTAACAGTAAATGGTTTGTATAAAAATATAGCTAGTAATAGTTTAACAATAAAAAAATATTCAAAATACTATTTGTGCAACTTTAGCGCGTTGTACACTAGAGTGAAAAGTATAACTTTATCTTTTTATCTCATAGTTAAGATTAAAGTTGGAAATTGAAATGAGTGATATTAAGTATACGGTTTGTATTACAACATTTAATAGAAACGCCCAGTTGAAACTAGCGGTTGAATCTGTTCTGAATCAAACTTACTCTAACTTTGAAATTGTTATCGTAGATGATTGCTCAAAAATCGCATCACATGATTTTATTGATGAATTAAATGACAGTAGAATTACCTATCTTTATAACGATGAGAATAAGGGTCTCGCTTATAATAGAAACTTGGCAATATCTAAAGCTTCAGGTGAATTTTTTACTTTTTTAGATGATGATGACTCATGGCACTCAGACTTTTTAGCGAACTTTAATCTAGTTATAGGTGAAACAGATTCAAACATGGTTTATTGCAGCCAAAAGCTTAATTTACCTTTTGATTTATTTAAAACAAATTTAAAAATAATAATGGAAAATGGCTATACACCTCCAGTTGCTGCTCAAGTATATAAAACATCAGATCTTATCTCTTACGGTGGATACGATGAGAATATTAAGAGCGGGATAGACCATGATTTATGGTTCAACTTCGCATCACATGATTTTGATATTATTTGGATAAGTAAAAAATTAGTTACTGAAAATATTGATTCTTCGGATGTTAGAATGACTACAAATTACGAAAGTCGTATGAATAAAGTCTGTCATTCAATTGTCATATGGAAAGAAAAATATAAAGATAACTTTTCTGTAGAGTATTGGGATAATCTTGAAAGAAACTACAGATTCCGTAGTGCTGGAAAGCATTTTAAAAGGTTATTAAAAGAGTCAAAGTATATTGAACTAGCAAACCTCCTATTGAAAATGCCATTTAATTTATTAGTATTAGATGTTTTACATAGGTTTTGTTCAAAATATTTTATTTCGGCTAATGGTTATTTTTATAAATAGAATCCATCAAGTGAATTGATAATACCAATGGATATATTAATATGAGAATTGTAGTATTAGAAAATGGTACTTTAAACCATGTTGTCATGATAAAAAACTGGATAAAAATAGCAGAGATTAATAATTGGAAGTTGGTTATATTCACAAGCGAAGAATGTAAAAGTAAATTATTAAAACTAGATAGCAAAACAATCGAATTAAAAACTTTTTCGTCATCAAGTATTAAGTCTTTTATTGATATTATTAAATTCCTTAAGTCAAGTGATATGCTTGTAGTGAATTCAATGTACTTGAATTACCATTTCTATATTGCTCTATTTACTTTTCATCGGAATTCATATTTTAGTATTCACAATGTTAACAAATGGTTTTTTAGTGCGCCTACGAATGATAATCTTGTGAAGAAAATTATTAAATCATGTGTCTTTAAAATAATTTATCGGTTAGCTGCAGGTGTTTTTGTTAATAGTGATAATATGAAGGCTCATATTCGTAAATACGATTTAAAGAAGCGGGTTGAGATTCTCCCTTTCTCACTGAGTTTAAAGGAGAAGAAATATCCAGATATTAGGAACTTAACTATTGTCTATCCAGGAATCGTTTCACAGCAAAGAAAACGGTATGGTAACTTTTTGAAAGCGGCAACGTTATTTCCAGATATTAAATTTATACTTTTAGGTAAGCTATTAGATGATACAGACTTCATTGCCGATTATATAGATGTTAAAAAGTTGGATAATGTTATTTATTTTCCAGAGTATGTTGAACAAGAAGAATTTGATCTTTACATGAATGAATGTAACTTATTGTTTTCAGATATTAATGTAAAGTATGGTGATGAGATATATGGTCAGTCAAAAGATTCAGGCGTATCGTATCTTATGGCTGAATATTGTATTCCTCTTTTAGTGAATAAAGATTTCAATAATTTATATCATTTGCATCCTAATACACTATATTTTGATGACTTCGATGATATTATCCAAGTGATTGATTCCTTCAGTGTGATGAGTCAATCTAAATACGATATCATCATTTCTAATATAGATAATGCTAGACTTAAAACTAACACTGATAAACTAGCATCAAACATCAGACTATTCTTTTTACATAGTGTTAAATAAATACTTTGAAAAAATTATACTTATATTCATTAAGGCAATATTATGCGATTTATTGTAGTTCCTTACAGAGATGGTTATTTTTACAATTCTTTCGGTCCTGCTGTAAGAGACCTTCAGATTATCGAATTACTATCTCGAAAATTTGACGTTACGGTAATTAATAGGCCTGTAAGTCTTTATGAAAGATTCGTTAAGAGATATTCAAAAGGAAACTTTCTAAATGGTGAAATAGAAATAGTTGACAATACTTCGTTTGATTTTATAGGCCCATTACGAGGTCGAAGCTGGGCCCTGTTTTGTTATCGAAGATATGTTGAAAAAGTATTAGAAAAGTATGCTGGTGAACAAGTAATATTCGTTGATTTTTCTCCTTTTGCTAACTTTGAATTTCTAAAAGAAATGGATAATATTATTTATTGGCATGATATGATCGATAATTTTTCTATTCATAATAGATTCTCTACTTTTGAAAAGAAGGAAGTATTGAAAAAATATCATAACCTCCAGCATTCTGCTGATTTTGTTACTGCCGTATCTAGCTCTGCTCTTTCAAATATTAATATAATCAAAGATAAGAAGCAGGTATTACCAAACGGTATATTTGAAAGTGCATCAGAATCCTTAATAAAGAATGTAAATATAGATGATACTGTTTTTGATTTTGGGTTTTTAGGTTTCATAACTAATAAGTTAGATGTGGACTTTATAAATACTTTATCTGAAAAATATAGCGTCTGTGTTTGGGGTAAATGTTTTGATCCTGATGTATTGAGGAAGCTATCAAACAACGTGAAATATTTTGGGAAATTTAAATATAAAGATATTCTATCGGTAATGTCGAGTTTTAAAGTAGGATTATTGCCTTATAAACCTGAACTTTTACACGATGAATCACCGTTAAAAATGTACGAGTATTTCAAATATAATAAGCCTTGCCTTGCTTCAGTGCAGTATGAACTGGAGAGTAAATACTATAGGTGCTATTCTGGCTTGAGTGAAGATGAACTTGGCTTTGTATTAGATTTTTACTTAAACGTTAGTGGTTCGGTTTGTATCAGTGATGAAATTGAAGAAAGTTGGAAACTTGAATTTAACCTTGATGCCGTTATTAAGAAAATTTTAAACAAGAGCTCGTCATAATGTTTCGTAGCGATATTAATTTATTGAGGGCCATTTCAGTCATTGGGGTTGTTTTTTATCATTTTGAGGCCTATTTCATAACTGGTGGTTTCATAGGAGTTGATGTTTTTTTCGTTATTTCTGGTTTTTTAATGACCAAAATTGTTCATACAAGGCTAGAAGAGAATAATTTCTCTTATTTCAGTTTTTTTAAGCGTCGATGCGAACGTATTATTCCTCCGCTTGCATGTATGATATTGGTTTTTTTAATAATAAACTGGTTCTTTTCCTATAGTATTTATTATCGAGAACAGGGTAAACACGGTTTAGCATCTCTTGGCTTTCTTTCTAATTTAATATATTGGCAAGAAAGTAACTATTTTGATTCCGCATCTAAAGGTAAACTATTTTTACATACATGGTCGCTTTCAGTTGAATGGCAATTTTACTTATTGTATCCACTAATATTGATGTTTTCTAAACGTATATTTAGCCTGAGTTCCAATCGGTACATAGTGGCTTTTATTTCTGTTGTTTCTTTTTCACTTTGTATCTGGGGAAGCAGTAGATATCCTTCTGCAACTTTTTATCTATTACCTACAAGATCATGGGAAATGACTCTCGGTGGAATGGCTTTCCTTTATTCGTGTGATCTCAGACTGCAAGCTAGAAAATTTGTTTCAATTTGTGGGCTTTCAGTTATATTGTTTTCCATGTTTTTCTTTGATGAAAGTGATCTTTGGCCTAGTTATTATAGCCTTATCCCTACAATTTCCGCTGCATTAGTTATATGGTCTCAATATGAATCTAGATTTTTTAGGCTTAAAATATTAGTTTGGATAGGGCTTTCTTCATATTCTATTTATCTATGGCATTGGCCTTTTTTAGCTATGAGGTTTAATGGGTTTATAGATGCTAATAATATACTCTTATTTGTTTTTTTAGCCTTAGTTTCATGGCTGTCGTATTATTTTTTAGAGAGAAAGAGATGAAAATAGTTATATATTTTATATCTGTTTTACTTTCAGTATCAATTTATTTTTCCGATGGATTTAGAGCGTATAGGGAAATCTCAACTACTTGGCAAGATAATATTTTAACAAAATATGCTAACTATGACCCTCATGATCAATATTTTTCAAAGTGTAATCTTCTGTCTGGTACTATAGGGCATTATGATAAAACTTGTATTAATGAAAGAGAAACTGATATTTTCTTGTGGGGTGATTCTCATGCGGCAGCGTTGTCTCCTGGTTTAAGGGAAAAGTTTTCGGATAAAATAATTAGTCAAATTACAACTTCTGGTTGTAGAATTAGCTTTGGTAAGGATGATGTAGATACGTTCAGAAGCAAACAGTGTTCGAGATCTAATCATATTGCTTTTAATGCGATTCGAGAGATTGGACCACAGGTTGTGATTATTGCACAAGAGAAGGAACATTCTCTGATTGACTTGAATTATCTTGTCTCTTCTCTCGAATCTTTCGGCGTAAAAAAATTGGTGATAGTTGGACCGGTACCGCAGTGGAGACCTTCGTTGCCGTTGGCAGTTGTTCAATTCAATGAAAAGCCAACATATTTAGTTAGCAAATATTTTGATAGAAAAATCGATAAAGAGAATAACTTGATGCGTGAAAAAGTTTCTCTCTTTAGAAAAAATAAGAAGATGGAAGTAGAATATATTGACTTGATTAGTCATTTCTGTCGTTCTGGCGCATCTAATGATGAAGATTATAAATGTAACGTATGGACTACACCAGAGAGAAATGATTTGATTATATTCGATTATGGTCATCTGACACAGCAGGGATCAAAGTATGCAGTTAAACTTCTCTTGGACGATAATTAGATGGATAAGTTTGTATTTTTCTCGATTTTAGGTTTTGGATATATATATATTCTTAGTTTTTGGTCTAGTAATAAAACTAATTATTTACTTCAATTTATTTTTGTTTTATTTATAGGGTTGTTTTTTGGATTTAGAAGTGAAAGTTCTGGCTCTGATACTGGTACATATCTCAGGTATTTTCAATCAATATTAGATCTGAATATACAGCATAATTTTGAGTACGGCTTCACACAGTTTAGTACTGCTCTAGTTTCTATTCTATCAAAAGATATCTATTTAGTCGTAATAGTTTTAATTCAGTTGCTTTTTCTATATTTTTCATTTATATCAATTAAGCTTAGAAACACACTAGCTTGTATATGGCTATTTATTGCGTTTATGCCGGGGTTAGATTTAATCTCTAGTGCTATTAGGAGTTTTATGGCCGCGAGTGTTGGGGCGTTCATATTTTGCTCAACCATAAATAGGCCTAAGCTTAAAATATTCAACTTGGTCCCTGTTATTTTTCATTTTTCATATGCCTTGATTTTTTTAATTAGTATAATACCAGTAAAAAAAACATCAGTTAAACTCATTAATGCTATTTATTGTTGGTCTGTATTCAATTTTCTGTTTCTATTGGTTTTTGATGTAAGGTTTTTTGCTTCAATATTAAATGATTTCACCTCAGGTTATGGTATTTTAAGTAAGCTGGTGAGATACATTGTTTTGGAAAATGATTTATTATCACCATTGGTTAGGTTTTATTTTTCTTTTTTAACTATTGTTCTCTCATCAGTACTCATTTACCTATTAAACAAGCAAAAAAAAGACAATGATATTGATGAGGTGTTTTTTAATTTGGTCTTTTTGTCGATATTAGCGCAATTTTTCTTTTCGATAGTTTCTTTCACTGATTTTGCTTATCGCTTTTATTATGTATATTATACTCTTCAAATTATTGGGGTAGTATATGGCTTGTCATTGTTAGCAAACAAAAAACTCGGCTTTTTCATTTATTCAGGGTTGTTATTTTTTGGTTTTATCACTACGTATGCGACTAATAAGTTTTCCAATTATGGTTTTTTTGACCAACTATTTTGAAATTTAAGGTGTTAATATGAAAAAGATTGCTGTTGTTGGCATTGTCGGTTTGCCTGCACGTTACGGAGGCTTTGAAACCTTAGTGGAAAATCTTGTAAAGTATTCGAGTCAAGAAATTGAGTATTCGGTTTTTTGTAGCAAAAAATCTTATTCTACTCTTAACGATAAACATGGTAAGGCTAAGTTGTATTATATCTCTTTTGACGCTAATGGCATGTCGAGTATAATTTATGATTTTGTTGCGATGATTAAAAGTTGCTTTCTCAAGGTAGACGTTATTTTGATACTAGGTGTATCGGGGTGCTGTTTTTTACCCCTTATTCGCTTTTTTACAAAAGCCAAAATAGTCACTAATATTGACGGCCTTGAATGGAAAAGAGATAAGTGGAGTAAGGTTGCTAAATTATTTCTAAAATTATCAGAAAAATTTGCAGTAAAATACTCCGATGTGGTGATAACAGATAATCAAGGTATCACCGAGTACGTCAAATCAGAATATGCAATAGTGTCTAATACCATAGCTTATGGCGGCGATCATGCCTTAGTGGGAATGGATAATAGTGAGGTGCTGTTGAGTAACTCAGAAAAAAAATCTTATGCCCTTTCTTTATGCAGAATAGAACCAGAGAATAATATAGCTTTAATTTTGGAATCCTTTTCCAAGTCAAAAGAACATTTGAAATTTATAGGAAATTGGAATTCTAGTGAGTACGGGATTGGTCTTAAGAATAAATATAGTAATTTCGAAAATATAGAAATCATAGACCCAATCTATAATTTAGAAAAGTTGTTTATTTTGCGCAAGAATTGTTCGTATTATGTTCATGGACACTCCGCTGGGGGAACTAACCCTTCGTTAGTTGAAATGATGCATTTTGGTAAACCAATACTAGCTTTTGATTGCGTCTTTAATCGGTATACGACAGAAAATAAAGCCACATATTTTAATTCCTCATCAGATTTATTATCTTTGCTAGATAATAACGATAACAGCTCTCTGTTGAAGGTTGGTAAAGAAATGAAACTCATTGCTGTTGCAAGGTACAGTTGGAGTATAATAGCTCGCAAATACGAAGTACTGTTTTGAAAGCAATGCATTTTTTTCGTTGAAAGCTTGATAGTCTCCATTCTAAGAGTTGTATCTGTTTCTTTAGTCATAGCCATTGTTTGGTTAGTCGTTACACTGGCGTACAAATAGATATTATAAGGAATAAGCACCAATGATTTTTCCAGTGATTATAGCCGGGGGGAACGGGAAGTCGTTTGTGGCCTCTTTCTCGCACGTTATATCCTAAACAATTCATTAGTTTGACCATATATGGACGCCTCTGCTTTTACAACACTTATGAATGATTGGCTCACTACCATATATTCGGCGTCTTAATAGGCTTTTTGCCAGCGCCATGATGTAAATCCGAAACCTATTTCCTTATCACTACATCGGCATTAAATGCCTTGGTCAAGTCAGGCTCCAATAGGTACGGTTGACCGTTTATTCATCAGTGCGTGTAAACTCTTGATTTATCACCTTACGAAAATGCTTTATTAACATCAAAGCTATTGTTACCAGTCAGTATTTTCCATGCTATACGCGCTAATTTATTTGCTAGTGCTACGACAGCTTTATGCCTTCCCTGTCTGAGTGCAAGAGCAGGGCAAGATCATGAAGAACCCTTATTCTGAAAGGGCTCAGCCACTGTTGAAATTTAATTAAAACTACCGTTTACTGCACAAAACTGCAATCCCAATTAGGATCAATTTGACGATCTATATCAGCT
>Ga0316197_10002122_pt1 | contig 14154 bp, 9 predicted proteins | sample OudBiesiAoxic_MG_FD_204939 | JGI IMG/M metagenome (GOLD analysis project Ga0316197, IMG submission 204939) | Coastal sediment microbial communities from Oude Bieten Haven, Netherlands - site A oxic | ecosystem: Environmental > Aquatic > Marine > Coastal > Sediment | place: Netherlands...
ACGGTCAAGAATACACACCAGAAGATCGTGGCGTCGTTTCTTACTACAAAGAAGCAACATCTGGTCAAGTATTACAAGAAGGTATCAATGAACTTGGTTCTATGTCTTCTTGGGTTGCTGCTGCAACGTCATACAGTACTAATGACTTACCAATGATTCCATTCTACATCTACTACTCTATGTTTGGTTTCCAACGTATTGGTGATATGGCATGGATGGCAGGTGATCAACAAGCACGTGGTTTCTTATTAGGTGCTACTGCTGGTCGTACTACGCTAAATGGTGAAGGTCTACAGCATGAAGATGGCCACAGTCACATTCAAGCAAATACTATCCCTAACTGTATCTCATATGACCCAACATTTGCTTACGAGCTAGCAGTTATCGTTCAAAACGGTATTGAGCGTATGTACGGTGAGAAACAAGAAAATGTTTTCTATTACTTAACAGTAATGAATGAAAACTATGCAATGCCAGCAATGCCTGAAGGGGCTGAAGAAGGTATCCGTAAAGGTATTTACAAGTTTGCTTCATTGCCTGGTAAGAGCAAAGTACAACTACTAAGTTCAGGTACCATCATGAACGAAGTACGTGCTGCTGCAACTATTCTAAGTGAAGAGTATGGCGTTGCTTCTGATATCTTCTCTGTGACTTCATTCAATGAATTAACACGTGACGGTCAAGACGTTGAACGTTTTAACATGTTAAATCCTGAAGCTGAGCAAAAAGTACCTTACATCACATCTGTATTAGGTGATGAACCAACGATTGCTGCAACGGATTACATGAAGAACTATGCAGAGCAAGTACGTGCATTTATCCCTGCTGATTCATACAAAGTACTAGGTACTGATGGTTTCGGCCGTAGTGATAGCCGTGAAAACTTACGTCGTCACTTTGAAGTTAATGCCGGTTACGTTGTTGTAGCTGCGTTAACTGAGTTAGCAAAACGTGGTGATGTTGAGCGTAAAGTCGTTACTGAAGCGATTGCTAAGTTTGATATCGATGTAAACAAAATCAACCCATTATTTGCATAAATCAGTCTCGGTGTTAGTCAAACCTAACACCGACTTTTATTGATTAGGAAAATTATTATGTCTGAATTAAAAGAATTTTTACTACCTGATATTGGTGCTGACGCGGCTGATATTACTGATATCTTAGTTGCAGTTGGCGACACCATTGCTGAAGACCAAGATGTATTAACGATTGAAGGCGATAAAGCGTCAATGGACGTACCTTCATCAGTTGCTGGTGTAGTTAAAGAAATTAAAGTAAACGTTGGTGACAGCGTTTCTGAAGGTAACCTAGTGTTAATCGTTGAAGTTGCTGGTTCTGCAGCTGCTGAAGCACCTGCGGCCGCTGAAACTCCAGCACCCGCGGAAGAAGCTGCACCTGCAGCAGCTACTGCTGTTAAAGAATTATGTGTTCCTGATATCGGTGGTGATGAAGTTGAGGTGACTGATATCCTTGTTGCTGTTGGCGATACGATCACTGAAGACCAAGATGTTATTACTGTTGAAGGTGATAAAGCATCAATGGACGTTCCTGCGCCATTTGGTGGTGTAGTAAAAGAAATTAAAATCGCAACGGGTGATAAAGTATCTGAAGGGTCTTTAATTCTATTAATTGAAGCTGAAGGCGATGCGCCTGCTGCGACACCAGCTACTGCCTCTGCACCAGCTACTGCCTCTGCACCAGTTGAAGCGCCTAAAGCTGCGGCTCCAGCTACTCCTGCAAAAGTTGAAGTTGCACCTGTTAGTGCTGCGATCAAGGCTTCTCCATCGGTACGCCGTATTGCACGTGAGTTCGATTTAGACTTAAATGCAATCGCTGCTTCTGGCCCTAAAGGCCGTACAACTAAAGAAGACGTACAAAAATTCGTTAAAGCACAATTACAAGCTGCTAAAAACGGTGGCGGTGCTGGCGCTGGTGGTTTAGCTGTTGCTGCTTCACCTAAAGTAGATTTTGCTAAATTTGGTGAAGTGGAAGTTAAAGAACTTTCTCGTATCCAAAAAATATCTGGTCCTGCTCTACATCGTAACTGGGTAACTATTCCACATGTTACACAGTTTGATGAAGCTGATATCACAGATTTAGAAGTGTTCCGTAAAGAGCAAAATGCAATTGCTGCAAAACAAGATCTTGGCGTTAAAATTAGCCCATTAGTATTCATGATGAAAGCAGTCGCTAAAGCGTTAGCGTTATACCCTAACTTTAACTCTTCTTTATCTGAAGATGGTCAAAGCTTGATCCTTAAAAAATATTACAACATTGGTATTGCAGTAGACACGCCAAATGGTCTAGTTGTACCGGTTGTTAAGGATGTATTAAACAAAGGTATTTACGACATTTGTCGTGAAATTGGTGAGATTTCTAAGAAAGCACGTGCAGGTAAATTAACATCTAAAGATATGCAAGGTGGTAGCATGACTATCTCTAGCCTTGGCGGTATCGGTGGTACGCAATTTACACCTATTGTTAATGCACCTGAAGTGGCTATTTTAGGTGTTTCTAAATCTGCTATGAAACCACTGTGGAATGGTAAAGAGTTTGAACCTCGTTTAATGGTTCCACTTGCGCTTTCTTATGACCATCGTGTAATTGATGGTGCTGACGGTGCACGCTTTATTACTGCTGTTAACAACTACTTATCTGATCTACGTACCCTGATCTTATAATCTTTGTTAACTAGGTCGGCATTTGTGCCGACCATTCATTTTACATTCATATAACATTTGAATAGACTATAAACCCTATTTTGAGTGTTCGTTTATTGAGGTCAACATGAGTAAAGAAATTAAAGCACAAGTTGTTGTATTAGGTTCTGGCCCTGCGGGATACTCTGCAGCTTTCCGTGCAGCAGATCTAGGTCTTGAAACTGTATTAATTGAAAAATATGAAACGCTTGGCGGTGTTTGTTTAAACGTTGGTTGTATTCCTTCTAAAGCATTACTACATGTGTCTAAAGTAATTGAAGAAGCAAAAGCATTATCTGAGCATGGCGTACTATTTGGTGAACCATCAACAGATATTGATAAAATTCGTATCTGGAAAGAAAAAGTAGTATCACAGCTAACTGGCGGCCTACAAGGCATGGCTAAAATGCGTAAAGTAACCACGGTTAACGGTTGGGGACGCTTTACTGGCGCGAATACTATCGAAGCTACAAACCGTGAAGGTGAAGTAACAACAATCACTTTTGATAACGCAATTATTGCTGCCGGCTCTCGCCCTGTTAAACTTCCGTTTATTCCTCATGATGACCCACGTGTTTGGGATTCTACTGATGCATTAGAGCTTAAATCAGTACCAAAACGTTTACTTATTTTAGGCGGTGGTATCATCGGTCTTGAAATGGGGACTGTTTACAAATCATTAGGTTCAGACGTTGATGTTGTTGAATTTGCAGACCAATTAGTACCTGCTGCCGATAAAGATATCGTGCAAGTTTATACTAAGAAAGTTAAAAATAAATTCAATATCATGCTTTCAACTAAAGTAACTGCTGTTGATGCAAAAGAAGATGCGTTATACGTTTCTTTTGAAGGTAAAAAAGCACCTGCTGAAGCAAAACCTTACGATGCTGTATTAGTTGCTGTTGGCCGTGTACCTAACGGTCTTACTGTTGATGCTGAAAAAGCTGGTATTAAAGTAACAGAGCGCGGTTTCATTGAAGTTGATAAGCAAATGCATACTAATGTACCGCATATCCATGCTATCGGTGATATTGTTGGTCAACCAATGTTGGCTCATAAAGGTGTGCATGAAGGTCATGTTGCTGCTGAAGTTATTGCTGGCAAAAAACATTACTTTGATCCTAAAACAATTCCTTCAATTGCCTACACAGAGCCTGAAATGGCTTGGGTTGGTGTAACTGAAAAAGAAGCAAAAGAGCAAGGTCTTAACTACGAAAAATCAGTATTTCCTTGGGCGGCTTCAGGTCGTGCAATCGCATCTGATTGTTCAGATGGTATGACTAAGCTTATCTTTGATAAAGATACGCACCGTATTATTGGTGGTTCTGTTGTTGGTACTAATGCTGGTGAATTACTAGGTGAAATTGGCCTAGCAATTGAAATGGGTTGTGATGCTGAAGATATTGCATTAACAATTCATGCACATCCAACATTACATGAATCAGTTGGTTTAGCAGCAGAAATTTATGAAGGTTCAATTACTGACCTTCCAAATGCTAAAGCAGTAAAACGTAAATAATACTCGTTTTATTTCTAGCATATTAAAAAGCTTGTTGCCTTAGGGTAGCAAGCTTTTTTTATGGGAGAAGGTTTTTCAGCGCTTTATATCATATGGTTTATGCATTCCTGTTTTCATTGATACTGCTTTCATTGGTACAGATAGATGTTGTAGTGATCGATATTGTAATGGCTGATAGTGCCTTGAACGAAATATTTCAATAAGTTAGTGAAATCGATTGCTAGAACCAGAAGCTAATAAGCACAATATAAGCGATCTTCGTAGCGGTTTAATACAATGTGGTTAACAAACTCATGATACAGGCTTGGCTTGCATTAACGGGGCTTTAATTGGTGTGGCGATATGGCAAAAAATATGAACTAAAGCGGAGAGAGTGTTATTACTGTTACAAAAAAGGGCTACTTATTATAGTTGATTATAAGATTTCTCTTACTCAACCAAAATAAATAACCCATATCTACTTTAAGTATCTAAGTGACTATTCAAGTTACTATTCAGTTACTCTATAACACTTAATCTTAATACGTTACAACATTCTAACTGCGACAGGTTTACCTGTGTATTTAGTGCTCATCTCTTGAGTCGGAGGAACAAAGTCAGTCAGGTTAATACCTTCTACTGCTGCTTTGTACTCTTCGATTGAAGGGAAGCGGCCAAGTACAGCTGAAAGCACAACTAAAGGTGTTGAACCAAGTAATGATTCACCTTTCTTCTCTGCTGAGTCCGCTACTACACGACCTTGGAATAAACGCGTTGAAGTGGCGATAACCGTATCACCAGGTTCTGCTTTCTCTTGGTTACCCATGCATAAGTTACAACCTGGGCGTTCTAAATACATAATATTTTCGTATTTAGTACGTGCCACACCTTTAGGGTTTACATCATCAAACTCGAAACCAGAGTATTTTTGTAAAATTTCCCAGTCACCTTCAGCTTTAAGCTCATCAACAATATTGTACGTTGGTGGTGCAATCACTAAAGGTGCTTTAAATGATACGCTGCCATTTTGTTTTTCAATATTACGTAACATTTGAGCAATAATTTGCATATCACCTTTATGTACCATGCAAGAACCAACAAATGCTAGGTCAACAGGTTTAGACTTGTAGAATGAAACAGGACGAATAACATCATGCGTATAACGTTTAGAAACGTCTTCATTATTTACATCAGGGTCAGCAACCATCGGCTCGTCGATAGCATCTAAATCAACAATCACTTCAGCGTAGTATTTAGCGTTATCATCTGGTGATAAAGCAGGGTTAGTACCTGATTTTATTTCTTCGATACGTTTGTCAGCTAAAGCAATTAAACCTTGTAGTGTCTTCGCTTTATTATCCATTCCCTTGTTGATCATTATCTGGATACGGCTTTTAGACAATTCAAGAGACCCAACTAATGTATCATCCTGAGAAATACAGATAGAAGCTTTCGCTTTCATTTCTGCTGTCCAGTCAGTGAATGTAAATGCTTGGTCAGCTAATAACGTACCAATATGCACTTCAATTACACGACCTTGGAAAACGTTATCGCCAAATTGCTTAAGCATTTGAGCTTGTGTTGCATGCACAACATCACGGAAATCCATATAAGGTTTCATATCACCTTTAAAGGTAACCTTAACTGATTCTGGAATTGGCATTGTTGCTTCACCTGTTGCAAGTGCTAATGCAACTGTTCCTGAATCGGCACCGAATGCGACACCTTTAGACATACGGGTATGTGAGTCACCACCAATAATGATTGCTTGATCATCAACAGTAATATCATTCAATACCTTATGAATAACGTCTGTCATCGCTGGGTATAAACCTTCAGGATCTCGTGCAGTGATCAGACCAAACTTGTTCATGAAACTCATCAACTTGGGAATATTAGCTTGCGCTTTACTATCCCATACCGATGCAGTGTGACAACCGGATTGGTAAGCGCCGTCAACCGTTGGGGATATAACCATCGCAGCCATAGACTCTAATTCTTGAGAAGTCATTAAACCCGTTGTGTCTTGAGAACCAACGATATTAACGGTAACACGTACGTCAGAACCTGCGTGCAGATTTGATTCAGAAGCAACACCGACTGCATTTTTATTGAATATTTTTTCAACTGCTGTAAGACCTTGGCCTTCATGTGAGATTTCTTTAGATGGTGCATAAACAGGCTGTAATGGAACACCTAAAGTTTCAGCTGCAAAGTTTTGTAGTTTTTTACCAAAAACGATTGCGTAAGAACCACCGGCTTTCATGAATTCAACTGACTGCGGTGTGAAAGCTGAAGAAACGTCCACAAGCTCTTTGTCACCGTTGTATAGTTTTTTCGTTTTAGTATTAATCGTCAGTACTGTGCCTGTTTCTACAGAATAGACTTGCTCTAATACTGGGTCACCATTTTCATTAAGCACTGTTTTGCCATCTGCATCGGTCTTTTTAACCCAGTTTTTAAGGTCTAAACCAATACCGCCAGTTACACCAACAGTTGTTAAAAATATTGGAGAGATACCATTCGTGCCAGCTACAACGGGAGCAAAGTTTACAAAAGGAATGTAAGGACTTGCTTGTTCACCTGCCCATAAAGCCACGTTGTTAACGCCAGACATACGAGAAGAACCCACGCCCATAGTTCCTTTTTCAGCAATTAACATTACTTTTTTGCCTGGATATTGCTTTTGTAGTGCTTGAATATCTGCTTGTGCTTCTGGAGAAATTAAGCATTTTCCGTGTAGTTCACGGTCTGAACGTGAATGTGCTTGATTACCTGGTGATAATAAGTCAGTAGAAATATCACCTTCACCAGCGATGTAGGTAACCACTTCTATTTTTTCAGCTATTTCAGGGAGTTTGGTGTAAAAGTCTGCTCTGGCATAACTTTCAAGAATGTCTTTAGCGACCGTATTACCTGCTTTGAAGGCTTCCTCTAAGCGGCTTGTGTCTGCTTCATACAAAAATACTTGTGTTTTTAATACTTCAGCGGCGGGGTGTGCAACTGATAAATCGTCAGATAATGCTAAATCAAGAAGAACTTGAATTGAAGGTCCACCTTTCATGTGTGACAACAACTCAAAAGCAAATGTAGGGGGAATTTCTTCTACTACAGACTGGCCTAAAATAATTTCTTTTAAAAACTCAGACTTAACACCTGCAGCGCTCGTTGTGCCCGGTAAAGTGTTATAGATGAAAAAATGCAGTGAATCTTTACGATACTCATTATTTACATCTTTAATTTGAGCAATTATTTCAGATAATAATTCAGCACCATCAATCGGCAGAGGAGCCAATCCAAGATCCTTTTTACGACTTTCAATTTCCTTGATGTACTCTATATATAGATTCATTTAAAACTCTCTCTAGCTATAATGTGCTAACAATATTGTCATCATTAGCAAGGACAAAATTCAGCAGTAGTTTACCTTATTTTTCTACCACTAAGAATCATTTGCTTAATTTAACATTAAATTAACATTAATCTTGTGATTTATGCCTGATAGAATAAACACTTATATTAATCTTATTAAATTATTACTCATTCCGTTAACGCTTTGCCTTGCTCTCTCCTGTGTATATTTATTTTTTGGCTATGAATGATAACGGCCATACATAATTAAAATTTAATGCCTAAGAAAGGTAGGATTTTACTATAAAAATGATTCTGTTTAATGATAACTGTGCCGCTTATTTTCTTTTATTACGAACTATTAATTGTTATAAATATGATTATTTCTTGGTCATACAATAAGCATTTAAACAAACACTATCGTGAGACGGTTTATAGCAATATTTTTTTTAAATATTAGAGAAATGATTTACTTGGTAAGTAGGATAAAAGGAGCGCAAGTCAAAAGCTGATTTACTAAAGCTAAGGCTGTACTAGTGGCTTGAAAGATTGAGTTTTTACTATGAAACTTATACTGTTTTTAGAGCAATTAAAGCTGCTTTAAGCAACTTATTAGATTTTTTATTTGCATGATATAAAACTTACCCTATAGTAAATGTTTATGATAAAATTATTACAAAATTATGATGATCATGAAATACGTTTGTGTTTTTATGTTAATTTGATAATATGTTTGAGATTATATAAGAGATTGCTCAAGCAGTCCGAAAATTAAAATAAAAAATAGTCAAATCCACAGAGATTGGCATTTATATAAAACAAAAAATGGGTACTATTATTATGTTAGAAAAAAGTTTAATTGTGGGTGAATTCCACATTGATACAAGCCAAAACAGTTTAATTCACGGAAGTCGAAAAGTTTATTTAGGTCCATTACGTACATCACTATTACATTTTCTATGTAAAAACGTAAACACTGTGGTTACTCGCGAAGATCTAGCTCAACATGTATGGGGACGTCTAGTGACAGACCATACTATCAATCAACATATTTCTCAACTACGCAAAAGTGTAGGTACTTTAAGTCTTCATGGTTTAAATATTTCTACTATTCCTAAGCGTGGCTACATTGCACGAATGGAAGGGTTAGCTGTTTCTGAAAGTACAGTATCTCCAATGGCTCAAGGCGATTTAACTGCAAATGCTATTACGAATATGAAAGTATTAGTCGTTGAAGGTGAAGCGGAAGGTCGTATTCAACTAATTGAACAACTTGAAGCATTAAATGTTTCTTATGTTGAAGGTGTTGCTACTAGTGTAGAAGCTGAACGTTCAATTGCGCTACAGGATTTCGATTTAATCATTGTTGATGCATTATTAGCGGATTGCTCTGGTATCGAGTTAATTAAGTCAATTCGTACTGGTAAAACATCTGCATCTGCTGATATTAGTATTCTAAACTCTCATCATGATGTACAGCGTGAGTTATTAGGCTTAAATAGCCTATTGGACGTTCAAGGTTTATTATTAAAACCATTTGAATCGAACCGTTTGAAGCAAATGCTAATGGTAGCAAGTAAATCTAATGTGTTATTAAAACCACAAGCAGCTTATGAACTAATACCAACTAATGTTGTTGCGACTGCTCAACTAAAAGTAGCAGTTAATTCTTAGTCGTTAACTTTTAGTAGTTAACTAACGTGTAGATAAAACAAAGCCTTTGCATCAGCAGAGGTTTTTTTTGCCTAAAATATCATTGACACTCATTAACTACTGCACTTCGCACTATTACTCATCAAAACTATTAATTCATGGTTTCACATAAATTTCCATGCAGCTATTCTAAAACTGTTTATACTTCTGCTATTAAATAAATGAAAAGAGATTAACGTAATGGAATTTGACTTCAAAAAAGACTATTTCAGTGATAAAGCGACAGTGAAACTGTCTATGGGTCATGAAGCATTTGGAACATGGTTAGAGCAAGAAGGTCAAAAAAAAGGCTGGGTAGAAGCATTAATAACTGTGATTGAACAATTGCAGCAACGTGAAATAACAGAGTATAAATTAATAGGTAGTGAATTTTGTTTATACTTAAATGCAGAAGAGGCAAGTATTATCAATCATAGCTTACATCATTCAGAGTCTGATTTAGAGGATGCAAACGATTTGAGTTTTTATGATCAAGAAATCCAAGCTGAATGTGGATTGGAGGATTTTTTGAATTTAGTGGAGTCTTGGTTAGATTTTATCTGAGCCTGAGATTGCTAAAAATGATCACAAATAGACAACCGCTTATTTTAATATCAACTTGCTTTAATTGAAAAAGTAAATGGTTGTTTATCTGAGCTGAAATGTATATTTTGAAGGTGTATCGGTTATATAAAAACAGGATCAGTGTCGTAATACTAATGTAGCCATACCTAAGAATGAGAATAGACCAATGACGTCAGTTACGGTTGTTAATGCCATACCACCCGCTAATGCAGGATCTATTTTATATTTATGCATCAATAGCGGGATACATACGCCCGCAACACCTGCAATTGACAGATTGATGAACATCGCGCCAGCAATAATATAACCGACTTGCATATCACCTTTCCAGAGAACAACTGCAGTAGCTACTAATACCGCCCAGATCATACCATTTAATAGCCCTATGGCGGCCTCTTTACCAATTAACCAACGCGTATTACTGCTACTAATATGTCCAACAGCGATACCACGAATAACTAAGGCTAATGTTTGATTACCCGCAATACCGCCCATACTAGGAACAATGGTCATTAATACAGCAAGCGTTGCTACTTGCTCTAAAGTGGCTTCAAACATATTGGAAACAGAAGCGGCAATAAAAGCGGCAATTAAGTTAACTGATAACCATACCGTACGACGCTTAGCGCTTGGTAAAATGGGAGCAAAGGTATCTTCGTCATCATCCATACCCGCCATACCCATCATTGAGTGCTCCGCATTTTCACGTATAATATCAACGACATCATCGATGGTAATACGTCCTAGCAGTTGTTTATTCTTGTCGATAACAGGGGCAGAAATCCAATCATGTCGTTCAAATAGCTTTGCTATTTCATTTTCTTCCATTAAGACTTGTAGTGGTTCAGTGTCATGATTCATCACTTCACTAATAATAGAGGTAGGCTCTACAGTTAATAAAGTAGATAAGGAAACATCGCCAAGCAGTTTGTTATCAGTATCAACAACGTATAAAGCATCAGTAGTATCGGGCAATGAACCTTTTAAACGTAAATAGCGCAAAACCACTTCGATAGTGACATCGGGACGAACGGTTACCGTATCGGTATTCATCATTGAACCGGCGGTATCTTCTGGAAAGGCGAGAGCTAATTCGACGCGTTGTCTATCTTGTGCATCCATTTGTTCTAATACAGCACGATAAACTGTATCGGGAATACCACGAAGGACATAGGCCAAACCGTCGGTTTCCATGCCTTCAGTCGCTGCGACTAAATTATCAGTGCCCATTAAATTAATGATGCCATCTTTTGCATCTTCGTTTAATTCTTCGAGGATTTCCCCGTGTTGATCATGGTCAGTTAAATTCCATAATACTTTACGGTTAGCTGGAGGAGAAGACTCTAATAGAAAGGCAACATCACAGGCTGGCATTTTGTCCAAAATACTGCGTGCTCGGACAAACATTCCACTATCGAGTGCTTTATTAACTTCTTGAAGTCGTAGCTGGGTATTATCAACCTTAGTGTTTTCCAGCATACGAGCTCCTTTTTATTATTCTTCTTCTAAGAACTTATTTTCTATGAGTTCTGTGACGGCTTGCATCGCTTGTTTTGCTTCTGGGCCTTTGGCTTCAATTTCAATTTCTTGACCAAAACACGTTTCTAATACTAACAACCCTAGAACACTGCCTGCATCCGCTTGTTTACCATTATGAGTGATGATAATTTGCGCATCAAAAGCATTGACGAGTTCAACTAATTTGATGGTTGCTCGTGTGTGTAGCCCTAGTTTATTTTGTATTGTAATTGTTTGCTTAATGATATCCAACAGGAATTACTCCTTTAAACATTTGTGTTCAATTTGTACTTGGTATTTGTGTTTGAAACGTGCTGCTATTTGCTCTGTAACATAAACTGAACGATGTCTACCACCGGTACAACCGATAGCAATCGTGACATAGTTTCTATTGTTTTGTTCTAAATGCGGTAACCAAGTAAGGAACAGATTTTCGATATTAGTGATTGTTTCTTTGACTAAAGGGAATGTATTCAAATAATCTTGGATCAGCTTATCCTTGCCAGAATATTGTTTTAAATTCTTTTCCCAGTAAGGATTTGGCAGAAAACGTACATCAAAAATATAATCAGCATCTTCGGGATGTAAGTGTTTAAATCCAAAAGATTGAAAAATAACTAATACATTGCTTTTACTAGACCCTTGCAAGTAAATCTTAAGGTGTTCGTTTAAGTTGTGAACGGAGAGCGAGGTGGTATCAATTGAAAAAGCAGCCAATGCTTTCAAAGGAGCAAGCATTTCGTTTTCTAATTCTAAGGCCTGAGATAGTGATAACTTTTGTTTGGACAGCGGGTGTAAACGTCGAGTTTCGCTATAACGTCTAATTAACTCACTGGTTAATGCGTCGATATAGATAATTTCTAATTCGACTTTTTGTTGCAGTGATTCAATCAGCTTTTTTATCGCATCAACGTCAGAGGGCATGTTGCGGATGTCTAAACTGACTGCTACTTTGTTATCTTTAGGATCTACCGTATCAACCAATTGTTCTAATAATTGATATGGGACCCCGTCAATGCAGTTGTAGCCTAAATCTTCTAGGACATGGAGGGCAATTGTTTTTCCTGAGCCTGATCGACCACTAATAACAATTAACTTCATATGCGCTCCTAAATTTTATAGGGTTAATAACTCAAATAGCTTTTCATTCGTCTTTGCGCTGCGCAATTGACGCAGAAATTGCTTATCTAACAGTTTTTGGCTTATTTCTGACAACGCAGCAAGGTATTCTTTACACAGATCCTCAGGAACAAATATAGCAAATAATATATCTACTTTGTTACCGTCATATGAATCATAATCGATACCTGATTCGCATTGTAAAAATACCGCTGTCGCAGGGGAGTCGCTAGATATTTTAACATGAGGAAGCGCAATGCCAGAGCCTACACCTGTAGAACCGATCTTTTCGCGGGCAATTAAACTTTCGAATAATTCCTGTGCATCTAAATTTAACTGCTCTGCAGCAATAATACTGATTTTTTCTAATGCACCTTTTTTACTGGTGCATGCCGTTTGGCAGAAGACGGAATCTTTATTTAATAAAGTAGATATTTTCATAATATATTTAACTGTATTCAACGAACGCGCGAGTTTAGCAGGTTAGTATTAAATGACTATAGTTAATCTCATTTTTATTTGCACTGCTCACTATTTAAAGTAATTGTTTACGTTGGTTAGAAGGCGGAATACCTAAAGATTCACGATATTTTGCAATAGTGCGTCGTGCAACCTGAATACCTTTTTCTTCTAATAATTGTGTTATCTTATTATCACTTAAGGGTTTATTTGTCGGCTCTGCCGCGACTAATTTTTTAATTAATGCACGAATCGCTGTTGATGAGCATTCACCGCCGCCATCCGTTGCAACATGACTTGAAAAGAAAAATTTTAATTCATAAATACCACGTGGAGTATGCATAAATTTTTGTGTTGTCACTCGGGATATGGTCGATTCATGCATTTCTACTTCAAAGGCAACATCATTTAATACCATCGGTTTCATGGATTCATCGCCATATTCGAAAAAGGCTTGTTGCTGTTGAACAATACAGTTAGATACTTTTAATAAAGTTTCATTACGACTTTCTAAGCTTTTAATAAACCATTTGGCTTCTTGCAAGTGACCTTTAATAAATTGTGAGTCAGTTTTGCTGATATTACCTTTACATAGACTAGCATATTGCTCGTTTATAGATAAGTTAGGATCACAATCTTGATTTAATGAAACACGCCATTGTCCGTTTATTTTTTTAACGTAAACATCAGGTACGATATATTGCGTTTCACTGGTTTCAATACTGTTACCAGGCCTTGGTTCTAAGCTCTGAATTAAACGCATTATTTCAGATAATTGGCTTTCTTTGAATTTGCTTTTTCTGGCTAATGTTCGATAGTCTCGATTACCGAGTAACTCCATATATTGCTCAAGAATTAAAATAGCTTCTTCGCGCCAAGGAGTGCTATCAGGTAATTGGCGTAGTTGAATTTGTAAGCATTCTTGAGTTGAACGTGCGGCAACGCCTAACGGATCAAAATGTTGAATACGTTTTAATACTACTTCAACTTCATCTAACTCTAAGCCTTCAAGATCAGCTTCTAAACTTTCTAGAATGCTTTCACAGCTTGTTGTTAAATAACCAGACTCATCAATTGAATCAATGATTGCCATGGCAATAACTTGATCGGTTTCAGTAAAAGGAGTGAGTTGCATTTGCCATAACAAGTGATCCTGTAATGAAGTCGAGGACTCACCTTGATAAACGGAATCTTCGCCGTCATAAGCTACAGCATTAGAGCTAGTACCTGTGA
>Ga0316197_10002123_pt1 | contig 14153 bp, 14 predicted proteins | sample OudBiesiAoxic_MG_FD_204939 | JGI IMG/M metagenome (GOLD analysis project Ga0316197, IMG submission 204939) | Coastal sediment microbial communities from Oude Bieten Haven, Netherlands - site A oxic | ecosystem: Environmental > Aquatic > Marine > Coastal > Sediment | place: Netherlands...
AGTTGCAGGAGATAGTTGTTCTCACTTCAAAACTCACAACGTAGTTAGGGATAATTTTAACCAGCAAGAATGATCACTTTATTAATTCCTTTGGTATAAGCACTGTGTCGCATTCAATTGCAATGACCTGCTATTATAACAATTATATAGTTTGCTCTTAGCTATTTTCCCTATGCAAACGCTGAACCTGCCATTAAACGCAATGGTGATATATTTAACGCGCAGCATTGTAATGATAACGTTGATTATAGTTGAATAGAAACTTATTAATAATAGAGAATTATTTAATCATTTCATTAAATTGAATGATTTCTCCGCTAATTTTTTAAAAGAAAAAGGTTTAACCATGTAAGCGTCAGCACCTCGTGCAAAAGCGTCTTCGATGTTACCAATTTTATTGTGACAGGTAAGCATCAGTACTGGTATTTTTTGCGTTTTAGGGGAACCTTTTAATATTGGAAGAAGGTCGATCCCTTGAATGTCTGGTAGAGTCCAATCTAGAATAATCAGATGAGGGCGCAACGTAGTCGCTGCCATTAACCCCTCCGTTGCATTATCATAAATGACAATATCGAAGCCTTTATACTTTTTCAAGTGTAATGAAAGTTGTCTTAATAGCGTGCGATCATCATCAATAATAAGTATCTTTTTCACTGTATTCCAAAATAGCATAATAACTCCTTGATTTATGGTCTTATATCATTGCATTGGTTCAAGCAATAGTAGCAATGTATCATCACTTGGTTGTGCCGCGGTAAGCTCATCAAACAATGTCATAACATGGTTTAATGCTTGTTCAATCGGTAACGCTAGGGTTGTTAAAAGAGATTCGGTTATTTTATGTTGCAGCTCGATTCGTTGTTTATTGTTAGAGGCTGAATCAAATAAACCATCAGTGAACAAAGCAAGACGTTGTCCTGATTTAATGGTTAGATGACTGTTTTCATATTGACAATCTTTCAATAAACCAGGTAATACACCGGAGGTGTGGATTGCGCTTACTTTATTTTCAGATATCAATAACGGAGCAGGGTGGCCAGCACTAGCTATGCTGATTCTTCCTGCATTTGATAATTGAATTGAGCAGCATGTAAGGGTTATTTTTGAGAGAAGATGGTCATCCAATGCGCTATTAGATAACTGCTCCAACATGTAACTCGGTGCTTGGGTGGGCTGCATTGATTGAATTAATCCATGTAGGTAACCTCCGTAGGCATGTGAGAAAAATTTTGCGCTAGCATCATGACCCATAATGTCAGTTAAAAGTAGTTGTGTCATTTCTGGAAAATGGTGGTGCAATAGCAGGTCTCCACCGCCGGATCCTGTATTTCTACTGGCAACTTGCATTTTCCAACCATGGCTTATTGCTGGAATAGTGGGTTTTAAAGAATCCGTTATCTGTTTATCTATACGCGTAGTAAGTTGTTGATAAACCTGTTTGGATCTGCCTAATATACGTTGTAATACTTTCATTAATTGTGTTTTTTGAACGGGTTTAATTAAGTAATCATCAATGCCCAGGTCAACCGCTTGCTGTTGAACTAAATCATCATCTTGCGCGGTTAAAAATACAAAAGGAATCAATTCACTGCCAAGTTGTTGATTGATTTTTTTGCGTAATGATAGACCATTCATCTGCGGCATTTTTATATCTGAGAGCACTAAATCGATGTGGTGAGCTGATAACATCTCAAGTGCCTGATAACCATTTATTGCAGTAATAATATCGTATTTTTTGTCAAGATAAGTTTTGTATAAAAGACGTAAACTGTTGTTATCCTCAACAATAAGAATAGTTTGGCGCTTTTGATTTTTAGGTAATGCCCAAAAAATTTGTAATTGATTCGGTTTACTATCGTCACCAGGAAAATAGTCTATCTTGTCACTTTGTGCATGTATTAAGGCGATGCCTCGGCCATTTTCAAGTGCACAAAATTCTGTTAATAGGTTGTCATCGAGGTGCTGTGTTGGATCCCATGACTTACCATTATCAATGATGGTAAGTTCCCACCCATCACTTAACTCACTGAAACGAAATCCTATATTTTTTGCAGCATCTGCATGCTCGACGATGTTGGTGATCGCTTCAGAGAGGCATAACAATATTCGTTGGCTAATGGCGATTGGAATATGTGTTGCAATATGAGTCTGTAGAGCATGGCGAAACTCTCTAGGCAAGGTTTCAGAAATCACTTGATATTTCTCTAATCGCAGAGTATTCATATACAAAATTTCCTATTATTCAAATTTCTAATGTTAATAAACGGCTTTTATTAATCATTTTACACAAGCCGTTACGTAACCAATTAAAGAAACGTGGGATACGGGTTACTTCACGTAGTAACTCTGCTTTCAACGTTGGGTTATCACGATCATTGAAAACACTCCCTAGTAGCAATGCATTCGCATTATTGAGTTTTGTTAGTGCACTGTTAACCGAGGCTTCTGAAGTTTGACTGGCAAGAACTATCAAAACAGCACCATCACAAGCAGCAGCAACGCGTTCAGCGGGAATATTCTGTGCATTGAGTCGATTTAACGGTGAGGTATCGATTATCACTGTATCGTAATCATTTAACCACTGTTCAATACAGTTTTCCAATACACCAGGCTGACGTAGTTTTATTATATGTTCACGCTTTAATGGCGCAGTAACACCATTGACAACAATTGTACTATCGACACTGAATACCAACTGTGGCTGATTTAAAAAAGTATTTATCGTACTATTATTAATCAAATTCGACGTGCCACTAACAGATTGCCCACCATTCAGTTCTGTTTGTAAATCAAGCACACCTTTAATTGCTGGCCTAAAAAGGTTCAGATCTACCAAAAGTGTTGAATGTCCCGCTAATAAATTACGTTGAGCAAGTGCAAAAGCAAGACTTGTCACGCCTTCACCTTGTTCTGCAGAGCAGATAGCAATAGCTGTATTAGCATTGCTAAACAGTTGTGTGTAAATCCTTTCGATTTCCATGTTTTGATACGGTATATTCACAATCTTCTCCTACTATCACCGGCACACTTTAAGTGCGGCATGAATTTTGAATTTTTAATTATAAAAGACCTATTAATGCACCTAATGCCACAATCTGTATGATATCGGTTAATCCTTTACGGAATTTTTCATAACCACTTTCACTACGATATGGAATGTAGATGGTATCGCCCGCTCTGAGAACCGGAAGGTCTGCAAAGGCGGCACTACGAGTAAACTCTTTTAGGTCAAAACTGCGGGCTTGATCGCGACAACATGACATATTAACTACAGTGATATTTTCAATAAATGCATCTTCAACGGTTCCCCCTGATTCTGCTAATAGATCTAGCACTGTCATAGTGTCATCAAAACGGTAACGACCAGGTTTATTAACAGCACCTAATACACGTACCGTGGTCTCTTTGGAGTTATCGAGCCAGATACGATTTTTTTCTGGAATGTAGATAGTGTCGCCAGTTTTAACCTGTGGTAATAGATGATCATCACCGGTTTCAAAGTACATCGCTAAGTCTAATTTAGTGACGCCTTTACGCATATCATCACGATGATTTATACGAATATTACGAAGATCAGCTTGATCTGTTGGCCCATCCGCTGCTGCAAGAATATCCAGGAAATTCATCTCATTAGTAAACATATAACGACCAGGAGCACCTACTTGACCAAAAATATAGATTGATTTATCAGATGCTTGACGCACCCATTGTGATTTATTATCACTGGGATCTTGTGGTAGTTGTTGTACCATAATCGTGCTACCTGCTTTTATGGTAGGTAGTTGTTGATCACCCAAGCCCTCTTTCAAGAAAGCATTTAGATTAAAGTTATAAATTTTATTTTTGCCGTTACTTTGTGGCACAACTACCTCTATATTGTTGGTATCTGCTTCAGGTGTTGGCCCACCAACATGTGCTAATAGGTCCAATAATGACATTTCGTCAGACCACTCAATGCGCCCCGGGTGTACAACGGATCCAAGTACTCTCACTGCGCGATTAGGCGTCACTTTAAGCCAAGACTTTTCATTCATATCGGTTTTTTCGGGTACAAAAATAGCATCGCCGGGCACAATCGCAGGGATTTTACTGATACGGCCTTCTGTATAAGCACTTAAATCGAAAGCAACAATACTATTATCCGCTTTTATAATTCTGATTTGACGGGATTCTGCAAAACGAGTGGGACCACCTGCATTCGCAAGAATATCCATAAAAGTAGCGCCCTTAGTACTTTCATATGCCCCAGGTTTAGCCACTTCACCCATTACATAAACCATTGTTTCTCCGCTTTTTATCTGCTCTTCCTGCTTAGGAACAAAGATAGTTGCGCCAGGTTTAATGCTAGGTAAATATTGTTGATTTCCGCTATCAAGATACTTTTTAAGGTCAAATAAGGTAGGCTGTCCATCGGTAATAACACGAATTTTTTCAACACCTGCATAGCGAGTCACGCCACCAGATCCCATTAACAAATCAACGATATCCATCGATTCTCGGTAGGTAAAACTACCTGGGTGATTCACTTCACCAAAGACTTTAATCGCAGTACTGCTATCAGCTGAATCGCCGGCATTGGTGATATCAGAAGGGTTATAATCAACTTCTATATTACCTGTCATAGGGGAGGCTGGAATAAAAAGTGCATCCATCGATTTCAATGTCGGTAACAACGAACTATCACCACTGTCTAAATACTGTTTGTAATTAAAAACAGTTGTTTTTTTATCACGTATTAATTGCAAGCGGTCTAACTGTGCGCCTTTGCGAAGCCCACCAGCGGCGTATATGGCAAGTTGGATTGATGCATCTGACTGTAATGTGAACTCACCAGGCTCTGCCACATAACCACGAACATTAATGATTAACTGTTTCTTAAGCAGATAAACGGTTAGATTATCAACATCAATAAAAGCCGTTTTTAAACGTTCTGAAAGGCTGTTTGTAAGTGTTTCTATGGTTAAACCACTTACTTGCAGTGCACCTACTTCAGGAAGAATGATGCGACCTTCTCTATCTACTTGAAAAGGTGTTTTCAACGTATCTTCTCCGGGTAATGATATTTGAAGAAGATCCCCATTTTGTATTTGGTATTGTTGAGTATTTGCCAATAATGGTGATTGAATTGTCACTAATAATAGCAACACTAAAAAGACACTTTTCAAGTTTAAAATATTCATTTTGGTGTAACCTCTTGTGATTTTTCGGCATTAACTATTTCAATACTGACACGACGGTTAACTAATCTTACCTGCGGTTTATCTTCATCAAACATCGGTTCGTTGGAACCTATGCCCGTTACTTGAATATTGTTTGGACTCATACCAAATATCAGTAAATAGCGTTCTACTTGTGACGCTCTTTGTAGTGATAATTTTACATTATCTGCATTATTACCTTTAGAATCGGTGTGGCCAGTTAGTTTTAAATGATATTGCGGGTGGCTACGCAATAGTTGGGTTGCTTCTGATAGTTGTCCTATATAACGCGGGTTAAGCGCAGAAGAGTTGATCACAAACTGATTATTATTATTTAATAAAGATAATAGGTGCTTAATTTGTTGGGCACTTAAAGGAGGATGTTCCTCATTTGCCTGAAGGTTATTGATCATATTACCCGGCATATTACCTTTGTAGCTATCAGAGGGTAAGCAGCTATCTTGTAATTGAACATAATTCAAACGACGTTCTAAACGTGTTAGTTGATCGCGTTGAATGATAAGATCATTTGCTGCATCGAATTGCAGACCTCCTTGCAGTTGACGTGCAATTCGAGCCTGACGAACTTTGGCTGTTTTTACGCTTGCGGGAAAGCATATATTTGCTCCTGCAGCTAAAAGCGAATCTAAATGCCGCTGTGATAATTGCTGTTCAAAATAGAGTGCATTTTCAAGGCCAACAGGGTGCTCTGTTGATTGGCTATATTCGTTACTATAGTCATGCTCTGCGATGCCGCCTTGGCCTTTTGGTGCTTTGCTCGAACAGCCTGTGTTAGCCAGTAGAATTGTTAAGCATAAAAGTGATACTTTTACGGTGATTATTGAGCGCATTGCATCACCTCCGCTTGTTCAACACATTGCATCGATATTGCTGAGTCCATTCTTAAAAGTAGCATTAACTCTTTGGGTTGCCCCTGAACACCAACAATCTCCATGCTGCGGTTTTGTTCTTTCAAACGTTTAAAGAGGAAAACAATCGCACCAATTCCAGAAGAGTCAATAAAACTAACGCTATTTATATCAATTACAATATGTGTTTGTATCTGGTCCATTATCTTTTCTAAGTCAGGACGAATCTTACTGCAACCTAATGCATCCATTTCACCGCTTAACTTAATCATGAGATTTTCATTGTTTATATCAAACTGCTCAATATTCATAATTTCATCCATTTATTGTTGAAGATAGATGAACTATTGCATGTGCTGTGCCGAAATTTTTTTGTTGTTTTTAAACAATGGGTTAGTGTTTTTTGTGAGAGTTTTTGCATGTGAAAAAAGAAGTTTTTCGCATTTTGCAAATCCTTTTGCATTAAACCGCGTTAATGCGTTATCTGTAACTGAGTTAATATTAGCTGGTGATCAGAACCCGAAATAGGAGTGCTATTTTTATTCAATACCGATACATTTTTACTAACAAGCTGATGGTCAATATAGGCACTGCTGATTAATGACAGTACGGGATTATCGCTATAGGACCAACTTGATATGTAACCAAAACCATCTGCGCTACTTTTTAGTTGGGTGTTTTTTTGGAAGTTTTTAAATTCTGCAGACCAAGGGGAGCTGTTAAAGTCACCAACAACGATTTTATGCGTAAAAGGTGAGGAAGCGATCATACGCGCCATCTCTTTTAATGAACTATTTCTTGTCTGCCATAATTTTTTTGTTCTTGGCGAGACAGGATGGAGCGCATAAAGTTGAATGGGAGAGTTAAGCCTATCGTGCTGTAACAGGACTTCAAGTAGATGCCCTCGTTGTGCCCCTAAATTATGATTGTGTTTTTCAATGATCGGCCAACGTGAAAAAATTGCCATGCCACTTGGTGTCGCTTCATTTTTACTAATCCCAAAATTAAAAGGATAATATTGGCCTAATTGATTGATGAGTTGATATTGTTGATCCGAGGCTTCTTGAATAACTAATAGATCAAAATCGATATTGCCTAATGTGGGAAGCAGTTGCTTCAGGTTTGGGTTGTCATATTGCAAGTTTAGCTGTGCAACATTGATTTCGCTGTAGGCAGTTTTTTTCATTATCTCTTTTGCTGTGTGAGGTTTGATATATAGCGGTATCAGGTTATAGGTCACCAATGAAAAGTATGCCAAGGTGATAGGCCAAGGATATATTTTGAAATAAAAATGATTTAAAAACTGCAACAGTAGCGCAACAATTGACCATTGTAATTGTAAATTCAATAAATTATCTAACCACCACACTGTTATATTTGCTGACACTGCGGGCAGTAAAATTAACCCCAGTAAAAGCAAATTAGCAATATAAAAAACAGTGCAGTACACTGTTTTTTTAAATGAATATTTATATAAGATCATCGATTATTAACCATTACATTTTAAAACAGTCAATACGGTTTGCACTAGTATAGAGAGATCCATTTTTATCCAAGAAGTTGGTTTACTGATTGATAAAGAGTAAGCATGATCGAAGGCAAGTTTTTGGTCAATATCATCTACGCTGCCTAAATAGCTCTGTTTAACTTGTGCAAGACCGGTTAAACCTGGTAATACTTGGTAGGTTCTTTCACTAAAAAAAGGCATTTTTTGATCTATCTGAGTAGTTAACTCTGGTCTTTCAGGTCGTGGGCCAATGACGGACATCTCACCTAATAACACATTGATAAATTGTGGGGTTTCATCGAAACGTGTTTTACGTAAGAATCTACCCACTGCAGTAATCCGAGCATCTCCTCGGGTTGCTAGTCTTGCCACACCGTCTTGCTCAGCATCGGTGCCCATGGTTCTAAACTTTATGACGTTAAAAACAGTGTGTTTGCCATGATGCGACTTACCTAATCGTTGTTGAAGATAAAAAACTGGACCTGTGCTATCTAGTTTAATGGCAATCGCGATAAACGGTACTATCGGTAAAAGTAGCAACAGCGCAAAAAATGAAAATAAAATATCAAAGACACGTTTACCATATTGAACAACAGGGTGAATGTAACTGCTTTGTGTTACTACTGAGCGCTTTTGTTGTGCGTTATTTGAAATTGTATTAGTTAATGTTTTCATCATTTAATCCTTAAAATTGGTAGCTGATTTAGTGTCATTATTTGTTGTTGTTAATTTTGGTCCAGTGACCTTTATCTAAGCGCAATAGATAACGAATTGTGCCGATTAGTCCTGCGACATGACCTGAAACAAAGTAGCCAAGTAGTTTGAACACCTTATTGCTAGGTTGAGGATTAAAATAGATCTGTAATACAGCGATGCTATAGGCAAGCAACTGAATAACAGTTAGTAGCATGAAAATGGTATATTGTGATGCGAGAAGCAATGAACCAAGTAGCGATATAAGCATGACAAAGGGCATTAAAACACGTAATGCTTTACCTGATATAAATGAAAATGCGATACCTTTATAGCGTGGTAAAAGTAATTTTTTAAGTCTTAAAAGCTGTTGTGTATTTCCAGCTGCAATACGGCGACGGCGCTGATGATCTTGATCACTAGCGGCACTTTCTAGTTCTAATGCATTGATGTTATCTTCATACTCAGCACGGTAACCCGCTTCCACAATTCTCATCGGTAGGATAAAGTCATCATTGATCGTATCAGCTGCAAGTGGTTCAAATAATACGTAACGAAATAGATAAAAAGCCCCATGTGCTCCAAGTGTCGAACCTAATGCAGCCTCACTTAACTTTATCTGACTTTGGTAGTTCCAATAGGCTTGTTCACCTTCAGACCCCGGTGTGACTAAACGATAATGTCCATTGAGCACTCCAATGTTCGGATCATCAAAGCGTCTTGCAGCAATAAGTAACGAGTCGATAGAGATAAGAGCAGAAGTATCAGTTAGCGCAACTAGTTCACAATCTAAATTGCTTAGCAGTTCATTCAGCAGTGCAACTTTGCCTCGATTTTCAGTAAACTCGATAATATTGATATCAAGGTGAGTGCATTCAGGCTCTTTTGCAGCTGCAACTGCTAAAGCGTAGGTTTCATCACTACATCCATCACAACCAATAATCACCTGTAAGCGATCACTTGGGTAATCTAATGCCGCTAAGTTACGTATTTTCTCTGCAATCCACTGTACTTCATTATAAGCAGGAATGATAATTGCGATCTTTGCCAGTTGTTGGTCTGCTGCAGAGACAGTGTAACCACGAGAGATTATTTGCTCACTTTTTTTCTGTTTTGATTTTTTAGTCAATAATTTCAAAATGATTGGATAACCGACATGGTGGTATACCACTAAAAACAGACTCAGTAGGGTAAATAGAATCATTAACATATTACTCATAACATGCTCCTTCAATAACACCTTTGTTTCTTAAGTTTGCATAAGCAATGGCCATCGTTTTAACATCACCCTGCTGGGTAACAAAGTCACGAGGTTTTTCTATTGTGGGATTTTTAAGCATATCAAAGAGGGCTTTTGCCATCTTTTGAGGGTCATTAGCGGGTACATGCTGTCCACTGTGTGGGCAAAGGGTCTCTTTACTTGCGCCTACATCGGTCACTAATGTTTGAATATTACAGGCTTGCGCTTCCAAAGGTGATAAGGGGAATCCCTCATTTAATGAAGGCAAACAAAAAACATCTAAAGCCTGGTAGAAAGTGGGCATTTGATCCGTGTGACCAATAAAATGGACTCGTTCGGTTAGCCCAAGCTTGTCACTAAGTGCGCGTAGCTCTGATTCTTTACTGCCGCTGCCTGCAAAGGCAATATGGATGGTAATGGGCAGTATATTTAATGCATGAATTAATACGTGCTGTCCTTTGACCGTTTCCATTCTACCGCTACAACCAATCATGGGCACATTTTTTGGTAAATTTAACAGTTTACGTGCAGTACGTTGATCACCAGGAATGAATTGCTGACTATTGATACCATTACGAATAACCGTGATAGGGTTTTTACATTTTAATTTCTGACGCATATTATCTGCGACGGTTTGTGCATCTGCGACAAGAGTTGGTTTTAACATTTTGATTGCTACGCGCTGAAGTAAACAGCGTTTTTTATTATTTAGATGCCATGCATCATGCTCTGTATGTGTAAGGTGCTTTATGCCACATAAGCGTGCAGCAAGACCCGAATATAAAAGTGGGCCAATGTGGTGAGTATGCACTGCCGTGACACTATGTTTATTAAATATTTTGATCAGTGTTGATAATAATGCGAGTGAAATACCTGGTTTTTTGTCAACAAAACACAAATTCTCACGATAAATAGACAACTTAGGCCAATTTTGTATGGCAGATTCCATATCACCTTCAAGGCTTAAAATAATTGTTTTTTCATCTTTAGGGCTGAATAACAATAGATCCAACACAAGTGTCTCGATACCACCTGGGCGTAGATGTTGAACAACTTGTATAACGGTTTTCATAATACCTCTCCTTGTTGAAAATCCTGTTGGTAAGTCACTGTCGTCGAGAACGTTATCTCTGTTTGTTTAATATGTGGAATGCGAGTTAAAACTGGTGACCCTGTTAAACGTTGCAGTTGGGCGATTGTTTTTAGGGTGCTATCACTTACCTCTTGCATAATGGCAAGCCCGCAGCCTAACAAAAGCCCACCGACTAACCCGCTGATGATAAATAGAATTAATGGTTTATTGGTGGAAGAGGTTGGCGTAAAAGGGCGATCAATAATTTTAACCCGTTTATCTTGTTCAAATACACCTAACGATGCTGTGATACCAGCCTTTTCAAAGCGTAATAACATGTCATCATAGAGATCGCGTTTGATTGATACTTCACGCTCTAGTTTAGAAAGTTGGCTCGCATTTGCACCGTATCCTGACATCTGTAGTTCAAGTTCAGCAATCATCGCTTTTAGGCTGTTTACCTCTTCAAATAACCCTTCAACTTTATCGCTAGTTAACTGCATATTTTCAAGTTGAGAGATAAGTAAAGGTTGATTTTTAGCAACTTTACTGCTTTTAGACGGGTCGTTTTCAAGTGAGTTATTCACTTGGAAGTTATTGCCCAGTGCCCATAATTTTTCTATGCTTAGGCTTTCATCTTCATTACTTAATAATTTTTGTCTTTCCTGCTCTAAGCGTTTAAGGTTTTTAAGTGCACTAATGACGAGGCTATGTTTTTCGGTATAACGTGAACGTAATAGAGCAAGCTCACTTTGCAGACGGATAATTTTTTGTTCAATCAGGCCTAACACAGGATCTGTTTTTGATAATTGTTGGTTAATGCCTCCTAAACTGCGTGTTGCACCATCGAGTTCTGCTTGACGCTCAAAAAGGCGTTGTTTCATCTGTGATAAACGCGCAACATTGGTCAAGTATAATTCCGGTAATTCTGCCGCATGAGTATCTTTAAACTCCGCCATTGCTAATTCTGCTTTATCTAATTCAATTTGACGCTTACGCAAGTGTTCCGATAAAAACCGACTTGAATCATTCATTGAAGAACGCTCTGGGGCTAATACTTGATCAATAAATTGGGTACTAACTGATTGCAACATCTCCTTCATACCAACCGGGCTTGATGATTGATAATCGATACGAATAAGATCCTTGCCTAACATTTGGATGTTAAGTGCAGCCGATAATTTATCAATAATTTGATCATGTTGTTGGGGGGTGGTGTTTTCATCTACTAGACCACGATCTAGAGCCACAGCACCTAAAATGTGGCGACTATGCAATAAAATTTTTAAAGAGTTAATGCGCTCTTTAAGCATCGATGAAACTGCTAAGTCTTCTAAAAATGGATTCAATTTTGATGTTTCTTGAATCAGCATACTGGTATGCGATGCATAATTCTTTGAACCAATAAAACTGATTAATATTGCAAATAGCGGCAGTATGATAATTGGCATTAAAATAGTGTAACGACGACGCCATGCACCAGCTAAAATGAAATAGAAGCGATGATGAATGCTATCTGTGCATTGATTATTGAAAGCCTGTCTGTTGTTTGGTTCATTCATAATCTATCCATCCATTTAGCGACTTGTTGTGCACGAGACTCCCAGTTTTTATCAACTACTCTATTACGTAATGTTGGCGTGAAACTCTCAAGCTGTTGCAGGTGTTCACAATTGGTTAATGCCTCTACCATTGCATCACTGCTATTTGCTATTTGAACCAGACCTCGATGCGCATGGATTGCCGAAAAGTCGGTACATACAATAGGTCTTCCTGCTGCTAGATACTCTTTCAATTTGAGAGGGTTACAGGCTTGTATTTGTGCATTATCGACAAAGGGTAATAATGACGCTGTCCAGTGTTGGCTATATGAAGGCAAAAGGTGATGTGCGCGCTCACCTAAAAAGGTGACATTTTTTAATGCACTAAGGCGGCTGATATCAACGACTGCTTTACCAATAAAAACAAATTGCCAATGGGGCATTTTTAAAATCGTTGCGTGTAGTAATTCAATATCTAACCAGGCTGAGATACTGCCATAAAACCCCGCGATATTGGTTTCCTTATTAGGCAGATCTAAGGCACGTTGAGTTGGCGACGAAAAAAGCCTGTAATCAACACCATGGGTTAATAATTGAGTGTGTGAAGTCGGGAAACGTGGTAATAAATTTTCACTTGAAACCATGATTAAATCAGCTTTAGTGGATAACTCTTTTTCTCGTTGTGCAACCGTATTATGGTCAACGCCTGCTAATCCTGAAAAATCATCACCACAATAATAAACTAATGCACATTCATCAAAACAACCTGCAAAATCGACTGCCGTAGGGAGTGATGTCCATAGAATTGGATTTATTAACTTGGCCTTTTTAATAATTGGTTTGATTTGTAAGAGTAATAACTGCTGTGCAATATAACGTGCCACTGCACTGCGAGGTGCGGGTAGGGTACGTGGGTTTATAATATGAAAATGGTTTGCCGACCTTGTGTCATCATTAGCTTTGTTGTGCGTTTTAGTATTATTCACGTTAACGGCAGTCAATTTTTGCCAAAGGCGTTTAATATCTGCCCCCGTTAAACTTGGCTGACGTAAACCGATAGAGTTAATCCATACAACTTTACGTGTTTTAGCGAGCAGTTTGATAATGTGCTGGGTACTGCTTGGCAAGCCTCCCCAGTCTTCTGCAAATACGATCAGGTCATGGTGCATATTATTTCCCCTCTCTGTCTGTCGCATCAGTGACCGTTAGATGGCGAATTATTTTTGCTGGTACGCCGCCTGCTAATACCATTGCAGGCAGATCATGGGTTACTACACTACCTGCTGCCACGATGGTACCCTGTCCAATGCGCACACCTGCCATGACAGAAACACCTGTTGCTAGCCAAACATCATTTTCGAGGACAATGGCGCCAACTTGATCATCGGTTTCTGGTGCACCTAGTGCACGTGCTTTGGGATCAATTGGGTGACCTGGATAACCTGCTAATAATGCTCGTCCTGCAATACGGACGTTATTACCAATCTCAACACGCGAACCCACCGCAATAGTGGTCATCCAACCGATATCAATATTGTCACCTAATAACAAAATCGGTTTTGATGCTGCACTGCTACGTCCAGTAAAGGTAGAATGGCCTGATATACGACAATTATTATTGATGATGATACGCAGTGGACCACTTACATAGGGTAAACCGCCATATAGATTGAGGTTACGCCCAACCCGCTCTAGTCGGCCCTTAAAGAGAGGAGTCCAAACTACAATGCGCATTATGCTACTGAGTAGTGTGTTAAAGATTTGATAAATGAAATAAGCACTACGCAGTAAAAATTGAGGGGCGGGTAGTTCAATGTTGATTATTTTTTTAAGTTGCACAAAAATAAATTGTGCAACTGGGCTTTGGCTGGTTTTTAACCACTGTTTAGTTTGGTTTATCGACATTGTTTTCATCACTAGCTCCGATATATTATTTTAATATAACGAAACTATTGCAGAGATTGAGCCAACTATTTATTCTCTTTATAATCAATGGTTTATTTTTTTTGTGGGTGTGTTTAGAAGGGTAAATT
>Ga0316197_10002124_pt1 | contig 14153 bp, 14 predicted proteins | sample OudBiesiAoxic_MG_FD_204939 | JGI IMG/M metagenome (GOLD analysis project Ga0316197, IMG submission 204939) | Coastal sediment microbial communities from Oude Bieten Haven, Netherlands - site A oxic | ecosystem: Environmental > Aquatic > Marine > Coastal > Sediment | place: Netherlands...
TGACTGAACTCGTGCGCGATGACTCCCTGGAGCTCCTGGCGGCGGAGAAGTTGAAGGGTCCCTTGCGTGACGCCGATTGCGGCGTCGCTCGTGGTCTTTCCAGCGGCGAACGCGTTGATGCCCGGCTCGCGATCGAGGACATAGACGTCGGGCGTCGGCACGCCGGATGCGATCGCCATCTCCTCGACGACGTTGAGTAGGCGCCGTTCTTCGAGCTTGGTAGAATCTGGTTCGACCTGGCGTCCGCCAAGGCCACGCGCGACGGCTGCACCACCGTCGCGGAGCTGCGCGATCTTGTAGAGCGAGCCAAGGCCGACCACGGTGGCCGTGCTCGAGCACGCGAACAGGAACACGGCCGGATTCCAGAGTGAAGCGGCGATGCCGGTGACTTCGTCGTAGCGGCCGACGATGTATGCGAGGCCTTCCGCGTCGGTGGCGACGGAGGTGTAGACGGCCATCGAGAGCGCGTAGACCGCGGTCGTGATTCCTGCGACCGCAATCGCGAAGAGGACTGCGAGGCGCACAGTACGCTTGCGCGCCTGATTCTGCTCCTCGAAGAAATCCATGGGTTAGAACTGAACTTTGATGGGCTCGCGTTGGCCTTCGTCTTCGACCTCGAAAAGCTCGGCGCGCTGGAAGCCAAACATGCCAGCCACGAGATTCGACGGGACCATCTCGCACTTGTTGTTGTAGCGCATGACCGCATCGTTGTAGGCCTGACGAGCGAAGGCGATCTTGTTCTCGGTGGTGGAGAGCTCCTCGGAGAGCTGCATCATGTTTTGGTTGGAGCGGAGCTCTGGATACGCTTCTGAAAGCGCGAAGAACCGCCCCAAGGCGCCGGTCAGCCCTGCTTCTGCCGTCGACAGCCCCTTCATGGCCTCCCTATTGCCCGGATCGGACGCGGCCTCCTGGCGTGCTGCTGAGGCAGAGTTGCGTGCCGCGATGACCGCTTCGAGCGTGCCTCGCTCGTGGGCGAGAAATGCCTTCGCGGTTTCGACGAGGTTCGGGATCAAGTCGTACCGCCGCTTGAGTTGAACATCGATCTGGGCGAACGCATTCTTGAAGCGATTCCGCAGATTGACCAGCCCGTTGTACATGCTCGCAAACCAGGCGGCGAGAACGCCTGCAACCACCAGCAAACCAATAAGCCACCCCATAGCGCCCTCCCTTGCCCCGAAAAAGACTCTTTCAGTGTAAGTGCGTGCACCTATAAACTCAAACCCGAATGGAATCGGGCAAGACGGTGTTGATCACAGGCGCGAGCACCGGCATCGGTCTCGCGACTGCGCGCGCCCTCTGCGGAACGAAGTACCGTGTCATCTTGACGGCGCGGCAAGGCTCATTGCCCCGGTTCGCGGCCCACGCGATCGAGGAATCGTCGCACGTTCGGATTCGTCCGCTCGACGTCACGAAGCCCGAGGAGCGCGCAGCCGTGCTCGCAGAAGCGGAGCGCGATTGGGGCGGCGTCGACGTCTTGGTCAACAACGCGGGCGTCTCTTATCGCGCTGTCGTCGAGCATGTCTTGGAGGAAGAGAGGCTCACACAAATGAACGTGAACTTCCGATCGCCGATGGAGATGGTTCGCCTCGTGCTGCCGGGAATGCGAGAGAAGCGGGCCGGACGCATCGTCACCATCAGCTCGGTAGGCGGCATGATGGCGATGCCGACGATGGCCGTGTACAGCGCCTCGAAGTTTGCGCTCGAAGGGGCGCACGAGGCGCTTTGGTACGAAGTTCGGCCTTGGGGCATCCGCGTCACTCTGGTGCAGCCGGGTTTCGTGGACTCCGATGGTTTCCAGAAGGTTCGGTACACCGAACAGAGCGATCGCTCGGAGCACGAGATCGCCGAGCCGTACCACGAGCACTACGTCAATATGAGCCCGTTCATCGCCAAGCTGATGCGCATGTCGAGGGCGACGCCCGACTCGGTTGCGAGCGTAGTGATCAGGACGCTGAGGCACCGGCGCCCACCACTCCGCGTGCCAGCCACGATGGACGCGAGGGTGTTCGCGTGGCTCAGGCGCATCTTGCCCCGGAGTACGTACCACTGGCTGCTCTATCAAATGCTCCCGAAAGTCGCGATGTGGGGCCCGTCGGAAAAGCGCATCTCTGCGCTTCCGAAGCCGGTCGACGACAGTAAGCGCTAGTCAAAGCCGGTGGCGTTCCATGTACTTCTTTTTTTCGCGTACACCCTTGCGCTCCATGGCGGGCATGAGAACGCGTCGCATGGCGGGCAGCAAGTATCCGAGGGTGGCGAGCTTGCCGCTGAAAGCGGGCTTCGTTCGTTCCCTTGCGCCATCGGCCGCCGAAGCAAGCACGAGATCCGCAATCTCTTCGGCGGTGCTCATGGGCTGGGCGAACACGATCGGGGGAACGTCATTGATGACGCTCGGATCCGTGATGAAGCCCGTGTCGACCGGGCCGGGCGAGACGACGCTGATGTGGATGTCGGTGTCGCGAAGCTCTTCGGCCAAGGCAAACGAGAAGATGCGAAGGGCGAACTTGGTCGCCGAGTAGCTTGCCTCTTCATCAAGGGGGATGCGCCCGGCGATCGAGGCCACGTTCACGATACTCCCCGAGCCCTGGGCGCGCATCGTCGGAAGAGCGAGTCTCGTGAGCACCATGGGAGCCCGCAGATTGACATGGAGCATCTGCATGATGTCGTGGATCGGGATGCTGTCATACGGGCCGCGGCAGTTGTGGGCAGCGTTGTTGACGAGCACGTCGATGCTACCGAAGCGCGACACCGCCTCTTGAAGAAGACGCTCGCACGCCGCGATGTCCGAGATGTCGGTCGGCACCGCTTGCGCGACATCACCGCCGAGCTCGGCCGCAAGCTTGTCGAGCGGATCTTTGCTGCGCGCGGCTAGCACGACACGCGCGCCCTCTTTCACGAACTTTCGAGCACAGGCCTCGCCGATGCCGCTGCTCGCGCCGGTGATGACGACCGTCTTGCCTTGGAACCTACTCATGCGGAGACCTTTCGTGTTTCGAGCATCATCTTCGCGAGTCGCTCGAACGCCTCGTTCACGTTGTAGCCGGATTTGGCACTCGCTTGCGCGATGTACCAGTTGAGCTTGCCGGCCGTGTCCAACTGCTGCTTGGTGAGCGCGAAGTCGCGCGTCAAGTCGATCTTGTTGACGATCAGTACGGATGGCCGTGAGCCAATGAAGCCCCGGCCCCTCGTTTGGGCTTCGAGAAGGTGGTCGAGGGTTCGTGGCTTGGTCGCATCCACTACGAATGCGAGCCCGGAGGCCCCGGAGATGAAGGAGCGGTTGTACTGGCCCCAGGCCTCGCTGCCTCCAGGGTCCCAGAGCATCATCTCCAACGAGACCTCGCCCACATCGAGCGCGCCCCTGAGAATCGCCATGGCAAGCTTGGATTCGTAGGCCTCGTCGAATGCGCCCTCGGCGAAACGGCGCACCAGGCTGGTCTTCCCCACCCCCGGAGCGCCCAAGAGGCAGACCTTCCGCCGGAGCCGCATGGTCCCCTACTATACCGGCCCCGACATTCCGTTCCACGGTTGGTTTGGATGCTGACCCTTTTGCCTTAGAGTCCGGCGCATGAGTGAGCAGAAACAGAAGCTTGAGTTCGGCGGAGTGCCAGGCAACTTCGCGATGATTCTCGGTCTCCCAATCTTCACGGCCTATCTCTTCTTTGCTGTGCGTTTCAACGACGGCGCTGTGCTGCCTGGACCAAACGCGGACTGGGAAGGTTTCCAGCAGGCGATGACGCCAACGTGGCGAGCGGCGGTGATTTACGGAACCTGGTTCGTCTTCCAAGCGCTCCTGCAACGGTATGCACCCGGGCGGGTGGTGCAGGGTGCCGAACTGCCGGACGGCAGCCGCCTTCCCTACAAGATGAACGGGCTCTTCTCGCTGATGGCGACCTTCATAGCCGTTGCCATCCTGCATTGGTCGGGGGTCTTCTCGATTCGCGAGCTCTATGACGAGTTCGGTGCGCTGATCAGCGTGATGACGATCTTCTCGTTCGCGTTCAGCATCTTCCTCTACTGGTACGGGAAGCAGCACGGGCAGGCACGCCATCTGAGCGGCAAGTTCATTCACGACTTCTGGATGGGAACCGGCCACAATCCTCGCGTACCCCCGGGGCGGGACGGGCTCGACCTCAAGATCTTCTGCGAAGCTCGACCCGGTTTGATCTTGTGGGTGTTGATCAATACGTCGTTCGCCTATGTGCAGTATGAGCAGTACGGATTCGTCTCGACGTCGATGATCCTCGTGTGGCTCTTCCAGATGTTCTACATCGTCGACTACTTTTGGAACGAGGAGGCCATCCTCACGACCATGGACATCAAACACGAGAACTTCGGCTACATGCTGGCGTTCGGTGATTTGGTGTGGGTGCCGATGACGTACACGTTACAGGCGCACTATCTGATCGACCGCGTGCATTCTCTGCCTTGGTGGGGCGCGGCGCTGATCATCGCTACCAACATGCTCGGGCTCTACATCTTCCGTGCGGTCAATCTGCAGAAGCACAAGTTCCGCGGCGACCCCGAGAACTCCCGCATTTGGGGTAAAAAGGCCGAGTACATGCAGACCGAGCAGGGCGGCAAATTGTTGCTATCCGGTTTCTGGGGTTGGTCGCGCCACTTCAACTACGTCGGCGACATCCTCATGGCGTTGTCCTGGTCACTCCCCTGCCTCTTCGGCTCCGCACTGCCCTACTTCTACCCGATCTATTTCGCGATCCTGCTCATTCATCGAGAGCGGCGGGACCACAACTTCTGCTCGAAGAAGTACGGCGCGGATTGGAAGCGCTACTGCGAACGAGTTCGCTGGCGAATCATCCCCGGGATCTACTAAGCTTGCGGGGTTATGCCCCGCACGCCCGTAACTTCCGCCGAGGTCGAACGCGTCACGCGCGAGGGTCGGGAAGAGACGAGCGATCTCGTCGCGGTCGAGGAACCGTTGCAGATCATCCTCGAGCATGGCGAAGGGCATGCCCGCGACGAAACGCCGTTGGCAATGACCATGCGCACGCCCGGGCAGGACGGCGACCTGGTGACCGGCTTCCTTTTTGCCGAGGGCGTGATCGAGAGAACGGCTGATCTAATCGCAGTGCGGCACTGTTCGAGATCGGACACGCCGAACAACGTCGTTCGTGCTGTGCTCCATGAACGCGTCGTCGTTCCGTCGCGCCTGCTCGAGCGAAACCTCACTGTGACCAGCGCGTGTGGTGTGTGCGGGGACCGCACCCTCGAATCCTTGGAGAACGCCGGATGCCTGCCGATCACTGCAGCCCCCGACCGCTACATGCCCGAATCGGTTCGCGTCGCGCTCTCCTCGCTCGAGGTCGCGCAACCTTGGTTTCGGCACACCGGAGGCACCCATGGTGCTGCCTTGTTTCGCTGCGACGGCAGGATCTTGCTTCACCGAGAGGATGTCGGCCGGCACAATGCACTGGACAAGCTGATCGGCGCCTGGCTCAGAACGTCGCCCTCGGCGGCCCATCCGGGCTTCATCATCGTCAGCAGCCGTGCCAGCTTCGAGCTCGTGCAGAAGGCCGTTCGTGCGGGTATCCCAATGCTCGTTGCCATTGGCGCGCCTTCGAGCCTGGCGATCGACACGGCGCGAAAGTTTGACCTGACGCTGGTGGGGTTTGCCAAGGCGAGCCGCTTCAACATCTACGCGGGCGGGGAGCGTCTCGCACGCGAGGAGGGTAGTCGCACCTTCTTCGATGTCGGAGCCGCAGAGTGACCAAGCCTGGCCCGACCAATGCCGAGCCGCCGGAGCAGGACGACGCTCTGAAGGTTAGCCCGCCCAAGCGAAAGGCCGCAGGCCTACCGTCTGTCGTTTCTTCGTTCGTGCACATGCACCGTCACGGCCATTCGGTCCCGACTGCACTGAGCATCCTGAGCAAGATGAACCAGAAGGACGGCTTCGATTGCCCGGGATGCGCATGGCCTGACCCGGACGACCGAGCGTCACTCACGGAGTTTTGCGAGAACGGTGCGAAGGCTGCTGCGTGGGAGACGACGCGCGAGCGCCTCGATTGGAAGTTCTTTCAACGATACAGCATCGACGAGCTCGCGCAGCGGTCGGACCTGTGGCTCGGGCAGCAAGGGCGCTTCACCGAGCCGCTCATGCTGAGGCCGGGCTCCCGATTCTACGAACCCATTTCCTACGCGGAGGGGTTTGCGCGCATCGCGTCGGCTCTTCGTGACCTCACGTCACCGGACCAGGCGATCTTCTACACCTCCGGACGCACGAGCAACGAAGCGGCGTTTCTCTACCAGCTTTTCGTTCGAGCGTACGGAACCAACAACCTGCCCGATTGCTCGAACATGTGTCACGAGTCGAGCGGCGTGGGCCTCGGCGAAACGGTCGGCATCGGCAAGGGCTCGGTCACGCTTCAGGACATCCACGAAGCCGACACGATCATCGTCATGGGTCAGAACCCGGGAACCAACCACCCGCGCATGCTGACCGCTTTGCAGAAGGCCAAGGCCAACGGCGCAAAGGTGATTGCGATCAACCCGTTGCCCGAAGCAGGGCTGATGGGCTTCGTCAATCCGAAGAGCCCGAGTCAGGTGCTATCGGGCGGAACGCAGATCGCGGATCTGTTCTTGCAGGTGCAGATCAATGGCGACGTCGCGCTGCTGAAGGCGTTGATGTGCCTCTTGCTCGAAGAGGAGGCGCGCGCGCCAGGGACAGTGCTCGATGACGACTTCATCGGACTTCACACCGAGGGGTTCGAGGCACTGCGCGATCACCTGGCCTCACAAGACGTGTCTGAGCTCAGCGCAGCGGCTGGCGTTTCGCGCGAGGACCTCGAAGCAGCCGTAGCGATCATCCTTCGAAGCAAAAAGACGATCGTCTGCTGGGCGATGGGACTGACGCAGCACAAGAACGGCGTCGGCAATGTCCGGGAGATTGTGAACTTTCTCCTCATGCGGGGAAGCATCGGCATTCCGGGCGCCGGGACCTGTCCCGTTCGGGGCCACAGCAACGTTCAGGGCGATCGCACCATGGGGATTCATGACCGGCCGTCGAAGGCGTTCTTGGACCGCATTCAAGAGGTGTTCGGCTTCGATCCACCTCGGGCGCATGGCTTCAACACGGTCGAGGCCATCCAGGCGATGCTGGAGGGTCGCGCCAAGCTGTTCTTCGCGATGGGGGGCAACTTCCTCCAGGCAACGCCGGATACGCCACGCACAGCCCAAGCACTCGAAACGTGCGACATGCTCGTGCACGTCAGCACCAAGCTGAACCGCAGCCATCTCCTGCACAACAAGTGGTCAATCATTCTGCCCTGCCTCGCCCGTTCGGAGATCGACAGTCAGGCCTACGGTGAGCAGTTGGTCACAGTCGAGAACTCGATGGGCGTTGTTCACTCCTCCCGCGGGAGCCTGAAACCTGCGCACCCAGGACTCTACAGCGAGCCCGCGATCGTCGCATGGCTTGCCGAGAAGGTGCTCGGTCCAGAAACGCCGGTGAGTTGGTGTTGGTTGATCGAGAACTACGATCGTATTCGAGATTTGATCGCGAAAACCATCCCACACTTCGAGGACTTCAATCGTCGTGTGCGGCAGCCGGGTGGCTTTCACCTCTACAACGGCGCGCGCGAACGGAAGTTTGACACTGACGGCGGCAAAGCGAAGTTCACTATCAATCCGGCGCCGGATCTCTCGCTTCCGGATCGAACCTACCGCATGATGACGATGCGGACTCACGACCAATACAACACCACCGTCTATGGAAACGACGATCGTTATCGGGGAATTCGCGGCGGGAGACGCGTTGTATTCATGAATGAAGAGGACATCCGCGACGCCGGGCTCGAGGCTGGAGCCTCCGTCGATCTAACCAACGATTTTGGCGGCAAACAACGCGTCGCTGCCCGGTTCACGGTGGTGCCGTACCCAATCCCGCGGCGGTGCGTCGGCACGTACTTCCCCGAGGCCAACGTACTGGTGCCTCTCGAGAAGTTCGCCGAAGGCAGCTTCACGCCAGCGTCCAAAGACGTGATCGTGCGGATCGAAGCAAGCAGCTAGAGTCGCCGTTGGATTTCATCCGCGGCGCGTTCGCCCGCTTGAATCGCGCCTTCCATGTAGCCAATCCACTCGGTGGCGGTTTCAGTGCCGGCCCAGTGAATGCGACCCTCGGGCTTGCGCAGATGCGCGAATGAATTCGTGAGCACACCGGGAGGCAATGCCGCTGCCGGTCCGCCACGCGACCAAGCTTCCATGCCCCAGTCGAGCTCTTCGTAGTCGGAGAATGAGTTCGCGGCATCGCCGAAGTAGCGAGCCAGCGCGCCGGTGATACGCCGCTGTCGATCGGCCATCGGTTGCGTCGACCATTGGCGCGCCTGACTCCCGGAGACGAAACCAACCAAAGCTGGCTGCGTGTCGTCGTGGGACGTGCCGTCGTACACGACGCTGAGCGGCCCATCAGAACTGACCACCTCGCCGGAGAAGCCTGCCTCGCGCCAGAACGCATGCTCGTAGGTCACGATTACCTTCACTGCGGCGCCCATCGAGAAGCGCTGCGTGAGCTGGTCACGCCCAACCGAAACCGACGGCTCGTACTCGATCCGGCCGGCGAGCGTCGGGGGGATCGCAACCACCGCGTAGCGCCCGCTGATCGTGCCATTGTCGGACACCGCATCGACTCCCTCGCGCCCTTGCAGGATCCTTCTCACCGGCGTGCCGAGCACGACCGAATCGCCGAGGTCCTTTGCCAAAGCCAGCGACAAAGCCTGGGCGCCTCCGACGATCCAATCCTGCTGCGCACCGCCTTTGGCTTCCGTGAGATTCAGCATCCCGCCGCCGGCGTTGATGTACATCAAGAAGTAGAGCGCGGAGAGGTCTCGCGCTTCCGCGCCGAAGATCGTACGGACCGTGGCATCGATGACGCCCGTGATTTTCGCTGACTTCACGATGCGTGAGCGCCAGGTCTCCAGGGTCTCGCCGTCGAGCTCCGAAGCCCCTTCGGCACTCATCGGAGAGCTTGGAGATACGCGCTTGCGAACGCGGTTCACATAGCTCAGCACACCGGTGAGCTGAATCAAGTTCGGAACCGACATCGAAGCAATCGATCGCTTGTACGTCGACACCTTGCCTGCCACTTCCAGAACCTTCTTGCCGTCCGTGAAGGTAGGCGCGGTCTGCAAGCCCAGCTCATCGACTAGCGCGTGCACGCGCCGCTGGTCGGGCCCGATCCACTGCGCGCCGAGATCGAACGCGGCACTACCGATCTGCTGAGTGAGCGTCCGGCCGCCAACACGATCACGCGCCTCGACCACGATTACGGACGCACCCTGCGCTCGCAACTTCCGCGCCGCACACAGCCCCGAGAGCCCGGCCCCCACGACCACGACATCCGCCCGCTCACCCATGCTGGTTGTTATAGTACGCCCTTCGGGGGTTACTCAATTTTGATGATTCGAGGGCGGCGTTGACGTTGTTTCCTGGCTCCATCTGCGGATTGAAACGACGGAGCGATGACGAAGACCTCATTGGCGTCCGGCAGTCGGACGAGCGTCGCAGCTGACCGCGGAAGCAGAGTCGGATGACCAATCGCATCGAGTTCAACGAGGAACTCGGTGCCCACAGGCCCGGACATGGAGAAATGCGCGACGCCTGAGCTGTTCGTCGTGGCGACGAGCTCGCCGTTCACACGAATAGGAAGGGCAGGCCCGTTCTTCGCTCGGACGACGAACGCGGCGATTCGGACAAGCGGCCGGCAAGCCAAGCTGACTTGTATCGGGGCGGGGCCGCCTCGCTCGTAGCGGCGCAGCCGAATGGAAGCACCCTCGGGTGAGGCCCGGTGGTCGGCGGGGCATTCATGATCGACTCGAAGGACGCGGCCGGGCGGGCCGATGATCGGGACGCGAAGCGTCCCGTCGGCGCTCGTGTGGCCAAACAGCTCGCCATCGACGCGAATCGGAACGGTACTCAGCCGCACGCCTGGGTCAGCCTCGACCACGATCTCGAGGATCACGGGCGCAGCTGCTCTGGTCCCCTGCTGGCATCCGACCCCGATCACAAACAGCGGCGCCAGGCACATGAGAGATGTCAGTCGCATCGGAGCGTCCCGACTCCCCGGCTAGTTTGGCAAGCAAGCTTGGCGCGAAGGATTGTGACGAGGTCCGAGAACGACCGCTCGCTTGGAAACAGTTCAGCCAGGCCTAGATAAGATTCGAGTGCCGAACGATAGTCGTTTGCGATGACAAACGTGGCTGCTTCCAGCTCGAGCTCGTCGCGACTTTCCAGGCGCGGCCCGGCTAGTCGAGGGCGAGCGTCCGTGGGTGCGCTGGATGGGGCATGCCGGGATGCGAAGCTCGGTGTCGATTCGACTGACGGAAGCGGTTGCCCTGCCTCCTGCATCCCCTCGGCGGCCCTCAGCAACTGCTCTGAGAGGCGCCGCTGATGCACGGCCACGGCGATGAGGCTCAGACACAGCGCCCCTCCACAGACTCCGGCTAGTAGTGGTCGCCACCCATTGCGCAGCCAGGTCGACCAGCGCCCGACCGCTGGCTTCGGTCGGCCCTCGTCAGGCTCGGGCGGAGACTCCATTGCGGCGGGGCGCGGATCGACGATCGTTCGCTCGTCGTCCTCCCTGAGCACGAGCGTTGGAGGAGCGCTCACGTAGCGGCCTTCAACTCGAAGAGGGCATCGATTCGATACCCCGTGCGATCATCGAACCCCGCCAACTCGGCGATGTGAGTGACACGCCGAACCCCGTCTTCGCCTCTCGCTAGCTGGACGATGACGTCGATCGCAGATGCGAGCTGCGAGCGGAGAACCGGAATCGGCATTTCGACGTCGCTCATCAACGCCATCGTCTCGAGCCGGCTCAACGCGTCAGCCGGGACCGTGCCATGCACCGTGGAGATACAACCGCGGTGTCCCGAGGTCATGGCTTGAATGAGGTCGAGCGCTTCGCCGCCTCGAATCTCGCCGATGACAATTCGATCGGGACGCATTCGGAGCGTCGCTCGCAGGAGCTGGCGAACGCTGATTGCCCTTCGCCCCCGAGCGTCTCCGGGCTGGGCCTCCAAGTGAACGACATGAGGCAAGCGGAGTTGAAGCTCTTTTGAATCCTCGATGACGATGACTCGCTCTGCCGGCCGAGCAAGAGATGCCAGCGCATTGAGGAGCGACGTCTTGCCAGCACCGCTGCCCCCGGCAATCACGACATTGCGGCGCTGGCAAACGATGCCGCGGAGAAGCTCAGCGGTGTTGTTGGAAATACCCCCAGACTCGACGAGGCTATCTAACGTCAGTTGTTCGCGCCGAAATCGCCTGATGCTCACGACTGGCCCGCAGGGCGATGCCGGTGGGACGACGGCCTCCACTCTCGATCCGTCTGGCAGTCGCGCCTCGAGAATAGGCCTCTCCGGACTCAGCTCGCGCCCGACGTATTGGGAGAGGTTTCTGAGGGCGGACATCAGCGCATAGTCCGACGGAAATGCGCTGCCCGTGCGCTGTAGCAGCCCGCTTCGCTCGACGTACACCTGATCATGGCCGTTGATGAGGATCTCGTTGACCGCGTCGTCCTCGAGGAAGGCCGCGATTGGCGCGAAGAGCGTGCCAAGGGTCTGTTTGAAGACCTGTACTGGGATGGTCATGGGAGCGGCTCACTTGCGCTTAGGACGACCAAAGGCGGTGCGCGCTCTGGCTCAGGGGCGGGGTCGCGCGCCCGCGCGAGCAGCGTCTCGACTTCGGCAGCGTGGACGCCTTCTGGATCGAGAGCGAGATACGCCTCGTAGTGTGGAACTGCTCGTTTCTGCTCCGATGGGTGGAGGGAGTAGAGCAACGCGAGCCTGTAGCGGGGGAGCGGCGTGGTCGGTTGGTCACTGACGATCTGCTCGAGCTCCCGACGCGCGCGTTCGTGGTCGCCGAGCGCCTCGTGAATGCTGGCGACGACGAGACGAAGCCTCCAGTTCGCCGGATTGTCACGAAGGTAGCGGGCGGCGTGGTCGAGAGCGGAATGGTATCGCCCCGCGGCGACGCATACACGCACCAACCAGTAGACGACTGTCGGTTCGTCGTAGCCATGGCTACGCGCGGCGCTGAGGTATTGCTCGGCGCGCAGTAAGTCACGCTGCCGCGCCTGGAGAAGCCCCATCTCGAAAAGCTCCTCCGCCGAGATAGAAGGAACTGGGCTCGACGTGTCGGGACCACGGCGGATCACCCGATGCTGGCAGCCGAAGAGCAGGACGCACACCCCGGCCGCGCAGAGAAGATCTCGACTAGCTAGCGTCGTTCGCACGGATGGTCACCTTTCCCAGAATGCTCCGGAGATACTCGACATAGGCGTGGTCTCGGACGTGCTCCGTGAGGCGGAGGAGTCGGTGAAGCTCGACGAGCGCGACGGCCCACTTCTCAGACGCAAGGGCGTTATCCAGGACGAGCCGCGACGACGCGTAGTCGACGCGGACTCGCGCCGTCAGACTCGAGGCGAGGGCCTCGGCTCGTTTTGCGTGCTCGCTGAGGCCGGCTTTCTGATAGCAACTTCGAGCCTCCTGAAAGAGAAGAGCGGCCTGTACGCCGTCCCGGGGGTCGTATGGATAGCGTTCCGCGTGAAGCCGGGCCTGCTGCTCTGCCCTGCCTGCGCGACGAGCGGGCCGCGCATCGCCCGAGCATCGTCGTGGCGCCCCGAACAAGATCGGGTGGCCTTGGGCTAGCGTCTGCGTGTCGGTACCGTCTTCGTGAAGGAGCGCGCGGCCGATGAGTACACCTGCGACCATAGTCACCACTGCCAGGGCGGAGAGCCCTCTCGTCCATCCACGTAAGTCCGTCATGGGGATTCGAAGCCTCCGATCATGACTCGAACTGCTACCGGTCCAAGAAGGAGCACGATGACGCAGACGAAGATGAGCGTCATCGGCCCGACCAGCATGAGCGCAGCCTCGGACGCCATTTCTTCTGCGGCGACGCTGCGCCGGAGCCGTAGGGTTTGCGCTTGGATAGTCAGGACCCTTGCGAGCGGACTCCCCTTCTCTTCTGCTTGAAGCACACTGTTGACCAGCTCGCGAACCTCTTCACTGGGAACGCGCACGGCGAACCCATTCATCGCGCTACGGCGAGTACAACCTAGGTCGAGCTCTTGAAGGACGCGGTGTAGCTCTTCGACGATCGGTTCGTCGGGCTCCGCGGCCGACTCGACGACTCGTCGGAGCGAGCCGGGGAAGTCTAGACCTGCGCCCATGCACATGGCCGCGAGCTCTATGATGCTCGGAAGGCTGCGCGTGACGCGCTTGGCTCTGTCTCGGGCGATGGCCCGGATCCGAAACCACGGAAGCAGCGCTCCAAGAACCGTCATCACTGCCGCAAGCGCCAGGGGTAGATCCGTGAACGCGCCAGTGAAAAGCGCCAACCCGCCAGAGGCCGCCGCGCAGAGAGCGCATAGTGCGATCAGCTCGTCCTCGGAAAGGCCGAGATAGTCACCGGACTCAATCAGCGCACCGCTAATTCGCTGCATGAGGAATGGGGGACAGAGCCCGGATAGCCTTGCGGCCAAGTAGCGAACCGCCGGTTCGATTGGGGCGAACCATACGCCTCGGGCTAGGGCCTGGGCTCGCTTGAGTCCGCGGTTACCGAGGAGAGGACGGGGTGCGGGCTGCCTTCGGAACAGCTCAAAGGTGAGCCCTGAAGACCCGGCAACCAGTGCGACGGACCCGGTCAGCAGAAGAAACAGATCGGAGTTGCTCATAACTCGGTCCCCACGATGTGGTGGGCCCACGCGACAGCGGTGGTCCATGTCAACGCGCACGACGCGAGAATCGCCCTACCGCGGGGCTGGTGGATCAGTGGATCGAACCAAGACCGGTCGAGCCATGCGATCACGATGCACAAAACGAAAGGCACGAGCGAAAGCACCACGACTTGGCCCCGGCCCTCGGCTGTTTTCGTGCGGAGTACGCCTTCTAGCCTGGCAGCCTCGCGGAGGGCTGCGGAGGCACGTTCCAACGTGTTCGATAGATCTCCACCGGTTTGGCGAGCGACGAGGATCACCATCAATGCGCCCGACACGGCGCTGCTACCGATTCGTGCCCCGGCTTCAGAGAGCGCACGGTGAAGCGGAACACCGAGACGAAGCTCCTTCACGAGCAGGTCGACTTCTGCACTGAAGGGCTGCGGTACCAGGGTGGCGGTCGAAGCGATGGCTTCTCCGACGGAAG
>Ga0316197_10002125_pt1 | contig 14148 bp, 13 predicted proteins | sample OudBiesiAoxic_MG_FD_204939 | JGI IMG/M metagenome (GOLD analysis project Ga0316197, IMG submission 204939) | Coastal sediment microbial communities from Oude Bieten Haven, Netherlands - site A oxic | ecosystem: Environmental > Aquatic > Marine > Coastal > Sediment | place: Netherlands...
GTCTGCGGCGACGTCGACAATTGCCCCACGACCGCCAATGCCACGCAGGACGACGCCGACAGCGATCTGCTTGGCGACGCTTGCGACACCTGCCCCGCCGACCCGGACAACGACATCGATGGCGACTCGGTCTGTGGCGACGCAGACAACTGTCCCGCAACCGCCAATGCCACGCAGGATGACGCCGACAGCGATCTGCTTGGCGATGCCTGCGATGCATGTCCTGCAGATCCCAACAACGACATCGACGACGACTCGGTCTGCGGCGACATCGACAACTGTCCCACGATTGCCAATGCGACGCAGACGAACACTGACAGCGATCTACTGGGGGATGCCTGCGATGCGTGCCCGGCGGACGCGAATAACGACGCGGACGGTGACACCGTGTGCGGTGATGTCGACAACTGCCCCGCGATCGCCAACGCAACACAAGACGATGCCGACAGCGACCTGCTTGGCGATGTCTGCGACATCTGTCCGGCCGATGCAAACAACGACATCGACGGCGACACTGTATGCGGCGACATCGACAACTGCCCCGCGATCGCCAACGCAACACAAGACGATGCCGACAGCGACCTGCTTGGCGATGTCTGCGACACCTGTCCGGCCGATGCAAACAACGACATCGACGGCGACGCCGTGTGCGGCGACATCGACAACTGCCCCGACGTATCGAACGCTGGCCAGGAGAATTTCGACGGTGACCTGGCGGGTGACATCTGCGATGCCGATGACGACAACGACGGTTTCGCCGACCTCGACGACTGCTCCCCGTATCACCGAGGGATCGCGAGCGCGCCCGAACCCGTCGGAACGAGCCTGCGAGTCAGCGCGACGAGCGATGGAACGTTGACCTGGAAGCGCAGCCTCCAGGCGCATACGTTCAACGTATACCAAGGAAGTTTCCTCTTCGGCACTGGATCGATCGAGCCTCTGGCCTGCCTTGCCGAGGAAGTCCTGGGAACGGAGTATACGGACAACCGCAGACCCAAACCGGAAGAGGTGATCTACTACGTCGTCGCGGCCCGCAACGCCTGCGGTGACTCTCACGCGGGATTGATCACGGGCGGAGACCCGCGGCCGACGAACGACGTCTGCCCTACCGCTGGCAACGACACCGACCTGGACGGCCTCCAGGACATCGAAGACAATTGCCCTCAGGTGCCCAATCCGATCCAACTCGATGCAGACCGGGACTTCGTCGGTGACGACTGCGACAACTGCCCTACCGACTTCAATCCCGATCAGACCGACATCGACCTGGACGGCGCAGGCGACGCGTGCGACATCGCCACGGGTTGACGGCAGTCACACTTCCCGCGAGAACTCTGCCCCGCTACGCCTCCCACTGATCGGGGGTCAGGGTTCGCATCGACAGCGCATGGATCTTGGGTCCGAAAAGATCGCGCACGGCCTCGTTGACCAACCGGTGCCGTTCGATCAGGGATCTTCCCTCGAACTCGTCCGACACGATGACCAGTCGGTAGTGCCCCCCGGCCGAAGTCGCACCGCGGTGACCGGCATGCTTCGCGCTGTCATCGAGTAGTTCCAGGTGGGTCGGAGCCAGCCGTTCTCGGAGTCGCTGTTCGATCAATTCGATCGTCGTCATGTTCCGTCCCGTTTCGCGTTCCCGGCCACGGTTCAGACCGCAAACCAGACACGAGCTGCATCGTCCCTTCGTCGAACCTTGCCCTGCCTTTCCAGCAACAGCAGGTGAGACAGGGTCTGGCGTTCGGTCAGGGCCAGTGGCATTTGTGGAACGTCATCGTAGGTCCGCATCGCGATCTCGCTGAGATCCGACCGGGGTGCCTGGAGCTGTTCCATGATCTTCCGCTCACGATCCCTTCGGTGGGCGATCAACCGGTCGAGAGCCTTTTCCGGAAGTGGTGGACCGTGTCCGGGCAAGAGCTGGCGGCACCCCAGATCGCGCGCGCGCTCGAGCGAGGCCAGGTAAAGTCCCATATCACCCTCGACGGGGTCGATCATGATCGTGGACAACCCACTCAGCAGGTCCCCGGCGACCAGTTGGCCACGGTCGACGAGATGGAACACCAGGTGTCCCGAAGCATGACCGGGTGTGTGATGAGCGCGGAGCACCACCCCGTCGAGATCGATCTCGTCGCCATCGTTCACGGCTACGAATCGCAGCGACCGCCCGGCAGGCACGGTCGCCTGCACGACATCCAACGTGTCCGGGTGTGCGCGAACCGGCAGACCGAGCTCGGCGGCCAACGAGACGCACCCGGCAATATGGTCACGATGGTGGTGTGTCAAGACGATCGAATCGACCTCGTGCCCCAGCGCACGTCGGCGACCCACGACCTCGAGCAAGCGACGGTTCTCTTCCTCCTCGCCGGACCCGGGGTCGATGATGACGAACCGTCTCCCGCCGGGCATCCAGACGTTCGTGTGGGTCGCAGGGGGAAGCGTCGCGGTACGAACGGGAAGCATCCACGTCCCCGGCGAGAACTCGATTCGCGGCGCACGTTGCTCTTGGTCGTTCGCTGCGGCGATGCGGTCGGCAAGGTCCTTGACGGAGAGGTGGTCGGACTCGGCCAGTACCCGAAAGATCGGGAGCGCGGGAGGCGGGATGCGACACTCCCCACTAGCCCAGCGGTCCAGCACGGAGTCCGCCCGTTCGAACGACACTTCCTCGTTCTCCTCAGGTGATGGCGGCACTTCCGGCAGGCCGGTCCCCGCCGGAACCTCGGCCACGAAGAACCGTGTGTGGAAACGCAACGGAAACATCGGCGGCGTGGTCCGAACCCCCGCAGCACACCACATGGCCGGATCGACCCGAAGCCCCGTTTCTTCGGCCACCTCGCGCGCTGCGCAGCGCTCGTACGCGCCGGCTTCCCCGGGCCGATCCTCGTCGTCCAGACCGCCGCCCGGGAAACTGAGGTTTGCCGGCATGAATCGAGATTTCCGGGACCGGAGTCCCAGCAGCACCTCCCTCCCGCCCCCGGCTGCCGGCCGCACGACCACGCCGGATGCACTGTCTCGCGGTACGACCTCGTCGGCCGCCGGAATTCCGTCGGGTAGTTCGCTCATGCCGTCTTTTGCGCGACCCAGCGCTCTACGTCCTCGACGGTCTTGGGAATCGCCGCGCTGAGCACGCGGGGACCGTCCTCGGTGATCAACACGTCATCCTCGATCCGAACGCCGACGTCGTCACCCGAGACGTAGACACCGGGCTCGATCGTGATCACCGCACCGGCCTCGAGCGGCAGATGCACGTCTCCGACATCGTGGGTCTCGAGGCCCAGGTGATGGCCGATGCCGTGAGGGTAATCGGCGCCGCCGAACCCGGCCTCGGCGATGACCTCGAACGAACGCGCGTGGATGTCGCCGATCAAGACGCCGGGCCGGCACATGGCGATCGCCTCTTCCTGGGCGCGCAAGACGACCTCGTACACCTCTCGCTGTCGAGGGCTGAACTTGCCGCCAACCGGAAGCGTGCGGGTGATGTCGGACTTGTAGCCCTGAATCGAAACGCCGGTGTCGATCAGCAGCAACTTGCCCTTCTGGACAGGACCGTCGTTGCTGGTGTAGTGCAACTTCAGGGCATTGGCGCCGCACCCGACGATCGGCTCGAATGCGTGCGTCCCGCCGTGGGCACGGTAGACGCGGGCAATCTCGGCTTCGAGTTCATGCTCCAACAGTCCGTCTGCCATTCGACTCACGACGGCGTCGAGCGCCTGGTGGGTGACGTCGATCGAGCGTTTGATCGCCTCGTGCTCTCCGTGGTCCTTGAGCCGACGCATTTCGTGCGCGACCGGGGTCGCATCGTGAACCTGCAGGCCGAGAAACCGGCTGCGCGCACGTTCCACAAACGACGTGTCGGCGTCGGCCGCCCCGGAGAGCGACGGCGAAAACCCGCGGACGATGCGCAGTGCGGATGCTGTGCCCAGCCACACCGTCAGGACTTCGTCCATTTCAGACGTGCTCATTATCTCGTCAACACCCAGTTGCTTCGTATCGGCGTTCTCCACGGTGGCCGAGCAGTCCTCGCCCCAGCGCGCGGCGAGAGGATTCGTGGGCGGCAGAAACAGGACCTGACGTGCCATGTGGCCGTGCACGTAGTCGGGCCCGGGATTCCTGCGGCCCGTTCCAGCGCGCACGCCGTCGGGGGCCAACAGCAGTGCCGCCGATGGCTCGGCGATTCCGGTCAGGTAGTAGAAGTTCGGGTTGACCCCTTCCGGACCGCCACCGCGGACCAGGATCAGGCCATCCTCGAGGGTTCTCATCAGCCGACGACGTCGATCGAGGTAAGGCTCGGTAGTCATGCGGGTCCTCGCTCCTTAAATTTCTGCGTCGCTCGCGGCACGAAGCGGCGGGCGCTGCAGGTGAAAATCGGTTGCCTGTTGGTAGGCATGCGCCACCGCGAGCATCTCCGTCTCGCGGTAGAGCCTGCCGTTGAACGTGATACTGGTCGGTGTGCCGTCCGAGCTGCGGAAGCCGTTGGGAAGGACGACAGCCGGGTGCCCGGTCAGGTTCGTCAGCAACAGGTTGTCACCGCCGAAGCTGGGACAAACGTACAGATCGACCCGGCCCAGCACCTCTTCCATCTCACGCATCACCTGCCAGCGGATTCGATTGGCGCGCAAGTACTCGACGGCGGGAATGAACTGTCCTTGACGAAAGACGTTGGGCCACGCATTGGCCACCTGTCGCACCAGCAGGTCGTCGTCACCACTACGGGTCAACTCGTCGAACGCCGTCGCCGCTTCGGCCGTCAGGATGAACGAGAGGGCCTCGACGGGGTAGTTCTTGGGCAGATGAATCGGGACGAGGTTCAGGCCGAGTTCCTTCAGCGTGGTCAATGTGCGCTGATCGTGGCGTTGCCATTCCTCCTGGATCGCCCGGTCGGCTTCGTCTTCCACCCCTTCGGTGCGATCGCGTTCGAAGAGTTCCGGAATGTAACCAACACGCAACGTGCGCACGTCTCGGTCGAGCGGCCAGCCGAAGGGCCGTTCGACGACGGTCGGATCGAGCCAGTCAGGCCCGTGGATCGCATCGAAGACCAGGGCGCAATCCTCGACACTTCGCGCGATCGGTCCGAGTTTGTCCATGCTCCACGACAGCGCCATTGCACCATGGCGACTGACGCGCCCGAACGTCGGCCGCAACCCCGTCACGCCGCACCGCGTACACGGCGAGACGATGCTGCCCCAGGTCTCGGAACCTATCGCGAAGCCCACCAGGCCGGCGGCAGTGGCGGAAGCCGGACCCGCCGACGATCCGCTGGAGCCTTGCTCGGTGTTCCATGGATTTCGGGTCATACCTCCGAACCACACCTCACCCCACGCCAGCGCGCCCAGCGTCAACTTGGCCACTAGAACCGCACCGGCACCGGCGAGTTTGGAAACGACCGTGGCCTGATCCGGCCGAACCTGGTTCTCGAACGGCTTCGCTCCCCAGGTCGTCCGATACTCCGGCACGGCGAGAAGATCCTTGGCTCCCCAGGGAATCCCGTGCAGGGGCCCTCGATAGACGCCGGCGGACAACTCCTGGTCGGCACGTCGTGCCTGTTCGATCGCCAACTCGCGCGTCAGCGTGATCACGCATTCGAGGCGTTCGTCGAATCGTTCCAGACGGTCCAGGTAGAACTCGGTCAACTCCACCGACGAAACCTGTCGAGAACGGATCAACGCGGACAGCTCGCTGAGGGGCAAGAAGGCCAGAACGTCGTCGTCCTGCGGACGCATCGGAGCCGCGGACTCGGTGACACGAACCTCCGAGTCGGGCTGCCGGGCGGTCGCGGGGCTGAAGACCTGCGGCGTGAAGAGCAGGGCCGGAGGGATGCCGTTGTCGATCTCGACCGCCCGGATCTGTTCGAAACTCTCGAGCAACCCCTTCGCGCCCTCGCGCATCAACTGACGTTCCTCGTCGGTCAGGCGAATTCCGGCGACCCACTCGGCTTGCTCGATCATCTCTTCGGTGATCGTGCCATCCTCGCCGGCAACCGACGACAGAGCGCGGCCGAATACGGTGGCTGATCCGGCGACGCCGAGGAGCTTGAGCACCGAGCGCCTCGAACGGTCCGGCGGGGATGCAGTCGAAGCCTGCCGTGGCGCGTCCAGGGAGGGCGAGTGCGACATGAGAACCTCCGGTTCGGGAACGGGGACCGAAAGAGTACCGCAATCGAGGTCCGACGGCGCCAGGGCAAACTGCTTCGAGACCTTGCTCGTGCGCTGCTCGGAGTCAGGCATCTCGCGAGCCGAGACGGTTGACGATCTTCCACTCTCCAGCAGAGACGGGTTGCACCGACAACCGACTCCCCTTGCGGAGCAGGACCATCTTCTCCAGCCCCCGAACCTCACGCATCTCGGTCAGCGAAACGGGCCGTGCCAGTTCCTGATCCAGCCGGATATCGACCGCGACCCAACGCGGCGCGTCCTTGGTGGCCTTGGGGTCGAAACCCGGGCTTCCCCGGTCGAACTGGGTCGGGTCCGGATAGCCCGCACGGACGACCGTGGCGGTCGCGACGACGGCCGGAGGCTGGATCTGCGAGTGGTAGAACAGCACTCCGTCGCCCACGCCGAAATCGTCGCGGAGGTGGTTCCGGGCCTGATAATTGCGGACACCGTCCCACATGGTCGTCTTTCTTGGGCTTTTCTTGAGGTGAGAAAGCCCGAAAGTGGCTGGATCGGACTTGAGTAACCAGTATCTTTGTCCCATGGGCCCAGGCTACGGCAGCGGGTCTTTCGAGGCAACCCGCCTCCGGTGGAGAATCAGCTTGAACCTCGAGCCTCGGTTTCCGTACAATTCGAAGGTTCGACGGCCGGACGCTCAGGGGAGGGGGCAAGTTTGGGTCTGTACGAGGGGGCTAGCGTCGGTGGTGTCCGGATTCGGGACCGCGACGTGAACAACCGGTCGACGAAGACGACGCAAGGCGGCAACGGCAACCCGTTGCACCTTCAGCGGCAGGACTATTCCCTGCGCTTTCGTCTCTCACTTCCCAGCACCAGACCTGCTCTGAATCGTGGCGTGCAGCGCGTCCTGCGCATGGCCCGCGAGTGTGGGTACCAGACGGATCACCGTGCCGACCTCGAGATCGCGCTGCGCGAAGCCCTGGCCAACGCGATCATCCACGGGAACGAACTGCAAAAGGCCAAGCGCGTCTACTTGCGTTGCTACGGGAATCCCAACTCGGCGATGATGATCTTCGTTCGCGACGAAGGCCCGGGCTTCGACCCTGGCGAGGTGCCCGACCCTCGCCAGGCCGACCGCCTGCACCTGGACTGTGGACGCGGCCTGCTACTGATGCGCGAGTTGATGGACCACGTCGAGTACCGCAAGGGCGGACGCGAAGTCATGCTCTACACCACGCACTGCGGCCCCGACGACCGCAGCTGATCGCTCGACAGAGCAACTCACCGGGCATCAGCTGGGGTAACGCCTCACCCGACGCAGCGTTGCCCCGAGAACATGAGCGCGGCCGGATCCGTATCCTCCACGGGAGGAACTTCGTGCTGCGATCCGTCCACGGCGTCATCGCCTTGCTGCTGCTGGCCACGGGAGCGTGCGCCGGCGATCGTGGGCCGGATGTGCTGAGGCCCTGCCAGGTCCCCGGCGTGGACGACGAGGTCCTGTGCGCCCAGATCAAGGTTCTCGAGAATCGCGCCGCCCCGGAGGGTCGATCGATCGAACTCCGCGTCGTCGTGCTACCGTCCCGGCGGCGTAGCGCGAGCGCCCCCGTCTTTTTTCTTCAGGGCGGACCGGGCGCCGCATCGAGCGAGATGGCCCCGAGCCTCTCCCGCTCTCCCCTGCGCGAACACCACGATCTCGTCCTGATGGACCAGCGGGGCACCGGAGGATCGAACCCGCTGCGTTGCGGACCTGACGACCCGCTCAGTGGTCTCGAGGTGATCTTCACCGGAGAGATGACCGGAGACCTGGCGAGTTGCCGGGACAAGATGGATGCGGACCTGAGGTATTACACCGCCGTCGAAGCCATGAAGGACCTGGACGAGGTCCGTGCAACCCTCGGTCACGAGCGAATCAACTTGTGGGGGGCATCGTACGGTAGTCTGGAAGCGCTCGAGTACGTGCGCCGACATCCGAAGCGGGTTCGCGCCCTGGTGATCCAGGGCGTCGCGCCTCCGGCCCTGTTCACGTCGTTGTCGGTCGCACGGAACGCCCAATGGGCGCTCGACGCGACCGTCGCGGCGTGCGAGCTGAACGCAGAGTGCCAATCGGCCTTCCCCGACGTGCTCGGGGAACTGGAATCGGTGCTGGCGAGTTTGTCCGAGAAACCGGTGAAGATCTCGGTTCGCGATCCCCGGTCGGGAGAGCAGGGCACGCTCGTCATCACGCGCGATCTGTTCGCCGGCGTCCTTCGTTTTCTGCTCTACGACGGGCAACTCGCCGGCCGTATCCCGAGCATCGTTCGCGCGGCACGGACCGGCGAGTTCGAAGACCTGGCGACAATCGCGGCGAAATTCGCCAGCCTGATCGGCGGAAGCCTCTACACCGGCGCCGTGCTGTCGGCATTTTGCTCCGAGGATGTCGATCGGTTCACCGAGCAACAGATCCGCGAGGCCTCCGAGGGCACCTTCCTCGGGCCCACCCTGGCCCTCAACCTCAAACGATCCTGCGAGGGTTGGCCACGCGGGAACCTCCCCGATGACTTCCATGACGACGCTTCGTTCGAGGGCCCGGTGCTGCTGCTGTCCGGCGAGCTGGACCCGGTCACACCGCCGTTCTGGGCCGACGAAGCGGCGACGCACCTTCCGAACAGCCGCCACGTCGTCCTGCCCGAGGCTGGACATTTCCTCGGGCCACAGGACTGCGTTCAGGGAATCATGGCCCGGTTCTTCGAGGCAGGTACGGTCGAGGGACTCGATGCGTCTTGCGCCGAACGCGTGCGTCGGCGGCAGTTCGAATCGCCACTCAGTCGACCAGGCCCATCCTGAGCGCTTCGAGGTCGGCTTCGATCTCGACGACGTGCCGCGGTCTGTCGAGGAGGTCGGCGAGAGGTGCCGGCGGTTCCACCACGCGACCGACCAACGGCTCGACGATCGTCTCGAACTTGGCCGGGTGAGCCGTGGCCACGACGACCCAGTGGGGAGAATCGATTCGTTCCCGGAAGCGCACGGCCGTCGCGGTGTGCGGACACCACACACGTCCCCAATCCGACGGACCGGCGGCGATGACGTCGCGGATCGTACCGTCGTCGACGGCCAACGAACGTGCGATCCGCAACAATTTCTCGCGCTGCGGATAGAGATCGAATAGACGTTCCATGTTGCTCGGATCGCCGACGTCCATCGCGTTGGCCAAGGTGGCCACCGACGGACGCGGCTGCCACTCGGCCGACTCGAACCAATCGGGAATCACGCGGTTCGCGTTGGTGGCCAGTGCAATCTCACGAACGGGAAAGCCCATTTGCCTGGCCCAGAACGCGCCGACAGCGTTGCCCGCGTTCCCCGCAGGGACGATGAAGCCGGCCTCTGTGCCGTGCCGGCGGCGATACCAGACCGACGCTCCGGCGAAGTAGGCGGCCTGCGGGAGCAAGCGCCCGATGTTGATGCTGTTGGCCGAGGTCAACCGATGCGCTGCGCTCATCCGCTCGTCGCGAAAGGCGGCCTTGACCAGCCGTTGGCAGTCGTCGAAGGTGCCGGCGACAGAGAAGGTCGTGACGTTGTCGCCCCAGCAGGTCAGTTGCTGCTCTTGCCGGGCCGACACGCCGCCCCTCGGGTAGAGGATCGCAACGCGGGTTCCGGGGCGACGGTGGAACGCTGCCGCGACGGCGCCTCCCGTGTCTCCCGAAGTCGCCACCAGGATCGTCAGGGGACGCCCGTCGCCCGGATCCGCTCGTGTAGCGTGCTCCATGCATTCCGCCAGGAAGCGAGCACCGAAATCCTTGAAGGCCGCGGTGGGGCCGTGGAACAACTCGAGAACGGCGGTGTCGTTCCGCAGTCCTTCGAGCGGCACGGGGAAATCGAATGCACGCCGGCAGATCCCGGCAAGCTCCGACTCCAGCGAATCGCCGGCCAGAAACGGTCGCAGCACGCGCGCGGTGAAGACCGCGAAATCATCGACCGTCTCGAACTCGGCCGGGTCGAAGCTCGGGAACCTCTCGGGTACGAACAAACCACCGTCCGGGGCGAGGCCGGCCAGGATCGCCGAGGAGAACGAGAATGGGGGGGCCTCGTGTCTCGTGCTGACGAATCGCACCGTCAGCGCTCGGCCTGCTCGCCGACCAGGTGTGCGCCGGCACACCCGAGACGTGACACCCACGCCTGCGAGTTCAGCCCCAGGGACTGGAATGCGGCTCGGATCGCCGATTCGACGGAAGAGCCGTCATCGATCGAGCGGACCCACGCGAAGACGCTCGGGCCCGAGCCGGCGATGGCAAAGCCGAGGGCACCCGCCCCGAGCGCGGCATCCCTCGCCGCATCGAAGCCCGTGATGGCCACGGCGCGCTGCGGCCCCGCGATGAGGTCTTTCATCGACTGCCCTATGAGGTCGACGTCTCCGCGGTGACAACCGATCAGAAACCCCGTCAGACGCATTGACTGTTCGACGGACAACTCTAGCGGTACGTCGTCACGAAGTGCGGCGCGGGCCTCTTTGGTGTCGATGCGTAGTTCGGGTCGGACGACCACGCAGGCCAACCCCGCGGGAGTGGGCACGCCGACGATACGGAGCGGGTCCGTGGCCACGACCGCTGTCATCCCGCCGTAGAGACATGGAGCGGCATTGTCGGCGTGGGGCGCACCGCTCGCGGCGGCCTCGCCTTCGAGCGCGAAGGGAAGCAGTGCCTCGGCGGAAAGCGGTTCGACCAGCAATCCGTTGGCCGCCACGACCGCACCGACGGCCGAGGCCGCCGATCCTCCCATGCCCGACCCCAGGGGGATTCCCTTGTCCAGGGCGATCCGCAGGCCCACGTCCAGGTCGAGTGCCTCGATCATCTTCGCCACCGCCACGGCGGCCGTGTTTCCGCCCGGATCGGTCGGCAGGTCGGTGACGACCCCTGTGATCGACTCGACGGATACTGCTTCCGTCGCGTCCTCGTCCACGCTCACGCGAACTCGATCCCCCACGCCTTCCAGCGCAAAGCCGAGTACGTCGAAACCGACGGCGACGTTGGCCACGGTCGCCGGCGCGAACGCCGTCGCCTCGGGCCTGTCGGGATTGATCCTGGCGGGCTTTCTAGTCATGATCCTGACGGCTAGAATAGTCGCTTCCTCGTTCAGATCAAGCCGGAGACCGATCACGATGACGATGTTCGACAAAACGAAACTGCGAGAGTTGACACCGGCCCGACTGTGGGCCGGCCTGGACCCGGAGACGCGCGAGCTTGCGGCGCGTACGGTCTACAGCGACGATCTGGACGACGACACCAGCCGCCTCGAAGCCGACACGGCGATCGCCTCGACACTGCGCTTTCGCCCCGTGGCCGTGCGCAAGCTCCCGATGGACAAGCGTGTGGGCTATTTGCTTCGCGCCGTGCGGGTGGACGACGCGCTGGCGTCCACACTGCTGCTCGCGTTACACCTCGGTCGGCGTCGCGCGATCCTGGCGGCTTTCCTGGACCAGCTCGGCATCGAGCACGAAGATGGGGTGATCCAGGTCGACGAGTTCGAGACTCCGACCGCCGAGCAGTTCACGGCCGCGGTCGGCGCGGTGTACGAGGCGTTTCCGGCCGACGAGGCCGAAGTCTACTTCGCCACGCTGATCGCGATGGAACCCGAAGCCTGGGAAGGACTGATCGACGTGCTGGAGCGCCGCGACTAGTCGGTCATTCCGCCTCGATGGCGACGGCGTTGCCGACGACGAGGATTTCGGCGGCCGAGCCCATCAGGTAAGACGTCGAGTAGCGAATGTCGAGGACCGCGTTGGCCCCGAGGCTCTGCGCATCGGCGATCATGCGATCGGTGGCCTGCTCGCGCGATTCGGCCATCATTTTGGTGTACTCCTCGATCTCGCCGCCGACGAGGCTCTTCAACCCGGCGAGGATGTCCTTGCCCATGTGCCGCGCGCGGATGGTGTTGCCTTTCACCAGGCCGAGGGTCTTGACGACGCGATAGCCGGCAACGGTGGCTCCGGGACTGACGATCATCGCTGGATCTCCTTGTACGGGTCGGTCTTCCGCACGAACAGCTTCTCCCGGATCACCGACAGCAGAAGGACCGCCAGCCCGAGGAGCATCGCGTAGATCGCTATCTTGACATAGGTCGGCAGGTCGGCGGTGCCCCAGAGTTCCTCGAGACCGACCCACAGGGCCCAGCCCGTCATCACGATCGCGCCCATCGAAAGCAGGATCCACGCGAACCCACGTTCGGCGCGGTTGTAAACCGATTCGAAGTACATCTCCCAGGTTTCTTCCGGCGGCCGTCGCAGACTCATGGCGTCGGTAACCTCCTTCACCTCATGCAATCGGTCCCACTCGCTCCGAAGTTCGGGTTCTCCGGCGAGCAGTCGATCCAGTTCTTCGCGCTCGCCCGAGGCGAGTTCGCCATCGAGGGCCGCCATCATCAGTTGGCGGGCCCGCTCCAGGCGTTCCGCTTTTTCGGCGCTCACGGTCCGCCCTCCAGTAGATCGGCCAGGTGTCGTCGAGCGGTGTACAGGCGCGACATCACGGTCCCGATCGGAATGCCCAGCAGCCTCGCGATTTCCTTGTACTTCAATCCTTCGAATTCCTTCAGGACCAGGATCTCGCGTTCGGCGGGCTTTAGTTGGGCGATGCCCTGTTGAACGCGGCGGCGGGTCTCGGCCCGTTCGGCCGCGCGCTGTGGGTTGTCGGCTGGGGCGCGCTGGCCCGCTTCCTCGGCGAGCCATTCGGAGTTTTGCCGCAGCCGGTCGCGTCGCGTCCTGCGGTTGCGGTTGTGGTTGAAGCACAGTCGACGCAGGATCTGGTAGTACCAGGTGTAGAACGGAAGTTCGGGGTCGATTCGGTTTCGGGCGCGAAACGCTCGGGCGAAGGCCTCCTGGGACAGATCGAGAGCATCCTCGTGGCTGCCGACCAGTCCCAGCGCCGCGTAGTAGGCCCGTCGCATGTAGACCCGGACCAGTTCGCCGAACGCCTCTCTCTCACCCGACTGGGTGCGAAGCAGCAACTCGCGGTCGCCTACGGGGGCCGGCCTGTCCAACGTCAACTCCACCGGGTATTCCTCATCAGTGACATGGGGATACCCGCCACCGCCGATTCTATTCAATTTCGATCTTTCAGGGCACGTTTTGGCTCAGATTGCCCCGAAGGCGGCCGACCGTCTACCATCCCTTCTTCTCCAGGAGCCCCCCCATGCAATGGAAACCCGGCGACCGTCTGAACCACCGTTTCAATCCAGAGCTGGGCCCGGGCGTCGTGCGCGAGGCGACCGATCGCACCCTGGTCGTCGATTTTCCGGAAACCGGGGCCAGTTTGCGCCTGGCCGCCTCGTCGGACGCCATCGTGCCGCTGCAGTTCCGGCCAGGCCTGAAGGCCCGACTGCATGCCACCGGCGAGATCGTGATCATCGAGGATCTGACCGAGGACGATCACGCGCGGCTGGAGGACGGCAGGCTCGTTTCGCTGGACGAGATCTGGCCCATCGACGCCGGAGAATCACTGGTCGAGCGCCTGGCCACCGGCAAGGTCGCCAGTCTCGACGCCTTTTCGATGCGCCTGGACTCCTTGCACCTGGCCGCGGTGCGCGAGGCCGACGGACTGGGGTCGTTCCTGGGAGGGCGAATCCACCTGTTCCCACACCAGCTTTACGTCGCCGAACGCGCCACTCGCACCGACCCGGTGCGCTGGCTGCTGGCCGACGAGGTCGGCCTGGGCAAGACGGTCGAGGCCTGCTTGATCCTCAATCACCTGCTGCGTACCGGCAGGGCTGAACGCACCCTGGTCGTAGCCCCCGAGACGCTGACCGTGCAGTGGCTCGGAGAACTGTGGCGCAAGTACCACCAGGTCTTCGTTCTGCTCGACGACAAACGACTGAACGACGTCGAGCGAGACTACGGGAAGGGCTTCAACCCTTTCGACGCCCACCGCTCGGTCGTCCTCAGCCTCGAACGCCTGCGGGACAACCCCCGCCTGACCGAGCAGGCCGTCGAAGCGGGTATCGACCTGCTGATCGTCGACGAGGCACATCACCTGCGCAGGACGCCGGGACACCCCGGCAATCCGGCCTACCGGGCTGTCCGGCC
>Ga0316197_10002126_pt1 | contig 14148 bp, 14 predicted proteins | sample OudBiesiAoxic_MG_FD_204939 | JGI IMG/M metagenome (GOLD analysis project Ga0316197, IMG submission 204939) | Coastal sediment microbial communities from Oude Bieten Haven, Netherlands - site A oxic | ecosystem: Environmental > Aquatic > Marine > Coastal > Sediment | place: Netherlands...
GCCGCAGCGGTGGGGCCGAAACAGGCCAGACCGGCTGTTGTGAAACGGTCAACGACGCCGGCTACCAATGGTGCCTCGGGTCCGACGATGGTCAGGTTGACAGATTGGCTCCGTGCAAAGTCGAGCAGGGCGTCGATGTCATCGCTGGCCAAGGGCACGTTTTCCACCTTTGGCTCAAGTGCTGTACCCGCATTACCAGGTGCCACAAAAACCGCTTCCACCTGTTCTGATTGTGCTACGCGCCATGCCAGGGCATGCTCACGACCACCACTTCCGATAATAAGTACTTTCATTGATTGGCCCAAAACCTGAAATATTCCGTTAGCTTGACAGACACCTAGTGCCGGAAATGACGCACACCGGTCAACACCATTGCCAGCCCATGTTCGTTGGCTGCGGCAATGACTTCTTCATCACGCATCGAACCGCCCGGTTGAATAACTGCCTTGATCCCGGCTTCCGCAGCGGTGTCGATACCATCCCTGAAGGGAAAGAACGCATCGGATGCCATTACCGCGCCACCCAGGTCAAGCCCGGCATCTACTGCCTTCCAACGTGCAATCCGGGCCGAGTCTACACGGCTCATCTGGCCGGCACCCACACCGAGTGTGCAGCCTGCGGCAGCATAAACAATGGCATTGGACTTGGCCATGCGTGCAACTTTCCAGGCAAACAACATGTCCTCCCATTCCTGTTCCGTGGGCTCCCTTTGACTGACACAGGTGCAATCCACCCGGTTGACGCGATCAGCGTCTTTTTGTTGTACCAATAAACCGCCTGATACGCGCTGATAATGCATGACCGGGCTCGCCTGGTGCTGACGGTTGCCACGAAGCAAGCGGACATTTGGTTTGCTGGCAAATTTCTCAAGCGCGCCATCGCTGAAAGCGGGGGCGATGACAACTTCGACAAACTGCTTGTCTATGATCGCCGCAGCGACTTCGCTGTGGACTCCCTGATTGAAGGCAATGATGCCACCAAAACTTGAAACCGGATCCGTGGCGAACGCTTTCTGGTAGGCCTCGATATTACTGTTGCCCAGGGCAACGCCACAGGGGTTGGCGTGCTTGACAATGACACAGGCTGGCTGTTGGCCAAACTGGCCGACACATTCCAGTGCCGCATCAGCATCGTTGATATTGTTATAGGAAAGCGCCTTGCCCTGCAGTTGTTCAGCGGCAGCAATACCAGTCGGCTCGGTGCCGGACTCAACATAAAAAGCAGCTGATTGATGCGGATTCTCTCCATAACGGAGTTCCTGCCTGCTCTGGAACTGCGGGGTGATGTATTCAGGCAGCGTGCGGGTCAGTTGACCATCGACGCTTCGCTGGCTGAGATAGGCCGCCACCAGGCCGTCATAGCGCGCGGTATGGGCGAAGGCCTTGGTAGCAAGCTCAAACCGCTTGCCTGCTGACACTGAGCCCTGTGTGCTTAACTCATCTGCAATCTCGGCATAGTCACGAGGGTCAACAACAACCGACACACGGGCATGGTTTTTTGCCGCTGCGCGTACCATGGCCGGGCCGCCAATATCGATGTTCTCAATGGCATCATCCAGGCTGCAATCATCTTTTGCCGTGACCGATTCAAATGGATACAGGTTGACGATGACGAGATCGATGGGTGGGATGTCCTGTTCCTGCATGACGGCTTCATCCCGGGCCCGGCCCAGGATGCCGCCATGAATTCGCGGATGCAGGGTCTTGACCCGGCCATCCATGATTTCGGAAAACCCCGTAAATTCACTTACGCCTGTTACCGCAAGACCTGCCTGGTTCAGTAGTCTCCAGGTGCCGCCGGTACTGAGTAAACTAAAACCGAGGTCCAGTAATTGCCGGGCAAAATCTACAAGACCGGCTTTATCTGAAACACTAATTAGCGCGTATTTATTGGGTGATGGCATGGTTGGTTCTACGTGTTGGTGTGAGTCAATCAAAATCGTTGGGTGCTGAATACACCAGGGTGCCGGGAGTTGGTATCGATCAACGTCCGGGCCGGATAATTTTGCTTGATGGCGGTCTGATTGAGTATCGCTGCATCTTTGTGCGCAGGGTGTTGCGGGTGATGCCAAGCATGTTGGCGGCACGTGACTGGTTGCCGTTGGTGCGCTTGAGAATTTCTTCGATCAGTGGCGGTTCAATCTCGGCCAATAGCATTTGGTAAAGGTTCTCCGGGACGGTGTTACCCATGTCCTTAAGGTACCTGCTAACGGTGATCTGTACATGTTTTCTCAGGGGAATGGATTGTGCTGAATCTGCGTTCATGATGTCTTCGAGTCGTTGGTGTTTTCTGGATTTATGCCGTCTGTGAACACTAACATATTTGAAAGGTGAAACTCCAAAATATTGTCGCCGAAGCGCGATTTTTTATCTCGAACCGTGTTACTGATCAGTGCTGCTGAATACTTCAGGTACTTAGATGGGCTTTTGTTGGAATCGTCAGAGAAACCGGATCTCAAAACCGACTGCCAGTTCGCCGGGGTCACCCAGTTCAAGCAGAACCGGTAAAAATACGTCAGCTGTCAATCCTGCCTGCGTATCTGCCCCGGGCCGTAAATAGTCCGCCGGATGGAACTGGCGCTGCGCGACGGGCTGGTTGCCAGCATCCATCAATGTAATTTCCAGTTCCGGAAACACCTGGCTGTGCTGTGCAAGGTTTACAAAGGTAAGACTCAAAACCAGGATGCCGGAACGGGTTGGGTGTGTGTGCATGTCACGGCTGATGAGCTGAATTTGTTGCGGATCTTTCAACAGTCCTTGCTGTTCAACCTGTAACCAGCCTGTCTGCTTCATCCAGCTGTTGATTCGGGGGTTATTGAGTAGCGGCTCACGAAATGTCCAGGCCATGTTGGCAAGGGTCACAAGGACCAGTAGTGCTGTTGAAACGGCCCAGACGAGTTGTACGGGTTCAGCCGCTGGTGGGTCAGGTTCGCTGTCCTCATCAACCGTCTTTTCAGCGGTGGTAACGGCTTTTTTGACACGCCCGAGTATGGGTAAAGTGGTATCCGGCCCGCTTGCCGGGCGGTTTGCCTCACCGGAAGGCCACTCATCAAAAAGAAAACTTAAAGAGCTGAAACTTCTGCCGCATTGCCCGCACTGTACCAGGCCGCGTGAATGTGAGATCACCTCAGCGGTAAGCGGATGAACGGTTTTACATTGTGGGCAGCGTGTAAACATCAGCTATGAACAGCGTGACGACGGGTCAGCGTAGACTAACCCTGATCCGGCGGTGTCTGGTCGGTTTCTTCACTGTCGGTGGTCAGGAAGCGATAACGTTCAATCTCCGCCTGGTAGCGAAGGCGTATCTGGGTTTCTCTATTGTTCATGACGGCCCGCCTCTTTTCATCCTTGGCCTGCCGGGCATAGAGCTGGTCAATTTTCGTCTGCGCCTCCGGACTTATCTGCTGACCTGCCCGTTGCTGGTCGGCGGCCTGACTAATCTGGCTCCTGATGGCGGTGGTCGCACTGTCGTAAGACTGGTTGATGACCTTTTTATCATAACCTAATTGGGATATTTCCAATTCCTGTGCCTTCAGAATATCTTCTTCTGAAGAATAGCGAATAACCAGTAACTTGTCGGACTGGATCCGCCGTGTTTCTTCCGAAATCAATGGCGCCCTGCTCTTTTTGATTTTCTTTTCTGCTCTGACTTCCAATGGGACGGATGTGTCTTCGACACGCTCAATCACCATTCCGGCGTTATTGAGAATGTCATATGGCTGGTCGCGATATTCTGCCGGCACCGCTGCGCCATAATGGGTTTTGCCATCCTTGTCTTTCCAGCGGTAAGATTCGGCAACCACTGAGGTGGCTGACAGGCCAATTATCCCGGCAATCAATATCGCCACAATTTTTGGTAGGGATACCGGTGTATTTTTCAAACTAGACTCCATAGCTATTACGATACCGCCGAATGGCCTCAATGTCGATATTTGCAATAGACTGGCTTTCGAGGAAATCGACCAGATCGTTGAGTCCTGCGATTGAAATCACGGGAATACCAAACTCACTGGTTACTTCCTGCGCTGCAGATTTTTCACCCTTGCCCCGCTCCTGGCGATCCAGGGCGATGGCCACTCCGCATGGATTGGCGCCGGCCTGTTGGATCCACTCAATGGATTCACGTACCGATGTGCCGGCAGAGATGACATCGTCCGTGATCAGCACATTACCCTTGAGTTCAGCACCGACCAGTGTGCCGCCTTCGCCATGATCCTTGGCTTCTTTGCGGTTGTAGGCAAACGGGATATTTCGCCGGTGACCGGTATTGAGCATGATGGCAATGCCGGAGGCCAATGGGATACCCTTGTAGGCTGGGCCGAACAGCATATCGAACTCCAAACCAGAGTCGAGTATGGCCTGCGCATAACAAGCTGAAAGTATTTCCAGGCTTTGACCGTCATCAAAACCGCCGGCGTTGAAGAAATAGGGACTGACCCTGCCGGATTTCAGTGTAAATTCGCCGAATTTAAGGTTGCCCTGAGCCATAGCCAGTTCAAAAAAGCGTTGTTTATAGTTTTGCATCAGGGAAGTATCTCGCGGCTTAGCCCGCGCTGCAATACGCTTCGGTCATGACAAGTTGACCAAGGGCGGTTATGCTGCTGAATTGCTCCTCAAAACAGAAGATTTCACCACATGAGAATTATCAGTGTTAATACCAATGGCATTCGAGCGGCGGCCCGTAAAGGATTTTTCGAATGGATGCAAAAACAGCAACCGGATGTTGTCTGTATCCAGGAAACCAAGGCACAGGAGGACCAGTTAGGCGATCCGGTGTTTTCACCCGACGGTTACCACCGCTATTTTCATGACGCGCAGAAAAAGGGCTACAGTGGCGTTGCCATTTACACCCCGCATAAGCCCGATGATATGCATTTTGGTATTGGCTGGGATGTCATGGATCATGAAGGCCGTTGGATAAGGGCTGATTTTGGAAATTTGAGTGTCATCTCGTTGTACCTGCAATCCGGTTCGTCAAAAGAGGAGCGCCAGCAGATCAAGTACCAGACCATGGATTACCTGCAGCCCTTACTCAAGGCCATGGTCAATGAGGGTCGCGAGTACATCATCTGTGGTGACTGGAACATCGCACACAAGAAAATTGATATAAAAAACTGGCGGGGCAATCAGAAAAACTCGGGTTTTTTGCCGGAAGAACGCGCCTGGATGGATGAATTGTTTGGGCATGTGGGAATGGTTGATACCTTTCGCCAGGTAGAAACCGGTGAGGAACACTATACCTGGTGGTCCAACCGGGGTCAGGCCTGGGCCAACAATACCGGGTGGCGTATTGATTACCAGGTCGCCACACCTGGTGTCGCGGCGGCGGCCCATGCGGTCGAAATATACAAGGATGAACGTTTCTCTGATCACGCCCCGTTGATCATCGACTACAACTACGACATGACCAACAGGTGAAAACGACTTGACTGACACTCCCCGTCGTTGGCAGGAGATATTGTTTAACCGCAAGATGGTGACTTGCATCTTCCTGGGGTTTACGTCCGGTTTACCGCTCTATGTTCTGATCCAGTTGGTTCCGGCCTGGTTGCGTAGCCATGAAGTTGATCTTGCAACAATCGGGCTATTCGCTTTGGTGTCCTTACCCTATACCTGGAAGTTCCTGTGGTCGCCACTGATGGACCGTTACAAGCTACCTTTTCTGGGCAGAAGGCGCGGTTGGGCCCTGATCACGCAAATCGGGTTGCTTTTTTCGATAGCGGCTCTCGGTCAGTTTGACCCGTCGGCTTCGCTTCAGGCGATTGTTGTAACGGTTTTCATTGTTTCGTTGTTCGGTGCCAGCCAGGATATTGTAGTCGATGCTTACCGACGCGAATTACTGGCCGACGACGAATTGGGTACAGGTACTTCGCTGTTCATCAATGCCTACCGTCTTTCCTCACTGGTGCCGGGCTCACTGGCGTTGATCCTGTCCGATATTCTGCCCTGGCCCGTGGTTTACTGGGTCACGGCGGCATTTATGGGTGTCGGCATTTTCACCACTTTTATCATCAAGGAAGTCAGCGATGATGCACTGGCCCCGGCTACATTAAAAGAGGCTGTTATTGATCCGTTCGTGGAGTTTTTTTCACGTGGTGGTATCAAGGCCGGTTTGGCGATACTCGGATTTATGTTTCTCTATAAGCTCGGCGACAACATGGCAACTGCTCTTGCGACACCTTTCTACCTGGATATGGGTTTCAGTCGCTCCGAAATAGGCTCGATCGCCAAGATAGCCGCGCTGTGGGCTTCCATCGCCGGCGGTATCATCGGTGGTCTCGTTATGTTGAAAATGAGTATCAACAAGGCCCTGTGGGTGTTTGGTTTTGTACAGATGATTACCATCCTGGGTTATGTCTGGTTGAGCACAGTTGGTCATCATCCGATAGGGTTGTTCATGGTGGTCAGTGGCGAGTACCTGGGGGTAGGGCTGGGCGCGATCGCGTTAACCGCATACATGGCACGTGAAACCAGTAAGGCATTTACCGCAACCCAGTTCGCTTTGTTCAGCAGTTTTATCGCGATACCAAGAACGTTTGCGAATGCCTCGACCGGGTTTATTATCGAGGCAATTGGTTATACGCAGTTCTTTATCGTTTGTACGCTGGTCGCGATACCGGGTCTTCTTCTACTCTTCAAGGTGGCACCCTGGAACGAACGCAGGTAGTTTTTGATACTGCTGAAACCCGCGATAGGCAAACTGATCTTAGGTTCTTCTCAGGGCCCGGGGCGTTATAAACTCAACCACTGTAGATCACTTGCGGGGTTTGACGGCAAAATCTGATATAACCATCCCCTGAAGTAGGGGTCCTTTTCGACCAGTGAAGGGGTGGATTGTGCGAGCGCATTTACCTCGAGAATTCTTCCGCTTAGCGGACACATAATGCTGTGTACTGATCCGTCAGGGGCTTTCCCTTCCGCACAGGGAACTCCCTGCAGCAGGTCTTCACCCGGGAATGACAACTCGAATCCGATGATCCCCTCCGCCGCCTTCAGAAACAGGTCGCTGACCCCGATTCTTGCAGTGCCCTTGTTATCCATCTGAGCCCAGCTGACATATCCGAGTTTGTAATAATCCGTGGGGCAGGGGACGTAGGTCATCAATCCATTTCTTGGTAAGCTGGCCGACTCGGCCTTGTTCAGAAGTTCGCTGCAGCGGAGATTGCGTTGGATGATGGTCAGTAATTCATCGGCAGTAAAGGGCTTTGGAATATAGTCAACGGCACCCGTGGATGTCAGGCTTCTAACCGCGTTTTCGACAGTGGAGTAACCGGTCATCATGACCACGGGCGTATGAATGCCTCTTTTAGAAAGCTCTTCCAGGAACTGGAAGCCATTGAGTTCGGGCATCATGATGTCGCATAGAATCAGCCGGAATTCATTTTCCTCCACTTTCTGCAGAGCTTCAGTGGCGTGACCCGCCGCAGAGACTTTCATGCCCTCCGCGCTACAGATTTTTACCACGGCACGGGTGACCATGGGCTCATCGTCGATGACGAGGATATCTTTCAAAAGGTTCATGATCCGATCGGTATCTGGATAATAAATGTCGTTCCGACGCCTACTTCGCTTTCCACCGTGATCGTTCCATTGTGGTTATCGACGATACCCCAGGTTACGGCCAGACCCAGCCCCGTTCCCTTTTGGCCTTTTGTCGTTGCGAATGGCTCAAAAAGTTTCGACAACTGCTCTTCGGGAATGCCGCAGCCATCGTCTATTACCTGTACTTCGACGTATTCATCATTCCAGGAGGATTCGACCTGTTTCCAGTGGTGCCAGGCACAGCCGTGTGTCAGGCAACCCTTCACCAGGCCCTTCAGGGGCACCTCGAATGCGTAGATCGGGCCACCGCATTTAGGGCAGGGCTCCCCTTCAACAATAAGTGAGGCCGAGCAATCCGGGCATTGGAGTTCGACGGAGTTGTCAAATTCGGGCATGCCGTTGAGACGGTGATCATTTGAACCATACATGGGGTTGAGGTGGATGATTCCGGTTTGTTTCTGCTTACGGTAACGCATGCTGATGGCGGGTTTTCCTTCAATCCGGACCTTCCTGTCGACCAGGTCATGGCGCTTCGGACACAAAGCACGTTTGATCTGGAGGACCCCGGCAGGACTGAGACTTATCCGCTTACTGGTAATCCTGATGACGCCGCTGTTATCGCCGATCGCGTCCGAAGCGTTGACCATCAGGTTGATAAAAACCTGTTGTATCTGATTGGAGTCTACCCTCACATTGGGAATTTCAGTATCGAGATCCATGACCAATTCTATCTGCTTCATAGAGAGTTGATTTTCAATCACTTTCTCGGCCCGCCTGATGATCTCATTGATATCTGCCTTGCGTTTCTTCGGGACTGTCTGCCGGGCAAAATCAAGCAGGCTCTTGACAATTTCCCGGCAGCGAATGGTTTCGGAAACAATGACCTGCAGGTCCTCTTTTGTCTCGGGCTGACCCTGTGATCGTTTCAGCAGGTAGCTGCTGTTGGTGAGTACTGCTGTAAGCGGGTTGTTAATCTCATGTGCCACTCCGGCGGCGAGTCTTCCCAACGAGGCAAGCTTGTCCGATTGAAACAACTGCAGTCGCGCCTCTGCAAGGTTTTCAGTCATATTGTTAAATGAGTTAGCAAGCACCCCCAACTCGTCTTCGCTCTTCACCTTAACCCGGTAAGCAAGGTCTCCGCCGGACACATGCTTGATACCCGTAAGGAGTTCTCTGATTGGGCGGTCAATCCACCACCGAACCATGAAGCCGACAATAATGCTTAGGATGAGAATGGCGCCTATGGCAAGAATAACTATTGCCAGCTGGCTGCGGCGAATGTTCCTGTCGACCTCGGTGAGGGGGATGGTGACATCGAGAACCCCGAGTACGGTCTGCGACTCGGGGTGTGCATGGCAGGCTGCTGTCCAGCATGATTCCGCATTGTAAATCGGGTTGATGATTCCAAGTAGGCGGGGTGAATCCTTATGCAGGCGAAAGATACGGGTTCGCTCCTTCTGATCCAGTCTCCTCAGGGGTTCGCCGGCAGAATGGCAGCGATAACAGCTTTCGGCTTTCTGGTCGACCATTGCCCCGATCTCTTCCGGATCTGAAGAGTAGATGATCTCTCCTGCCTTGTTAAATACACGCACGCGATCAATGCTTTCCTGGTTGCCGATACGATGGATGCTTTCATGGATCCGCGCCCGGTCGTTGTGCAGCATGTCGTACTCTGTATCCGATTTGACTGCATCACTGAGTTGATTCGCGTGCCGTTCGACCTCGGTGAGCAGACTCTTTTTTTCAGATTGGATATTAAAAAAAGCGAAAATACCGATCGCAATGAGAAGCGTCAGCACCACACCGAAGGTCAGCTTGAAACCAATTTTGTTATTGAACATGGGTCACTCGCGAGAGGATCCGCTATGTCGAATCGTCATGCTTTTTCGCCGGCGTCTTGAGGTACTTCACCATGTAGATAAACAGTACCCAGAAACATAACAAAAGCAGATATTCGAGTCCCTTGGTTTCAAAAATATTTACATACGTAAATGATTCCATTTTCGCTCCTAGTGCTGATGATTCGAATTGAGCACGGGCATACGCGTGACGATCCAGCGGAATATCCAGAATTGAACAAATATCACCGTCATTGAAACGATAAATTCCTGCCAGGATGGAACGTAGCGTACTTCTGCATACCAGTTGAAACAGATAATGGAGATATTGAGCCGGTTAAGCACGATGCCTATCAGGGCCATGACCGCGGCAACCTTGATAATTTTCAAGTTCCGGTGCTTGAAGCCAAAGGCAAACATCAGGGCCGGCACCAGCACAAACCCGATCACTTCAAGAAGAAACCACAGGCCAAAGCCATCGTTGAGTAATTCCCATTGTTTATCGTGGATGAAAAGCAGTGCCTTGAAAAAATAATAGACGAACATCGTGATGGCTGCGCCTTTTGCCAGGCCCAGAACAATGTCATCAAAAGAACGGTGGTCACCCGGGCTAATCAAATTTTTAAAGACCCTGTGGCCAATGGTTCCCTCCATGATGATCATGGCAAGACCCGCATAAATGCTGGAGACAAAAAACTGAATCGGTATGAATTCTGAGAACCATAGTGGATGAATTTTGGTTTTTGCCATCAGGTATAAAGCCCCCAGGCCTGATTGGTGCAGCAGGGATAGAGTTATCCCCAGGATCACCGTGGCCAGCGTAAGGCTCGTGAGGAATTTGCGGGCTTTTTCCCAATGCATCCATTCTGCAATTGCTGGAGAAAACTCGACGAGTGCTGCGAGCATGTACAGCAGAAAATGCCAGCAGATCAGGAAAAGAATGGAGCTGAACCCGAACGAGTTACCAATGTAGGGATTGAACCCAAACCATGGCCGGCCCAGGTCAAGTAAAAGCGCACCGGCGTAAAAACTGTAGGCCATGAACCCGTTCAAAACGGTGATGCGTACCACGGAGCGATACTTGTTCACGCCCAGGACATAAACCACGAAGGTGATAACGTAGGCACCACCGGCAAGGGCAACACCGGTTACAACATTCAAACCCTTCCAGAGACCCCAGGGTACTTCCTGCGTGTAATTGGCCACGGAACCGAGGCCGTAAACAAATCGAAAATAGAGGATGACTACGCCGGTAATAATGACCGGAATCGAGATGATATTAAACGGCGTGAGCCATGGCCCGCGTGGTTTCATCTCCTCGATCAGAAATCGGAAAAAGTTGCCAAATGAGTCGTAAGCAGCGGCTTCTCTATTCATCATTCAACTCCCCACTATCCAGTACAGATTCTGCTTCGAAGTCTGGTTCGTTGTCTGCTACAAGTGCGTTGAGTCCCAGCAGCAAGGCGGGTGCGCCGAACAGGATCATCGGGACGCTGTAAAGAAACTGCTTCGTATAATCAGGATAAGCGGTGTTACCCAGGTTAGTCGGGAAACCCAGCTGCTCAAAGGGTACGGCCGATAGATAGATGTATCCGGTACCACCAACTTCATTCTCGCCGTAAATATGATGTACATATTTATCCGGGTGGCTATAAATCCGGTGCCTGGCAACTTCGAGGTTTTTCACCCGGGTGCCGAACATGAGGGCATCTGTCGGACATGCACTGACACAAGCGGGTTTCTTTCCCTCTTCGAGGCGTTCGGAACACATGGTGCATTTCTGGATTTTCGGGTTCCATTCGTTGAATTCGAATTTGACCATATTAAAGGGGCAGGAAATCATGCAGTACCGACAACCGATACACTTGTTGCCTCTCCAGTAGACGGGGCCTTCGGGGGTTTGCTTCATCGCCTCCGTTGGACAGGCAATCGCACAGGCGGCCTGGTAGCAGTGCATGCACTGTGTTTTGACGAATACATCCCCCTTTTCTGTCGCGTATTTGTTGACGACAGTCCATTGCTTGTCATCTGTTTTTCTGTGCTGCTCAAGCGCTCCATCGGTCAATACATCGGGCACATGCATGTTGTGTTCTTCCCCACAGGCGACTTCGCATGCCCGGCAGCCAATACAGCGGGTTGTATCTACCAAAATCCCGACAAACTCCTTCGGATTGTGTTTCTCCTGGGCACGTGCCTTGTTGCCCGTTAACGCACTACCGCCGACAACAAGTGACGTTTTTAAGAAGCCTCGCCTATCCATTACATCTCCTTAAACCTTACGCAGCTCCGGAGCCCTGTCAGGGATCCACTGTGTTCAAAAGAAAGCTTTCGCTATTTCTTTTCATCTAAATGACACTCCAAGCAACCATGGCTTGCTGTTACACCCGTACCTGACTCATGGCACGCCCAACAGTTTTTATGGATGACCACTTTTGAGCTAAGCGTTTCATCTGCAATATTCTCAAGGTCTGAATGATGACAATCAGAACAGCTGTAGTACTGTTCACTCATGGCTGAATTTGTTTCGTGGCAGATCTGGCACTTGATCCAAGAGGACTTCATGTAATCCGGATGCGGGGTGTCCAGTTCCGCTGCGTGGATCTGGTGATGACATTCGCCACACTCCAGTTCCAGCTCTTCAACGTGCAGATCGTGCGGAAAATGCACCTGCCCAACCGATGATTCGAAAATGATTTCACCCGGTAGATAAGTCGTTGTTTCGACTGCGTCCGCCAATGGAACCGGGTGTGCAATTTTCGCCCAACTCTCCTCGAAATCAAAAGCCATGAACGTGGGGCTTTCCTCGTTATGACACCCCGCACAAGCGTCAAGGGACCTGTCTGAGACCATCCCGGCAGCTCTTGCAGCTTCAGGGTCTGTCATGATGTTCTTGGGTTTATAGTCAGAACCGGGGCCGTGACAGGCTTCGCAGCCAACGCCCTCACTATCGGTATATTTTGCTTTCTCGCTTATAGCGACACCGGTGCCCAGGAATACCCGCGTAGCGTGGCACTTCAGGCAGGCAACTTCGGCTTGTGGATCTCCAAGCCCCTTGTCGGCGGCAATCTTTTTGGCCTCATCTGACGAAAGGGTCTCGAAGGCCCCGGCATGAGCGGATTCAGTCCATGCTTTCCACTGGTCACCGGTTTTGGCCTTGTGACAGGATTTGCATTTGGGTGCGCCGATGATCTCAGGGCTGGCATGTGCAAGCTGCGAGTAACTGATAAGTGTAGCGGCGACAAATATCAAGCATCCCAGGGAAATGTAAGGTTTAAGCATGATGCCTCACTCAATTTGCAATAAGGACAGTATTGGTTTTTTTCCAAATTCATCAACGCTGCAGAAATGGTTCTGAAAACCCCATCAAAAGCTTTATGTATTCCTGGTTTTTGCCTCGCTCGCTGTCCTCAGTTTCATTCGACTCTAAGCGGGAAATGTTTTCGATAAACTTGTCGGCAAGTATCTGATATCTATCTATTTCACCTTGATACCAGTTAACGGAATCGCGCCCGATTCTAAGGTCCGGCAACTCCACAGAAAGGTTTGATGGTTCAATTCCACACATCCAGCTCAGCTCAAATGGCTTGATTGCAAGCCATTCGGGGTGTTCGGCATGTTCGGCATTAACAGACGTAATTTTTCCGCTGAGGGGCGAAGGTATTTCGAGCCTGTAGTCACCATATTGAATTGAGAACAAGGGTTCCCCTTTTCCGATCGTATCCCCTGTTTCCGGCAAATTTACATGATCAATTTTCTCAAAGATTTTTCTAATGAGATCGTCCGGTCCGATACGAACCATACCGTTCAATTCGATCTTTGCCCATGCATGTTGGGGGGAAATAAACACCCCGGCCGGAACATTCAATTCGTATTTGGATTTTGACTCATGGATACCCGGTTTGATCAAACGGACTTTGTGACGCATTTGCTTTTCAAGATTATCCTGCCGCTTGATCAGCGCGGTTTTTAAGAATTCAAGCAGTTCGTCTTCAGTAAATGGTTTCTCGACATAAGCCATCGCACCAAGTTTTACGGTTTCCACCGCGGTTTCTATCGATGCATAGCCGGTAATAACGATGATATCGATATCAGGGCGCAGGTGTTTGGCGGCCTTGGTTAACTCAACGCCATCCATTTCCGGCATCTTCAAGTCGGTGAATATGAAATCATAATCACGCTTGCGAATCAGTCCCAAGGCCTCGGAACCTTTTTCTACCGTATCGATACTGTAGCCGGCATACACAAGTATTTTTCGAAAACTGCTCAGGATGATCTCTTCATCATCCACGGCCAGTATCCGGGCCTTTGGATCGTCCAACTCCACTCGCTTCAGCGATGGTGACTCTTCGCTTACATCGAGTTTCAGGCCAGCGTCGAGGGCGTATTCCCTTTCCTTTCTGAATCGTTTTTCATTCATCCTTTTCAGGACTGTGCGAAGCAAAAGATCAACCACGATGAACGCTACGATTGTAGTAATTACGACTAAGGCAACAATCATTTTACTGTTCCTCTGAAATGACAAAAACGGCGGGGTATGCCGTGACAGGCCGGCCCGAGTTTTAAAGCTGGAAGTGAGTTATAAGATGCAGAGAAATTTACGACCGAAATCCATCCGGATTTACCGGAAATTCCGGGGAAAATGTCGGTGAGAAGGTTGTCAGTAAAAGACAGCGTCTCATCGTTAAAAATCGCCAAAACAACCAAGATAATCACCTTCCCTGTTTAGTGTCAGGAAACCCGATTTTCCGAGAGCAATTCTTATGATTTAT
>Ga0316197_10002127_pt1 | contig 14144 bp, 11 predicted proteins | sample OudBiesiAoxic_MG_FD_204939 | JGI IMG/M metagenome (GOLD analysis project Ga0316197, IMG submission 204939) | Coastal sediment microbial communities from Oude Bieten Haven, Netherlands - site A oxic | ecosystem: Environmental > Aquatic > Marine > Coastal > Sediment | place: Netherlands...
AGTCCGCGAACATCGTCCTGCAGGCCATCGAAAAGATCCCGCCCGGCCCACTCCGTTCGAAAGCTCCTCGTGTGCTCAAGGTCCCCAAGGGCCAGGTGTACGTGCGAGGCGAGAACCCGAAGGGGGAGTTCGGCTACTACGTCATCTCCGAGGGCGGCCAGAAGCCGTACCGGCTGAAGATCCGGTCCACCTCGTTCTCCAACCTCTCGATCCTGCCGTGGGTCCTCAAGGGCGCCCTTGTTCCCGACCTGGTCGCGATCATGGGCAGCCTCGACTTCGTCCTGGGAGACGTCGACCGATGATTACGGACTACTTCTGGGTTGATGTGATCCTCAAGGTCGTCTTCGTGCTCGTAGCCATGATCGGGATGGCCCTGGTCGCAATCTACGGCGAGTTGAAGGTCATGGCCCACATGCAGAACCGCATCGGCCCGTACTACGCGGGCGGTCGCTGGGGATGGGCACAACCTCTGGCCGACGCAGCGAAGTTCATCCAGAAAGAGGATCTCGTCCCCGCGGGGGCCGACGCCGTGATCTTCAAGTCGGCGCCCTACATCGTCGTCGCCGCAACCGTCGCGACGTACGTCGTGATCCCCTTCAGTCCGAACCTCATCGCACGCGACCTCGACCTCGGGGTCTTCTACCTCCTCGCCATCTCCTCGCTCACCACACTCGGCGTGCTCATGGCCGGATGGGCGTCTGCGAACAAGTACTCCCTCATGGGCGGCCTGCGGGCGGGTGCGCAGTTGATCGCCTACGAACTGCCGCTCTTGCTCACCGTTGTTGCCGTTGTTGTCCAGGCCGGGACGATGTCGCTCGTCGGCATCGTCGAAGCCCAGGCCGCGCCGATCGAGATCGGTGGGCTCTCGATCAGCCTCCCGTTCCTCCTCAAGGGCCAGATCGTTGGATTCATCATCTTTCTCGTGGCCTCCATCGCTGAGCTTTCACGGATCCCATTCGATATGCCGATCGCCGAGTCTGAGCTGACGATGGGCTACCTCACCGAGTATTCGTCGCTTCGGTTCACCATGTTCTTCCTCGGCGAATACGCCGCGATGATCTCGATGTCGGCCGTCGCCGCGACGTTGTTCCTCGGCGGCTACTGGTTCCCGTTCGTGCCCGAATCCGCCCTGCTCTACCTCGGACCGCTCATCCTCATCGCCAAGATCGCGGTGCTCGTGTTCCTGATGCTGTGGCTTCGCTCGACGTGGCCGCGATTGCGAGAGGACCAACTCCAGGACATGGCGTGGCGCTGGCTGATCCCGATCTCGCTTGCCAACATCCTCGTGGTCGCCTTCTTCAAGGTGGTGGTGTTCTGATGACACAGCACCAACAGGACAAGAGCATCCGGTTCCCCTTCACCGGCCTGTGGAAGGGCATGTGGTTCACGTTCAAATACCTCTTCAAGCCGGTGCCGACGGTGATGTACCCCCAGGTTCAGGAGATCCCCGTGCCGCGGGCACGTGGCGTTATCGCCCTTGACCCAGAAGCGTGCACGGTCTGCATGTTGTGCGCGCGTGAGTGCCCGGACTGGTGCATCTACATCGAGGGTCACAAGGAGGAGCAGCCTCCGTCGAAGCCGGGTGGACGAGCCAGGAAACGCAACGAACTCGACCTCTTCGAGATTGACTACTCGCTGTGTATGTACTGCGGGATCTGCGTCGAAGTCTGCCCGTTTGATGCCCTGTTCTGGAGCCCCGACTACGAGTACAGCAGCTACGACGTCGCCGACCTGATTCACGGCAAGACTCGATTGAAGGATTGGCTCCCGACCGTGCCTGAGCCGCCGGCGTTGGAGCCGCAGGAATGACCGTCACCTTCAGCGACTGGATCACGGAACTGGCGAACTGGGTGTTCCTTCTGATCGCCGTCCCGACGGTGGCCGCGGCGTTCTTCGTCGTTACCGCCAAGAACGTCGTTCGAGCGGTCCTCTCGCTCGTCATCACCCTTGCGGGGACTGCGGCGTTGTTCCTGATGCTGGGCGCCGAATTCGTTGGGTGGACCGTCGTTCTCGTCTACATCGGAGCCGTCGTGATCCTGTTCCTCATGGGGATCATGATCACGCAGTCGCCACTTGCGAAGAGCACTGAGCTCAGCCAGCCGATGTCGATGCGAACCCCGGCCATCCTCCTGTCCGTCGTGTTGTTCGGGGTGATCGCGTGGGCAGTCATCGCCTCATTCGGAGCCGAGGTCATCCCGCTTCCGGACGAGGCGACGAGAACCGCCTCGATCGGTGAGGCGATGTTCACCAACTGGGTGATCCCATTCGAGGTCGTGTCGTTCGTGTTGCTTGCCGCTCTCATCGGCGGCATCACCCTGGCGCGGCGGGATCCGGTCGAGGAGGGCGAAGCATGACGATCGTCCAATTCGTGCTCCTCGGCGCCGCGCTCTTCTCCATCGGTCTCTACGGCGTGCTGACGAGGAAGAATGCAATCCTCGTGCTTGCCTCCGTCGAGGTGATGCTCGCAGCCGTCAACGTGAACCTCGTCGCCTTCGACGTCTTCCTCGGCGACACCTCGAGCGCCGGCCAGGTGATGGCCTTGTTCATCATTGCCCTCGCCGCAGCCGAGGTTGGGATCGGTATCGCCATCGTGCTGATGATCTTCCGGAACCGCCGCACGGCGGACGTCGACGACCTGGACGTGATGAGGTACTGATGTTTGCTTCACTCACTCCGATGCTCGCCGGATTCGCCCTCTTCGCAGAGGAAGGCGAACACGAGGTCCACGCCGGCGATGGCGGCTGGCTGGCCGAGTGGGCATGGCTGATCGTGGTCGTCCCGCTCGTCATCACGTTCCTCATCGTCTTCTTCGGAAAACACTCACCGTGGAAGGGCTGGGGGATGGCCACCTTCGGCATGGCGTTCGTCGCCGTCTACGGGGCGGTCCTGGCCTGGGTGAACCTCGATGAAGGCATCCTCTACGAGGGCGCCGTCGAGATCGGTCGAATCGGGTCGTTCACCCTCGAATGGGGATGGGTCGTCGACGGCCTTTCGATCATGATGTACTTCCTCGTCGGCGTCGTCGGCTTCCTTGTGTTCGTCTACGCCAACGGATACATGAAGGGCGACGTCCGCTACACGTGGTTCTTCGCCTCGTTCTCACTGTTCGCCGGCGGGATGCTCGTCCTCGTTTCGGCGCCGAATCTCATCCAGTTAATCGTCGGCTGGGAGCTCGTCGGCGTGTCCTCGTATCTCTTGATCGCCCACTACTGGGAGGACTTCGACAACGTCGACGCGGGCAACAAGGCGTTCATCGTGAACAAGGTCGCCGATACCGGCCTGTTCATCGGGGCGATCATCATGGCGCTGTCTGCCGGGTCGTTCAAGTTCTCCGAGATCTACGAGACCATGGTCGGTGGCAACTCAACCCTCGCCCAGTTCGGCTTCTGGGCGGGCCTCGCGCTGTTCATCGGGGCGATGGGGAAGAGCGCCCAGTTCCCGTTCCACGTGTGGCTGCCCGATGCCATGGCCGGTCCGACCCCCGTCTCGGCCCTCATGCACGCCGCAACGATGGTCACGGCGGGTATCTACCTCGTCGCCCGGCTCTTCCCGTTCTATCAGCTGCCGGAGTACGGCGGCGACGTCTCGATGATCATCACCATCATCGGTGCGATAACCCTGTTCTTCATGGGGCTGCTGGCCCTCGTCCAGGACGATATCAAGAAGGTGCTGGCGTACTCCACGGTGAGCCAGCTCGGCTACATGATGGCGGCGATGGGCGTCGGGGCCTACACCGCGGGCCTGTTCCACCTCTTCACCCATGCGTTCTTCAAGTCGCTGCTGTTCCTCGCGGCCGGCTCGGTGATCCATGCGGTCCACTCGAACAACATGTCCGACATGGGCGGCCTCCGGAAGTACATGCCTGCCACGTTCTGGACGTTCATGATCGGTACGGCGGCCCTGGTCGGCCTGTTCCCGTTCGCGGGGTTCTGGTCGAAGGACGAGATCATCGCCTCGGCCTATTACAACGCCTCCGAGGATCCGACCGCCGCCGCGTGGTTCATGGTGGTGCTGTCGATCGCCGGTGCGTTCATCACGGCGTTCTACATGGCCCGCGCCGTGTCGCTGACGTTCTTCGGCAAGTACCAGGGCCACGGCGAACCGCACGAGTCGCCGAAGATCATGACCGTGCCGCTGATTGCCCTGGCCGCCTTCGCCGCGGGCACGGGCCTCCTCAACGCACCGGGACTCACCCATGTGTTCACCGATTGGGTGACCGTGCGGGCCTTCCCGATCATGGAACACCACTTCGAAGCGCCAAGTTGGGGCCTGATCGCGATCGTGACGCCCGTGGTGCTCATCGCCCTCGCAATCGGCTTCTACCTCTATCGCCCGAAGCAGACCCAGGCGGAGCGAGACGAATTCAGCGTCCCTGTGCTCTACCCCCTGCTTGAACACAAGTACTACATCGACGATTTCTACATGGACGGGATTGTCCGACCGACCATGGGCCCGATCGCGGACGGGACCCTGTGGATCGACGAGAACGTGGTCGACGCAGTCCCCAATTTGGCGGCAGGCGGGGCGAAACACACCGCCGATGCCGTCAACACGTTCGACCAGCGCGGAGTCGACGGTGTGTTCAACACGCTGAGCGCTGCGACCGGCGCTACAGGCGGGTTCTTGCGCAAGGCGTTCACGGGGCGAGTCCAGCAGTACGCAGCAATCAGTTTTGCGGGCGTGGTCATCCTCGCCCTGCTGTTCATGATCTTCTGATAGGAGGAACAACGAAATGGAGTGGTTCGACAGCGGCTGGGGCCTGAGCCTCATCGTCTTCCTGCCGCTGGTGGGCGCGTTGATCCTGGCAGCGATCCCGCGTTCCGCCGAAGCAGGAATGAAGTGGGTGGCTCTCGTCACAGCGTTCGGAACCTTCGCGCTCGCCATCCTCCTCGCGGTGCGCTTCGACTACGGCGCTGCAGCACAGATGCAGTTCGGCACGGACCTCCCATGGATCGAGGCGATCAACGCCCGTTACCACATCGGCGTCGACGGAATCTCGCTGCCCCTCGTGGTGCTCTCCACGTTCATCACGACGCTCGTGGTGATCTACTCGTGGAACCACTGGCCGGAGCCGCACAACCCGAAGCTGCTGCTGATCCTCACCATGATCCTCGCAACCGGCATGACGGGTACGTTTGTGGCACTCGACCTGGTTCTGTTCTTCGTGTTCTTCGAAGTCGTGCTGCTCCCGATGTACTTCATGATCGGGATCTGGGGCGACACCAGCATCCGGACCGTTCCGGTGGTGCATTGGGAGATTGAGATGAGGCTCTACGCCTCGATCAAGTTCTTCCTGTTCACGCTGTTCGGCTCCGCGTTCATGCTCCTCGGCTTCCTCGCCCTCTACTTCAAGTCGGGTGACGCGGGTGCGAGAACGTTCGACATTCTGGAGTTGTCCGCGCTCGGCCAGGCCGGGTTGTTTGCCGGCACGTTCGCGTTCTGGGTGTTTGCCGCGATGTTCCTCGGCTTTGCGGTGAAGGTGCCGATGTGGCCGCTGCACACGTGGCTCCCCGACGCTCATACGGCTGCTCCGACGATCGGCTCCGTGATCCTCGCTGCGATCCTCCTGAAGCTCGGTACCTACGGCTTCATTCGCATCTCGATCCCGATCCTCCCGGAGGAGGCCAAGAACTGGGCGTGGTTCATCGGGGTGCTTGCGGTGATTGGGATCATCTACGGGTCTCTTGCCTGTCTCGCCCAAAGCGACATGAAACGACTGATCGCGTATTCATCGGTCGGCCACATGGGATTCGTGATGCTCGGCGTCGCAACGATGAACGAGATCGGAATCAACGCGGCGATCATCGGCATGGTCGCCCACGGTCTGATCACCGGCCTGCTGTTCTTCATCGCCGGTTCGATGGCCCACCGCTATCACACGAGGGACATGAGCCGCCTCGGCGGCCAGATGGTCCTCATGCCGAAGATGGGGGTCATACTCGGCTTTGCGGCGATGGCCTCGCTCGGCTTGCCGGCACTCGCCGGGTTCTGGGGCGAGTTCATGTCGCTGCTCGCCTCGTTCAACCCGCTCACCGGACTCAACGTCTCCGTGTTCCGAACCTTCATGGTCGTCGCAGCGATCGGGACCGTCCTCACCGCTGGCTACATGTTGTGGATGCTCCGCAGCGTCGACTTCGGCGAACCTGCGGCCGAGTGGCTCGACCATGACTTCCACGACATCGACAAGTACGAGTGGATGGCATGGGCGCCCCTCGTCGTGATGACGATCGCGATCGGGATCTACCCGAAGATCGTCTTTGGGGCCACGAACGACGCCGTTGTGAACCTCGTCGCCAAGGCCTTCGGAGGCTGATGACGTGATCGACTACCACGCGATCCTTCCCGAGATCATCCTGGCGGTGACGGTCCTTGCCGTCCTCGTCACGGATCTCGTGACGCGTGAGAAGTACTACGGGGCGATCGTCGGGATGGTCGGGCTGTTCGCATCGCTCGTCCCCCTGTTCACGCTTGCCATGTGTGACGACCTTTCGTTCTGCACCGGCGCCTTGCCGCGAGAGCTCTTCGGCGGGTCGTACGTCGTCGATCAGTACGCACTCGTGCTGAAGGGACTCTTCATCGGATCCGCGTTCGTCGTCCTGCTGCTCTCCGTGGCCTACGTCGAGTCGGATCGGTACTACGAGGGCGAGTACTACTTCCTGCTGCTGTCGGCCGCCCTGGGAGCCGTGGTGATGGCGTCGTCGAGGGATTTCATCACGATGATCGTCGGCTTGGAACTCGTGTCAGGCCCGGGATTCCTGCTCGCCGGCTGGCGCAAAGCCGACGAGAAGTCGAACGAGGCGGCACTGAAGTTCTTCATCATCGGCGTTGTTGCCTTTGCCCTGCTGGTGATGGGCGTCAGCCTGCTCTACGGGATCAGCGGGACCCAGCTCTTCTCTGAGCTCGCCGTTGTCCCTCAGTCGATCGCCGACGAGCCGGTGTTCGTGCTCGGCATGCTGTTCGTGTTCCTCGGCTTCGCCTTCAAGATCTCCGCCGTGCCCTTTCACGTGTGGACGCCGGACGTCTATGAAGGCTCACCGACCCCGGTTACCGCCTGGTTGTCGGTCGGCTCGAAGGGCGCAGGCTTCGTCGGTGTGCTGACGGTCGCCTACCTCGCGTTCCCCGACCAGTCCGAGATGTGGGGGCCGCTGCTGTGGATTCTCGCCGCTCTCTCGATGACGATCGGGAACTTGGTGGCCATCAAGCAGACGAACATCGTCCGGCTGCTCGGCTACTCCTCGATCGCCCAGGCAGGGTTCATGCTCGCCCCGTTCGGTGCCGCAGCGGCAGCGGGGGCCGACCTTCGCGAAGCGTTCGCGGCGACCGTCGCGTACCTGCTCATCTATGCGGTCATGAACCTCGGCGCGTTCGGAGTGATCATCGCCGGCGGAGCGCGGTTGAAGTCGTACGAGCTCGAGAATTGGTCCGGCATGTACCGCTGGGCGCCGGGCCTCGCCATCCTGTTGTCCATGTTCTTCATGTCGCTTGCCGGCATTCCGCCGCTCGCGGGCTGGTTCGCGAAGCTGGCGATGTTCAGCGCCACGATCAGCGTCGCCTCGGCGTGGGGCTACTCGATCGCCGTCATCGCCGCACTCAACGCCGTTGTCGCCCTGGTCTACTACACGAAGGTCGTCAAGACCGTTCTCTTCGATCCGGTACCCGACTCGATCGACCCGGACCTCGTCGGCGGGATGAGCCTCGCTCCGACACTCGGTTTCGCCCTGGGCATCACCGCCGTCCTCGTCCTCGTGCTCGGTGTCTTCCCGGGTGTCATCGCCGACTTGTCGAAGTTCACTGCCGAAGTCCTCGCGACCGGCTTCTGAGCGAGGCGTAGGCTGCTGGCCGTGCTCGCCGACCGACTCCGCTCGCGTATTCGCTCCGATGGCCCCATGCCGTTCGAGGAGTTCATGGCCGCATGCCTCTACGACCCGGAGGGCGGCTTCTTCGCAACCGGTCCGCTGCGATCCACCAAAGACGGCGACTTCCTGACCAGCCCCGAAGTCAGCCCCTGGTTCGGAAGGATGCTCGCCAGGTTCGTGGCAGCCGAGCAGGCCAGAACCGGAGCCACCCCGTTCCAGGTAGCCGAAGCAGGCGCCGGCTCAGGTTCTCTCTTGCGTTCTCTGATGGAAGACCTGGTGGACGTTGCCAGCCCCGAGTCGACCCCATCTTCCGTCCCCCCACGGAGTGGGGGGACGCGGATTCGGCCCCGCGAATCCGCAGGGGGGCTGCCCGTGTCCTTCGACGCCATCGAAGCCTCACCCGCCGCGCGTATGGCCCTTGCCGACCTCGTCGGACCGGAGAGAGTTCACGAGTCCCTCAACGACCTGCCGGAGAAACTCGACGGTGTCATCATCGCGAACGAACTCCTCGACAACCTCCCTGTTGCGCTCGCGATCAGGTCCGGCGATGGTTGGGTTGAGCGGTGGGTCGGGGCGACCGACGAGCGGTTCGGCTTCGTGACCGCCGAGGCGAGGCCCGACGTTGTTGCCTGGTGTGAGGCCTACGCCGGCACGGTGCCCGACGGAGGCATGGTTGAGGTGCAGCTGTCGGCGGCCGACTGGGTGAGAACCGCGCTGGGCCACATCGGTCGAGGCGCCCTGGGCATCATCGACTACGGCGGCACCGCAGAAGAACTCGAACCACGCCGCACCCAGGGCACGCTGCGTACCTATCGCAGCCATCATGTTGGCCCGGACCCGCTTCTCGAGCCTGGTGCCACCGACGTGACCGTCGACGTGAACTTCACGGCAATCGTGGCAGTCGCAGAGGCCGAGGGAGCGGACGTCGAACTCCACCGCCAGGACGACTTCCTCGAGTCTCTCGGTCTGCGAGAGGTCGTCTCCGGCCTGAGGCACCGAGAACGCGACCTCGCCCGATCGAGCGACGCCATGCAGCGCCTCATCGTCCGCTCCGAAGCAACCGATGCCGAAACCCTCCTCCACCCAAGAGGCCTCGGCGATTTCCGAGTCTTGGTGGCTACGAAGGGGTGATCGGCAACGGGCGTTCACGCTCCGACGGGAACTCGACGATGACTTCTGAGCGTCATAGTGCTACAAGTAGAGGTGACATGAAGCCCCAAGTTCTGACCGGAATGCTCGTGGCCACGGTCCTTGTGGCGTCGTGTGCGGCGGAACCTGAAGAAGTTGCCACGACGACGGTGGCCGAAGAAGTCACCACCGAGGCCGAGGAATCGGCCGCCCCGGTCGGCGACGAGACCGACGTGGTAGTTCCCGATGACGCTGGTCAGGAAGTCCTCGATGCCGGCGCCCCCGCTTCAACGACCCCGGCACCGCCTGCGCCCTCTGTGCCTGCAGATGCGAGTATCGCTGTCGAGACAGGCGGCGGAGATTCTGGCGAGCCAACGGATCCACCGTCTGAAGCCACCGCGCCGACAGCGCCTGAGGCGCCGGCGCCAGAACTACCGGAGCCGGGCGGTCCGTGGATCAACCCGCGGCAGCCGGACTTCACCAAGACGGTTCCACCACCCCAGCGCTGAGCCGCCGCGAAAGGGGACGATCAGGCGGCGATGAATGACACCCAGGCTCGCAACCGAACACGAGAGCGGCCCCCTGATATCCGGGGGCCGCTCTTCATTCAGACCGACTCTGGCGAGTCGGATGTTCGATTGGTCTGCTACTTGGCTGGGCGCACCTCCACCTGCATGAAGCTGCCCTGAGCGCTGACACTCTTCACGCGGATCTGTGTCCCGGTGTCGGGAACCATTACGCTCCCCATCGGGTTCGCCGGGTTGTAGTAGCTGTTCCGGTCGTCGAAGATCGGCACCGCCGGCTGGCTGGGATGATCCGAAGGATTGCCATCCACATGAAGCGTGACGGCATCGGTTGCATCCAGTCCGAACGTCGCATCGAATGTCTGCACCCGATTGCGCCAGATATCCCCGTAGGCGTTGTACATGAGCTCCGGATGGGCGTCGACCGGGAGAAGCAACCCGCCGCACCTGCCGGCTGCGCAGTTCGCTCCGACGTTGTTGTTGGCGAAGGATGTATCCCAGTAGCTGATCAGGAGTCCATCCTGGTAGGGAAAACGCTCCACCCAGTTGCCGCCGAAACCGAAGTTGTACGCGTTCGCCAATCCGGCGTCGTAGCCCCGGTACTGACGGAACTCACCAACGTAGTAGTTGTTGTAGAACGCACTCTCCGTTCCGGTGGTCACGCGGAATCCCTCAAACGCCCATCCGGCATCGCTCTCGGCGCCGTCAAGCGGATGCTCCGAGATTTCGACGTTGTCGACCATGAATCCCGGTTGGACCTCCGCGACGTCGGTCCAATAGCGGAATCCGAGCATGACCTCGCCTTCATACGCCGACAAGTCGGCAGTCAGGTCCATCCAGAGATCGCCATAGTTGCCGGTGATCCCGTTGCCGAAGTTCTGACCATTGGGGTCGGTGCTGGTAGAGAGGTTGGTCTCCACGTTGTCCCAACTTGCGCCACCATCGGTCGACACAATCAGATACGCGTAGTCCCAATCGAGTTCGATCTGCACGTTGGCCTTCGCTGTCAGCGTTGCGCCTGCGGGCAGGGTGAGTGACTTCGCCATGTAGTTGTCGAGTTCATCTCCAGCACCGCTGTAGTAGAAGTAGTCACCCTCGTACGGCGTGGCGATCTGCTCGGTGACCGGCTTGGGTGGCAACACCACGAACAAGCCCTGGGCCTGTTTCGTGGTCAGCTCAGCCGGGCCGAGTTTGTGCTCGGACTTGTCACCGGCGAACGCCACCTCATAGTCGAGCCAACCCAGTTGGAACTTCTCCCAGACGCCGAAGTGGTTCGGCTGCGAGCCGATGTCGTAGTTGTTCTGGCTGAGCCACGAACCGGAGGACATGATCGTCCAGAACCCGGTCGAGTTCTCACCTGTGTAGTCGTAGAGATCCGGCAGACCGAGGTCGTGGGCGTACTCGTGAGCAAACACGCCAACGCCGCCGTTCTCCGGCTGGATCGTGTACTTGTTGAGCCAGAAGTCGCTGTTGCCGACCTGGATTCCGCCGATCAGGAAGTCAGGGGATGGCCCCGCGACACCGACCCGGTTGGAGAACGCAAACCAACTGTGGCTCCAGATGGCGCAGTCACTGAGGTCGCCGCCGCCGGCCTCGTTGCCTTCGCCGGCGTGGACGAACTGCATGTGGTCGATGTAGCCGTCCGGCTCATCGAAGTTGCCGTCGCCGTCCCAGTCGTAGCGGTCCCAGACATCGAACTGGCTCAGGTAGGCGTTGATCTGGTCGTCTGTCTTGCCTGCGTCCTTCTGCTGGTTGTACCAGTCGGTGGTCGTATCCCGCAAGAAATACCAGACGGCATTGCCACCATCGGGGTGGGCAAGGTCGTCATCGTACGAGCACGCGTCGTTCGGAGCCAGCGCCCAGTCGGTCACATCGCCGTGGACGGTGTACCGATTCGACGACTGCTCGATGTAGAAGTCCCGCATCGAGTTCTGGCCTTCAGCGAAGAGCAGATCGAGGAAGTAGTCCCGATTGAAGTCATCGGTCCAGATCGTCGTGTTGTCCACGCTGCGATCCGGTTCTGCGATGTTGTTGTGTGGGAAGTCACCGAACTCTCCCAGCACGGTCCATACGGGATCTTCACCTTCTCGCGCCAACTCTACGAATTGGCCCTTCGCAACCTCGAGGGTTTTGCCGTCAGTTGTGGCCTTGCCGTTGAGAATGGTATCCATGGCCTTCGCCTTGAGCTCCGCCTGTTCCGCGCTGAGTGGATCGACCCGATTGTCGATCTTGGCCGACAAATCGGGTTCACCGTCTGATGGCGGCGGTGAGGCCATTGCTGCGGTGGCGATCAGCCCCACCAGCAGCACCATCACCACTGCGAGTATCGGTAGTCGTCGAGACACGTGTGCGCCTTCCTTTCGTTGCGACCGTGGAAAGGAGCAGTGCGCCGCGCCCGGTGGGTAGCCCGTAGGCTCACGCAAACTTTCCCGTACGTTCACCCCGCCGACCCGCCCGGGACCGCCTGTATGCAAAGCGTACTCTGCGTAGTTGCCCGAATGCGAACCGTATTGGTTCGGTTTTCGCGACCTCGCCGGGAGCACGGCCGGGCATCCGACCTGTGACGATGCGTCACAGGAAACGGCGCGGCGCGGTACCCTCAACAGCATGGCCAACAACCTCAAGACGGTCGCGTTGCTTGCATTCCTCGGCGGCGTCTTTGTCGCGGTCGGATGGCTCTTCGGCGGGCAGCAAGGGGCGCTTATCGCGCTCGGTTTTGCGGTGGTGATCAACTTCGGGATGTACTGGTTCTCCGACAGGATGGCGATTGCTGCGGCGAAGGCCCGGCCGGTCGAAGAACACGAGATGCCAGAGGTCTACGGGATGGTGCGGTCCCTCGCTCAGCGGATGAACATCCCTGAGCCCCGGATCTACTTCATCGATGCTCCGCAACCGAACGCGTTCGCAACCGGCCGCAACCCTCGCCACGCTGCAATCGCGGTGACGCGCGGCATCGTCGAGATGATGTCGTACCAGGAACTCGAGACGATCCTCGCCCACGAACTCTCCCACGTGAAGAACCGCGACATCCTCATCGGGACCATCGCCGCAACGATCGGTGCCGCTATGTCGTTCTTCGCTCGGATGGCGTTCTGGGGAGGGATGGGCCGCCGGAATGACAACGGTGCGGTCGGGGCGATCGCCGCCATCGCCGCGATCATCATCGCGCCGATCGTGGCCGTCATCATTCGGATGGCGATCAGCCGGGCCCGGGAGTTCGAAGCCGACCGCACCGGCGCGATCACCACGGGTTCTCCGCTCGTACTGGCCGGCGCTCTCCAGAAGCTCGAAGCGGGAACGGCCCGTATCCCGATGGACGTGGGGGCCGCCGCCTCGACGCTCTTCATCGCCGACCCCTACCGGGCGATGTCGGTGAAGCAGCGCCAGCAACTCAAGTTCAGCAGGATATTCTCGACCCACCCGCCGATCCCCGAGCGGATCGAGCGGCTTGAAGAGATGGCAACCGGGATTCGCTGACGCCCTTCAGGTACACATGTTGCGGAGGCGCAGTAACCTACGCCGCCGTTCACCTGCTGGGATGCCCGAGCGGCCAAAGGGAGCAGACTGTAAATCTGCCGGCTGATGCCTACGGAGGTTCAAATCCTTCTCCCAGCACGAGCGAAGGTATCCTTCGCGAGTCGGCCTCCTTAGCTCAGTGGCAGAGCACTTCCATGGTAAGGAAGGGGTCCCGGGTTCAAATCCCGGAGGAGGCTCGATCTGGCCGCGTGCGGCCGGAACACCCCGCCTGCGCGGGAACAGAACAAGGCGGCGTAGCTCAGACGGTGAGAGCGCTCGACTCATAATCGAGAGGTCGGCGGTTCGAGTCCGCCCGCCGCTACGCCAGACAGACAGACACCACCCAGCACCAAGGAGAGTCCTGATGGCGAAGGCGAAGTTTGAGCGGTCGAAGCCGCATGTGAATATTGGGACGATGGGTCATATTGATCATGGGAAGACGACGTTGACGGCGGCGATTACGAAGGTGTTGGCGGAGTCGGGTGAGGGTGCGACGGAGTTCACGGCGTTTGATGATATTGATAAGGCGCCTGAGGAGCGTGAGCGTGGGATCACGATTGCGATTGCTCATGTGGAGTATGAGACGCCGAATCGTCATTATGCGCATGTTGATATGCCGGGGCATGCTGATTATGTGAAGAACATGATTACGGGTGCTGCGCAGATTGATGGTGCGGTGTTGGTGGTGTCGGCGGCTGATGGTCCGATGCCGCAGACGCGTGAGCATGTGTTGTTGGCGCGTCAGGTGGGTGTGCCGTACATCGTGGTGTATATGAATAAGACGGATCAGGTTGATGATGATGAGTTGCTTGATCTTGTTGAGTTGGAGGTGCGGGATCTGTTGACGGAGTATGAGTTCCCTGGGGACGATATTCCGGTGGTGCGTGGTTCTGCGTTGAAGGCTTTGGATGGTGATGAGTCTGAGGCTGCGTCGATTGAGGAGTTGATGGAGGCGGTGGATTCGTATATTCCGGAGCCGCCTCGTGATACGGAGAAGCCGTTTTCGATGCCGATTGAGGATGTGTTTTCGATTACGGGTCGTGGGACGGTGGTGACGGGTCGTGTTGAGCAGGGGACGCTCAATGTTGGTGAGCAGGTTGAGATTGTTGGGTTGCGTGAT
>Ga0316197_10002128_pt1 | contig 14144 bp, 9 predicted proteins | sample OudBiesiAoxic_MG_FD_204939 | JGI IMG/M metagenome (GOLD analysis project Ga0316197, IMG submission 204939) | Coastal sediment microbial communities from Oude Bieten Haven, Netherlands - site A oxic | ecosystem: Environmental > Aquatic > Marine > Coastal > Sediment | place: Netherlands...
GGAAGCGACAGGCAAGCTAAAGGCGATAGAGGACTTGTCGAGGTACCCCGACTGGACATTGCAGGTTGCCAACATTCCCGCCGTAATTACCTGCACTGACGTTATGGCGGAACAACACCCGGAACTTGTTGTTGCGTATCTCAAAGGAATGATTAGGGCGGGGCGCTGGGCGAATGATTACAAGCGTGCAGCTGCGGTGATTCTCAATAAACAGACTTTCTATCTGGATGAAGAGGACACCTATGAAGGCATCAGGCGTGTGGAAATGGTGCCTACTCTCTCAGCTCAAAATCTTGCCTCAATTGAAATCGGTAAAGACTTCATGTTCAAAAATGGCTACATCAAGAATGACTTTGATGTTAACGAGTGGGCTGCGCCTGAGTTTCTTGAAGCAGCGGCGAAAGAACTGCTTGAAGATCAGTGGAAAAAGGTAACCAGTGAAAAGCTTCCGACCGCGACAGAACTGCTATCGGCAAGGCGGACTTTCGGGTAACTCATAGAAGGCCCCACCCCCCCAGATGGGACAGGGGGAAGCGGTTGAGCAGGCCATCGCGATCATGATGGATGAGCACTGGCGTTCGGTGGTTCATCCGGATCGCATGGAGGGAATCTTGGCCTTCACTGAAGATCGAGATCCCGAATATCCAGATCCTGACTTTTAAAGGGCTCTGACCCCTTTTGAACTTAGAGTCTAATTGCAAGTACAACGGAGTAATCAATGTGAAAGTTATCATCGTAGGTGGAGTAGCAGGTGGGGCGTCTTGCGCGGCTCGTTTACGCAGATTGGACGAAAATGCCGAAATTATCATGGTTGAGCGGGGGCCCTACGTATCCTACGCCAACTGCGGCCTTCCCTATTACGTGGGAGGTTCGATCGAGGAAGAATCTAGTCTGCTGGTCGCCACCGAACAGATGTTTCGCGTCATCTTCAAAGTCGATTGCAGAACCAATTGCGAAGTGGTCGGCATCAACGCCAAACAAAAGACGGTTGATCTGAAGAACCAGGTTACCGGTGAAGTCACTACTGAGAGCTACGACAAGCTGGTGCTTTCCCCCGGTGCGGCACCCATTCGCCCACCGCTTCCGGGTATTGATTTACCGGGAATATTTTCGGTCAGGACCGTGGCCGACGCGGTGGACATGCGCAAATGGCTGGAACGGGACGTTGACCGCTCGGTTGGCAATTCCTTTGTCGGTGTCGACCCCGGCTGGGAAGCGCGACGAGCCGTGGTTGTCGGTGGCGGATTTATCGGCCTGGAGATGGTCGAAAACCTGGTGGAACGCGGCCTGTCGGTGACTCTCATCGAAAAAATGAACCAGGTCATGCCGCCGCTGGATACCGAGATGGCCCGCCTGGTAGAGCGCTACCTGGCCAAGCACAATGTGACCGTTGATCTCAATGACGGCGTTACCGGATTCAGGAAAATGGATTGCGGACTCGAAGTTCTGACCGAAAAAGGCCAGGTGCTTCCCGCTGACATCGTTATCTTGGCGATTGGCGTGAAACCCGAAACGGCGCTGGCCAAAATGGCCGGGCTTGAACTCGGCGAACGCGGCGGTTTCAAGGTCAACGATCAATTGATCACCTCCGACCCCGACATTTTCGCGGTCGGCGATGCCGTTGAGGTAAAAGATTTCGTTACCGGCCAGCAAACCCTGATTCCACTGGCCGGACCGGCTAACCGCCAGGGCCGTATCGCGGCCGATGTCATCGCCGGTCGTGACGCCCATTTCCGCGGCACACAGGGAACATCGATCTGCAAACTGTTTGACGCCACGATTGCGCAGACCGGGGTCAGTGAGAAAACGTTGAAACGGCTGGGTGATAACGACTATGAGAAGGTCTACCTGTATCCGAACTCGCATGCCGGTTATTACCCCGGTGCCAAGATCCTGGTGATCAAGTTCCTGTTCCGGAAATCCGACGGAAAAGTGCTCGGCGCCCAGGTGCTGGGTGAAGACGGCGTTCCGAAACGCATCGATTCCTTCGCAATGGCGATCCAGATGGGCTGCACGATTTACGACCTGGAGGAGTCCGAGCTTGCCTACGCCCCGCCTTATGGCAGCGCCAAGGACCCGGTCAACTTCGCCGGAATGATCGCCGCCGACGTGCTGCGCGGCGACATGCCGCTCGTGCACTGGGATGATATTGACGACGCGTTCCTGCTCGACGTGCGCAACCCGGCCGAACTTGATGTCGAGACGGTACCCGGTGCGGTCAATATTCCGTTGCCGCAGTTGCGATCCCGCCTGGAAGAACTTCCCAGGGACCAGGAAATCAATGTCTTCTGCCGCTCCGCACAGCGCTCCTATTACGCCACGCGGATCCTGCTGCAGAACGGTTTCAAGGTACGGAATATTTCCGGAAGCATGCTGTCGCGTTCGCACAGGGCGGATTAGAGATATGAAAAAAATTGCGAAAGAAGATACCCCCGGGAATGGAGGTAGTCGATCTTGAGCACCTTCATGACTGTACTTGAGACAACCTTTTCCCCCCTGGTTTTGGTATTCACCGTGTCGAACCTGGCGGCCATGGGCCTGCAGGTCAATTTACCCGACGTAATGGTGACGCTGAGGAACAAGAAATCCCTGGCGTTGATTTTTGTCTGGGGTTGGATTCTGGGGCCGGCGCTCGGCTACCTGATTACCGTTATCCTTCCGCTGGAAGAACCTTACGTCATCGTGGTTTTGCTCGCCAGCCTGGCCCCCTGCGCGCCTTTTCTCCAGCAAATGGTGGGAAAGGCCAACGGGGATATGGGTTTCGCGGGAGCCCTGATTCCGCTTGTTGCTGTAGGTACAGTGGTACTTATGCCTCTGATGGCGCCCTTTCTGATCAGAGGCCTGACCATTGATACCTGGGCGCTTGCGAAACCACTGTTATTGACCATACTCCTGCCACTGATCATCGGAGCAGTAATACGTCATTACTCCGACCAGGCGGCAACCCGGATTTTCCCGGCTGTTAAAGGCCTGGCTTTGCTGTCCACAGTGTTGACGATCGTTTGGTGCCTGGTGCTGTATGGCAAGGGCATGCTTAACACGGCGGGTGAACTCGCCCTCCTTTCCATGACCCTGTTCATGGTCGGAATGGCGGCGATTACCTATCGCCTGGGCTTCGGATTGAAGCAAAATCAACGCAGCGTAATGGCCCTGGGGATGGGAACACGTAATGTCGCGGCCGTATTGGCGGCTGCCCTGGCCATTCCGAACGCAGACCCGCGAATCCTGGTTATGGTGGTTATGTGGACACTATGGTCGGTTGTGATCGCCGCCATTGCAGCCCGTATATTTTTCAAGCAGTCACTGCTTAGGAAAATGCGTACGCACTAGAACTACCAGGAAAGTGACCATGAGCAACCAATACGCAATTAGCAGTAAGGCTTAAAGTGGTGAATAAAAACACTCCCGGCGTGCTGACCAACATCAGCTGGCCCCGTCCCTTCATCGGGCTCAAAGGCGTCAAGCTGGCCGATGTCCCGCGGGAATTCTCGGCGGGCATCACGCTGGCCGCCCTGATGATTCCACTCAATATCGGTTACGCCCAGGTCGCAGGTCTGCCTCCCGTGGCCGGCCTCTATGCGGCCATCATTCCTTTGGTGGTCTTCGCCCTGCTCACAAGTTCGCGCCATCTGGTCACCAGCCCAGATGCCTCCATGGCCGGCCTGGTCGGCGCCGCCCTGGTCGTGTTTGCTGCACCCGGCGATCCGATGCGCCTGCAGTACGCCCTGGCCCTGGCCCTGATGGTCGGGCTTTTGTTCTTCATCTTCTGGTTATTCCGGCTGGCGTTCCTGGCCAACTTTCTGTCGCGGGCCGTGATGACGGGCTTCATCACCGGCCTCGGCATCGAGGTGTTCACCAACCAGGTACGGAAAATCCTTGCTGCTCCTCACGTGACCGATGAGGGGTCTGGCGTACTGATGGCGGCAGAACGGCTACATGAAACCATGCAGACCTCGGTGCATACCGAGGGCTACTTCCTGGAAATCGTGGCCATGGTTGATTCCATTCCCGATGCCAATCTATGGTCGGTGGGGATTGGAGTCTCGGCCTTCCTGATCGTCAGGCTGTTCAAGCGGTATGCACCCCGGGTTCCCGGAGCGTTGGTGGCCCTGGTATTGCTAACGGTCCTTGTCGCAGTCTTTGACCTCACTGCCAAGGGGGTCGGTGTGCTCGGCGCGATGCCGTCTGGCCCCCCGACTGTGACGCTGCCTGCGATCCCACTGACCGACTACCTGCGGCTGCTACCCAGCGCCCTGGCGATCGCGGCCATTCTTCTTTGCGAAGGTTTGCTCGTGGTCCGCAGCTACAGCAGCAAGTACGGTTACAAGGCGGACGGCGATCAGATGTTATTCGCCTATGGTGCAGCGAACCTCGCTGCCGGATTCACGGGTTCACTGGTCACCGGCAACAGCCCCTCCCGTTCGGCAGCCATGGATGCCTCGGGCGCACGCAGCCAGCTGCCCAGCCTGGTGGCAGCGGGAACGATCCTGGTGGTGATGCTGTTCTTCACCAATACACTGGCCTTTCTCCCCAATGCAGCCCTGGCCGGAATCGTCGCCAACGCGGTGCTCAGCCTGATCGAGGTCCACCATCTGCGGGTGTTGTGGCGGATGCGCCGCTCAGAGTTCTGGATCGCCGCCGTTTGCCTGCTCAGCGTGCTGGTGCTGGGTCCGTTGAAGGCCGTGCTCATCGCCTTCCTGCTGTCCACCATCGATGTCATCCGGCGTGCGTCCCGTCCGGATACATCCATCCTGCTGGAAGCCCCTGACGGCAGTCACTTCATTCCCGCAGACATTGGCGACGCTGCCGACTCTTCCGGCCTGGTGGTTTATCATTTCGGCGCTCCACTCTATTTTGCCAACTCGACCCTGTTTCTCGAGCAGGTCGAGCAGCTGGTCATCGATACGCCGGTGCCGGTGCGCTGGTTCGTGCTGGATGCCGCGGCCATAACCGACATCGACATCACCGGTGGAGAGGTCCTGAAACGACTTATCGGCATACTCTCTGACCGAAAAATCACCTTCGCTATAAGCCGCGCCGATCGTTCCTTGCGTGCGTGGCTGGAGAAATACGAACTGATGGACCTGATCGACCCGCTTCATTTCTACCCGACCAACCGCCACGCTGTTGCGGCATATCGACAGGCCGGCCACTATCAGGGCTGATACCGGCCCGTGTTGTTCGTTCGTGGGCAAAAGGCATCAGCGAGTCGGCCAACCCGGTTCAATAACTCCGCTTCAAGGATTCGGGTTGGCGGCCGGGTAACCCGGCGGCACCCGCCAGAACTTCGATCCGAGGTACTCCAATGGCCGGCCCGGGGGGCCTGGGTCAAGGTCGTCGCGCAACATCAATATCAGGTCTGAACTGACCGTTGGCGCGTTGCGGAAGTAGCTGTGACCAAAACTGTCTGCATTGGAGTCCGACTTATTCGAAGTGGACAGGAAGTTTATGACTGCAAAGTTTGCAGAACTGGCTTCCATGGCTTTCCTCAATTCCTCCGGCAGATCCACAACCTGCAAGTTACCTATGCGTCCCCTGGGGCTGGCAAACAGCTTGGTGGACCAACCAATCGCCCGGTCCGCCGGTGAGGTGTACATCGTGAAGCGGTCAGCGCTCAGCGTCAGGTAATCACCAACGATACGCTGTATGGCGACCTGTGCATCCAGGTCGGGCGCGGCCAGCACAAAATTGTGAATCTTGTAATATTCCCGGGGATTATTTCCGGCGGCGCGGGCCGCAATGGTCAATTCGCGCAAGGCCGAAACCGCCACGTCGGTGCCCCGGCTGTGGGCAATGATATTGATTTTTTCCACCTCCGGGAAACTCGCCAGGTAGCTGATCACACGGCGCAGGTGGTAAACAGTGAATTCACTCGACTCCCGGTCGTAGGTGTAGCCGAACAACCCGGGGCGCCCGGCCGGCCAGGTGTAAATGATCGGGACACCAATGCGCCCAAGGAAATGCCACAACTCCGCCATGGCGAATGCGGCATCATCAAAATCGTTGTGAAATCCATGCACGTAGACAAATACTTCCTTGCGAGGTGTAAGCGCCAATTGGTGCACTATTGACTGGCGAAAGATTTCACCCTGGGCCCTTCTCTCGGCCACGAAGTCGGGATCTTCAACGATTGCACCGTCAATTTCGGTATACGGGATCGGCGTGTTTGGGCCGCGGGAGATCTCATGGATGTCCTGTACCTTCATCGGCACTTTTTCGAGGCGCTTTTGTGTCCGGCTGGCGTTTAGCAATTGCTCCCAGCTGATGTTCTCACCCAGGTCCACCACCGCGCTACCGAATGCCAGCGAGGGGGATCGCCCATAGCCATATTTCAGCTGGCCATTTTCGTCTTTCTCAGCCACGCGGTCAGTCACATAAAACAGGGGCACCTGTGTGCTTTTCAGTTCCTGGGGCAGGACCTCATAGGTTTCTGTACCCGAATCGACATAGACGGTGGGTGTGGGCATCATGAAGCGCTGGCTGCTGCACGCGGCCAGCAAAAGAACACAATTGGTGGTTAAGACAACCTGCCGGAGAATATGAATAAACATATCTATTCCTACGCTTCGCTTAAGCCAGGTTTTCAGCATAACTGATAAGCCAAAAGAGAGTCAGTCATATTTTATTTGAACAGTATCCAGATCAAAATGGGTATCAAATCCGCTCCGGAAACATTAATCTAAACATGTGAAATCACAGCCCGTGAGATGTCCATGAAAAAAACCACCCTGCTCTTCGCAACTGTCTCGTTACTCCTGTTCATCTGGTACCTGGTGGCCGACCGGTTTACACCCTATACGTCGAACGCGCGACTTAAGGCGGTCGTAGTGGACGTAGTACCGCAAGTTTCGGGAAATGTTTCTGCGCTCGCCGTGAGCAACGGCCAGGTGGTCCGGGCGGGCGACCTGCTGGCTCGTATTGATCCACGGCCATTTGCCTTCGAGGTGGACCAGGCCCGTTCGGAACTGGATTCCGCCTCGCAAGAAGTCGGCGCCAGTTCAGCCCAGGTCCAGGTCGCCCAGGCCAGCGTCACCCAGGCGCAAATCAATCTCGACAATCTCCAGGTACAGGGTGCTCGATACTTCACACTGGAGAAAGAAGGGGTCGTTTCCGTGGCCGATGCCGATAGCTTGAGGGCTAGAATAGCGGCTGCGAAAAGCCAGTTAGTCGCTGCAAACGCAGACCTCGAACGGGCCAGACAACAACTGGGCCAGGAGGGGGCTGACAACTCCAGGATACGAGCCGCAATCGCCGCACTCGGGGAAGCGCAACTCCACCTGGAGTGGACCGATCTATATGCGCCGGCGCCCGGCACCGTGGTTGATTTGCAAGTCGCCCAGGGCACCTATGCCAAGGCCGGCCAGCCGCTGATGACCTTCGTTTCTTTTGAGGATGTCTGGGTCGAGGCTTACCTGACTGAAAATAACATCGCCAGGATCAACGTTGGCGACCCGGTTGCAATTACCCTGGACTTGTATCCGGGCAGGATTTTCGACGGTGTGGTCAGCAGCTTCAGCATCGGCGCTTCAGTGGGCACTCAAATGGCGGGAGACCTGCCGAAACCGCCGGAAATAAATGGCTGGATGCGTGACCCGCAGCGCTTTCCGGTGCGTATCCGGATGCCGGGTTACGAGGTCGGCAATGAAACGGCCGACATCCGCCGCATGCTCAATGGTCAGGCCGATGTTGTCGTGTACACCGGCGACAGTTGGATCCTGAATACACTGGGCGCCGCGTGGATCCGGCTGATGAGCTGGCTCTCCTATGCCTATTGAGGCCACAGCCGAAAAAATGCAGGCCGCTACCGTCCCTGAAACGTCAGCTGATGCGACGGCAGTTCGCACCCGCGACCGCCGGATCGCCCGCCTCGCTTTCGGCACGACGCTAACGTTCCTGATTGCAATGGCTTTCGACTGGACGCTGGCCTACCTGGCCCCGTGTTTTGTGATTCCTTTGCTGCAAGGGCGTGAGGCGCCTTCGCTGACTTCGTCAGCCCGCATACTTCTGATCACTTTTCTGATTATGCTGGCCTGTTACCTGGGGGCGGATTTTGCCCGCCAGTTCCCGATCGTATTCCTTTTCGCCCTGATTCCGGGACTGTTCTGGACTTTTCGCTACAATCTTCGCGGGGGCTCGAAACTGGTCGTCCTGTTGGTGCTGATCGGCTTCATGTTGTTGCCGATGGCTGCGAAGTATTCGGCTCAACTTACCTGGCAGATGTCCGGTTCTTTCGTGGGTAATATCGCATTGTCCCTGGCCGTTGCTTCGGCCATGTTCGCGCTGTTCCCGGCATTACCCTCGGAACCTGCACCCACTCCAAAACCCTTGTTACCGGCTGAGGAAGTCAACCGGCAAGCCTGGATCATGACCGTGATTACGGGTTCTTTGACCTGGGCTTATTTCAGCTTCGACTGGACCAATGTCCATACGCCGATATACACGGCCCTCTTCATTCAACAGCTTAGCCTGGAGCGAAGCCGGTTTTTAGCGAAGGGCATTCTGGGCGCAAACATCATTGCGGGTCTCGCTGCGATGGCCCTGTATACCTTGCTGGTGATGGTTCCAAACTTCGCCTTCCTGGCAACGCTGTCATTGACGGTGATGCTGATTTTTTCCCGTCTGATCATGTCAGGTGCTCGCTGGGCGCCACTGGCAGGGCTCGCATTGAGTTCAACCCTGATCCTGCTGGGCAGCGCGATGGGTTCCTTTGATGATGGCGGTGGCGCCAAGTTTACCGACCGCCTGGGAGAACTCGGCGCGGCCGCGGTTTATTCCGTTGTGGCATTGTATTTTCTTGAATCACTGTTCCCGAAACGGCTACCCGGAGGACATTAACGAACCCGGTCAATCGTTCTGATGCAAAGATACCAGAAGGGACGGAGAAATTCGGCGCCTCACCGCAGGCATTCCTGGTGATTCCACTGGTTGGGGCGTTTTTCGTCGATGTCGCCAATGCTTTTGTGGTCAAGTTGTTGCTGGCGGTAGTGTCCTGATATCTGTGGAAAAATCCGCTTTTCCACCGGAAAAATAATCAGCGACATCTCTCGCCAATTAACCCGATTCTGTTAAGATAATCGGTCATGCGATTTACACCATTACAACCATGAAAATATCAGGCGTACTCCTGGTGTTCCTCCTGTTGTTTTCCGTCGCAGGCTGCACCACCCTGGGACCCGATTTCGAGACTCCGGAAGCACCCGTCGCCAAAGAATGGACGGATACCGATCCGGAAATGCTGAGCAACCAGCCTGCGGATCATCCTGAATGGTGGACCGTATTCAATGACCCGGTGCTCAACGGGCTGATTGAAACAGCACAATCCCAGAATCTCACCCTGCGCACCGCGGGCATGCGTGTGCTGCAGGCCCAGGCCCAGTTGGGTATTGCAACCGGCAGCAAGTATCCGCAGGTCCAACAGCTGTCGGGTTCCGCCAATGCGATCAAAATCAGCGACAACAGCGCCGATAACATCCCGTTACTGGATGATAACTTTGGCCTGTATGACCTGGGTTTCGGCCTGTCGTGGGAGGTGGATTTCTGGGGCCGTTTCCAGCGAATGATCGAATCATCGGCCGCCCAGCTCCAGGCCGAGGTGGCCAGTTATGATGCTGTCATGGTCGCCCTGACAGCTGAGGTGGCGCGTTCCTACGTGATTCTGCGCACCCTGGAGGCCCGGATCGGCCTGGCTGAAAAAAACGTGCTCGTGCAAGAACGCGCATTGCAAATCGCCGATGTAAAATTCCGGAATGGAAAGGTAACGGAACTCGACGTCCAGCAGGCGCGCACGATCCTGAACAAGACAAAGTCACTCATTCCGGTTCTGCAGACGGGCCTGAGTGAAGTGCGAAACTCGCTGGGTGTCCTGCTGGGCATGTTGCCGCAGGAACTGAATCCGCTTCTGACTGGTTCTGCGCCCGTTCCCACCCCTCCGGCGCTGGTCGCAGTGGGCATGCCCCAGGACCTGATTCGCCGGCGTCCGGACATCCGCCAGGCGGAGTGGGTCATGGCCGCCCAGAGCGCGCAGATCGGTGTGGCCATTACGGAACTCTATCCTCATTTAACCCTGGGTGGGTCAATCGGGGTCTCTACCACGACCATTGCCGGCAAGGGTATCGGTGATCTTTTCGGGTCAGACAGTGTTAGCGGATCACTCTTCGGCGGATTCACCTGGAATATTTTCAATTATGGACGCCTGCAAAATAACATCCGTTACCAGGATGCGCGCTTCCAGGAGTTACTGATCGACTATCAGAACCTGGTGCTTTCAGCTCAGGCTGAAGTGGATACCGCCATCGTCGCCTACCTGCGTTCCCACACCCAGGCCCAGTACCTGGGCGAGAGCGTCGAGGCGGCTGAGCGCTCGGTGGAACTGTCCATGATCCAGTACCGTGAAGGCTCGACCGACTTCAACCAGGTGCTGACGACTCTGACCCAGCAATCAGAACAGCAGGATGCCCTGACCGCCACCGAGGGAACGATCGCGACCAACCTGATTGACATGTACAAAGTGCTCGGTGGGGGCTGGCAGGTTAATGCCGAGCGTGCGGTCGAAGATTACGCGACAGAGCAGGACAAAGATGAACTTCGCGAACGAACTAAATATTGGAATAAGACTTTACCGGAATAATGTCATTTTGGACAACAGCAGAATATGAAACCAGTGAATAGACAAAGAAAACCCCGTATCCAGATGATGAGTACGTTCGTATGCCTGTTACTTGGCTCTGCCTTCCTGGGCGGTTGCGAAGAGGACGTTGTCGAACAGGAAGAACGGATACGCGCGGTGAAGACCATCATGGTGGGGGACCTTGCTTCGGAACGCCTGCGTAAATTTCCCGGAACCATCGAGCCGGTAGAGTCCTCCCAACTCGCCTTCGAAGTGGATGGCATCGTGCAGGCGGTGCAGGTAGAAGTCGGTGACCGCTTCAAGAAGGGTGACGTGCTGGCGCACCTGGACAACCAGTCTTACCGGCTCAGTGTGGAATCCGCCAAGGCGGCCCTGTCGCGTGCATCAGCCATGCTCGAAGAAAAGGAGAGCGCCTATGAGCGTGAAACCCGGATACAGGCTGAGGACCCCGGCGCGACAACCCAGAAGGCCGTGGATGAGGCCCGGGCCGCCTATCAAAGCCAGGTTCAGGAAGTGACCTACAGCCAGGCCCGGCTCAAACTTTCGGAAAGGGACCTGGCGCATACCGAGCTGATCGCGCCCTACGACGGTACGGTGTCAGCCCGCTTCGTCGAACCCTCGGAAGTCGCAGCCAGGGGTATGCACATGCTCGAAGTCTATGCGGAAGCATCCATGCAGGTTGCAGTGAGTATTCCGGAGCAGATGATCGGCGATGTTTACACCGGATTTGAGGGACAGATGGTCCTGAACAACTTTCCTGACGACCCCTTTGTCGCCATTGTCTCCGAGGTGGGCTCATCCGCCACCGCAGCGAATGCGTTTCCGGTCAAGGCGGTCATCAATGACGCGGACGAACGGGTTCGACCGGGAATGACCGCAGAACTCCACCTGGCATTTATCGATGCCGCCATGGAGTCCGCTTACCTCATACCGGTGCAGGCTTTTTTACCGGGTATGGAGAAAAACGATCATTTCGTCTACCTGTTTGATGCTCAGTCCTCAACGGTGCGCAAGACGCGGGTGCAGACCGCGGGTATCCAGGGTGACGAAGTCGTGATTGTCGATGGAATAGCACCCGGCGACGTCCTGGTCGTGGCCGGGGTGCCTTTTCTGCGTGACGGTCAAAAAGTCAAACTCATGCCTGCTTCCGGCTCCGGCCAATGATCGGACGGAGCTGATATCGTGGATGGCATCACTCGTTTCGGCCTGGACTCACCGCGCCTGACCCTGGTTTTCATCGCCCTGGTAATCCTTGCGGGGATTGGCCAGTTCATCAACTTCCCCCGCCAGGAAGACCCGCCTATCGTCATCCGTGAAGTCGTGGTGAGCGCCCAGTTTCCGGGGATGAGCGCCGTGGACGTAGAGCAACTCATCACCAGGCATATCGAGGCAGAGTTACGGGCAATGCCGGAAATTGACGATATCTGGTCAGACTCCAAGAACGGCGTCGCAGTCATCCATGCCGACACGGCTGACAAGTACGATGATGTAGGAGCCATTTGGCAAAAAGTCCGCAACCGGATGCTGGACCTGGCCCCAAGCCTGCCGCCGGGAACCATTGGCCCGTCCGTAAACGATGAGTTCGGGCTGGTCGCTGTTGCCACGATTGCCTTGTCGAGCGAAGGCTTCGGCATGGATGAAATGAGGGATGTCGCCTGGGACCTGCGCGACCGCCTGTACGAACTCGAGGGTATTCGAAAAATCGAGCTGTGGGGCGTGCATGAGCAACGCGTGTTCCTTGAATATTCCACTGCGAAGCTGGCCCAGCTGGGTGTGAGTATTCAGGACATTATCCAGACGCTCACAAACCAGAACATCATACTTCCGGGTGGCCGCTATGATATTTCCGGCGAGGATTTGATCATCGAGCCCAGCGGTAATTTCCGTTCCATTGCAGACATAGAGAATTTGCTGATCGCGGTTCCGGACACTCAGCAATCCATCTACCTTAAAGACCTGCTGAACGTGCGCAGGGGCTATGCAGAACCGCCTGGTGACCTGGCGTTTTACAACGGCAAACGGGCCATCGTTATCAGCCTTTCCATCACGCCGGGCGTCAATGCAGTGGCCTTCGGTGAACGCCTGCTTGAAAAAGCAGACATGCTCGAATCCCAGCTTCCCCTGGGTTATGTGCTTGATTTTGCAACTTTTCAGCCCGACCTCGTGCAAAAGGCAGTGGGTGGCGCACTGACCAATGTTTACCAGACCCTGGTAATCGTCCTGGTCGTGGTTGTCGCCTTCCTGGGTTTGCGCACCGGCCTGATCGTCGGTTCCTTTGTGCCGATGACGATGTTGCTCGGCCTGATCATCATGCGGTTTGCGGGGGTTGAACTCGAACGTATCTCCATTGCCTCCACGATCATCGCCCTGGGCATGCTGGTCGACAATGGCATTGTGACAGCAGAAGAAATTCGCAACCGGCTGGATGCAGGTGAAGAAAAACGTGCAGCTTGCCTGAATACCGCAAAAGCGCTATCGATTCCGCTGCTGACTTCATCCCTTACCACTATCCTGGCTTTCTTACCTATTTACCTGCTCACGGGCGACGTCGGGGAATACGCCGTATCACTTCCGATCGTGATCATTATTCTGCTGATGGGCTCCTGGTTTTTGTCGATGTACCTGACTCCGTACATGTGCTACTGGTTCATGAAGCCCCCCAAGGTTGAGGCAGGCTCCGGACAGGACGGGGACGAACCCGAAGAGGGCCGTATTTACGTGGCCTATCGTGCCCTGCTGACGTATTTGTTAAAAATGAGATATCCCGTTCTGGTTTGTATCCTGGCTGTGCTGGTGGGAGGGTCGTACCTGGGCTCGAAACTGGTGCGGGAGATGTTTGGCCACAGCGATCGCAACCAGTTTCTGGTTTACGTGGATTTGCCGGCCGGATACAACATCGATTCGACGCAGGAAGTGGTAGAGCGCCTGACCGACTGGCTGTCGGAAAAAGAGGCCAATCCGGAAATCACCGGGACGATCGCCTACGTGGGTTCGGGCGGCCCCCGCTTTGTGCTCGCGCTCGCACCGTTCGACCCTGATCCGCATCGTGCTTTTATCATCGCTACGACTGAAACGGGTGAACAGGTGCCCGTTGCTGCCGAGCGGGTGCGGCGGTATATCGCCGAATCATTTCCGGAAGCAGAAGGCCGGGTGAAAATGATGTGGTCGACCGGACCTGAGCCCGGGTTTGTTGAAGTTCGATTGTATGGCCCGGATGCAACTTATCTTTACCATAAAGGCCGGGAACTCACCGAACGGGTACGCGCAACGCCGGGCACCATGGATGTTCGGAACAGCTGGGAGAATACCGTACCCAAAGTCCAGGTGGCTGTTGACCAGACACAGGCCCGACGGGTCGGAATTTCCTCCGAGGAAATAGCGAACTCGCTGCAGGCGCATATCGATGGTATCCAGGCTACCGATTACCGGGAAGCAGATGAGGCTATTCCTATTGTTCTCCGGTCACAACAGCGGGAACGTGCCGTGGGCAGTGATTTCTACGACATCCAGGTCAATT
>Ga0316197_10002130_pt1 | contig 14140 bp, 12 predicted proteins | sample OudBiesiAoxic_MG_FD_204939 | JGI IMG/M metagenome (GOLD analysis project Ga0316197, IMG submission 204939) | Coastal sediment microbial communities from Oude Bieten Haven, Netherlands - site A oxic | ecosystem: Environmental > Aquatic > Marine > Coastal > Sediment | place: Netherlands...
GACGGCGACGAGGCCGAGCTTGATCAGCAGCGTGCGTCCCCAGTCGGTGGAGACGTAGCTGCCCAGGTCGGACTCGATGAACAGCGCCATCACGACCCCGGCGAGCGCGGCCACGGCGAGGGACACCATCGCCGCCACCGAGAAGCGCAGCGTCATCTCGAGTGCACTCGATGCAGCATCGTCGCGATGACGCCGCCACAGCACGACAGCGAACGCGACGAGGCCGCCGCACCACACCGCCGCTGCCGCCACGTGAGCGACGCTGGCGAGCGCATGCACGACTCTCGGACCCTCGCTGAGGGTGTGGCCGTCGAAGGCGAACGAACCGACGATCAGCACCGCGCCGAGCACCGCCAACACGTTCCGACCCGACGGACTCCAGCGAGCCACGGTCGGTGGTGCCTGGTCGAGCTGCGGTGTGGGCGGATCGTCGACCCGCGTCGCTGACGACAGCGAGCGCGGCGAACCCACCCGGGGGCTCGACGAGCTGGGCAGAACGGCCACGGCTCCGATCACGAGCAGCACACCGCCGAGCAGGCGGGCCATCGCGGCCCACCCTGCGGTTTCGTCGAACAGCGCGCCGAGACCGCCGACGATCGTCTCCAGGCCGACGATCTCGATCGTCGCACCGAGCACCACACCCACCCCGAGCCAACGGACCAGCCGGATCAGTGTGGCGAGCTCGTCGGGACGCCCGGCGAATGCCCAGCCGGCGAAGACGAGCACGCCGATCGCTGCGACCGCGCTCGGAAACAGCACCAGTCGGCCGATGTCGGCAGTCGTCTCGCCCTCGGAGACCTCGGCGAACGCCGCCGGCGGTGGAGGTGACGCAGGCGGGGCGGCGCTCGAAGGTTCGGCGACCGCGGGTTCGGTGGTGGCCGGAGCGGCCGCTGCCGGTTCGGTCGTCACCGGTTCACTGGCAACCGGGTTCGTGTCGCCCGGCGTACTGTCGCCCGCAACGGTGTCACCCGGAGTCGTGCCTCCCGGTGGAGGGACGGCAGGCGTCGTCGTGGCAGGAGCGGTGGGCGCCGGCGCGGCCGGCGAGACGGAGAACGACACCGAACCGTCGACGGTGTGGGTGTCGTCCGACCGCACCCGCCAGAACACGGTGTAGGCCCCACCCTCGAGCGCGGGATCGAATCGGGCAACGATCACGAGGCCGTCCTGTGCAACCTCGGCCGGGGCGATCTCGGTGCCGGCGGCGTCGATTGCGACGATGCCGTCGTCGATCGCCGTTGGTGTGCCGGTGAAGGTGAGCTCGATCTGGGCGAGCGGGCCGTCGACGGTGCTGCCATCGGCCGGTGTCGACGTGTCGAGTCCGGTGTGCGCGAGCGCAGGCGCCGACGACAGCACTCCGAGGGCGCCGATGGCGAGCACCAGCAGTCCGAATGCGCGCAGGGCTCGACGATGCATTCCACCAGTGTCGCACGCATCGGGGACACTTGCTACCGCAAGCGGTCTGGGCGCTGCCAGGGCGTAGGTTGCACGGGATGGCGAGGGTTGCAGCACCACCGGTGGGGGCAGCGGCCGACTGGGTACGGACGACGCTCGGACACCTCGTCAGCGACGACGTGACACCGTCACCGCGTTTCCGCGGCACCCAGTCGGCGGCCGATCACCTGCTGGCGACCCTCGACGTCGCCGGCTACGCCGGCAGCCGCAGCGAGGTGTTCCCGATCGCCGAACGGGGGGCAAGCGGGTTGTCGCCGTACCTGCGACACGGGCTGATCACGCTGCCGCAGGTGTGGGACGCCGTGGGCGGCGCGCCGAGCAAGGACCGCCAGAAGTTCCGTGACGAGTTGCTGTGGCAGGAGTACGCACGGCACGTGTACGCACGCCTCGGCGGGCGAACCCGTTCCGCGTTGCGCTTCGAGCCGGCGATCGACGGTGCGCAACGCGCCGAGCTCCCGGACCCGTGGGACCGATCGATGGCCTGCATCGACACAGTGCTCGACGAACTGGAGCGCGACGGATGGTTGGTCAACCAGACGCGGATGTGGCTGGCCTCGCACTGGTCGGTGCGCCACGGCGCCGACTGGCGTGCCGGCGAGGATCGGTTCTTCACACACCTGCTCGACGGCTCGAGGGCGGCCAACCGACTCGGATGGCAGTGGACGATCGGCGCGGGCACCGGCAAGCCCTACGGCTTCAGCCGCTGGCAGGTGGACAAACGTGCGCCGGGGCTGTGCGACGACTGCGCACGGCAGGCCGACTGTCCGGTGCAGGACTGGCCCGACGAGCGCACGCTCCACCCGGCCCCGGCATCCGATCTGCTCCGACATGACCCGGATCCGTCCGCCACGAGAGGACCCGACGTCACGATCACGACGGGCGAACCGGCAGCGGTCTGGATCACGGCTGAGAGTCTCGGAGACACCGATCCTGCACTGACCGCACATGCCGACCTCCCGGTCGTGTTCGTGTTCGACGAGTCGTTGCTCGCCCATCTGCGTCTGTCGGCAAAACGGCTCGTGTTCATCGCCGAGCGACTCGCCGAACTCGGGTCACAGCGCGACCTCGAGGTGTACCTCGGTGACCCGGTGGCTGAACTCTCCGGCCGATCGCTCGCCACCACGTTCGCCCCCGTACCCGGGTGGCGCACCCGCTCCGGCCGACTGGAGCTCGTTGCGACACATCCGTGGCCGTGGTTGCGACGGCCCAGCGGCGGGTCGATCTCGAGCTTCTCGTCATGGCGGAAGTCGCTGGCATGACCCGATTGTTCGTCGCCGTGTGGCCGCCCGACGACGTGCTCGACGCGCTCGGCGACGTCGAGCGGCCCAAGGACCCAGGCGTGAAGTGGGTACCGCGGGAGAACCTGCACCTGACACTGCGGTTCCTCGGTGATGCCGACGCCGACGACGTGATCGAACGGCTCGAGGGGATCGAGCTGCCGTCGACCACCGCCACCTTGGGCCCGGCGTTCGATCTGCTGACCGAGCGCTCATTGCTCGTTCCCGCCACCGGACTCGACGAGCTCGCCGCGGTCGTCCGTCGTGCGCTCCGCGGGCTCGGCACCGAACCCGAGCGGCGCCGGTTTCTCGGCCACCTCACCGTCGCCAGGTTGGCCCGAGGGGCCCGCCCCACCCGAAGCGCTGGCCGGCGCTTCGACGCGACGTTCGACGTGACCGACGTGGCCCTGGTGGCGAGCACGCTGCACCAGTCCGGCGCCCAGTACGAGACCATCGCCACCTGGCCGACCCGCTCGTTGTAACGCTGGTGTCTGACACCAGCGTTACACGAGCGGATGGCTCAGTGAAGACAGAACTCGTTGCCCTCGGGGTCGCGCAGCGTGATCCAGCGGCCTTCGGGCTCGTCGAACTCCCCGACCACGGTCGCGCCGAGACCCACGAGATGTTCGGCGCGGTCCTGGAGTCGGTCGGCAGGCGTGTGCACATCCAGGTGCATCCGGTTCTTCGCAGTCTTGCCCTCGGCCACCTTCAGGAAGAACATCCGCGGGCCGACACCGTCGGGATCGACAATCGCACATGCTCGGTCGGGATCCGACCGGTCGATGCCGAACGCATCGAGCGCATCGTCCCAGTTGTCGAATCCCGGCGGCGGTGGCTGCTCGACGTAGCCGAGCACCTCACACCAGAAGGCCCCCAGTGCTCGTGGTGCCGCGGCATCGACCGTGATCTGAATCGCTGCTGCCATCGCTCCATCGTGCCATCTCCACGCGCGAGGTGCGTGCGGTCGGCGACGAACGCGTACCGTGGAGTCGATGGAGGGCGAGTGAGCGTCGGAAACACCATCGTCACCACGATCCTCAAGACGCCGCTGCACCCGGTGCTCTCCGGGTCGACCGTGCTGGTGAAGTACCGAGGTGCCACATCGGGCAACGAGTACGTCACCCCTGTCCAGTACGCGGACGCGCACCACGGACTGGTCGTCCTCGTCGGTGAGCCCGAGACGAAGACGTGGTGGCGCAACTTCACCACGATGGCAACGATCTCGGTCCTGTTGAAGGGACGATGGATCCCGATGACCGCCCATTCCCTACGCGGCGACGAGGACCCAGACGCGGTTGCGCCGCTGTTGCTCTCCTACGCACAGCGCTTCCCGAACGCGGTCGGCGCTCTCTCCGGTGACGACTTCGACGAACGGGTCAGCGGCGCCGTGGTGGTGTGGCTGCGGTCGACCGATGACGTGTCCTGAGTCTCCGGCATCGATGTTGCCCGCCACGATGACGGCGGCGGTCACCGTCGGACACGGCGGGCCGGACCGGATCGAACTGCACGCCGACTGGCCGTGCCCGCAGCCGGGCCCGGGAGAGGTCGTGGTCCGTGTCACCGCTGCCGCGTTGAACAACACCGACATCTGGTCACGCGAGGGCGCCTATGGAACCGCGACCGATCCTGGCGCGATCGTCGGATGGAAGGGCCGGGCCCTCGACTTCCCGCTGATCCAGGGCATCGACGTCGCCGGCACGGTCGGTGCCGTCGGTACCGACGTCGAGTCGGCGTGGGTCGGCAGGCGCGTGATCGTCGACCCGATCGCGGCGTACGAGGGCGAGTTCCCGGCTCGGATCATCGGGAGCGAGCTCGACGGTGGTTTCGCCCAGTACCACCGCTGCGCGGTCGGGCAGCTGCGCGACGTGTCGGCATCACCGTTGACCGACGCCCAACTCTCGTGTCTGCCGACGGCATACGGCACGGCAACGGGCATGCTCCGCCGGGCTCGATGCTCGCGTGACGAGCGCGTGATGGTCACCGGCGCGTCAGGCGGCGTGGGGATGGCCGCCGTCCAACTGCTGGTGAACCGCGGGTGCGAGGTGGTGGCACGAACGAGCGCCGCACAACGCGAGCTGGTCATGGCACTCGGGGTGTCGGAGGTGTCGATCCGAGGTGTCGACGACGTCTCGCAGCTGCGGCAGGTCGACGCCGTCGTCGACGTGGTGGGCGGAGACGAGTTCGGACTGCTGATCGACCGGCTCCGCAACGGTGGTCGGCTCGTGACCGCAGGGGCGATCGCCGGGCCGGTGGTGCCGTTCGACATCCGACGGCTGTACCTCGGCCAGCGCACGCTGATCGGTTCGACGATGCACACGTCGACCGACTTCGACGAGCTCGCCGAGATCGCCGTGGCCGGTGGCGTCGAACCGCTGGTCGCCGCCCGCTATCCGCTCACCGACATCGGCAGCGCACAAGCGCGGTTCGTCGCCAAGGACTTCGTCGGGAAGCTCGTGCTCGAACCGTGACGGGTTGTCGACCGCCGTTCACCCGTCGGCTGGTCGAAGCAGCTCGACCAGCGAGCCGTCGGTCCAGATGCCGACTGATCCGACTCTGAACGCACCGTCGAAACGGTCTTCCAACGAGGCCCGCTGAGCACCCCTCACACCGAGCGTCGCCACGAAGAGGTCGCAGTCGTCGATGTCACCGATACCGGTGACGAGCGGGAGCGGCTCGGCGTAGGCGGCCAGTGGCTCGGTGTGTGAACCGCAGGGCTCCAGCCCAAGCCTTCGGGCTTCCGTCACGACCGCGGCTGCCTCCCGGTACCCGGAGTCCGGCGACCGCACGATGTCGAGAGCGCTTGGCAGCAGCGTCGCCACGGCCGCAAGACCGATCGCCGCGGCAATGACGTTGCCGGCGGGCGGCCGAACAGAGGTGACGACAGTGCCGACACCGAGGCCGACGAGACAGGCGACCACCGGCACGGCACTGATGAAGAAGCGGGGGTACAGATCGTACGGTCTCACGACCTGCCACAGCAGCAGGAAGGCCACCGCGAACACCGCGCCTGCGGCGAGCACGCCGTACAGATGGCGCCGCGACCTGAGCGCCAGGGTGATCACCCCGGTGAGACCCAGCGATCCGACAACCGCCACCGCGGGCCACTCGTATCCGACGAACGCTCTCAGGGTGAACTCGCCGAACCAGTCGCGGTACGCGCTGCCGCGCAGCTCGGCATTGCGTCGAGCATCGTCGAGGAGCGGGAACTGGATCAGCAGCGCCACGGCCGCCGACACTGCCCACGTGACCAGGTGCGCCCTCCGAACACGTCCCATTGCCAGCGCCGCCGCGGCGAACATCAGAATCGTCACGGCCGAGTACGAATGGGTGGTGACGGCGACCACCATCGCCACACCCTGGATCACCAGCCAACGTCGACGTTCATCGTTCCACGACCGCTGTATGGCCATGCCGGCGACGAGCACCGACAGGGTGGCCAGGGCGTAGCCCCGAAGCTGACGGACCTGCTCCAGGTAGATCGGGTTGAAAGTCAACACCAGCCCGGCGGTCGCCCCGGCGACCACGCCGACGCGTCGCGCCGTGTACCACCCGACCAGTCCGACGGTCATCGCTCCCGCTGCAACCGGGAGGACCCGCTGCGCCGATTCACCCACGAACCCGAGTCGCCACCACAACGCCTGAATCGCCGAGAACATCTGATGGTTGTTGAACACCCACTGGGTGGTCAACGCCCGCCGGAGAGAACCTCCGTTGACGAACGCGACATAGGTGAACCCCTCGTCGTAACCGAAACTCCGCCCGATGCCGACTGCCCCGAACACGAATGCGATCAGCGCCACCGACGCGCCACACGCGAGTGCCGTCCGTCGCACCCCGCCGATCGATCCGCCTGCGCTCCCGCCGGCGACCGATCCGTCCACGAGGTCAGACGCTGTCATCTGGCAAGTGTGCCTGACGTGGGCTGCTCCTCGCGGCAGCGACTTCCCGAAACGTCCGGGACGCTCGCACGACGCGAGGACGGCAGGAGTCGTCGGCCCACGGTGTCGATCACGACCGCGATCCAGAGCAGGACCAGGGCAACGATGCCGTCGAGCCACCAGTGGTGGCCCGTCGCGGCGACGACGAACACGGTGGCGGCCAGATGCGCCACCCCGGTCCAGCGCCACCAGCGTGTGGTCGCCGCGAGCATGCCGAACGCGATGACCGCAGCCCACCCGACGTGCAGCGACGGCATCGCCGCGAACTGCGCCGAGACTCCTGTGCCAACCGGCCCGTACACCGACATGCCGTACACGTCGGAGAGGTCGACATAGCCGAGCTCCGGAAGGAAGCGAGGTGGTGCGACCTTGACGAACCGGATGAACAGACAGAAACCGGTGAGGATGACGAGGGCATTCCGCCACCGCGGGTAGATGTCGCGGTGGTACGCGAACAGCCAGACGAGGAAGACGATGATGCCGGGGACGTGCGCGGCGCCGTAGTAGGCCGTCGACAGCCAGCCGATCCAGTCGTGTTCGAGCGCGAACCTCTGGACCGATAGTTCGCTCGGCAACCGCAGCCATTCCTGGACCGCAACGATGTCGTACGCGCGCTCGATCGCCCCATCGGCCTGTGTGAGCGGGAGACTCTTGGCCATGCGCCACACCGAGTAGAGCGCCGCAACCAGCGCGAACTCGGTGGCCGCCGGGATGACGATGTCACCGGCGCGGGTCGGGCGCAGTCGCCGCAACGCCAACGCGACGATGACCGAGATGCCGGCGGCAATCGCCGCCTGGGTCGCTGTCGGCCACTTCAAACCGCCCAGCCTGCCAGGTTCTCAGCGTGCGTACGACGTGACCTGGTCGGCCGCGTCGATCAGCCATCCGGGAAGGATGCCCACCACCAGCGTGAAGGCGACGGCTGCACCGATCGCGACTCCGGCGCTGAACGGCACCGCCAACGGCTCAGGCGTCTCGCCACCGGCGGGTTCGCCGAGCCACATCGTCACCATGATCCGCAGGTACAGGTACGCCGCCACGACGGCGGTCACCATGGCGATGATCGCGATCGCATAGCTGTCGACCTCGACGGCCGCCTGGATCACGCCGAACTTGGCGATGAAACCGCTCGTGAACGGCACACCGGCCTGAGCGAGCAGGAACACCGTGAAGGCCAGTGCCAGCACCGGCCGTCGACGAGCGAGCCCCTTGAACGCATCGAGGCTGGAGTCACCGCCGGCATCTCGCGCGACCACAGTGACCACGCCGAACGATCCGATCACCAGCACCGAGTACAACATGAGGTAGAGCACGACCGAGGGCATCCCCGGTCCGGCGTCGATGTCGCCCGCCTGGTGCGCGGCCGCCTCCACCCCGACGAGGATGAAGCCGGCATGACTGATCGACGAGTAGGCCAGCATGCGTTTCACGTTGGTCTGGACGATCGCGAGCACCGAGCCGACCAGCAACGACAACAGCGCCAGCACCCAGATGATCGGCCGCCAGTCGTCGCGATAGAACGGCAGCGCGATGACCAACACCCGCAACATCGCAGCGAATGCGGCGGCCTTGCCGGCAGATGCCATGAAGGCCGTGATCGGCGTCGGAGCACCCTGGTACACATCCGGAGCCCACACATGGAACGGCACGGCCGCGACCTTGAACCCGAGCCCGACGATCAGCATGGCGATGCCGGCCAGGGCAAGCGTGTCGGGCGTCGACAGGTCGGCGCTCGACTGGAGCGCGGTGACCATCTCGGTGATGTTCGTCGACCCTGTGGCGCCGTACACGAGAGCGATGCCGTAGAGGAAGAACGCCGAGGCGAAACCGCCGAGCACGAAGTACTTGAGACCCGACTCGGCGCTCTCGCTGCTACGACGATTGCTGGCTGCCAACACGTAGAGGGCCAACGACAGCGTCTCGAGGCCCAGGAACAACACGATCAGATCGTTCGCCGACGACATGACGATGCCACCGATCGCAGCGACCAGGTACAGCGCGTAGATCTCCGGTCCGTCGTTCGGCGTGCCCCGTAGGTAGTCGTCGCTGAGCAGCGACACCAGGATCACTGCGATGCAGATGGTGATCGTCATGAACATCGCGAACGTGTCGAAGGCGAGCGCGCCCGCCACGAGGGTGGTCGGACCGTTGTCGGTGATGTCGTCCCACTGGACCATCGCCAGCACAGCGGCGGCACCGGCGGTGGTCGCGCTCACGAACGCGTAGAGCCCCTTGGGCCACTGCGGTGTGAGTGCGCCGAGCAGCATCAGGCCGAGGGCGCCACCGAGCAGCGTCAGCAGCGGCGAGAGGGCGAACCATCCCACCTCGGGGCCGACGAAGGTGTCGATCTGGGCCAGCATCACTCGCCCTCCTCCGCGTCGCTCTGTTCCTGGTCGCTGTGTTCACCGACGACCACCGTCGGTTCCGGCTCGACGTAGTCGGTGTGCGCCTCCACGTGGGTGATCAGCACGTCGATGCTCGGCTCGATCCGATCGAGGACCGGCTTCGGGTACACGCCCATGAACACGATCAGGCCGAGGAACGGCAACAGCGTGAGCGCTTCCTTCACGCGCAGTTCCGGGAAGTCCTTGTTGTTCTCGTCCGGCTCCCCGTGGAACACACGTTGGTATGCCCACAGCAGGTACAGCGCAGCGAGGATCACTCCTGCAGCAGCGACGACGGTCCACCACCGTGCGGTGAGGAACGAGCCCGTCAGGATCAGGAACTCACCGATGAAGCCATTGAGACCGGGCACACCGATCGAGCTGAGCATCACGACCATGAAGCCGGCCGCGAAGATCGGCGCGACCTTCTGGATGCCGTTGAGATCGGCGATCTGCCGGGTCTTCCGGCGCTCGTAGATCCATCCGACGAACAGGAACAGTGCGCCGGTCGACACGCCGTGGTTGACCATCTGGATCACGCTGCCGGTCATCGACTGGGTCGTGAACGCGAACGTGCCGAGCACGATGAACCCGAGGTGGGCGACCGACGAGTAGGCGACGAGTCGCTTGAGGTCTTTCTGCATCGTGGCGGCGATCGCTCCGTAGATGATGCCGATCACCGCGAGCGTGAGCCAGAGCGAACGGCTCCAGTACGACGCCTCGGGGAACAGGTACAGACCGAACCGGAGCAGGCCGTATGTGCCGAGCTTCAACATCACGCCGGCCAGCACGACCGATCCAGCGGTCGGTGCCTGGGTGTGTGCGTCGGGCAGCCAGGTGTGCAGCGGGAAGATCGGCACCTTCACTGCGAATGCGATCGCGAACGCAAAGAACAGCCATCTGCCCGTGGAGGCGGCGAAGTCGGCCCCCTCGGCGATCTCGACGAGGTCGAAGGTCACCTTGCCGAGGTCATCGCTGGCGATCCACACGGTCGCGACGAGCCCGACGAGCATGAACGCCGAGCCCAGCATCGTGTACAGGAAGAACTTCGTCGCCGCATAGACGCGGTTCTCATATCCCCAGCCGCCGATGAGGAAGTACATCGGCACGAGCACGATCTCGAAGAAGATGAAGAAGACGAACAGGTCGAGGCTGAGAAAGCTGCCCATCACGCCGGCCTGCAGCATCAGCATCCAGGCCAGGTATGGCTTCTCGTCGTGGTGCGGGTCGATGCCGGCGATCACGATCGGGAACAGGATCCCCGTCAAGACCACCAGGAACAGCGAGATCCCGTCGACGCCCAGATGCCAGGAGATGCCCCACGGTTCGATCCACGTGTGCTTGGACACGAACTGGAACCCTGCGTCGCCGGTGTCGAACGACGCCATGAGCCAGATCGACATGGCGGCGGTGCCCACCGACGACATGAGGGCGATCACCTTCGTGATCTCCGGACGTGTCTTCGGCGTCAGTGCGACGAGGAGCGCACCGACGATCGGCGTCAGCACCAGTGCGGTGAGGATCGGGAACGCGATGGGCCCCGTGTCGGCGGCCAACATCACAGGATTCCTCGTATCACCACGAACCAGCCGAGCAGCAGCACGACGCCGATGCCGATGATGCCCGCGTACTGGCGGACGTAACCGGTCTGGCGCTTGCTCGCGTGCGTCGCGGTCTCCTTGACGGCGACCGCGACACCGTTGACGGTGCCATCGACCACCTTGCTGTCGAATTCGGCGACCGCCTCGAAGCCGTCACGGCCCGGGTTCCCCATGAACCAGCTGACCGCCTGGTCGTAATACCACCCCTTGGCGAACAGCGTCGGCTCCCACGGCGGCAGCCGCTTCTTCAGGTAGATCGCGTACGCGAGGGCGATGCCACCCAACGAGCACGCCACCGCGATCGCGACCAGCAGGTACTTGTTGTCGTACGCCCAGGTGTCGCTGATCTTCGCCTCACCGAACTCGATCACCGGATGCAGCCACTCTTCGAGGCGGTAGGTGCCGCCGGACGGGATCCCGAACAGTCCCGGCAGATTGATGATGCCGCCGATGGCTGCCAACGCAGCGAGCACGACCAGGGGGATCAACATGATCGGCGGTGATTCGTGCGGCTTGAACTCGCCGTGAGCATCGTGCGTCTCGACGGGCGGTTCGCCCTCGGCGACCTCGGGGGCCTCCTCCGCGTTGGCGAGGCTCGTCCAGCGTGCTTCGCCGAAGAACACCATGATCACCTGGCGGGTCATGTAGACCGCCGTGAGGATGGCCGTGACGATACCCACCACGTACAGCGGCACGCTGTCGGCGAGCGCGTAGAGCAGGATCTCGTCTTTGGAGAAGAAGCCGGAGAACGGTGGCACGCCGGCGATCGCGAGCCACCCGACGATGAACGTCGCAGCGGTGATCGGCATGAACGCGCGCAGCGCGCCCATCTTGCGCATGTCCTGTTCCTCGTGCATCCCGTGGATGACCGAACCTGCCCCGAGGAACAGCAGCGCCTTGAACGCTGCGTGGGTGACCATGTGGAAGATCGCCGCGACATAGGCACCCGTCCCGACCGCGAGCACCATGTATCCGATCTGCGACACGGTCGAGTAGGCGAGCACCTTCTTGATGTCGTTCTGAGCGAGCGCGATCGTGGCGGCGAACAAGGCAGTGATCGCACCGACCCACGCAATCGTGGTCGGCACCCAGTCGTACGACACCGTGATCACCGGGTTGATGCGAGTGAGGAGGAACACGCCGCCGGTCACCATCGTGGCGGCGTGAATCAGCGCCGACACTGGTGTCGGGCCCTCCATGGCGTCGGGCAACCACAGGTAGAGAGGGATCTGGGCGCTCTTGCCGGCGGCACCGAGGAGCAGCAGCAGCGTGATCCCCGTGGCCGTCGACGCTGCGAGCGACCCGGACTCGGCCGACTCGTTCAGCACCGAATACGACATCGAGCCGACCGCCTGGAACGACAGGAACATCGCCAGCATCACGCCGAAGTCACCCACCCGGTTGGTGACGAACGCCTTCTTGCCGGCTGTGGCCGCCGACTCGCGGGTGTGCCAGAAGGCGATCAGGAAGTACGAGCAGGTGCCCACGCCCTCCCAACCGAGGAACGTGACGAGCAGGTTCTCGCCGAGAACGAGCAGCGTCATCGAGAACACGAAGAGGTTCAGGTACAGGAAGAACTTCGAGAACTTGGGATCGCCGTGCATGTAGCCCACGGCGAAGAGATGGATCATGCCGCCGACGAACGTGACGAACAGCACCATCAGGATCGACAACGGATCCGCGAGGAACGCGAGGTCGATCTGCAAGGTGCCGACCGGCACCCAGGAGAACAGCGTGACGACCGTCGCGCGTTCTTCCTCGGGACGGCCGAGCAGATCGAAGTAGATCGACGCTGCGACGACGAACGATGCGAACACCGCTGCCGTGGCGACGTATCCGGCCTTCGGGTCGCCCAGGCGGCGACCGAACAGCAGGATCGTCAAGAAGCCGGCCAGCGGGAAGGCAGGGATCAACCACACGAGATCAGCCATGACTCGAGTCAGCCCTTCAATTCTGCGAGGTCGTCGGCGGTCGCACCGGGGCGGCGGCGAAGGATGGACACGATGATGCCGAGACCGACCACGACCTCGGCGGCGGCGACGACCATCACGAAGAACACCGCGGTCTGGCCATTGATGTCACCCAACTGCGTGGCGAGTGCGACGAAGGTGAGGTTCGCGGCGTTGAGCATCAACTCGATGCACATGAACATCACGAGCGGGTTCCGGCGCACCAGCAGCCCGAACGCGCCGATGCCGAACAGCAGCGCTGCGAGCAGCAGGTACCAGGACGGTTCGATCGCCGCGATCACACGTCGCTGCTCTCGTGCTCGCGAGCGTCATCGCCGCTGCTCGGCCACTTCCGGGTGAGCAGCACGGTGCCGGCGACGGCAACGATCAACAGCACCGACGTCAGCTGGAACGCGAACACGTGATCGCCGTACAGGTTGGTGGCGAGTTGCTGGATGTTCGCGTCGTTGTTGCCGGTCTCCTCGGCCACCTCGATGCCGGTGCCGGGGTTGATCTGCAGCGCGTCGCTCGCACGAACGACAGCTGCCCCCACCAGGCCGACGATGCCGATGCTCATCACCGCAGCGAGCGGCCGTTGGATGGGGATCGGTTCGATCGAGAGGTCCATCGCGTCGTCGACGCCGAGCAGCATGATGACGAACAGGAACAGCACGACGATCGCGCCTGCATACACGATGACCTGCACGGCGGCGAGGAAGTGTGCCTGCTGGGCGACGAACTGTACTGCGACGCCGAACAGCGTGAGCACGAGCCCCAACGCTGCATGCACCGGGTTCTTGAGCGTGATCACGCCGATGGCGCCGCCGATGATCATCACCGCCGCCGAGAAGAAGACGACGTACTCGAGGAAGGTTGCGTCGGTCACCGCTCGACCACCCTCACCGACTTGTCAGGCAGTGCGTCCCGCTCGGCCTGTGCCGGCTCGGGGGCACGAACACCGTGCCCGAGTTCGCCGCTCCAGCCCACCTCTCCCTCGAACGTGGCGTCTCCGGACGGCGCCGTGGCGCGCATCCACCCGCTCGTGAGCAGGTCGTCGCCCTCACGCCAGTCCTCCCACGGCAGCTTCTTCGGGCCGCCCTCGTCGTCGACGACGAGCTCTGCCTTGGTGTAGATCGCGTCGTTCCGGTTCGTGAACGAGAACTCGAAGAGCTTCGATTCGGTGATCGCCTCGGTTGGGCAGGCCTCGACGCACATGTCGCAGTGGATGCATCGGAGATAGTTGATCTCGTAGACGTAGCCGAAGCGCTCCCCCGGTGAGGTCGGGTGCTCCGGGTCGTTGTCGGCGCCGCGCACGTAGATGCAGTCCGCCGGGCAGACGCCCGCACACAGCTCGCAACCGATGCACTTCTCCATGCCGTCCTCGTAGCGGTTGAGGACGTGTCGGCCGTGGAGACGCTCGGGCCGCGCGAGCTTCTCGTCGTGCTCGACATCGCGAGCGTCATCGTGCTGCTTCTTGGCGCGTCGACCGCCCGAGTACTCGGTGGTGACCCGCTTCCCACCGAACAGGCGGTGCTGCTT
>Ga0316197_10002131_pt1 | contig 14139 bp, 13 predicted proteins | sample OudBiesiAoxic_MG_FD_204939 | JGI IMG/M metagenome (GOLD analysis project Ga0316197, IMG submission 204939) | Coastal sediment microbial communities from Oude Bieten Haven, Netherlands - site A oxic | ecosystem: Environmental > Aquatic > Marine > Coastal > Sediment | place: Netherlands...
GGTGCAGTCGATCATTCCGGTGAGCGCGGGATTCATGATCCTGGGCCGTCTACTGACTCTGCCGGAGCGGCTCGCGGACGTGCGCGCGGGCCTTGATCCGGAGACGCGCGAGATCCAGCATGAGATCACGCGGGCGGAGGCGGAACTCGGGGCGCTGCGCAAGGACGGAGACGAATGACCGAAGCGCTGATCCTGATGTCGATGTTCGTGATGATCGCCATCGGGGTGCCCATCGCCGTCGCGATCCTGGCCAGCGCGTTGACGGGCATGTGGCTGCTCAACGGCCATCTGGGGTTCCTGAACGCGGCTCTCTCGATCTACGACGGAGCCACGAGCTTTCCTCTGATAGCCATCCCGCTGTTCATCTTGGCCGGCGCGCTGATGAACACCGGCGGCATCTCGACCCGGTTGATCGCGTTTGTGTCCGCGCTGATCGGCTTCGTTCGGGGCGGACTTGCGATGGTGAACGTCGGGGTCTCGATGTTTTTCGCCGAGATCTCAGGCTCGGCGGTCGCGGACGTGGCAGCGACCGGATCGGTACTGATCCCCGCCATGAAGAAGAAGGGGTATTCGCCGCGCTTCGCCGCCGCCGTGACCTCTTCCTCGGCATCCCTCGCGATCATTATTCCGCCGTCGATCCCGATGATCCTTTACGGCGCGTTGTCGGACACGTCGATCGTCCAGCTGTTCGTCGCGGGCATCGTGCCGGGGTTGCTGGGTGGAATTCTCCTGATGTCGCTCTGCTACTACTTCGCGGTGCGCTACGACCTGCCGCGGGAGGAGCGGTTCAGCCTCTGTCGCGTCTGGACGGCGACACGGGACGCGGCCTGGGCGTTGATCCTGCCGGTGATCATTCTGGGCGGCATTTTTGGCGGCCTCGTCACTGCGACCGAGGGCGCGGCGCTCGCCGTGGTCACGGCATTGTTCATCGGGGTGTTCATCTACCGCGAGATCGATCTGCGGCGTCTTTACGCGGCGATGGTAGACGGGGTGCTCCAGACCTCGACGGTGATGTTGCTGGTGGCGACCTCGGCGGTGCTGGGCCTTTATCTGACCGAGACCGAGATGCCGCAGCGACTGGCGGCGGGGATCACCGAGATCACGACGAACAGGATCGCCGTGCTGATGATCATCAATGTGTTCCTGCTGTTCGTCGGCATGGTGCTGCACGGCGCTGCGGCGATCATCCTGACCGTGCCGATCTTCATGCCGCTGGTGAACCAGCTCGGCATCGATCCGGTGCATTTTGGCATCCTGCTGACGCTTAACATCGCGCTCGGACAGCAAACGCCGCCGGTGGCCAGCGTTTTGGTGACCGCGTGCTCCATCGCCAAGACCGACGTCTGGGGCACGACGCGGACGAACCTGCCGTTCATCGCCGTGCTCGTCATGGTCCTGATGATGGTCACATACATTCCGGCGATACCACTCTGGTTGGTCGGCGTGTTCTACGGGCCAGGCTGAGCAAGGGCTGGCCACGCGTCCCGGCCTGAACCGGTTCATTGACTCGCTCCGGTGATCCGTGGTTGCCTTCAGCGCGGACCGCCTCTCGAACACAGGGGGGGCAGGCTTTCGCACGGACAAAAAAAGAACCCTTGGGAGGACTGTTGAATGAGAATTAGTGGATTGCTCGGCGCGGCGGCGCTCGCGATGACGGCCATGGCCGGCGGAACCTTCGCTCAGGACGGCATCTCAGCCTGTCTGATCACCAAGACGGAGACAAATCCGTTCTTCGTGAAAATGCGTGAGGGTGCTCAAGAGGCCGCGGAGGAACATGGTATCGACCTCGCCACCTACGCTGGCAAATTCGATACCGACTTCGAAAGCCAGATCGCTGCCATCGAGACCTGCGTCGCAAACGGCACAAACGGGATTCTGATCACTCCGTCCATTCCGGACGCCCTGACCACGGTCGTGGCCAACGCACGGGATGCGGGCGTTCTGGTGATCGCGCTCGACACGCCGTTCGATCCGATCGATGCGGCAGATATGACATTCGCGACCGACAACTTCGAGGCCGGTCGTCTCGCGGGCGCATGGGCGCGCGCGACGATGGGCGAAGAGGCCGCGGCCAACGCCAAGATCGCCGGGCTCAACATCGACCCGGCGCAGCCGACGGTGGGCGTTCTGCGCAACCAGGGCTTTATGGAAGGCTTTGGCATCGAACTCGGCGATCCCAATCGCTGGGGCGATGAGGACGATCCGCGCATCGTCGGCAACGACGTCACCCAAGGCAACCCAGAAGGCGGCCGGAAGGCGATGGAGAACCTCCTCGCGATCGATCCTGACATCAACGTGGTCTACGCGATCAACGAACCCGCCGCATCGGGCGCTTGGGAAGCGATGAAGGCGATGGGAACCAATCCCGACGACGTGATCATCACCGGCGTCGATGGCGGTTGCCCGGGGGTCAAGGATGTCGAGGCCGGCATCATTGACGCGACTTCACAGCAGTACCCGCTTCTGATGGCTAAACTGGGCGTCGAGGCGATCAAGACCTTCACGGAGACCGGCGAAAAGCCCGCGCCGACCGAGGGCAAGAATTTCTTCGACACGGGCGTGGCGCTGATCACCGACAAACCGGTCGACGGGATCCCTTCGATTTCGGTCGAGGAAGGCCTGGCTTTGTGCTGGGGCTGACGACCGGCGTCTACTGAACCATACCAACCGGAATGGGCGGACGACGATCTGTTCGCCCTTTCCACATCTAGTCCGCAGGACCGGCCAAGGGGATGATGCGTATGGCGAGCCAGACCGACAATGTGGACGAAGTTGTCAAAGATCGATCCGCCGAGCAGGTCGCGTCCTTCGAGGATCACAGCAAAGGCGTCGCCGGCGTCATCCACGACACGTTTCACAAGTTCCCGTTTCTTGTCCCGCTGATCGTGATGGTGGCTGCCGTCGTCATCTTCGGCCTGATCAATCCGAACTTCTACCGGATGAACACCCTGTCGGTGATCCTGCAGCAAGTCGGCATCGTCGGCATCCTCGGCATAGCGCAGAGCCTCGTAATCCTGACGGCGGGCATCGATCTTTCGGTCGGCGCGATGCTGGTGTTCATAACCGTGATCATGGGGCAGTTTTCGTTCAGATACGGGATCCCCGCAGAGATTTCGATCGTCATCGGACTGGCCGCCGGCGCGCTGATGGGCTTCGTCAACGGCTGGCTCGTGGCACGCGCGAAACTGCCGCCATTCATTGTCACTCTGGGCACATGGCAGATAATACTTGCGGCCAACTTCATTTACTCCCGCAATGAGGTCATTCGCAGCCAAGACATCGAGGCGGAGGCCCCCGCCCTCCATTTTTGGGGAGGGCTTATACAATTCGGCGACGCTCGCGTCACATACGGGGTGATCGCCTTCCTGATCCTCGTGGCGATCTTCTCCTACATCCTGTCCAGCACGGCCTGGGGGCGACATGTCTACGCCGTGGGTGACGACAAGGAGGCCGCGGAATTGGCCGGCGTGAACACCGACCGCGTCTTGATCCAAGTTTACACAATAGCGGGGGTGCTGTGCGGGATCGCCGCATGGGTGGCGATTGGCCGGTTTGGCGCGATTTCACCCGGTGCCTCGACTGGGATGCAGGGGAACATCCAGTCGATCACCGCGGTGGTGATCGGAGGTATATCCCTGTTCGGCGGCCGAGGGTCGATCATCGGCATGTTCCTCGGCGCCCTGATCGTCGGGGTCTTCGAAATGGGTCTACGCATGGCCGGGGCAGACGCCCAATGGACCTTCCTGTTGATCGGTGTGCTGATCATCGGGGCCGTGAGCGTCGACCAATGGATTCGAAAGGTCTCGTCATGAACGGGAGCGGCTTTCAAGGTCCGGCGGCAAACAGTTGCTCCTACTCTGACCGGCGCAATCGCATGGGCTGCGCCGGTCAGAGTAGGCGCCCAGCAAGCGAACAGGCCTCGTGATGACCGAACGGAAGCCCATTCTCTCCGCGAGAAACCTGGTCAAACGCTACGGCCGTGTCGTTGCGTTGGATCATTGCGACTTCGAGCTCTATCCGGGCGAGATCCTGGCGGTGATCGGCGACAATGGCGCCGGGAAGTCCACATTGATAAAGGCGATGTCCGGCGCGGTCAGGCCGGACAGCGGCGATGTCCTGCTGGACGGGCAAGAGGTGGACTTCCACTCCCCGATCGACGCTCGTGCCGCAGGGATTGAGACGGTGTATCAGACGCTGGCGATGTCTCCCGCGCTGTCCATCTCGGAAAACATGTTCATGGGTCGCGAGATCCGAAAGTCGGGTTTCATGGGAAAATACCTCAAGAAACTGGACAAATCGGCGATGGAGAAATTCGCTCGCGAGAAACTGTCAGAGTTGGGCCTGATGACCATCCAGAACATCAAACAACCCGTGGAGACTCTGTCTGGAGGACAACGGCAAGGCGTTGCCGTGGCCCGCGCCGCGGCCTTCGGTTCTAAGGTCATCATTCTGGACGAACCAACCGCTGCGTTAGGCGTCAAGGAAAGCCGCCGCGTGTTGGAGCTTATCCTGGACGTCAGGTCGCGGGGCATTCCAATCATTCTCATCAGTCACAACATGCCGCATGTCTTCGAGGTCGCGGACCGCATCCACATTCACCGCCTTGGCAAACGCCTGTGCGTCATCGATCCGAAGGATCACACCATGTCGGACGCGGTCGCGTTGATGACAGGCGCCGCCGAGCCCCCTGGCGCCACCGCGGCGGCTTGACCGGGGCGCGGAAGACGGCGGGCGTCATCACGGACGCGCTCGCCGATCTGGAACCGTCCGGCACGCGCCATCTGATCGCAATCGCGGGACCTCCGGGATCCGGAAAGTCGACCGTCGCCGTCGAGGTCGTGCGCCGACTTGAAAGCGCCGGCCGAGCCGCCGCTTTGGTGACGATGGACGGGTTTCATCTCGACAACACGGTGCTCATCGACCGCGGGCAGCTAGAAAGAAAGGGCGCGCCGGAGACGTTCGATCTCGCAGGCTTCGCGACTGCCATAGGGAGGCTGACCCATGGTGGTGAGGTGATCCTGCCGGTCTTCGACCGGACGCGCGACGCCTCGATCGCGGGGGCCCAAGTCGTCGGGGCGGACAGGGACTGGCTGGTGATCGAAGGGAACTACCTGCTGTTCGACGCGCCCGGCTGGCGCGATCTGGCGAGTCTCTGGACGCGGAGTTTCCACCTTCGGACGCCATGGGAGGTTCTGGAGGCCCGACTCGTCCAGCGCTGGCTCAACCACGGGAAGTCGCCGGAGGCCGCGCGAGACCGGGCGCTCGGATTCGATATTCCGAACGCGCGGCGGATCGAAACGGACAGCATTCGAGCCGATATCGACGTCGCGAACTGAGGCGACATTAGTTCATGACGATCAGGTGCTCCGGGCCGTAGGGGAAACCGGTGAGGTTTCGGTTGCCGGCCTCTTCGATCACGAGGATGTCGTGCTCGCGGTAACCGCCCCGCCCGAACATGTGTTCGGGGATCGTGATCATCGGCTCCATCGAGACGACCATGCCGGTCTCGAGTGCGGTGTCGCAATCCTCACGCAGCTCCAAACCGGCCTCGCGGCCATAATAATGACAGAGCACGCCGAAGGAGTGGCCGTAGCCGAAGCTGCGGTACTGGAGCAGGTTCTCGGCGGCATAGAGCGCGTTCAGTTCTTTCGCGACGTCCGAGCATTTCGCGCCGGGGACGAGCAATTCTTTGCCCCGGTCGTGGACGCGGCAATTGATTTCCCACAGGCGCGTGCTTTCGGCATCGACCTCCTCGCAGAACAGCGTGCGTTCGAGCGCGACGTAATAGCCCGCGACCATCGGGAAACAATTCAGCGAGAGGATGTCGCCGCGCTCGAGCCTGCGGGACGTGACGGGGTTGTGGGCGCCATCGGTGTTGATGCCGGACTGGAACCAGGTCCAGGTGTCGAGAAGCTCGCCGTCGGGCCAGACCTTGGCGATCTCGCGGATCATCGTTGCGGTCGAGTGGAGGGCGACCACATGCTCGGGAACGCCGACGGCGATGGCCTCGACGCAGGCGGCGCCGCCGATGTCGGCGATGCGGGTCATCTTCTCGATATGGGCGATCTCTTCCGCCGATTTGATCATGCGCAGGCGCATCGAGGGGGCGGCGATGTCGACGAATTCCATGTCGGGGAACTCGGCCTTGAGCAGGTTCAGCGTGTCGATATTGACGTGGTCGAATTCAATTCCAAGCCGTTTGACGCCGCCGGTCAGGCCGCGGATGGCGTGGAAGTAATTGTCCTTGCGCCAGTCGGTGTAGGTGACGTTGCTACTGCCATGGGTGCGCCGCCACGGCTGACCGCCGTCGATGCCGGCGCTGATCGAGGTGGAGATGTCGTGGTCGACCAGCAGACCATAGCGGCGGCCGAACTGGCAGTAGAGGAAATCGGAGTAGTAGTTGATGCAGTGATAGGACGTGAAGAGCGCGGCGTCGACGTCTGTTGCCGCCATATGGGCGCGGATGGCGCCGAGGCGGCGGCGCATCTCCGCGTCGCTGAACGTCGGCGTCGCTGGTTCGCCGTTGCCGGTGTAGTCCTGAAGTCTCTCGCGCTCCATCGGAGCCTCCCCATGTGGCCGTCCGGCCATTGTCGGGCCGCGGATCGGCGATTTCAGAAACCAGTCGCCAGTTCGGCGTTGCCGATCCGGAGCAGCTCCTCGACGTGGGGCGCGAAGGAGCGCCAGACCTCGATGCGGAACCGATCGTGCGCGTCGCGCAGGAGCACGATCTGCGCGGTGTCAAAGATCGTGCGTTTGGCGGCTCCGGGCTCCATGCGCGCGAGGTCGATCGGGCAGCCGATTGTCAGAAGCTCCTGCGCACGCTCACCTTCGAGGGCGTAGGTCAACTCCCGGTCGGAGATGTCGACAAGGCTGTGCGCCGTGACGGCGCGGATCGCGGCGAAGGACACGACAACGTCGGCGGCCTCGGCCTCGGGCGCGTGGAGCAGCCATTCGTCGGGGCCCAGGCACCAGACGGACCGGTTTTCAAAGTGGACCCCCTGCCCGACTTTCTCGGGAGGCTCGACGCCAAACGCTTTGGCGGTGGCCCTGCGGTCGTCGGGCCGGACGCGCAGGTTGAAACGCGCGACGGGCGCCTCCGCCGAGATCGTCACGGGACCGGCGAGCGTGTTGGTCTTGTTATTCATCCTGTCGCCTCCTCTCAGACCTTCAGCCGATCGGCGCCGGGATCATAGAACACGGTCCCGGTGACTTTGGCGGACAGCGTGGCGTCCGGCATCGGAACATAAAGCGTCTCGCCCATACGGCCGTGACCGCCCTCGACGACGGCCATGGCGATGGAGCGGCCGAGCGTCTCGGACCAGTATGCCGAAGTGACATGGCCGATCATCTTCATCGGCAACGGCTGGCAAGGGTCGGCGACGATCTGCGCGCCCTCGATCAGGACCTTCTTCGGGTCGTCGGTCAGCAGGCCGACGAGCTGCTTGCGGCCCTTCGCCACGATGTCGGGGCGGTCGAGCGAGCGTTTACCCACGAAATCAGGCTTGGCCTTGCCGATAGCCCAGCCGAGACCGGCGTCGACGGGGGTAATGGTGCCGTCGGTGTCCTGGCCGACGATGATGTAACCCTTCTCGGCGCGCAGGACGTGCATGGTCTCGGTGCCGTAGGGGCAGATGCCGTATTCCTCGCCGGCCTCCATCAGTCGCTCCCACATTGCGCGGCCGTGACGGGCCGGTACGTTGACCTCGAAACCGAGCTCGCCGGTGAAGCTGATGCGGAAAAGCCGCGACGGCAGGCCTGCGGCCGTGCATTCGGCGACCGACATGTGCGGGAAAGCGGCGTCCGACAGGTCCTGGCCCTCGACGAGTGGCTCGAGCAATTTGCGCGCGTTCGGGCCGTTCAATGCGATGGTCGCCCATTCCTCGGTGGTCGAGGTGAGCCAGACCCGGAGATCGGGCCATTCGGTCTGGAGGTAATCCTCCATCATGTTGAGCACGCTTGCGGCGCCGCCGGTCGTGGTGGTGACGTGAAAGAGGTCGTCGCGGAGGCGTCCGATCACGCCGTCGTCGCGGATGAAGCCATCCTCGCCGAGTAGAAGTCCGTATCGGCAGCGGCCGGGCGCGAGCTTGGTCCAAGGGTTGGTGTACATGCGGTTCATGAACTCGACCGCGTCGGGACCGGAGACCTCGATCTTGCCGAGAGTGGAGGCGTCGAAGATGCCCAAGCTTGCGCGGGTCCGGCGGCACTCGCGGTTGATGGCGGCGCGCATGTCCTCGCCGGCCTCGGGGAAGAACCAGGCGCGGCGCCAGAGGGCGACGGGCTCGAACGCGGCGCCGTTCGCGGCGGCCCAGGCGTCGATGGGCGTCTTGCGGGTGACCTCGAATTGGCCGTCCTTGTGGTAGCCGGCGAAGGCGCCGAAGGTCGTTGGCGTGTAGGGTGGTCGGAAGGTGGTGAGGCCAACCTCGGGTGCCGTTTTGCCAAGCGCGTCGGCGGCTATGGTCAGGCCGTTCATGTTCGACAGCTTGCCCTGATCGGTGGCCATGCCGTTGGTCGTGTAGCGCTTGACGTGCTCGATGGAGCGCATGCCCTCGCGGACGGCGAGGCGGACGTCCTTGGCCGTGACGTCGTTCTGGAAATCGACGAAGGCCTTGGCCATGCCCGGGCCGCGGTCCGTCGGGAGCTCTTTGTGGAAGACGCCCGTTCCGGTCGTGTCGGCGGTGACGGCGAAGGCGGGCGGTTCGGCGGCGCGGCCCATGTTTCGGATCGCATCGGCGCCGGCTTTTGCGCCGTCCTCGAGCACGCGGGAGATCCCCCAGAGGCCGCGCCCGGCCCCGGCGATGTGGCAGGCTTCGGTCCTGTCACCGGGGAGGTAGACCTGCGCCTCGGCATCCCAGTGAAGCGTCCCCTTGGTATGCGAGAAGAGGTGCAGCGACGGGGTCCAGCCGCCGCACATCAGGAGCGCGTCACAGGTGATCCGGCGGGCCGGGCCGGGCTTGCCGCTGCGCATCGGATTGACTCGGACATTGGTGATCCGAAGGCGGCCGGCGGTGGCGGTGGCGGTGTGGCCGGTCAGCACCTCGATGCCGCGCGCCCGCGCGCCCTCGACAAGCGCGTCGTCGAGGTAGGCGCGGGTGTCGATGATAGCGGCCACGGTCACGCCGGCATCGGCCAGATCGAAGGCGGCGTGCCAGGCGCTGTCATGGCTGGTCAGGACCGCGGGGCGGTTGCCGACCTTGACACCGTATCGGTTGAGATAGGTCCGGGCGGCGCCGGCGAGCATCACGCCGGGACGGTCATTACCGTCGAAGACGAGCGGGCGCTCGATCGCGCCTTGGGCCATGATCACCTGACCGGCGCGGACGCGCCAGAGGCGTTCGCGCGGCGCGTTCTCGGGCGGGCTGGTCAGATGGTCGGTCAGCTTCTGACAAAGGCCGACCATGTTCTGGTGGTAATAGCCGATCGCGGTGGTGCGGGTCATGATCCGCACGTTCGGCATGGCCCCCAGTTCGCCGAGCGTCGTCTCGACCCAGTCCCAGGCGCGATCGCCATCAACCACGACCGACGGCTCTGACAGGAGCGTGCCGCCGGCCTCCGCGTTTTCGTCGACGATCACCACGTCGGTGCCGGTCCGGCCGGCGGTGAGGGCCGCGGCGAGTCCGGCGGGGCCGGCGCCCACGATCAGGACCTCGCAATGCAGGTTGCGGCTGGCATAGGTGTCGGGGTCGATCTCGTGCGGGGCGCGGCCGAGGCCGGCGGCCTTGCGTATGAAGGGCTCGTATACCTTGTCCCAGAAGGATCGAGGCCACATGAATGTCTTGTAATAGAACCCGGCCGAGAAGAGCATGTAGAGCCGGTCGTTGATCGCGCCGATGTCGAAATTGAGCGACGGCCAGCGGTTCTGGCTTTCGGCGTTCAGGCCACCGTGGATTTCCTGGACGGTCGCGCGGGTATTCGGCTCGAAACGGCCCGGACCGCGCGACGTGCCAATCAGGGCGCTCGGCTCTTCGGATCCGGCGGTCAGGACGCCGCGCGGGCGGTGGTATTTGAAGCCGCGCCCCATGAGATGCACGCCGTTGGCGAGCAGGGCCGAGGCGACGGTGTCGCCTTCGAAACCGTCATATGTCTCACCGTCGAACGTGAAGGTCACGGGGCGGTCGCGGTTGACGCGGCCGCGGCCGGCAACGCGGAACCGACTCATGACAACGCCCCCGGTCCATCGGTTTTCGGGCGAGGCTCGCCCGCCTTGTAGGTCGCGAGGAAACGGTCGCTCACGGTCTCACGCAGCGAGTTGAAAAAACGTCCGCAGCCGTGGACGTGGCGCCAGCGCTCCGCATGCACGCCGCGCGGGTTCGACCGCACGAATAGGAAGTCACGCCATTCCTCGTCCGACAGGGAGGACGGATCGGCGGGACGTGCGATATGCGCTTCGCCGGCATAGGCGAATTCGGGCTCCGGCAGGGTCTCGTCGCAATAGGGGCAATGGATCAGAAGCATCTTTCGTCTCCCTAGTGCGCGACGGCGGCGGCGGCGGCCTCGTCGATGAGCCGGCCGGTGGTGAAACGCTCAAGCGTGAAAGGCGCGTTGATCGGATGCGGCTCGTCCTTGGCGACCGTCCAGGCGAGCGTGTGCGCGGCGCCGGGCGTCGCTTTGAAACCGCCGGTGCCCCAGCCGCAATTGACGTAAAGGCCCTTGACCGGCGTCTTGCCGAGGATCGCCGAGCGGTCGGGGGACACGTCGACGATGCCGCCCCATTTGCGCAACATCCGCATGCGGCGGAAGATCGGGAAGACCTCGCAGATCGCGGCCACGGTATGTTCGATCAGAGGAAGGCCGCCGCGCTGGGAATAGCTGACGTACTGATCTGTGCCGGCCCCGACGACAAGCTCGCCCTTGTCGGATTGACTGATATAGGCGTGGACGGTGTTGGACATCACGACGCAGGGGAAGCAGGGCTTGACCGGTTCGGAGACCAGAGCCTGGAGCGGATAGCTTTCGAGCGGCATGCGGATGCCGGCGGACTTCATGACGACCGAGGTGTGTCCGGCGGCGGAGACCGCGACCTTCTTGGCGCGGATGAAGCCCTTGCCGGTCTCGACGCCCTCGACGGAACCGTCGGGGCCGCGCCGGATCGAGAGGACCGGGCAGTTCTGGATGATGTCCACGCCGCGTTTGGCCGCCGCTCGGGCGTAGCCCCAGGCGACGGCGTCGTGCCGGGCGGTTCCGGCGCGCATCTGGAGAGCCGCGCCCATCACCGGATAACGGGCGTCCGGCGAGATATTGACCGGCGGACAGAACTCCTTGGCCTCGGCGGCCGATAGCCAGCGGTTGTCGACGCCGTTCAGACGGTTGGCGTGGATGTGGCGCTGGAAGCTCTGCACGTCATGGACGTTGTGGGCGAGCATCATCACGCCGCGCCGCGAGAACATGGTGTTGTAGTTCAGTTCGGTCGAGAGGTTCTCCCAAAGGTCGAGCGCGTGGTCGTAGAGCCGTGCGCTCTCGTCATAGAGATAGTTCGAGCGGATGATCGTGGTGTTCCGGCCGGTATTGCCGCCACCGAGCCAGCCCTTCTCGATCACCGCGACGTTGGTGATGCCATGCTCCTTCGCCAGGTAATAGGCGGCGCCGAGTCCATGGCCGCCCGCACCGACGATGATGACGTCGTATTCGTTGCGGGGCTGGGCGTCTGGCCATTGCGCGTCCCAATCCTTGTTGCCGGTCAGCGCGTTCTTCAGGAGTGATAGGGCGGAGAAATGGGTCATCCACGGGCCTCCGGCGAAATTCGTGCTTGCCCGCGCATCATGGCAAAAAACGCTTCGACTCACAGGATAGATGCGTCATACTGGCGTCATGATCGCGACAGCTCCGAGAGAGACCGAAACCGTTCCGCGCCTGCGCGTCGGGTTCATCCTGGCGCGACGGTTCACGCTGTCGGCCTTCGCGAATTTCGTCGACGTGCTGCGGCTTGCCGCCGACGAGGGCGACCGGTCGCGGCCGATCCGCTGCGGCTGGCGGGTGCTTTCGTCGGACATGGCGTCGGTGACGTCGAGTTGCGGGATCGCGGTTCGACCGGACGAGCGGCTCGGGGACCCGGCCCGGTTCGATTACATCGTGGTCGTGGGCGGTCTGGTGGAGGAACTGGAGCGGCTCGACGCGGATCACGTCGCATTCCTGCGGCGGGCGGAGGCTGCGCGGGTGCCGCTGGTCGGGGTGTGCACGGCGGCGTTCATCCTCCATCAGGCGGGATTGATGGAGGGCTACCGGTGCTGCGTCAGCTGGTTCCACCATCACGACTATCTGGAACGGTTCGAAGGGCTCCTGCCTGTCTCGGATCAGATCTTCGTGGTGGACCGCGACCGGCTGACCTGTTCGGGAGGCGTGAGCTCGGCGCATCTCGCGGCGCATCTGGTGGACCGGCATGTGGGGCGGGCGGAAGCGGCGAAAAGCTTGTCTATCATGATCATCGACGAGCCGCTGGAGGCTGAGCGGCCGCAGCCGGGGCTGCCCCTGACGCTGACAACGACGGATCGGCTGGTGAAGAAGGCGCTGCTGACGATGCAGCAGAACCTCGACGCCCCGCTGACAATCGCAGCGCTCTCCGCGCGGCTCGGGGTGAGCCGGCGGAAGCTGGAACGGCATTTCGCCGGCGCGCTGGGAGTCTCGCCGTCCGAGGCTTCGCGGATCATCCGGATCGCGCAGGCGCGGTTGTTGCTGGAGACCTCGGACCGGTCGGTGACGGAGATCGCCAACGATACCGGCTTCACGGACGTGTCGCATCTGATCCGGGTATTCCGGGCTTCGGAGGGCGAGACCCCGGAGGTCTGGCGGATACGGCGACGTTCGGCGGATCAGAGCGGCTTGTAGGCCACCGCCTCGATCTCGACGCGGATGTCGATCATCAGGCGGCTCTCGGCGGTGGAGCGCGCTGGCGGATCGGAGGGGAAGGACTCGGCGTAGGCCTTGTTGAACTCGGGGAAGTCCTCGGCGTGTTTGAGCCAGACCGTCGTCTTGACGATGTCGGACATCTCGCAATCGGCTATCTTGAGAACGGCGGCGACGTTTTTCAGGACCTCGCGGGTCTGGGTGCCGACGTCGTCGCCGACGATCTTGCCGTCGGTGACTGGCACCTGACCGGAGACGAAGACGAAATCTCCGGCGCGCACTGCGGGCGAAAGGGGGACGTGGGATGCGCCGTAGCAGGTCTTGGTCATTGGGTTTCCTTTCGATGGATCATTTGACGGCGCCGAGCGCCAGGCCCCGGATGAGGTAGCGCTGGAGCCAGGCGAAAAGGATGGCGACGGGAACGGTGGCGACCAGGGTGGCGGCCATGACCAGCTCCCATTCGATGGTGTAGCGGCCGGCGACGAGCGAGAAGATCTGGATCGGCAGCGTATAGCTGTCCTGGCTTCGCAGCATGGTCAGGGCGATGACGAACTCGTTCCAGGCGTTGATGAAGGCGAAGATCGCGGTGACGGTCATGGCCGGGATGGCGAGCGGCAGAAAGACGGTCACGAGCGCCTGCCATGGGCTGGCGCCTTCGATCCAGGCGGCCTCCTCGAGATCCGCGGGGATGGTGGCGAAGTAGCTCTGGAGCATCCAGACGGTGAAGGCGACGCTGAAGGCCGCGTAGACGAAGACCACCGACTGCACCGAGTCGAGCAGGTCGAGCCAGACGACGAGGCGGAAGAGACCGATCACGAGGACGATGGGCGAAAGCATCTGACTGATCAGCAGGAACTGCTGCACGGCGCCCCTGCCCCGGAACCTGTAACGGCTGATGGCATAGGCGGCGGGGACGGAGACGGCCATCGCCAGAAGCGTCGAGGCGACGGCGACGTAGATCGAGTTCAGGAGCGCCGGGCCGAAATTGGTGTTGCCCCACATGGTGACGAAGTTCGACCAGCGGAACTCGCTCGGCCACCAGGTCGGCTGGAGCGCCTCGGCGGCGGGTTTGACCGATGTGATGAACATGACCGCGAAAGGGAAGAGGATCAGGATGATCAGCGGAGAGAGGGCCAGCCATGACCAGATCGTGCGGCGCATCTTGCGGCTCATCGCGCGGCGTCCCGCATGGCGAGGCGGACGTAGATCAGCGTGAGGATCAGGAGCCCGGCGAACATCATCAGCGAGAGGGCGGCGGCCTCGCCGAGTTTTCCGAAGCGGAAACCGATCTTGTAGAGATGC
>Ga0316197_10002132_pt1 | contig 14129 bp, 10 predicted proteins | sample OudBiesiAoxic_MG_FD_204939 | JGI IMG/M metagenome (GOLD analysis project Ga0316197, IMG submission 204939) | Coastal sediment microbial communities from Oude Bieten Haven, Netherlands - site A oxic | ecosystem: Environmental > Aquatic > Marine > Coastal > Sediment | place: Netherlands...
ATCCCGAAGCGCAAGATTGCGCGCAAACGCCCGAAGAAGCCAACCCCCGGCCCCCAGATGACGTTCGAAGAGCAGTAGACACGAGACTCGAGACTCGAGATTCCGGCCGTCCGGTCTCGGGTCTCGGGTCTCGCCCTGCACCTGTCCCGGACTCCAGCCCGCCCCTCCCGAAACCTCACGCGCGGATCCGATCTGGTCTGTGACTAGTCCTTCTGACCGGGGCATGTTGTGTCTCGACGACTACGTAGCGTGTTCGTATGGTGGCCACAGATCGGAGGCACCGGGCAAACACCCGGCCTCGGTTCGGGCTTGGGCAGGGGGAATGGTGGAGGGGCCGGGGACCAAATGGTCCCCGGCCCCAGCCTTTGATGGCCCCCGCGGCCCCCTATCATTGGAACCTCGCCGGAGGAACCGATGACCGAGGGGCAAGATGAAGCCAACGTACGACCCGAGCGCCGTCGAGTCGCGCTGGTACACCGTCTGGGAGGACGCCGGCGCATTTCGACCTGAGATCAACCCGGACGGCGAGCCGTATTCGATCGTCATCCCTCCACCCAACGTTACCGGCGTGCTCCACATGGGCCACGCACTCGACCTCTCGATCCAAGACGTCCTCATCCGCCGCAAACGAATGCAGGGCTACGCCGCGTTGTGGCTCCCGGGCACGGACCATGCAGGCATCGCCACACAGAATGTGGTCGAGCGGGAGCTGGCCAACGAAGGTATGAGCCGCCACGACCTCGGCCGCAAGCGCTTTATCGAGCAGGTATGGGCGTGGAAGGCGAAGTCGGGGAATCGCATCACCGAACAGATGCGCACCATGGGATTCTCCACCGACTGGACCAGAGAACGTTTCACCCTTGACGACGGTCTGTCCCGTGCGGTGCGGAAGGTCTTCGTCTCGCTCTACGACGACGGGTTGATCTATCGAGACAACCGGATCATCAACTGGTGTCCGCGATGCCACACAGCGATTTCGGAGATCGAAGTCGAACACGAGGACGAGGTAGGCGAGCTCACCCACATCAAGTATCCGTTCGCCGACGGCGACGGCTCGATCACGGTGGCGACCACCCGGCCGGAGACCATGCTCGGCGACAGCGCCGTGGCGGTCCACCCGGACGACGACCGCTACCGGGACGCGGTTGGCCGGATGATCCGCCTGCCGCTCCTCGACCGCGAAATCCCTGTTGTCGCCGACGAGGGGGTCGAATTGGACTTCGGGACCGGGGCCGTCAAGGTGACCCCGGCCCACGATCCGCTCGACTTCGAGATCGGCCGCCGCCATGGCCTCGAGGAGATCAAGGTGATCGACACCGAGGCGCGCATCACAAAACGCGGCGGGCCGTTCCAGGGGCAGGATCGTTTCGAGGCCCGTGAGGCCGTTCGTCATGAGCTGAAGAAGCGCGGTTTCCTCGAGCGTATCGACGACCACCACCACTCCGTTGGACATTGCTCGCGATGTGGCACGGTTGTCGAACCGATGCTCTCTCTCCAGTGGTTCGTAAAAGTCAAGCCACTCACGATCCCGGCGATTGAATCAGTGAAGGAAGGCCGCACCCGATTCATCCCGAAGCGGTGGGAGAACAACTACTTCCACTGGATGGAGAACCTGCGCGACTGGTGCATCAGTCGGCAGCTCTGGTGGGGACACCCGATCCCCGCCTGGTACTGCGACGACTGCGACGCCGTCGTCGTCTCAGAAGAGGACCCGACAAGCTGCTCGGCGTGCGGCGGATCCTCCTTGACCCAGGACGAAGACGTGCTCGACACATGGTTCTCGTCGCAACTGTGGCCCTTCTCGACGATGGGGTGGCCGGAGCAGACCGACGATCTCGCAACCTACTACCCGACAACGGTGATGGTCACCGGTTTCGACATCATCTACTTCTGGGTCGCCCGCATGATGATGATGGGTATCCATTTCACGGGTTCCGAGCCGTTCGCCGACATCGCGATTCACGGACTCATCCGGACGGCCGACGGCCGGAAGATGTCCAAATCGTCGGGCAATGCTCTCGACCCGCTGGTGCTCGCCGACAAGTATGGGTCGGATCCGCTCCGGCTTGCGCTCATCCAAGCGGCCGCACCCGGCCATGATGTTCCGTTTGACGAGGTGTGGGTTGACGCAACACGGCGTTTCGGGAACAAACTCTGGAATGCGTTGCGCTTCGCTGTGGAGCACATGGGGATCCGCGATGTACCGGCGGACGCCGGCTACCCGGACGGGCCGGGGCCGGAGGATGCCTGGATCCTCCAACGGCTGGGCGAAGTCACGACCGAGTTCGACCGACTCTTCGACGAGTATCGGTTCTCCGACGCCTACGGCCTCCTCTACAACTTCGCGTGGGCCGAGGCGTTCGACTGGTACCTCGAGATGGCAAAGACGGCGCTGAAGAACGAAGATCGGGCTCCGGTGACTCGCACCACACTCGGTGTGGTGCTTCGCGATCTCCTGAAACTGTTCCATCCGGCGATCCCGTTCCTCACGGAAGAACTCTGGAGCGAACTCGGTGATGGCAGTCTGCTCATCACCGCTTCGTGGCCGGAACCGCCGGTTGTCGAGGGCCCGATGAGCATGGCGACGCTGAAGGATCTCGTTGTTCGGCTTCGTCGGTTCCGATCCGAGCATCAGATCAGTCCACGAACTCCGATCGAGGTCATGGTGCACGATCCGGGCGCTGTGGCAGAAGACTGGTGGGCTGAGCACCTTGCGGCGCTAACGGGGTGCACGATCAGGTACGGCGACCCTCTCGAAGGAAGCGCGGTCAGCCGCGTCATTGTCGGGTCGCTTCAGGCGTTCATTCCGCTCGAGGGACTCGTCGATGTTGATGCCGAGAGGGAGCGGCTGAAGAAGGCCCTTGCCGACGGTGAAGCGGACCTCGAGCGCTCACGATCCAAGCTGGCAAACCCGAACTTCCGGGACCGCGCACCAGCGGAGGTTGTCGCAGGCGAAGAAGCGAAGGTGGTGGCCGGCGAGGAACGCTCGGCGAAGCTCTTGGCGCAACTCGAGGAGTTGGGCTGACGTGGAACCATCCATTCCCACGATCGAGACCCGCGAGGACGCTGAGGCGTTTCTCGACGAACGGATCGGCCAAGGTGTCAAGCCGGGACTCGAGCGTATCACCGGACTCGTCGGCTTCATGGGGGACCCACACCTCGACTATCCGGTGATCCAGGTTGCAGGCACAAACGGAAAGACCACCGTGACGCGCCTGGTCGCCGACATTCTTGGGGCGCACGGAATCCGGACCGGAACCTTCACGTCACCCCACCTGCACCGGGTCGAAGAGCGCTTCTCGGTCGACGGCACGCCGGTCAGCGCGGAGGAATTCACCCAGGCCGTCGCCGACATTGCATGGTTCGTCGCGGAATATGAACGCCGTTCGGGGAGCGGAGTCACCTACTTCGAAGTCACGGCGGCCCTGGCATTCTCCGTCTTCGCGGGAGTAGCGCTCGATGTGGCGATCGTGGAGGTCGGCATGGGCGGGCGCTGGGATGCCACCAGCGTCGTAGACGCCAACGTTGCCGTGATCACAGGGATCGCGCTCGACCACGTCGAGTTTCTCGGTGAGACGATCGGTGAGATCACCGGCGAGAAGGCGGCGATCATCGGCGACGCCTCGACCGTGGTAACCGGACCGCTTCCCGCTGCCGCCGAAGGCGCCATCACGGCGCGTGTCGAAGAGGCACAGGCACAGTGGTACCGCAGCGGAGACGGATTCGCGGTTGCCGACGCCACGATCGCCGTTGGTGGGTGGGTCGTCGACATCGACGGCATCTACGCGTCCTACAACGACCTCTACCTTCCGATCCACGGACGACACCAGGTCGACAACCTGGCAACGGCGGTTGCGACGGCCGAAGTGTTCCTCGGGCGTGCCCTCGATCCCGACGCACTTCGAACGGCCCTCGGAGCAACAGCCCAACCCGGCCGAATCGAAGTGGTGCACCATCGCCCGCTCGTGGTCGTCGACGGATCCCACAATGCGCAGGGGATTGAAGGCCTTGCGGCAACCCTCGAGGACGAATTCCCCGATGCGGAATGGCAGATCGTCGTCGGTATACGCGGCCGCCGGTCACCGGCCGAGATCCTCGAACCGCTCGGCGGTTTCGTGGCGCACCTGTGGGCGACCGCCGCGGACGACCCGGGAGCCGTCGACCCGGACCTGATCGCGGCCGCCGCAGGGGAGGTACTTGGCTGCGAATACACGGTTGTAGACGGTGTTCCAGAGGCGGTGGCTGCGGCCATGGATGCGGCGGGAAGTGACGGTTCCGTGGTCGTTACCGGATCGCTCTACGTCGCGGGTGAAGCCAGAGCAGCGCTTGTCGGAACGGAATTCCGACCGTCCGGCGTTCACGTTCGTTTCGAAGCGGAGACCGAGGAGGAATCCGAGTTGGACGACGACGAATGGATCGACACGGGGGACGCCTGGACGGAAGGCGGCGGTGCGGAGTAGCCTCTCCGCCCATGGCAATCGAATCTACCTTTGTGATGGTGAAGCCGGACGGGGTGCGGCGTGGTCTGGTTGGTGAGATTATCTCCCGTTTTGAACGGAAGGGTCTGACGCTCGATCGCATGCGGCTGTTGACGATCGATGAACAGTTGGCGTCCCGCCACTACGCCGAACACGTCGACAAGCCTTTCTTTGGCGAACTCGTCGAGTTCATCACCAGCGGCCCGGTTGTTGCGATGCAATGGACGGGACCTTTCGCGGTGGCCGTTTCGCGTACGCTCATGGGTCCGACGGATCCGGCCGAGGCGCCACCCGGGACGATCCGCGGCGACTACGGGCTCATCATCACTGAAAACGCTGTGCACGGATCGGATTCACCAACGAGCGCCGAACGGGAATTGGGGATCTTCTTCGGCTGATCCAGGACCGCTAGCCACTCTCGCAGGTACACTGACGGCACACTCCCAGGGAATGCTCCCATGAACAGTCTTCTCTCTTTCGCAGGCCGAGATATGGCGATCGACCTCGGCACCGCCAACACGCTGGTTTTCGTGCGCGGCCAGGGCATCGTTCTCAACGAACCATCCGTGGTCGCGATCAACACGCGCGACAACAAGCCGCTCGAGGTTGGCATGGCCGCCAAGCGGATGATCGGGCGCACGCCGTCGTACATCCAGGCCATTCGACCGTTGCGCGACGGTGTCATCGCAGACTTCGACGTAACCGAGAAGATGTTGCGCTACTTCATCGACAAGGTCCACACCGGCCGGTTCGCCGCTCGCCCGCGCATCGTCATCTGCGTGCCGTCTGGGATCACCGCCGTTGAGCGTCGCGCGGTCGAAGAAGCGGCGTACCACGCGGGTGCCAGGCGAGCGTACACGATCGAAGAGCCCATGGCTGCCGCAATCGGCGTCGGCCTCCCGGTGCACGAGCCGACCGGCTCGATGGTGGTCGACATCGGTGGCGGCACCACCGAAGTGGCCGTTATCTCGCTCGGTGGCATCGTCGTGTCGAAGAGCATCCGCATCGGCGGTGATGAACTGGACGATTCCATCATCCAGTGGGTCAAGAAGGAGTACAGCCTCATGCTCGGCGAACGGACGGCCGAGCAAGTGAAGATGGCCATCGGTTCGGCATGGCCGTACGCCAACGAGCCGGCTGCGGAAGTACGCGGGCGTGACCTCATCACCGGGCTCCCGAAGACCATCGTCCTTTCGAGCCAGGAGATCAGAGAAGCGATCGAGGAACCGGTTGAAGCATTCGTTGATGCCGTGAAATACACCCTCGACAAGACGCCACCCGAACTCGCTGCCGACGTCATGGAGCGCGGCATCGTGCTCGCAGGCGGAGGTGCGCTTCTCCGCGGTCTCGATCAACGCCTCGTCCACGAGACGGGGATGCCGATCGTGACGGCCGATCACCCGCTGCAGAGCGTTGTCCTTGGTTCGGGAGCGGTCCTGGAAGAGTTCGACGTGCTCCACGCCGTGCTCCAATCCAGCGGCCGTGTGTGACGTGGCCTGCCGCCGGAACTGATGTTTCCCTCCGGTAGACGCCTCGATCGCGCAACAGCGCTGTTCATCTCGCTGTTGGCTGTGGGATTCCTGGTCGCGACGTTTGATGTGCGCGCCTCGGGCGACAGCGCAACAACGGTGTTGCGGGGCGGCGCACAGACCCTCGCTGAACCGATCCAGAGCGGTATCGACTTCGTAGTTCGCCCGGTCGTCGGCTTCGTGGACGGCATCTCGAATGTGGCGGGACTGCGCGATCAGAACGAACGGCTCGAAGCTGAGGTCCAGAGGCTCGAAGCGCGCCTCCGCGAGACGTCGGCGCTCGAACGGAGAGTCGCAGAGCTCGAAGCCATCAACGACCTCGCGCCCCCGGAAGGCCTCGCAACCGTGACGGCCCGCATCTACTCGTCGGGACCCTCGACGTTCGACCAGGTTCGGTTCATCAACAAGGGGTCGTCCGAAGGGATCATTGTGGGGCAGGCCGTTATTGACGAGAGCGGCCTCGTTGGCCGCGTGGATCTCGTGACCGGCTCCTCCGCCAGAGTCCGGCTCGTCACCGATCCGCTCGTGTCGGTCGGAGTCCGTGTTCAGGACACCAATCAGACCGGGGCGGCAACCGGTCGCGGCGACGACGTGATCCAACTCGACATGTTCGACGCCACAGAACCGGTAGCGGAGGGTGCTGTTCTCGTCACCGACGGGAGCCGCTTCCCACCCGGTGTGGTTGTTGGGTTCGTGAAGGAGACGAAGGAAGCGAACGTGGGGTTCGCTCTGAGAACGACGGTTGATCCCGCTGCAGCATTCTCGGAACTCGATTTCGTGAAGGTCGTCGTCGGTTGGTCACCTCTCGATGCCGACCCGGAGACCGGCGACCCACTCGTCGACCCGCCGTCGTTTCCCGATCCGGATACGGGCCCACGATGACCTCCGGCAAGATCGTCATCGCTCTTGGCATCGTGGTCGGTGCCGTTCTGCTCGAGACCACGCTGTTCGAGCAGATCCAGCCGTTTGGATACGCGCCCGCTCTCGGGATGCTGGCGGTGATCGCAGCTTCCCGGTATCTCGACCCCGAGCCTGCCTTGTTCGTTGCGTTCAGCGGGGGCTTCCTCGAGGATCTACTGGGAGGTTCGCCGCTTGGGTTGTGGGCCAGCACGTTCACGATCGTGGCGTACATCACCCTCAAGATTCGCGACCGTGAGATCGCAGGGCCCCTCGCCGTTCTGGCCGGCGTATTCGGCCTCACCGTCATCGGGCAGTTCACCTACGCGGTGCTCGGAACACTGTTCGGGCAAGGCATCGTGGGCCGCCCCGGCTTCATCTGGGATCTCCTCGTGCCCGCGCTCTACAACGTGATCCTCGCATACCCCGTCTTCTGGCTCACGAGGGCCGCGATCCGGCCGCAGGAACGGACGTGGGCAGCATGATCGGGACATGGAGGCTTGCGGGTGTTGGGCTCGTCATGGCCGTGATGCTGGCGGGATTGGGGCTCCGCCTGTGGGCGATACAGGTGACCGAGACCGAGGACTACAGCGCCGAAGCCGAGCGGAATCTCGTTCGTGTGGTCGCGACGCCTGCCCCGCGCGGCGACATCTACGACCGCAATGGGGAGCTACTGGCGGGGACGAAGGCTTCGTTGGCGGTGGTCGTTGACATGGCGCTGGTCGAAGACGACTTCGCGGAGGATCTCGCGCAACGTCTCGCCGCGTTCCTGGACCAACCGGCCAGCGAGATTCTCGAGCGCTTCGACACCGCCAATTCGGGGGCACAGCTGATCCTGGCCAAGGACCTCACGGAACGGCAGGCGCTCACCCTCGTCGAACATCGCGAGGACTTCCCGGGCGTCGCCGTGATCCCACAACCCGTCCGCGACTACCCCAACGCCGAACTCGCATCGCAGGTGCTGGGGTACATCGGGAAGCCGTCCGAGGCCGACCTCGAACGGCCGGGTGTGAAGGGCACCGATGTCGTTGGCAAGGCCGGTGTCGAGCGGTTCTACGACGACCTGCTTCGGGGGACCGAAGGAGAGATCAAGTACCGAGTCGACGCGACCCGCTCCGTGCTTCAGCGCCTTGGTGAGCAGGAGTCGGAGCCGGGCGACAACCTCATTCTCACGATCGATAGTGGCATTCAGACCCAGCTTCAGGAGTCGCTCAAGGCCGGTCTTGAGCTGGCTCGGGATCTCGAGATGGCCGAACGGACTGAGGCGCTCGAAGTCGAGAACGTCCAGACCCGCCTGTTTCTTGCTCGTGAGGCAGCGCAACTCGCGGCCATCAGGGAAGCGAACGAGCGGAGGGCGGCAGCCGCCGAGGCCGGTGAGGATGCCATAGCCGACGAGGACAGTCTCGCCATCGAGGAAGCCGGCGAGATCGACGAAGGGGAAGTCCTCGGTTCGCTGTATTCGGGCCTCCCGATTGACGAGAATCGAGTGTGTGTTCCGGTGCAGCGGGTCGAAGTTGGGGTCGGGTCGCGCACCCTTCTCTCCGGGATGACGGAGAGGACCATGCGCCTCGATGCCGTTCTCGAGAACGGAACCCAGCGTGTTGCCGTCGTGGACGTCGACGGCGAGCAGTTTGAGGTCGAGGACGGCGATACCTTCGCTTCAACCCTCCGTGTGATTGCGATCGAACAAGAGGCTCTGATCGTGTCGCATGCCGACAAGTGGTGCCCCGTTCGCGCCGTTGGCGTCGTCGAGGATCCGAACGACGGGTCGATCCTCGCCATGGCGTCGTATCCATCGTTCGACCCGAGCGCATTCGTGGATGGCCTGACGCAGAGCCAATGGGAGAGCCTCGGAACGATCAACGCTTTCACGAACTTCGCCATCCAAGGTCAGTACGCACCGGCATCCACGTTCAAGGTGGTCTCGTACGTGCTTGCGCTCGAAGAGTCGATTTATCCGCTCGACCGCCCCACCGGCGACCGGATCATCGGCGACGGTGAATCTGCGGCGGATCCCGCGGCCGAGGAGGGTCAGACCGAGGTGGACGTTCCGGAGGGTGAGGAGACCCCGCCCACGACGCAGCCGCCCTCGGACGAGGAACTCCAGCCGCTCACGTCCGACACCGAGCTCTACAACTGCACCGGAAGCCTTCGGTTCCGGTTCAACGACGGGTCTTCGCAGGTCTACCGAGACTGGAAGCGCAACGGCCACGGACCGCTGGACCTCCACGGGGCCTTGCAGGCGTCGTGTGACCTCTACTTCTGGGAGATTGCGCTCCGCGTATGGAATGAGCGTTCCAACGAGGCCGGCATCAACAACGAGGACCTCTGGCAGGAATGGGCCAGGCAATTCGGATTCGGCACCGAAACCGGGATCGACCTGCCGTTCGAGAAGCCGGGTCTGATCCCCGATCGTCAGTGGTTCCGGGACGAGCAGCGGAAGGGCACGGGTCGGGTTCGCTCGACCGGGCCATGGGTGGGGGGCGATCTCATGAATGCCGTGGTGGGACAGGGAACGGTGCTTGTGACGCCTCTGCAGCTCTCCAACGGCTTCTCCGCGATGGTCAACGGGGGCACTCTGTGGGAGCCTCGTGTTGTCTCTGAGATCGTCAACCAGGACGGAGAGGTGACCGACGAGAACGAGAAGGCGACCCTCGGCACGATCGACCTCGATCCCGACACCGTTCGCGCCATCCGGACGGATCTCCAGCAGGTCGTCAACGGCCCGATCGGCACGGCGCGCAGCGCCTTTGCCAACTTCGGGCCGCGCGTCGCGAGTGTTGGTGGCAAGACTGGAACGGCCGAGATCATCAAGGCCGAGGAAGACGTTCAAGAGGTCGACACCGCGTGGTTTGTCGGCCTTGCACCCGTCGGATCGCCGGACTACGTCGTCACGGTGGTCGTGGAGCGTGGAGGTTCCGGTGGCGGCGTCGCCGCACCGGTGGCCCGACAGGTCCTGCAATACCTCGTCAACGGTGAGTCGTTCGTGACACCGCTCGAACCCGGAGAGCGGGCGGACTGATGGCCTACACCGAAGAACGCACGCAGATGTCCCTGCTTCGACGTGAGCGCCAGCTCCGTCCGGATCTGATGCTGGTAATCCCATACCTTCTGCTCTCCGCTCTCGGTCTTGTGATGATCTACACGGCTTCTGCGCCAAGGCTCGAAGAGGCAGGCTTGAGCCCAACACAGGAGCTCGAGCAGCAGGCGGCGTTCGTTCTCGTCGGATTTGCTGCGTTCGCGATCGTGTCGGTGATCAGTCTCAGCGTGGTCCGTCCCTGGGTGCCCGCCCTCTACCTCGGGTCGGTCGTCACGCTGATCCTCGTGCTGAGTCCACTCGGTTCGGCGGTGAAGGGGGCGCAACGGTGGATCCAGCTTGGACCGATCCGTTTTCAGCCGTCTGAGATCGCAAAGCTGGCCGTGATCCTCGGCCTCGCGATGCTCCTCTCCGCTGCAGCCCGACCGATGCGGTGGGATCGGGTTGCTCGTGCCGTGCTGATCGTGGCGGTGCCCGCCGTGCTGATCTTCCTTCAGCCGGACCTGGGAACGATGCTGACCTTCGGGTTCATCGCCGGCGTCATGATCTTCGTCGCAGGAGCCACCTGGCGGCAGATGGCAGCGCTGCTCGTCGCCGGCCTGGTTGCGACCGTTGCGGTGTTCCAGGCCGGGGTGATCAAGACCTATCAAATCACGAGGCTGACCGCCTTCCTCGATGAGACGAGCGATGTGCTCAACACCCAGTACAACCAGTTCCAAAGCCAGATCGCGATTGGCACCGGGGGAGTGTTCGGGAAGGGGTTGTTCAACGGCACACAAACCAACCTGAGGTTTGTCCCCGAGCAGTCGAGCGACTTCATCTTCACCGCCGTTGGTGAGCAGCTTGGATTTGCCGGGAGCTTCTTTGTGCTGGTGATGTTTGGCCTCATCATCTGGCGTGTCCTGGTCGCGGCCGCCAATGCGAGGGATCGGTTCGGCCAGTTGGCCGCGGCTGGTGTCGCCGCGCTTGTTGCATTCCACGTATTCGTCAACATCGGCATGACCATCAGGGTGATGCCGGTCACCGGCTTGCCGCTCCCGTTCATGTCGTCCGGCGGCACCGTGTTCGTGGTCATGAGCGTGGCGCTGGGAATGGCGCACTCGGTGTGGATGCGCCGTTCGCCGCTCGTGGGAGAGCGGACCGGCGGCGATTCGTAGCAAAGACACCGCGCCCTTGGCCGAGCGGCGCCGTGTCGTCTACTCTCACCATCCATGCACCGACGCTATGAGCAGGGCTGGATCGAGGTCATCGCAGGACCGATGTTCTCCGGCAAGAGCGAGGAGCTGATCCGGCGGGTGACCCGGTACGGCATCGCAAGGATCCCGGTTCAGACCTTCAAGCCCCAGATCGATACCCGCTATTCGACCGGCGAGGTGGTTTCCCACTCCAACCTCTCAACCGAGGCGATCCCGGTTGCCGACTCGAGCGAATTACTTCACGCCGTCGAGGACCGAACAGTCGTCATCGGCATCGACGAAGGACAGTTCTTCGACGAGGAGCTGGTTGATGTTGCGATGCGACTTGCCGGGGCAGGTAAACAGTTGATCATCGCCGGACTGGATCTGGACTATCTCGGTCGTCCGTTCGAGCCGATCCCGTCGCTGATGCTGCACGCCGAGTACGTGACAAAAGCGCTCGCCGTTTGCCACAAGTGTGGAGGGCCTGGGCTGTTCACGCAGCGGGTGGTCCAATCCGACGAACTCGTGGTGCTCGGCGCCCAAGACTCCTACGAGGCCCGGTGTCGCCGCTGCTTCAACCCCGAAGAAGCCAGGCAGGAAGAACTCGGCATCGAGTAGGAGACCCGAGATCCGAGACTCGAGACTCGAGACTGTCTTTGTCTTTTTGTCTCGTGTCTCATATCTCGTGTCTGTCCTCTCATTTCCCCCGGATACGCACCTGTCCTTGCTACGCTCGGAGATCGGTCGACCGCAAGCCGCGGTCGCCATTTTCCGACCTGGGACGAACCGAGTGGCCCTCACGCGTATGTTCAGCGCCTACCGGCATCGACTGATGATCGACCATCGAGACTCCGTCATGCCAGACCTCACGTTGAACCGCGTCGAGCACCGGCCGCCTCGGCACCCAGTCACCTCGAAGGAGTCCATTGATGGGATTGTTCCGGAAGAAGTCCGCGCGCATTTTGCGGCACGGTTCAGCAACGGAGGAGCGCACAGTTCGCACGGTCGACGGCGAGACCGTCACGGTGCGGCGATTCTCCACCGCTGAAACCACCACGTCGCGAGCAGCGACGAAGCAGAAACCGAAGCAGAAACAGAAGCAGCGCAAGCAGACGCAGCAGCGGGCCGACAAGCGCCGCCGCCGGCCAACACATGCCGAGGTTGTCGCCCCACCTGAGACGGCTCGCAAACAGATGCTGGTACGCACGATGCCGCATCAGACACAGATCGTCGTCCTCGAAGGGCCGGTCCTCGTTGAACACTACGTTGCCCGCTCAGACAAGAAGTCCCTCGTTGGCAACGTGTATCTCGGGAAGGTACGCAACGTTCTGCCCGGCATGGAGGCGGCGTTCATCGATTTCGGGGCCGGCAAGAACGGCGTGCTCTACGCCGGTGACGTGAACTACGCGGCATACGACCTCAACGGCAAGCCGAAGCGGATTGAGTCTGCTCTTTCGGCCGGCGATCCCGTCCTTGTCCAGGTCGTCAAGGACGCCATGGGGCACAAGGGTGCACGCCTCACCAACCAGATCAGCCTCGCCGGTCGATACCTCGTGCTCGCTCCCGATCCGCAGGTGCGCGGCATCTCGCGGCGGCTTTCGGACGACGAGCGGAGGCGGCTCCGTGAGCTCGTGGCTGAGCTTCGTCCTGAGGGGATGGGTGTCATCGTTCGGACGGCGGCGGAAGGGGCGTCGCGTGAAGACATCAAGTCGGACATCGACCGTCTCAGTGGGATCTGGCAAGGCATCTCGCATGACGCGAAATCGGCCTCTGCTCCGTCACTGATCTATCAAGAACCGCCCCTTGTCATTCGCGTGATTCGCGAGCATTTCACCCGCGACTTCAAGCGACTGCTGGTCGATACCCGCGAGACCTATGACCAGATTCTCTCGTACCTGGGCGGCACCGAGTCCGACCTTATCGAGAAGGTCCAGATCTACGGGGACGAACTCGGGTTGTTCGAACGGTTCCACGTTGAGGATCAGCTCCGCAAGGCGCTTGATCGCAAGGTGTGGCTGCCATCCGGCGGCCACATCGTGATCGATCGGACCGAAGCCCTCACCGTGATCGACGTGAACACGGGAAGGTACGTCGGTCACTCGAATCTCGAGGACACGGTGCTGCAGAACAACCTCGAGTCGGCTGAGGAGATCGCGCGACAGCTCAGGCTGCGGGACATCGGCGGCATCATCGTGATCGACTTCATCGACATGGAAATCGAGAAGAACCAGGATGCGGTCCTCCTCCGGCTGCGGGAACACCTTGCGAAAGACAAGATGCGAACCCAGGTGTTCGACGTTTCGAACCTCGGCCTCGTCGAGATGACTCGAAAGAACGTCTCTGCAGGTCTCCTCGAGTCCTTCTCGGAGCTTTGCTCGCGATGCAACGGGCGTGGCGTTCTCCTGCACGAGGAGGCCGCTACGACCGGTGTTCCGGTTGGTATCGAAGCCGAAGACGTCGACTGATCCCGCTGGTCATAGGCCGCGTTTCCGCTATCATGCCCGGGCACTTCGCACGCGGAGTTTTTGACCGCGCCGAGAGAATCGGCCCGACCACCACAATCATCGAAGGATCATGTACGCCATCATTCGCGCCGGCGGGAAGCAGGCCAAAATCCAAGAGGGTGACGTCCTCGATGTCGAGCGCGTCAAGAGCGATGGTGAGGTCACATTCACGCCGCTCCTGATCGTGCAAGACGACGGAACCGTCATCTCCGATCGCGAAGCTCTCGACAAGCTGACCGTAACGACCGAGGTCGTCGGCGATTCGACGGGACCGAAGATCGACATCTTCAAGTACAAGTCGAAGACCGGATACCGTCGCCGTGCCGGCCATCGCCAGAAGTACACCCAGCTCCTGGTGAAGAAGATCGAACTCCCCGGCGCCGCGAAGAAGGCGTCGAAGAAGGAGTCCGCGAAGGACAAGCCGGCAGCCAAGAAAGAGCCTGCCACGGCAGCCAAGAAAGAGCCTGCCACGGCAGCCAAGAAAGAGCCTGCCACGGCAGCCAAGA
>Ga0316197_10002133_pt1 | contig 14121 bp, 11 predicted proteins | sample OudBiesiAoxic_MG_FD_204939 | JGI IMG/M metagenome (GOLD analysis project Ga0316197, IMG submission 204939) | Coastal sediment microbial communities from Oude Bieten Haven, Netherlands - site A oxic | ecosystem: Environmental > Aquatic > Marine > Coastal > Sediment | place: Netherlands...
AAGACAATCTGGACCGCGCCGCCGACTGGATCGCCGAGGAGTTTCACCGTGCGGGCCTCGAGGTCGAGTTCCAGGAATACGAACTCCCGGAAGGGCGATTCTGGAACGTGGTCGGCTACAGGCAAGGTCTCGAGGTCGATGCGCCGGTTCGCATCATCGGCGCCCACTACGACGTATTCGACTCTTTTCCTGGTGCCGACGACAACGCCAGCGGCATGGCGGTCTTGCTCGAACTCGTGCGCACCCTCCCTCCTGCGCGCCCCAAGCGCAGCCAGTACTTCGTGGCCTTCAGCACCGAAGAACCGCCCTTTTTCGGAACCGAAGGGATGGGCAGTCACGTGTTTGCCCGGGAATTGCACGAACGAGGAACGCAGGTCGACCTCATGATCGCGCTGGACCTCGTCGGCTACTTCACGGAAGCCCCTGGGAGCCAGCGCTTTCCGCTTCCGGGGATGGGCCTGCTTTACCCACGAACCGGTAACTTTCTCGCAGTCGTCGGTGACCTTCGTTCGGGTGCCAGCATCAAGCGGGTCAAGCTGTCCATGGCCAGGTTGACCGACCTTCCGATCCACTCGTTTCGCGGCCCCGCGGCTCTTCCCGGTGTGATGTGGTCCGATCATCGGTCATTCCGCGGATTCGACATGCCCGCGGTGCTGCTGACCGACACGGCCCACATGCGCTACCCCTGGTACCACACCGAACAGGACACGCCGGACAAACTGGACTACGAGCGCATGGCGGAAATCGTCCGGGGGCTGCACGGGATCGTCCTCGACCGCGACGTGGCCAAGTAGCCATCCCCCACGACCACGTTCCCTACCGACAACACGGCGGCCCGGAACCGAGAACGGAGTTGCCTCTCCCGGCATTGATTGCAGAGTCGGGCCGGATCTAGATTGCGCAGGCGATGATCGGTCCCAGCCACGCCTCTCTACTCGAACCGATGCCCGTCTCGTCTCTTTCGCCTCTGCAGGACGATCGCTTTCTCGTCCTCAGCTCGCTGGGGCGCGGCGGGATGGCGTCGGTCTATCGAGCCTACGATCGCATCGAGCAGCGGGTGGTAGCGCTGAAGGTCGGTACCGACGACCAGCAGGCTGGTCCAGCGCATCCTCTTTCGGCCGAGTTCGAGGCCTGGACTCGACTGCAACACCCCAACATCGTCGAAGCCTACGAACTGGTCACGGCCTCGCGCGGACCGCTGCAGGACGGAACGCCGTACCTCGTCCTCGAGCACGTGGATGGCCTGCCCGCACACGAATCGCTTCGGCCGGGACGGGAGTCACCGGACGCGATCGAAGAGCTGACCGTTCAGCTTCTGCGAGGCCTGGAACACGTCCACGCGGCCGGCCTGGTTCACCGAGACGTCAAGCCGGCGAACCTCCTCGTGAGCCGCCATGGCCGCCTGAAGCTCACCGACTTCGGTCTGGCAACGAACGCGGGCACGGCGGACGAGCCGGGCCAGATCAGCGGGTCTCTTCCTTACGTCGCCCCAGAATCGATCCTCGGCCGCCCACTCGACGGTCGCACCGACCTTTACGCTCTCGGGATCCTGCTCTTTCAACTGGCGACCGGACAACTTCCGGTGCCCCGAGAGCGTGTCGAAGACTTGCTGCGCTGGCACCTCGGCGGTCCCCCTGCCGACCCTCGACGCCACTGTCCCCGCTTTCCGCCCCGCCTGGCTCGCTTCATCCGGCGCCTGACCGCCCGCGACCCGCAGGAGCGGCCGGCCTCGGCCTCGGATGCGCTGGCCATGCTGGGCGCCCCGGCACCCGCCGCGGACCCTCTCGTCGACGGCTTCGCGGCGCCCGTCGACCCGGCCATGCGGGTACGGCTCAGATTGGCCCTCGATGCCGCTCGGCTGGGTGCGCGACGGTCTTTCAAGCTCGACGCGGGACCCTGCGACGACGGTCGACTCCTGGCGCAGCTTCGCGCCTGGACGCAGATGTTCGGGCTCGTGTTCTACGACCTGGGCCAGACTCGAGCGCCCGAGGGAATGGCGCTGGTGCGACTCGTCATGCGGTTGTTGATCGACCGTGGCGACGAAGCGGCCGCGTCGATCGGCCGGTTTGGACTCGACCGATCGCTGCCGGTGACCTGCCTCGAGGGAATCCCGGTATCCGGTCGCCCTCGAACGGACCTGCCGGACCGAGCCAAAGCCGCGATTCGTATCGCCGACTTCCTCTTCGACAGCTCACACCAACGCGGCCTCGTGCTTCTCGTCGATCCTCTTCGGGTTCGGTGTGCGCTGACGCGTTCGGTCGTCGCGTTGCTGCGACGACGTCTCCGCCGGCCGTGGCCTGCAAGGCCCGGGCGCGCCGGGCTGCTCCTGTTGACCCCCTAGACGCCCTGGGACTCTTGCCACTGGGCGCGATAGCTCATACCGAGCTGGATGATCCGGTCGAGCACGTTCTCGTAGCTGATCCCGTCGGTTTCCGCCGACTCGGCGAACTCGCCTCCGAATGACAGATCGGGATTGGGATTGGCTTCGAGCACGAAGATCTTGCCCTCGGAGGTCAGGCGCAGGTCGATCCGCGCATAGCCGGTGAGGTTCAGCACCTTGTAAGTCCGCTTGCAGATGCGCAGGATCTTGTCCCGGGTTCCGTTGGGAAGCTCCTTGGCCGGCCCGTAGACGATGCCCTTCTTTTCCTGATACGCCCAGTCCCACTTGACCTTGGCCGTCGCGATCAACGGCGAGTCCTCCGGGTTGTGCTTGAAGCTCAGCTCCCAGATCGGCAGGGTCTGCAACCTCTGGTTACCCCACACCCCGACGTACAACTCGCGACCCTCGATGTAGCGCTCGGCGATGGCGTCGGTCCCCTGCTGACGGTGAACGAATTCGGTACGCTCGCGTAGTTGATTGACGTCCGTGACCAGCGAAGCCTGCGAGATTCCCTCGGATCCTTCTGCGGTCAGCGACTTGACCAGCATCGGAAACGCCACGCGGCGCGAAGGCGCGCGGAACTTGCGATCCATCGGAAAGACTCCGAACTCGGGGACCGGAATGCGGTGAAAGGTCATCACCTGCTTCGAGAGCGCCTTGTCGTGCGCCAGCATCAGTCCCCGCGGATTGCACCCGGTGTAGCGCCGCTTCATCAGTTCCAGGTAGCTGACCACGTGCTGATCGTAAACGGCGACACCATGGAATTCTTCAAGTAGGTTGAACGTGATCTGCGGATTGAAATCGAACATCGCGGAACGCAACACGCCGAGATCACTACCCACGCCCAGAGGAAGCACCTCGTGGCCCATGTCGCGCAGGGTCGAGGTGACGTCGAACTCGGTCTTGAAGGGTGTCAGTTCCTTGTCCGACACTCCTTCGATCGAATCGGGCGGAACGAGGGTCTCGTGCATCAGAACCAGCACCCGACGTTTGAGGCGCTTGGTCTTGCGCTTCTTCGGGACAGGCTTTTTTCGCTCGGTCACAGTGGGATCTCGTGCTTGCCGACGTGGACACGGTGCATCGTGTGCACGGTGAGCAACAACACCGAGCGAGACCTGGCCTCGCGAACCGGCGTGGCCAGTCGCAGTTTGAGCTCGCGGCAGCGATCGATCATTTCTTGCAGCACCTGGTCGGCGGTGTAGGTGTGAGCGCCGGTCCATTCCGATACGATCTCGCGAAGTTCCTTGCGGACACCACGCAGGAACGAGGCCGCCGTGGGCCTGGATCGGTAACGTGGATCGTCCGAGAACAGGCGTCGCAGGTCCCGATCATAAAAGTCGGACCACTTCACGCCGTAGCGCTTGCGCTTCTTTTCGTAGTACTCGCGGAGGGTCTGCTTCAACTGGATCAGCGGTTCGATCCTGACCCGGCTGCGGACCTTCGGCGCTTCTCCGGCTAGTTCACCCATGACCTCGTCGACGTATTTCAGCTTGCGTAGGGCGGTCGGCCAGTCGCGGTAGCGCTTGCGCCAGTGAGACCGAGGCTTGAGCCAGACGGCGAAGGTCTCGGCAAAATCCTCTGCCGGATGGGCCTGGGCGTACCAGGCATCGAGGTGCAAGACGTAGTTCCGGCTGTTCGGCTTGGGGCGATAGTAGTCGGGATAGGGCTCGGTGTACCTTCCGAAGGTCTCCCGCCAGCTCTTCTTGAAGTGCAGCCGGAACGCCGTGTCGAGTGCGTGGCCGGCCTCGTGCCTCAGGATGCTCATGCAAGATGCCTCGGACCCGCCTTCGACCTCCAGCATCTGTCTTGCTTCCAGCCGTGTCAGGCGCGGGTGCGCCAGGAAGAAAGGCACCGCGATTCCCGGAACGCCGTCCGGGGAAAACCACTCGCTGGACAACCACACGTGCGGCTTGAAACCGATGCCACGTTCTTCGAGTTCCCAGTACAGACGCTCGATCATGTGCTCGAGTGGGGTCCGTTCGATGGCCAGCCCCAGGTCGCACAGCCGCATGTCCAGTAGCGCCTCGTTCGACAGACGAGTCCACGAGCGCGGTGTTCCACGGCGAGCGCCCTTGTGGGGCCCGGATTTCTTCCTCGATGCCAAGAGGGCTTGCCCCTCCTTTCGAGGTCTGAACGTACCAGTCGCGACGGGCCGCCACAACCCGCTTCTCGTCCCCGCGGGGTCAGACGCCGAGGATGCCCGCGGCGGTTTCGTACTCGTCGGGGCGCACGTACAACACGTAGCCGTAGCCTCCGCGACCGTCGGTGACACCGTCGGATGCGTAGACGTTCACGTGTGCGTCGGACAGACGCTGGTGCAGATCGACCAACGCGCCGAGCCGGTCGTCCCCGTGAATCAAGAACGCGTTGTTCGGGCCGGTCAGGACGACACCGGTCCTCTCGGCGGCGCGCGCCAGCCGCTGGACGTCGTCCGGGAACAGCACGAGCTGGGTCAGCCCGGGCCCCATCGGAATCGCCTTGAATGCCATCAGACTGACCTCGGACGAGGCCAGTTGCGTCATCAAACGGTAGGCCTCGCCCGGCTGGTCCTTGACCATCGCGTAGAAGTACTGGACTCGACGGATCTTGGTACTCATCTTTTTCCTCCTGGAGTCTGTCTTGCTGGAGGCATTATCGTCCAAATCGCCCGTGTTTGGTAAGGGTTTCGTGGTGGTGCCGGGCCACTGCGGGAGCGGCCCGGCACGACAGGGTCCTGGAGGCCTGGGGACGGCGGATCAGGAGCAGCCGCTGGTCGCCCCGCAATTGACACAGGCGTAGCAGGCGCCGTTGCGGATCATGATCTCGCCGCAGTCGTGGCACGGCGGCGCATCGGCCTGGGCCACGTAGACCGCGCGCTCGCGGTCACGCAGATCCTGCGCCTTACGTGCTTCGCCTTCCGGCTCCATCTCGCTCCCGTTGATGGGTTCGATGGGCTTGACCGGTTGCTCCTCCGAGGGCAGGAACTGCAGTGCCAGCCAGCGGAAGACGTAGTCGATGATCGACTTGGCGATCGGGATCTCCGGGTTGCCGGTGAAGCCCGACGGCTCGAACCGCACATGAGCGAACTTGTCGACGAGGAAACGCAACTCCACGCCGTGCTGCATCGCGAAGGAGATCGCCGTCGCGAATGCGTCGGCGAAGCCGGCCAGCGTCGAGCCGGCCTTGCCCAGGGTGATGAAGATCTCGCCTGGTTTGCCGTCCTCGTACCGACCCACCGTGATGTAGCCGTCGTGACCGGCGACGGAGAACTTGTGTGTCACCGAGTCCCGGGTGTCGGGCAACTTGCGTCGGCTGAGGCCTGGCGTGGCGGCGAGGACGGCGACGGCCCGGTCGGCCTCGGTCTCGGTGGCCGCACCGGTGCTCATCGGTTGCGTGCGTTTGCAGCCATCGCGATAGATCGCGATCGACTTCAGTCCCAGCCGCCAGGCCTCGATGTAGGCCTGCTCGATCTCCTCGACCGTCGAGTCGCTGGGCATGTTGACCGTCTTCGAGATCGCACCGGACAGGAACGGCTGAACTGCGGCCATCATCCTGACGTGGCCCATGTACTGGATCGACCGTTCACCGTTGGCAGGCCTGAACGCGCAGTCGAAGACCGGAAGGTGCTCGTCCTTCATCGTGGGGCAGCCCTCGATCGTGTCGTTCTCGTTGATGTAGTCGACGATCTCCTGGATCTGTTCGTGACCGTAGCCGAGTTTCTTCAACGACAGCGGGACGCTGTTGTTGACGATCTTGAACAGTCCGCCACCGACGAGTTTCTTGTACTTGACCAGGGCCAGGTCGGGCTCGATCCCCGTCGTATCGCAGTCCATCATGAACGCGATCGTCCCTGTCGGCGCCAGCACGGTGGCCTGAGCGTTACGGAAGCCGTGCTCGGTGCCCAGCGTCACTGCATCGGCCCACACGGTGCGGGCCCCGGACAGCAGATCCGCCGGAACGCGCTGGTCGTCGATCGATTCGGCGTGGCTCTGGTGTTTGCGCATCACGCGCAGGAAGGGCTCGCGATTGCGATCGAATCCGGGAAAGGGTCCGTTGCTGGCCGCGACCTTGGCCGACGTCGCGTAAGCGTGGCCGCACATCAATGCGGTCACGGCGGCTGCGTAATTGCGCCCCTCTTCGGAATCGTAGGGCAGGCCGCGCGACATCAACAACGCGCCGAGATTGGCGAACCCCAGCCCCAACGGTCGGTATTCCTGGGACGTCTTGCCGATGGGATCCGTCGGGTAGCTGGCGTTGTCGACCCAGATTTCCATCGCGGCGATGGTCACCTCGACCGCGTGTTTGAAGGACTCGACATCGAATTCGCCGTCTCCGCGCCGGAAGCGCATCAGGTTGAGCGAGGCCAGATTGCACGCCGAGTCGTCGAGGAACATGTATTCCGAACAGGGATTCGAAGCGTTGATGCGCGCCGTGTTGGGACAGGTGTGCCAGGCGTTGATCGTGGTGTCGTACTGGATTCCCGGGTCTCCGCAGATCCAGGCCGCTTCGGCCATCATGCGCATCAGCGCGCGGGCCTTGTGAGAGCTGACGGGTTTCCGGCTCGTCACCGCGTGCGTGGACCATCCGCCGTCGCTGAGGACGGCACCCATGAACTCGTCATTGACCCTGACGGAGTGATTGGCGTTCTGGAAGAAGACCGAATCGTAGGCCCCTCCGACGACGTTGAACTCGCCCGAGTAACCCGCGTCGATCAGCGTCCAGGCCTTCTTTTCCTCTTCTGCCTTGCAGTTGATGAACTCGACGATGTCGGGATGGTCGGCGTTCAGGATGACCATCTTGGCCGCTCGGCGGGTCTTGCCGCCCGATTTGATCACACCGGCGAAAGCGTCATACCCCTTCATGAACGACACGGGACCCGACGCTGTGCCGCCCCCGCCCAGGTTCTCCTTGCTGGAGCGGATCGGCGACAGGTTGGAGCCGGTGCCCGAGCCGAACTTGAACAGCATTCCCTCGGTCTTGGCCAGATCGAGGATCGATCCCATCGTGTCGTCGACGGAGTTGATGAAACACGCCGACACCTGGGGATGTTCCTCGACCCCGCAGTTGAACCAGACCGGCGAGTTGAACGACACCATCTGGTGCACCAGCAGGTATGTCAGTTCGGCCTCGAACGCCTCGAGGTCACTCTTGCTGGCGAAGTACTTCCCCTCGCCTCCCCAGCGGGCCGCGGTCTTGGCGACGCGGTCGATCAACTGGCGTACGCTCGTCTCCCGCTCGGGCGTCCCGATCTGACCGCGGAAGTACTTCTGCGCCACGACGTTGGTCGCCAGCTGCGACCAGGTCTTGGGCACCTCGACGTTGCGCTGCTCGAAGTTGACGTCGCCCTTCTCGTTGGAGATCACGGCATCCCGCAGTTCCCATTCGATCTCGTCGTAGGGATGAACCCCCGGCTTGGTGTAGCGTCGAGCGATTCGGAGACCCGGCTTGATCTCGTGGGCCTTGTCGGGGCCGGCGGCGGGCGTGCCGTCGGTTACCTGGGGTGTCGGGTCTTCCTTCGAGGGGCGCTCGTCGGGACGCAGCATACTGAAAAGCCTCCTGATCTGACGTTGCTCTCACGTGGGCAATGAGACGCAAAGCGTTGACGCACGGGGATACCGTTCGGCTGCCCACCTGCCGGCTTCCAACCCGGGCGACGTTCGAGTCGTCGATCCCCCCGTGCTCTCCTGAAGCGCGGCGAACATAACAGTCGCCAAGTGGCGCTGTCAAGGGTGAAAAGGACCCGTTACACACTAAATATAGCAGTAGAACGACATTCGGCCCACAACATGTAGTGGTAGCCCTAAACCGGTACGGCCCAGTGGTTTACACGGATTTGACGCCGTACGTTCGCTTTATTTTCGCATTTCTTTCGATGCGACGCAAGGAACGATTAGCCCGATTCGCTTGGATTTTTCGGATCGCTTTCCGCGGCGGCTGCGGATCCTTCGATCCTCCGCACGGCCCACTCGGCGTGCGATTGGACCACAGGGTCGGAGTCGGTCAGCGCCTGCCGTAGCACCGGCAACGCCGCGTCGTCCCGCCGATTCCCGAGGACCACGCACGCGTTGCGCCGCATCCCTTGCCATTTGGCTCGCATCAGCGACGTCCCCGAGTACCTCGCCCGGAATGTCGCCTCGTCCATGGCCAGCACCTCGCCCGGGTCCAGTCCCCGCAGATCTTCGCGATTCTCGAAGCGACCGGGAGGCACCGTCACGCTGGACTTGTGATTCCACGGACAAACGTCCTGGCACAGATCGCAGCCGAAGATCCACTCGCCCAGTCCCGGACGCACATTTTCCGGGATCGGACCGCGATGTTCGATCGTCCAGTACGAGATGCAGCGCGTCGAGTCCACGACCGCGGGGGCGACGATGGCGTCGGTGGGGCAAGCCTCGATGCACGCCGTGCAGGTTCCACAGAAGTCCGAGGAAGGCCCCGGGTCGGGCTCGAGCTCGGCCGTGGTCAGGATCTCGGCGAGCAGCATCCAGGACCCCGACTCGCGATTCAGCAGGCAGCTGTTCTTGCCGATCCAACCCAGGCCGGCGCGCTCGGCCCACGCCCGCTCGAGCACCGGACCGGTGTCGACGAAGGACCGGACCGCGCTTCCCGTCGCCGTCCCGAGCCACGTCTCCAGTCGTTTCAGTTTCTTGCCGATGACCTTGTGATAGTCGCGCCCTCTGGCGTACAGCGCGACGGGTGCCCGCCCGTGGGGCACGGCGGCGGCTTCGTGACCGGGAAAGTAGTTCATGGCCAAGACGACGACGCTGCGGCAACCGGGCAGCAGACGGCGCGGGTCGGCTCGCTTGTCCGGCTCCCGCGCCAACCAGGCCATCGCCGCGTGTCGGTCCTGGGCCAGCCAGGCCTGAAGTGCCTGGCCATCGCGGTCGAGGCGAGAGGCTCGTGCCACTCCGACCCCGTCGAACCCTTCTTCGCGGGCGCGCTGCCTGAGTTCGTGTGCAAGCCGGCGCGAGAGAGAGTCGTTCAACTCGGATCCTTCTCCGTCGTGTCGAGCGGTCCCTCGGGGACCCACTTGTCGGGAACGGACAGACCGGCTTCGCGTGCGACCCAGAGCGTTTGCCGGGCGACACCTCGAAACATCTTGACCTCTTCCCCGGACAGCTCCGCGCGCCCCAGGATGCGACGGAAGCGGCGCATGATCACCTCGCGCGTGTCACGGCTGAGAAAGCCGATCGTCACCAACGCCTGCTCCAGGTGAGCGTACATGGCCTCGCGTTCGCCATGCACGGCCGGCGTCCCGACCGATTCGCGCTCGGCGGTTCCGATCGCCGCCATCCGCAGCTCGTAGGCCATCAACATCACCGCCTGCGCCAGGTTGATCGAGGGGTACTGATCGGCCGAAGGCAGGTAGACGAGGTGCGTGCAGCGATCCAGCTCTCCGTCGGTCAGTCCGCTGTCCTCGCGTCCGAAGACCACGGCCAGCTCGCCCTCGCTCGCCAGACGCACGAGCCGTGGCGCAAGCGCGTCGAGCCGCCAGTGGGGACGCCGGTGGCGGCCGACGCGGCGAGTCGTTCCGACCACTGCGCTCGAACCGGCCAACGCCTCGTCGAGCGTAGCGTGGACCTTGGCTCGTTCGAGCAGGTCCCGCGCGTCGACGGACATCATGCGAGCCTCGCGGCCCAGGTGTCGGCACTCGGGGCCGACGAGATCGAGTCGTGAGAATCCGAAGTTCTTGATCGCACGGGCGGCCGACCCGATGTTACCGCCCCGTTGTGGGTGGACGAGGACGAATCGAACGCGGTCGTACACGGCGGAGCGCCGGCTACCAGTTCGCAGGCTTGCCGCGCAGGTCGAACGTCTCCTCGACGATGCGAGGCTCGGGCAAATGTTCGCCGGCCACCGCGATGACCTTTTTCTTGAGGAACAAGGAGGCCCCTCGCGTGCGTATGGTGTTGCCCCAGTCGAAGTCTCGAACATACCGGTCGCGGCGTTCGACCGGAAGATCCCGGGCCGCCTTGGTCGCGTCGTATTCGATGAAACCGGACCACGCCGTGTCGAGTTTTTGCCCGTCGTAAAGGATGATCTCGGCCAGCCGCTGCTGGATCAGCGGGTCCGAAAAGTCGTCGTAGGAGACGATGATCTCGCTGATCCCGTCGCGGTCGATATCCATCACGAGCAGGTCACCGTTGGCGATGAAACCGTGGTGATCCGTGCCGAAATCCCGCGTGTACAGCGTTACAAGCCCCTCGCCAAAGCTGTCGAACACGCCGAGCCTGACGTTGACCGCATCGGCCTTTTCGCCCTTGCCCGTCAGGTAGGTCGCGATACAGACGACCTGTTCCTGGTCCGAGGGCAACACGCGCGCCTTGAGGACCGTGCCGGTCAGCACGGCCTGCGGCTTCAGTCCGAGAGCCTTGTAGGCCTTGGTGCCCTGCTGGGCCTCGACGGCGACGGGCGCGGCCAGCAGCACCATCGAGACGAACAGGGCTATCCGGGCATGATTCATTCCAAACACCTCACCGGTGATGTTAGGGCGGCCCAGGCTCGAATTCCAGTCCGGTACACGCGCGCACTATAATCGCCGCTCGCCCCGAGGAGTTTCTCGATGCAAGTCTATGCGGCTCGTCACATTCTACCCGTCACCTCGCCGGCCCGGCGAGACGGTGCGATCGTCGTGTCCGACGGAAGAATCTCGCGGGTCGGCACACGCGCGGAGATCGAAGCCGGGCTGCCCGACGGAACGCCCGTCCACGACCTGGGCACGGCCATCGTCCTTCCCGGCCTGGTCAACGCGCACACCCATCTCGAACTGTCGTGGCTCGGCGAACAGCCGTTACCCCACGGGGACTATGTCGACTGGCTGCGTGCCCTGCTCGAACTGCGTGAACGCTCGGACGCGACTCGCGCCGTCGAAGCGGCCGAGCGCGCGATTCGGTTCGCCGTCGATCGTGGGACGGTCGCCGTCGGTGACGTGGGAAACGAGGGTTGGGTGGCGCCGCTCGTTGCGCGCTCGTCACTGCACGCGGTGCTGTTCCACGAACTCTATGGCCTTGAGACCGATAGGGCGGAGGCCACGGTCGCGCGTGCGGTAGAGACGATGGAACTGCTGGCCACGGACGAAGATGTCGTGGCGGCCGGGAGTCGCCTGTGCCTGGCGCTCACGCCGCACGCTCCTCACACGACATCGACTCCCCTGCTTCGCGCACTCGCGGGGCGCGCGGCGGCGTCGGGTGAGCCGCTTTCGATTCACGTGGCCGAGAGTGCGGCCGAGGTCTCCCTTCTGAACGACGGCAGCGGGAAGCTGGCCGATCTGTTCCGAGAACGCGCCTTTGCCGGGGGCGACTGGAAACCACCCGGGCGTTCTCCCGTGGAACATCTCAAGCGCCTGGGAGCGCTGTCGGCGAACACGCTCGCGGTTCATTGCGTGCACCTCGACCAGCTCGACCGCTCGAATCTGCAGAGTTCCCGTGCGACCGTCGTGACTTGCCCGCGGAGCAACGCCGCGCTCGGAGTCGGGATCGCGCCGGTACCGGAGTTGATGCGCGAAGGTATCCCGGTCGCCGTCGGGACGGACTCGCTGGCCAGCGCTCCCGACCTGGACATGTTTGCCGAGGTCTGCGCGTTGCGGCAGCAACACCCGGACCTCTCCCCTGCCGCGGCCCTGCGCATGGCGACGATTAACGGCGCCCGCGCGCTCGGGCTCGGAGAACGGCTGGGCTCGATCGAAGCCGGAAAGCTGGCCGAACTGATCGTCGTGCCGTGCCCGGCCGGAACGGAAGACCCCTGGGAGGTGCTGTGCGCCAGCCCCGAGCGCGTCTTGCGGCTCGACGTCGCCGCGAGCGAACTGGCCGGGGCCGGCTCGTGAACACGATCGCCGTGGTCCGCACGTGGGGCCGCATGGTGAAGTTCTCGCACAGCATCTTCGCCTTGCCGTTCGCCCTGTCCGGCGCGACGCTGGCCGCGGCCGAGACGGGAATCACGGGGTGGCAGGTGTTCTGGATCGTCGTCGCGATGGTCTGTGCACGAAACGCGGCGATGGGTTTCAACCGTCTGGCGGACCATCGGCTGGACGGGCTCAATCCACGAACGGCGAGCCGCGAACTGCCCCGAGGGGAGCTATCGAGAGGCTCGGTCTGGGCCTTCACCGTGGTGCTCTCCGCAGGGCTGGTGCTGGCCGCTTTCATGCTCAACCCCCTGTGCGGTTGGCTCTCGCCTCTGGCCCTGGCGATCGTCTTCGGCTACTCGTTCACCAAGCGCTTCACGTGGTCGAGCCACCTCGTGCTGGGCCTGTCCCTGGCCATCGCTCCCGTGGCCGGCTGGTTGGCGGTCAGCGGCAGATTCTCGTGGGTCGCGTGGTTGCTGGGCCTGGCGGTGCTGCTGTGGGTCGCAGGTTTCGACATCGTTTACGCCTGCCAGGACGCGGAGTTCGACAGCCAGCACGGGCTTTACAGTATCCCGACTCGCTTCGGCGTGCCGGGCGCGCTGTGGATCGCCCGCGCGTGTCACGTCGGCATGCTGGTAGCGCTGGCCGGCGTGGGATGGCTCGCGGACCTGCATCCGGTCTACTGGCTCGGGTGGCTCTTGATCTGCGCCCTGCTGGTCTGGGAACACCGCCTGGTTCGCTCCGACGACCTGTCCCGCGTCGGGATCGCCTTTTTCAACATGAATGGCATTATCAGTGTGTTGTATTTCGTGGTGGTGCTGACCGCGGTCTTGCTTCCACGCCTGTGACGACTGTCCGAAAAGGAGCGAGTGTGCCGTCCGACAAACTCGAGCGCGTGGTAGTTGCGGTCACCGGTGCAAGCGGGGCGATCTATGCCGTGCGGTTCGTCAAGGCCTGCCTCGACCTGGGCCTTCGCGTGGATCTCGTTCCGAGCGACTACGGCAAGCGCCTGTTGATCGAAGAGTGTGAACTGAACCTGAAGACCGAAGCCGTCGAGGCGTGGCTCGACCGGAAGTACGGAGAACAACGACGTCCAGGAGTCCTCGAGGTCCACAACCCGCACGACCTGGGCGATGGAATCGCCTCGGGATCTCAGCGCTGGGACGCGATGGTCGTCGTGCCCTGCTCGATGAAGACGCTATCGGGAATCGCCCACGGCAGTGCGACGAACCTGATCGAACGCTCGGCCGACGTCACGCTCAAGGAAAACCGTCCGCTGGTGCTCGTGCCCCGCGAGTGCCCTCTGAACATGATCCACCTGGAGAACATGACGCGTGCGGCGCGAGCCGGCGCGCTGATCGTCCCGGCGATGCCGGCGTTCTATTTCAAACCTCGCGGACTGGAAGACCTGGCCGACTTCATCGCCGGCCGCATCCTCTCGTTGCTCGGACAACCTCACGCGCTCTACGAGCCCTGGGAGGGCTGACGGGGAAATGGGGACATTCCTGATTTCCCCAGCTTCGATGCAAGACTCGATGTTTCGGCGTTCCGACAGGAAATCAGGAATGTCCCCATTTCCCCTCGGGTTGCTCGCCGGCCAGGATCGCCTCGACACAGCGATGGACGACCTCGAGCGAGATCCCGGCCATCAACGCCGGCGCGCGGCGCCCACGCTCGCTGCGTGTCCAGTCGCGGGCCCCCGGCGCCTCGGCCACGATCCCCCAACCTCGATCCTCGTAGGGGCCCCAGCGCGAGACACCGCAAGAGGTCCACGGCGCGTGAAGCGCCAGCGCAGCCGTGCCGTGGGCCGCGGCAAGGTGAACCAACGCGGTGCTGTTGCTCACGACGAGTGACGCACGTCTCGCGATCTCGGAGACTCTCGGCAGCGAGCCGGAGAAAAACGGAATGCCTCGAATGGCAG
>Ga0316197_10002134_pt1 | contig 14119 bp, 11 predicted proteins | sample OudBiesiAoxic_MG_FD_204939 | JGI IMG/M metagenome (GOLD analysis project Ga0316197, IMG submission 204939) | Coastal sediment microbial communities from Oude Bieten Haven, Netherlands - site A oxic | ecosystem: Environmental > Aquatic > Marine > Coastal > Sediment | place: Netherlands...
ATGAATGACTGGCTGGGATCACTGTGGTTCGCGCCGAACGGGTTAAAGGCATATGCCCGCAAGGGGCGCCGCATGGACGGCATTTATGTGCCTTACTGGACATTCGATGCTGACACCGCATCGCGCTACAGCGGCGAACGCGGCACTGTGTATTACGAAACGCGGCGTGTCGTGCGCAATGGCAAGGCCACCAACGTGCAGGTGGCGCGCGTGCGCTGGCGCCCCACCCAAGGCAAGGTGGCACGGTTCTTTGATGACGTGCTGGTCCTTGCGTCGAAAAGCCTGCCCAAACGCTTTACCGACGGGTTGGCGCCATGGGACATGACGGCGTTAGAACCCTATGCACCAGAGTACCTCGCAGGCTTTCGCGCAGAAGGGTATTCCGTCTCCTTGAAGGACGGATTTGTCGAAGCCCGCGCGATCATGGACGATGCGATACGACGCGATATCCGGTTCGATATAGGCGGCGACCGTCAGCGTATTCACCAAGTGGAGACATCGGTGCGCGACGTGACCTTTAAACATATCCTGCTGCCGGTTTGGCTGGCGGCGTATAAGTACCGCGGCACAACATACCGTTTTGTCGTCAACGGCTCCAACGGCAAGGTACAGGGCGAACGACCCTACTCGGCAATCAAAATTGCCTTTGCCGTCATCATTGGGTTACTCCTTGCCGCCTGCGTCGGCTACATCTATGCCATGAACCAATGACCCGTATAGATACTTTGGACGATCTGCTGAGCGACCGGTTTTCGTGCCGTGCTTTCACCCCGAAACCCGTGCCACGCGACCAGATCGAGCGCATTCTTGAAGTTGCCAGAAAAGCGCCTTCCTGGTGCAATGCCCAGCCATGGCAAGTTGTCGTGACCCAAGGCGATGCCACCGACAAGTTCCGCGCGGCCCTCATGTCAGAGGTGCAAAACGGCAGCCCCAAGCTGGATTTGGAGGGCCCTGAAAACTATCCCGGTGTCTACGGCGACAGGCGGCGCACGGTCGGGTGGCAACTTTACGATGCGGTCGGCGTCAAGAAAGGCGATCGCATCGGGTCAGCCAATCAGATGATGCGCAACTTCACACTCTTTGATGCCCCGCATGTTGCTATTCTGACCAGCCCACGCGCCCTTGGCCCATATGGGGCGATGGACAGTGGCGGGTTTGTGTTGGCCTTTACACTCGCAGCGCAGGCCTTGGGCATTGATACAATCCCGCAGGCGGCGGTAGCCAATTACGCAGGTTTTGTGCGGCAGTATTTCGGGATTGGGGATGACAGGAATATGCTGTGTGCAATTTCTTTTGGATATGCCGACCGCAGCCACGCTGCCAACAGCTTCAGATCCGAACGTGCGCCTTTGGATGACATTGTGGACTGGCGGTCATGAGAGCCCTGTTGCAACGCGTGAACGGCGCAAGCGTGCGCGTTGGCGGCGAACTCACCGGCGAAATCGCAGAAGGCTTGTTGATTTTCGTCTGCGCGATGCCGGATGACACGCCGGAGGTTTCCGCAAAGCTCGCCGCCAAGGTTGCAAAGCTGCGCCTGTTTAAAGACGACGCTGGGAAGATGAACCTGAGCCTTGCACAAACCGGCGGCAGCGCATTGATTGTCAGCCAGTTCACACTGGCGGCCGATACGTCGCGTGGCAACCGGCCCGGGTTTTCCGGTGCCGCAAAGCCGCAAGACGCCGAAGCGCTCTATTTGCAGTTCGTCGACGATTTAAAGGGTTTGGACATACCCGTCGCAACCGGTCGCTTTGGCGCAGATATGTCCGTATCTTTGACAAATGATGGCCCCGTGACCCTATGGCTCGATACGGACGCGTTATGAGCAAGAAAAACAACAGGTTAATCGATGGCGCAGCATGAACTTTTGACACATCTTTTTGAAACGGCGGTTGCGGCAGTGCGCGGCGATGCGACCGTCTCACGCGCGATCGCCGACATCGACATGACACCACCTGACCAGATCATTGCCGTCGGCAAGGCAGCAAGCGCGATGGCGGCGGCGGCACATGCAGTTTATCCCCATGCGCCGCTTTTGATCGTCACAAAGTACGGACACGCAGAAGACGCCCCGCCCGCTGCCCAAGTGATCGAGGCCGCCCATCCGGTCTTGGACAGCAATTCACTTTTGGCCGGCTCGCGTTTGCTGGAAACTGTCGCGGGCATGCACGCTGAAAGCCATCTGTTGATGCTGGTATCCGGCGGCGCATCTGCCCTTGCCGAAGCGCCGATAGACGGGCTTGACCTTGAGGGGCTGAAAAAACGCACGACCGAAATGCTGGGTTCGGGCGCGGATATCCACGCGATGAACAAGGTGCGCAAAACCCTGAGCCGGATCAAGGGCGGCAAACTTCTGGCAACATTCGGCGGCGCGCAAGTTACAACACTCGCGATCTCGGATGTTGAGGGCGATGCCCTGTCTGTCATCGGATCAGGTATCGCGGACGCGCCAAAGGACGCAGCTTTTGGCTTTGCGCCTTACATCGTGGCCAGCAACGCGATCGCGCGGGATGCCGTAGCGCGCGCTGCACAATCGATGGACATTCCCCTGCAAACAAATGACGAGACGCTATACGATGACATCGAAGCGCTCGGGGTTCGCCTGGCCAAGGCACTCGTTGCAGGACCACCCGGCTTACATCTCTGGGGCGGCGAGCCGACAGTTGTATTGCCGGAAAACCCAGGTCAAGGCGGGCGTAACCAAGCCTTGGGCCTTATCATTGCGCGCGAGATTGCTGGCCAAAGCGGGATAAGCGTGCTGGTTGCCGGCACAGATGGGACCGACGGGCCGACAGATGCCGCCGGTGCCTTGGTTGACACAAGCACATGGCAAACGTCCGCCAATAACGCGCTGGCACGCGCCGACGCTGGCCGATGGCTTGAGAGGCACAGCGCACTGCTGAAGACTGGGCCAACAGGCACCAACGTCATGGACCTTGTGATCGCTCTGAAGTCCTGAGCGATACAAGCACGTTGATTGACAACAGAGCATAGGACTGTGACCCTGCCATCATGACCAAGCCAAACACGCTGCGCGAAATCGAGGAAGAGCCGGATTTTGGCATTGTGATGAGCGATGGGTGCCGTTTGTCGGCCCGTTTGTGGAAACCCAAAGACGCCCATGATGCCCCCGTACCGGTACTGCTGGAATACCTGCCCTACCGCAAACGCGATGGAACCTGCGCGCGCGATGCCCTGACCCATCCTTGGTTTGCAGAACGGGGCTACGCCTGTTTGCGTGTAGACATACGCGGCAACGGCGACAGCGAAGGCATCATGACGGACGAGTACACGCCCCAAGAACTCTTGGACGCGGTGGAGGTCATCACTCAGATCGCGGCGGAACCTTGGTGCAATGGTCGCGTGGGTATGATGGGCATCAGTTGGGGCGGGTTTAACGGCCTACAAGTCGCAGCCCTCGCGCCTGCCCCCCTCAAAGCCGTCATCACGCTATGCTCGACGGTGGACCGCTATTGCGACGACATCCACTACAAGGGGGGGTGTTTGCTGAACGAGAATCTGGGGTGGGGTGCTACGATGTGGTCCTATTCCAGCCGCGCGCCCGATCCAGCATTGCGCGCTGATTGGCGGGAATTGTGGTTGCAACGGCTGGAAAACGAACCTTTCCTGCCCGCGCTCTGGCTGCGGCACCAACGGCGCGATGCCTATTGGCAACATGGGTCGGTTGTCGAAAACTATAGCGCCATCAAAGCCAAGGTGCTGGCCATTGGCGGCTGGGGCGACGCGTATAAAAATGCCGTGCCGCAGTTGGTCGAGGCGTTACCAGGCGCCAAGGGAATTATCGGCCCGTGGGTTCACAAATACCCACACTTCGCCGTGCCCGAGCCGCGGATCGGCTTTTTGCAAGAAGCCCTGCGGTGGTGGGACAGGTGGCTGAAAGATATCGACACGGGCGTCGAACAGGATCCCGACTACCGTGCTTACCTCATGGATGGCGTGCGTCCTGCCCGCTGGTATACAGAACGGGCCGGTCAGTGGGTCACAGAAGAATACGGCGCAACCACACATATCCCGTACCGCACCCTGCATTTGACCAACGTCGGGTTGTCAGACGGTTCAGGCCCCCTGAAAACACAGATAAAATCGGCGCAAGACTGTGGCGCGGAAGCAGGCGAATACTGTGCAATCTGGTTGGGCCCCGAAATGCCGGGAGATCAACGTCGCGACGACACCTATTCCGCCACTTATGACAGCGCCCCTGCAGACGACGACGTGGACATCTTTGGCGCGCCACGCATTACCTTCAGACTGGCAAGCGACAAACCGCAAGCGCAGATCGCAGTAAGGCTAAGTCACGTCCACCCCGACGGGGCCACGACACGCATCACCTATGGCGTATTGAACCTGTCACACCGAGAAGGGCATGCAGCCCCCGCCCCCCTGCCGCCCGGAGAACCCGCGCGTGCGGTACTCAAACTTGATCATATGGCCTACCGCTTGCCAAAAGGTCACCGGTTGCGGGTTTCGGTTTCCACCAGCTATTGGCCGCTTGTCTGGCCCGCGCCAGAAGCGGCTACGATCACGCTGTTCAGCGGCACTTTGAACCTGCCGGTCCGCCGCACCGCGCGCGGTGACGAGCATGTTTTTGAGCCGCCCACAGCCGCCGATCCATGGCAAATCAAAACGCTTCGCGAGGGTCGCAACATCAGAAGGCGCGAAACCGATATGCAGACCGGTCTTGTGTCGCTGGTGATTGAAGACGACTTTGGCAAAGTTCAAGATGCAGAGCATGGTCTGGTCACTGGATCCGTCGCACGCGAACGGTGGGATATCCACCCGGACGACCCGCTTTCAGCGCGCGGGCACTGCCATTGGACAGATGAAATAGAGCGCGACGAAATACGCCTGAGAACGGAAACCTTCAGCGAAATGTGGTCGGACGCTGACCAGTTCTATCTGACCGCTAGACTGGAAGCCTATGAAAACGACGTATTGATCTATGCGCGTGACGTTAAAGAAGAAATCCCGCGGGACCATATCTAGCACTGAAACGATCAAATATACGCAATAGGCCTTGCGACATAGCCAGAAATGCGCAAGCCTAAGGCAATCAAAAATAGACTATAAGCGCAGAACGCGCGTAAGCCACTGGGAGAAATCAATGAAAACCGAACTCGAACACCTTAGTAAACGTGTGACCAAAGGTCTGATGACGCGCCGCGAATTCGTAGGACGCGCGGCGGCCCTCGGTGTCACCGCAGCTGTTGCGAACTCTATGCTGGCCACAGCTGCCAAGGCAGAGGGTCCGGTCAAAGGCGGCATGCTAAAACTGGGCATGTCAGGCGGCGAAAGCACGTCGAGCCTTGATCCGGCACTTGCAGCATCCGAAGTCCCGATCATGAACCTGCGCAATCTGGGTGATACGCTGGTCAACGTGAACAAGGACGGCACGCTCGACAACCGGCTGGCTGAAGAAATCGAAGCCTCTGCCGATGCCACCACATGGAAGTTCAAAATCCGCAGCGGTGTAGAGTTCCACAATGGCAAAACCTTGACGGCCGAAGACGTCATGCGCACGATGGAGCGTCACTCAAACGAAGAGAGCCAGTCAGGTGCACTGGGCATCATGCGCGGCATCAAAGAAATGAGCGTCGACGGCGACATGTTCTCTGTCACACTTGATGGGCCGAATGCCGACCTGCCCTATCTGATGGCCGACTATCACCTTGTCATACAGCCTGATGGCGGGTTCGATGACCCGGCTGGCGGCGTGGGCACAGGCCCTTACACTGTGGTATCCGACGAACCCGGCGTGCGCCATACTTACAAGAAATTCGCGAACCACTGGGACGAGACCACCGGTCACGTAGATGAAATCGAAATGATCGTTCTGAACGACTCGACCGCGCGAACGGCGGCTCTTCAGTCTGGTCAAGTAGACATCATCAACCGTGTTGAGCCCAAGATTGCCGACCTTCTGGGTCGTGCACCTAACCTGAACGTCGTCAGCACCGCGGGTGCCGGTCACTACGTGTTTATCATGCATGTCGACACAGCACCGTTTGACAATAACGAACTGCGACTGGCGCTGAAGTACGCGATCAACCGTCAGGATCTGGTAGACAAAATCCTGCGCGGCTACGGTAGTGTCGGAAACGATTTCCCGATCAATGCAGCGTATCCGTTGTTTGACGAAAGTATTCCGCAACGCGAGTTCGATCTCGAAAAAGCTGCCGAGCATTACAAGAAATCCGGTCACGACGGGTCGCCCATCATTTTGCGCACAGCAGATGGCGCCTTCCCGGGTGCGGTGGATGCCGCAGCACTCTTCCAGCAAACGGCCCAGGCGGCGGGCATCCCGCTCGAAATCAAGCGCGAGCCGAATGACGGTTACTGGTCAGAGGTCTGGAATGCACAGCCCTTCTGTGCTTCCTATTGGGGTGGCCGTCCGGTGCAAGACCAGATGTACACCACGGCTTACCTGTCGACCGCAGACTGGAACGACACCCGCTTCAAAAACCCCGAATTCGACGCCAAGCTATTGGAAGCCCGCGGCGAATTGGACGGGGCCAAACGCAAGGCGATGTATACCGAAATGGCGTATATGGTCCGCGACGAAGGTGGCCTGATCCTGCCGATGTTCAACAACTTCATCGAAGCAACGTCGAGCAATGTCGGGGGCTACACAGGCTCTCCAATCGGTGAAACGATGCACGGGTTTGCAGCAGCACGATGCTGGAAAACAGCCTAAGGGCTGCTGAGATATGCACCCCATATTAAAACTGGTTGCCCAGCGCGTTGCGCTGGGTATCCTTTTACTCTTTGCCGCGTCCATTCTTATTTTTGCCGGCACGTCGATCCTGCCGGGTGACGTCGCCCAACAAATTTTGGGCCAGTCCGCGACGCCTGAAGCGCTCGAAAATCTGCGGCGCGAGCTGGGCCTTAACGAACCGCCCGTATCGCGATATTTCTCTTGGCTTGGCGGTGTGTTACAGGGTGACCTTGGCACCGCATTGACCAATGGCCGCGACATTGCCGAAAGCCTTGGCTCTCGCTTGTCCAATACGTTGTTTCTCGCTTTCTGGGCGGCTGTCATATCAGTCCCGCTGGCGATTTTTCTTGGCCTTCTGGCTGTCCGTTACAAGGACCGTTGGCCAGACAAACTGATATCGGCTGTGACACTCACAACGATTTCCATCCCTGAATTCATGATCGGCTATATCCTCGTCTATTGGGTTTCGATCCAGCTTGGCTGGTTTCCGTCGGTAGCCATCCTGAATGACAGTATGTCTTTGGGCCAAAAGCTAAACGCGATCGCGATACCTGTTATGGTTCTGACGCTGGTGGTGCTCGCGCACATGATGCGCATGACCCGAGCGGCGATCCTGAACGTGATGCAATCAGCCTACATAGAAACGGCCGAACTTAAAGGCATGCCGATGCTCAAGATCATCCGCAAGCATGCCTTTCCCAACGCGATCGCACCAATCGTAAACGTCGTTATGATTAATCTGGCTTATCTGGTGGTTGGCGTTGTCGTGGTCGAGGTGGTCTTTGCCTATCCCGGCATGGGGCAATATCTTGTGGATCACGTCGCCAAGCGCGATATCCCCGTCGTACAAGCGTGCGGGCTGATCTTTGCGGCTGTCTACATCGGCCTGAACCTGGTCGCAGATATCGTGTCTATTCTGGCAAACCCAAGGCTGAGGCACCCGAAATGAGAATTCCTGTTGCCGCTCTCATCGGACTATTCTTCACGTCCTTGTTTTTCCTCATGGCGATTTTCGCGCCTCTGATCGCGCCCTATGGCATGGCCGAGGTTGTAGGCGATGTCTGGGAGCCGCCGTCTGACCAGTTTATGCTCGGCACCGATAACATCGGCCGGGATCTGCTAAGCCGGATGATATATGGCGGGCAGACCACGATCTTTATTGCAACGGCAGCCACAGCGCTAAGCTTTATCACCGGATCGGTTCTGGGATTCTTTGCTGCCGTGTCAGGCGGTTGGATAGATCAGGCGATCAGCCGCTTTGTTGATCTTATCATGTCGATCCCGTCGCTGATCTTTGCGCTTGTTGTGCTGTCGGTGATGCCGACAACCGTCACCATCCTTGTCGTACTGATGGGGCTGCTTGATTCCACCCGTGTGTTCCGGCTGGCCCGTGCGGTAGCGGTCGACATCACCGTCATGGACTACGTCGAAGCCGCGCGTCTGCGTGGCGAAAAGACAGCGTGGATTATCTTCCGTGAAATTCTGCCGAACGCGCTGTCGCCGCTCGTCGCCGAGATGGGGCTGCGCTTTATCTTTGCGGTCCTCTTTGTATCTACTCTGTCGTTTCTAGGGCTTGGTGTACAACCGCCACAGGCCGACTGGGGCGGCATCGTGAAAGAGAATAAAGAAGGCATCAACTACGGCATTGCCGCCGCTCTATACCCTGCCTACGCGATTGCGGTCTTGTGTATTTCCATCAACCTCGTGGCGGATTGGGTGCTTAACCGGACGACAAGTCTGAAGGGAGGCCGCGGATGACCGATCCACTCCTTAAAGTGCGTGGTTTGAAAATCGGGGCGACGATCTACCCGCCCGGGGAAAAGGCGCGTGACATTGAAATCGTCCACGGCGTCGATTTCGATCTTGCACCGGGAAAGGTTCTGGGGCTGATCGGCGAGTCAGGTGCAGGCAAGTCGACAATCGGCCTTGCTTCCATGGCCTATGGTCGTGGCGGTGTCGAGATTACGGGTGGCTCTGTGGAAGTGAACGGTCGTGACATCCTTCAATCAGGTATCCGCGACGTGCGCCGTTTGCGCGGGGCAGAGGTGACCTACGTCAGCCAGTCGGCGGCCGCCTCTTTCAATCCTGCAAAAAAGATCATGGAACAAGTGACGGAAGCGGCGATCCTGCAAGGTAAGTTCGGCCGAAAAGATGCAGAAGCACGCGCCGTGGAATTGTTTGCAAAGCTCGGGTTGCCGGATCCTGAAAACATAGGGCAACGCTATCCGCACCAAGTTTCGGGCGGTCAGTTGCAGAGATGTATGACGGCGCTGGCACTTTGCCCGGAACCCGATCTGGTTGTGTTTGACGAACCGACTACAGCGCTGGATGTCACAACGCAGATCGACGTGCTTGCGGCCATAAAGGATGCAATCAGAGATACCGGCGTGGCCGCACTATACATCACGCACGATCTGGCCGTTGTCGCGCAAGTGTCCGATCACATCATGGTCCTCCGCATGGGCGAGATGGTTGAATACGGCACGGTCGATCAGATCATCAACAGCCCGCAGGAAGAATACACGCAGGCTTTGGTTTCCGTGCGGTCTATCGATCACGAAGAAAAGCAGCCAACAACAAATCCTGTTCTCAAGGTCGAAGGCATTACCGCGCGCTACAAAGGCACCAGCTTTGATGTGCTCAAGAATATCAACGTTGAGCTATATCCGGGGCAGACTCTGGCGGTTGTTGGCGAATCTGGTTCCGGCAAGTCCACGCTGGCGCGGGTTATCACAGGGCTCTTGCCACCGAGTGCCGGCAAGATCACCTTTGATGGCCGTGAGCTCACACCAGACTTGCCCACGCGCCCGCTGGAAGACCTGCGCGAATTGCAGATGATCTACCAGATGGCGGATACCGCGATGAACCCCCGCCAGACCGTCGGAACAATCATCGGCCGCCCGCTTGAATTTTACTTCGGCCTCAAGGGCGCGGAAAAACAAAAACGCATTCAGGAACTGCTAGACGAGATCGAACTGGGCACAGGGTTCCAAGACCGCTATCCAGCAGAGCTTTCGGGTGGACAAAAGCAGCGTGTGTGCATTGCCCGTGCGCTTGCAGCCAAACCCAAACTTATCATCTGCGATGAAGTTACCTCGGCGCTTGATCCACTGGTCGCGGATGGCATCCTCAAACTGCTGTTGAACCTGCAAAAGATCGAAGATGTCGCCTATCTGTTTATCACACATGACTTGGCGACGGTGCGGGCAATCTCGGACAGTATTGCGGTTATGTACCAAGGTGAAGTCGTGCGCTACGGACCGAAATCTCAGGTTATGAGCCCCCCTTTCGACGACTACACCGATCTGCTGTTGTCTTCCGTACCGGAGATGAAGCTTGGATGGCTGGAAGAAGTTCTGGCATCGCGCAAAATGGAAAGCGCCGGGAACTAACCTTTCAGGTCTGAGATCCCTCTTTGAACTGGGCAAACATATCTTCAAGGTGCACACGGGTCTGCATACCGTTCACAGTACGCAGTCGTTCGCCCTGACCATCGAAGAACAGCAACGTGACATGCGGCACGCTATGGCGCGCCGCAAAAGCAGCACCTTCAGCTGTTTTGATATCGGCCACGAGGTAGAGCAAGCCGCAGTCATCGAAAGCGTTTAAGGCCGCGCGTGTCTCTTTCTGTAGTGATGTGCAGATCGGGCATTGCGGGTAATGGATTTACACAACCGTCGGCGCGCCCTGCCCTACCCGAGACAGATCATGCTCTGCTGCACAGGCTGCGTAAGAGCCCACGGCCCAGTACCCAACGCCACCTAGGACCGTAACTCCTACAGCACCATTGCGCATCAGCTTTAGCATATCGCGCCGATTGGGTGCCGTCGTTGCCAGTTGGGCTCTGGTTTTATTTCCACCGGTTTTTCGCTTCTTACTCATCAGAAGGTGCCACCGTCTGCAGGCCGTCAGTCTGACGAATCAAACACTATGCGGCAAAACGCATTGGCTAACGAATTTGCACGTTCGCGTTATACGCGCATCAACGAAGGACAGAAGCAGGCCATAAAAAAACGATATGGTCATTGCACAATTTCGGCTGATACTCCCAAATGGGTCGACACACTGCGGGGGCCAGATATGAAAACCAAACTGCTACTGATCATTCTGGACGGTGTCCCCTACCGCAACTTTCGCAGGCTATTTGGAAACCTTGAAGCATGGGTAGAGAACGGCGACGCTCGGGTCTGGACGCACAAATCCAGCCTGCCCTCGACATCGGCGTCTTGCTATGCGTCGATCCACACGGGCGTACCACCTGTCGAGCATGGCTGCACCGGCAATGGCAATGTCTTCAGGCTCTCTCAGCCCGACATATTCTCACAAGTGCGCAAGGCAGGCGGTGCGACGGGTGCCGTTGCCCATTCCTTCTGGTCCGAGTTTTTCAACCGCGCCCCCTTCGACATGGTCCGTGACATTGAATATGATGAACCGGACAGTGACACGATCAACCATGGCCGGTTTCACACCATGACCGGCTATGGGCACACGAACCAGATGACGCCGTCTGACATCGACCTTTTCGCGACTTTGACACGGCTGTGCGAACGAAACGAGCTGTCCTACGGGATGCTGCACACTTGCACGCTGGACAGTATGGGGCACCGGTTTTTCCATGACTGCCAAGAAATGGACTACGCCTGTTTTTTGATGGACGAAATGCTGGCACCCTTTCTTAGCAAATGGCGCGCTATGGGGTATGAGGTCATCGTGACGGCTGACCACGGGCAGGACGCCCGCGGGCATCACGGCGGGCGGGATCCCCTGCAACAAGAGACGGCACTCTACTATTTTGGAACCGCTGAGGGGCCAGAGCCCGACACAGCTATTGACCAGTTGCAACTTGCGCCGACGATACTGTCACGCCTTGGTGCCCCGATCGCCGACACGATGAAGGGCACCGTTTTTCTGTCCTAAGATTATTCCGCCGCCACCGTTTCATCCACAAGATCCCAGGGCTGCACGAAGTCGCCAAGCGTTTGGCCAATATCCGAGACATCAGCACCATTGGCAACAACCTGAGCCACCAGACCGCGTTTTTTGTCATCCATGACGTTCACAACTTGCGCCGGCAGACCTGCTTTCTCTAGTGCGCCGTTATAAATGCGGGTGATTGCATGTTTGCGCAGATCGGGTTTAAAAATTTTCCCGACCGCCGTTTTTGGCAATTCCGGCATGATCGTCATATGCTTTGGCATCGCGGCGCGCTCGTGCACGTGTTTTTGACAGAATTCTAAAAGCTCTGCCTCGGACACCTTGCCGCCGTCGACAAGCTCAACGAATGCGCAAGGCACCTCACCTGAATGCGCGTCTGGCTGCCCGATAGCACCGGCAAACGCCACCGCCTCGTGATGCAGTAGCGCCTCTTCAATCTCGGCGGGGTCGATATTATGGCCCCCCCGAATAATCAGGTCTTTGGCACGCCCCGTAATCCAAAGATACCCGTCTGCGTCAACGCGTCCCAAATCACCCGTCCGCAGGTGATCACCGTAGTAAAGGTCGACGTTCTTTTCCGTTTCCGTATAGGTGTTGCCCACGAAGACGCCGGGGTTGGACACGCAAATCTCGCCCACTTCATCGATATCCGCTTCAATCGGACCGTTTGGCGTCGTCTTGAAAATCCGCACATCGCAGTAGGGAAAGGGTATCCCGATACTGCCGACTTTCTTTTCCCCATCCGTCGGGTTGCAGGACACAAGGCAGGTCGCTTCGGTCAATCCGTAACCTTCAACCAGCGTCACGCCCGTCGCCTTTTCAAAGCGGCGGAAAAGCTCCAGTGGCAGTGGTGCAGATCCTGAAAAGGCCATTTGCACAGAGCTGACATCCGCATCGATCGGGCGTTGCATCTTGGCCGAGATCGCCGTGGGTACTGTAATGATAAAACTGATCTTCCAGCGCTCGACCAGTTTCCAGAAGTTGTCCATAACCCCGTCGCCTCGGTACCCTTGCGGCGTGGGAAAGACGACATGCGCGCCCGATACTATGGCCGCCATCAGGATCACATGGCAGGCAAAAACATGAAAGAGCGGTAGCGGGCAGATAATATTGTCTTTTTCTGTAAAGAGTAGTTCTGTGCCGAGCCAACCATTGTAGATCAAGCCGGAGTAGCGGTGCTGTGCCACTTTAGGCATGCCGGTGGTGCCGCCGGTATGGAAGTAGCAGGCCACGCGATCTTCGGTACTGTCCGCGAAATCCAGCGTTTTGGACTGCTTGGCCAGTTCACTATGGAAACTAAGGTATTTTGCATGGTTCTGCACCTGACGTTTCGGGCGGATCAGTGGCACAATCCATGATTTGGGGGGCGACAGATAGCGCAGCAGGTCCACCTCGAGAACGGTCTCGACATTAGGGGCCAGCGCCACAGCCTCGGCAGTTTTATCCGCCACATCTGTTTTCGGGAACGGACGCAAGGTGACCACGACCTTGGCGTTGGTTTCACGCAGAATCGAGCCAATCTGCTCGGCGTCAAGCAGCGGATTTATTGGATTAGCAATGCCCGCTACGGCCCCACCCAAAAGGGTATAAACCGTTTCGTTTGCGTTCGGCAGCACATAGGCGACCACATCGGTTTCCCCGATACCCAACCCTCGGAAAAGGTTTGCGGTTTGCGTGACCTTATCTTTCAATTGCACCCAATTAAGTGTTTCCGCCTTATCGGTCGGACCAGAGAAAAGCTGATAGCTGATCGCATTACTGGTCGGGTACTTTTGAGCAGTCGCAGTGATTGCCTGATACAGCGTCAAGGGCAAGTCACGGTCTTGCCAGACCATTTGTGCCTCGATGGCATTGCGATCATCCAGCCCGGCAAAGGTCATGCGTGTTCCTCCCAAAACAATTGTGCATGGTGCACTTTAGTATGCAGCGCGGAGGATGAGACGTAAACGGGCCCAGCACAAGCCATGTGACGCCGCGTGACAACGCGGGACGCTACGTCAGAAACTATGCACGTTATTCTGCGGCGATGCCTTCAGTGAACTGCAGTTTGGCCAAGCGTGCATACAGACCACCTTGCGACACCAACTGGTCGTGTGGGCCAGTTGCCACGATCCGGCCCTCTTCCATGACCACGATCCGGTCCGCCTTTTTGACCGTCGCAAGACGGTGTGCCACGATCAAGGTGGTGCGTCCTGCGCTAAGTGTGTCCACCGCATGCTGCACAGCGCGTTCGCTTTCCGCATCCAAAGCGCTGGTCGCTTCATCCAGCAGTAATACCGGTGCATCGCGCAAGATGGCGCGGGCAATAGCGATGCGCTGCTTTTGACCACCCGACAGCATGACGCCACGCTCGCCCAGATAGGAATCGTATCCATCCGGAAGGGCCGCGATAAAATCATGCGCAGCCGCAGCCCGAGCGGCAGCCTCAATTTCATCGTCCGAAGCCTCTGGCCT
>Ga0316197_10002136_pt1 | contig 14115 bp, 11 predicted proteins | sample OudBiesiAoxic_MG_FD_204939 | JGI IMG/M metagenome (GOLD analysis project Ga0316197, IMG submission 204939) | Coastal sediment microbial communities from Oude Bieten Haven, Netherlands - site A oxic | ecosystem: Environmental > Aquatic > Marine > Coastal > Sediment | place: Netherlands...
CCAGTTGTGTTTAGCAGTAAATCAGGCGCTCAAGAAGCCCATGAAGCGATTCGTCCTTCCGACGTGACGCAGCTTGCTGCTCTGTTAAACGGTGTAGACCGTGATGCGATGCGTCTGTATGAGCTTATTTGGCGACAATTTTTAGCTTGTCAGATGTTACCTGCACTTTATGATGCATCAACATTGGTTATTGAAGCAGATAATTACCTGCTTCGTGCTAAAGGCCGCACGCTTCGCTTTGCTGGTTGGACTAAAGCGCAGCCTGTTGCTAAAAGTAAAGTTGATGAAGTACAACTACCTGATCTTGCTATTGGTGAAGTGGTTGACTTAGTGAAGCTTGATCCTCGACAGCACTTTACTAAGCCGCCTGCTCGTTTTACAGAGGCCGCATTGGTAAAAGAACTTGAGAAGCAAGGAATTGGTCGCCCCTCTACCTACGCAAGTATTATCTCAACAATTCAAGATCGTGGTTATGTGAAAGTGGATAAACGCCGTTTTTACGCTGTTAAAATGGGTGAAATTGTCAGTGACCGATTGAGTGAAAACTTTGTTGATTTGATGAGCTATTCATTTACCGCAGAAATGGAAGGTAACCTTGATGCAATTGCTGAAGGGAAAGCAGATTGGATCGCTGAATTAGATCGCTTTTATAAAGATTTAACGACACTACTTGAAAAAGCAGAACTACCGGAAGATGAAGGTGGGATGCGTTTAAATGAGCCCGTGGTTATTGACGATGTTAGATGTCCAACCTGTGAACGTGCTATGGGTATTCGTACCGCGTCAACAGGTGTATTTCTTGGTTGTTCTGGATATGCATTACCGCCTAAAGAGCGTTGTAAAACAACGATTAACTTAGTTGATGGTGAAGAAGTTGAAGATATTCTAAGTAATGAAGATCTTGAAACGGCTGCTTTAATGGCTAAAAAGCGTTGTCCTAAATGTGACATGGCAATGGATAGTTACCTGATAGATGAGAAACGAAAATTACATGTTTGTGGTAACAACCCTATTTGTGATGGCCATGTTGTTGAAGAGGGTGAGTTTAAAATTAAAGGCTACGACGGCCCTGTTGTTGAATGTGACAAATGTAGCAGTGAGATGCAGCTTAAAGATGGTCGCTTTGGTAAATATATGGGCTGTACTAATGAAGAGTGTAAAAATACGCGTAAGATTTTGCGTAATGGTGAAGTAGCGCCTCCCAAAGAGGATCCTGTTCATCTTGAAGAGTTAAGCTGTGAACAGAGTGATGCCTATTTCATTCTGCGTGATGGTGCTTCAGGTCTTTTTTTAGCTGCTAGTACTTTTCCAAATTCTCGTGAAACTCGCGCACCTAAGGTTGCTGAATTAGCACAATTTAAAGAGCGTATCTCACCTAAGTTTTATTATTTAGCTGAAGCGCCGCAAACCGACCCTGCGGGAAATCCCGCTGTTGTTCGCTATAGCCGTAAAAATAAAGAACAATATGTAATGACTGAAATCGACAAAAAAGCAACCGGTTGGACTGCTAAATATGTGGGTGGAGAGTTAAACGATAAAGTTTTAAGTGGCGGGAAATGGGTAGAAGAGCAAACTAAAAAACGTGCCGTAAAGAAAAAGAAAGATTAAGTTTTATTAAGTGGATTTATCTTGATTTTAACTTTCAATACAATTAATACCAAACTGATTAAGTATGTGATCTAATTTTTGCGCAGGAAAAATGACTTAATTCAAGGCGTAATTTGACGTAAATGGTTGTTCCCTTTGCGAAACTTACAACGAAGAAGTAAGTTATTTTAACCAGCCCAAAAGATCAGCTACTTATTCAGATTGGTATAAACCCTAAAAGATAAATGTCTGTTAAATTAATCAAAAATAAAAAGGTAGCGCATGCTACCTTTTTATTTCATATCATCAGGTGTGAGCCACCGCATAGAATATTGACTAACCTTGCTGATTATTTGACCACTCTCAAAGTTTTAAAACCCATCTTATTAAATCTTTTTAAATTAGACTAATTTTATATTTGTTTTAGTTAACTAAGGATCTCTATGCCTCTATTTTCCCTATTAAGTGAGTTGGACCGTAAGGTCATATTATTTACTCATGAGCGGCACAGAACGGCTAAAAAAAACTTTCCTCCTGTGATCATGAATGATGAATATCGTGCATTTATTATCACCGAAGGCGAATATATTTTGTGGGAGTTGCAAAAAAGAAAGCTCACTGAGGCCGAAATCATAGCGCATACATGGGTCGTTACCTCAATAAAAAATATATCCTTAGTTTTTGATTTCAAAGAAAATAACCAATTAACTATTAAGAGTTTATTTGACCAGTTACAGTGTACTGGTCACTGGCAATTAGAGCATGGCATATTAAAAATTCGTTTTGATTATGAAGGCCACAGTTACGATATCAATATCATTGCTAATAATAACCGTTCCATCCATTCTGCTTTACAGATTGTTGATAATAAAAGCTCTGAGTTATTAAAAGTAGCTCCGATAATTGATGCTAAGTATGGCAAAGCATTGCTTGACTAAGAGGTTTAAATGTCCCAACACATTGGTTTATTAACTCGTGATACGATTGCATTGATATTAGCTGGAGGAAAGGGAAGTCGTTTAAAACAGTTAACAGAGGATCGGGCAAAACCTGGTTTACCCTTTGGTGGTAAATATAAAATTATCGATTTTACCTTATCGAACTGTATGAACTCCGGTATTCGTCGTGTTGATGTGTTGACTCAATATAAATCTTCAGAGCTACTCGCCCATGTACAAAAGTCATGGAGTAGAATGCCTTGGGAGCTTGGTGAGTATGTCAATATTGTACCTGCACAGCAACAAATAGGAGATTTGTGGTATCGGGGCACTGCTGATGCCGTTTATCAAAACCTTAAACAGTTGCGTAAGCAGCATTGCAAGTATGTACTTGTACTAGGCGGAGATCATATCTATAAAATGGACTACAGCCGAATGTTACGTCAACATGCAAAAAAGAAGGCTGATATATCTATTGCCTCTATCCCTGTCTCGTCTAAAAGTGCTTCAGCCTTTGGTGTATTAAATATTGATGCGACTATGCGTGTTAATCAATTTGTCGAAAAGCCTGAATGCCCGCCAGAAATGCCTGAAATACCAGGAAAGTCGTTAGTCTCGATGGGCGTATACATTTTTAACTTTGATACTTTAGAGAAGCTGCTGCTAGAGGATGCCCGTTCATCAGCGTCAAAACATGATTTTGGGTACAATATTATTCCGGAAGCAATTAAACGACAATCTGTCTATGCGTATATCTTTGATGATGATGGTTGTGCTGATGTCCAAGCGTATTGGAAAGATGTCGGCACGGTGGATCAATATTTTCATGCAAATTTAGACTTAGTTCAATTAGAGCCAGAACTTAATCTTTATGATAGCCATTGGCCAATTTATTCGTTTCAGGAACAGTTGCCTGGTGCTAAATTTATCTTTGATCAGGATGGATGTCGTGGGCAAGCAATTGACAGTGTGATAACAGCGGGTTGTATTATTTCAGGTGCCACCATTAAAAAGTCGTTATTATCTACGCGTGTCACTGTAGAGAGACATAGCATCTTGGATCACTGTGTCATTTTGCCGAACGTACGTATTGGTAAGCACTGTAAACTTTACAACGTACTCGTTGTGGAAGACTGTATTATTCCAGATAATTTTTGTATTGGTTTTGATTATGAAAGTGACAAAAATTTTTATGAAATATCAGAAAGTGGGGTTATTTTAGTCACTCAGGATATGATTGATAATTATCTGAAAATTGAACATGGCAGTTAATGGATATACATGTTTATCAAAATTCAAAACGTGGTGATGGATAATTTTAACCAGCAAGAGTGATCGCTTTATTAATTCCTTTAGAATTATCATGAGCAACAATAGAATAGGTATAACGCTAATCATGATAATTTTCCTACTAACTTGGCAAATTAGTGTTAAGTGACAAGCAACAAAAGTGAGTGATATTTGTTTCATACGCCCCCAGGAATTGCCTGACAAGCTATTGCCCTACAAACTATTTTGAGGTTGTATGGGTATCTAAAAACGGTATACTTCATTTTTTGAAATTTAGGTGAAGAGTGATGCGCATTGCTTTAGGAATTGAGTACGACGGGGCTAACTATTATGGCTGGCAACGTCAAAAAGAGGTTATTTCGGTACAACAAAAACTGGAAGAGGCACTTTCTTTAATTGCTAACCACACTGTCACTGTCAATTGTGCAGGCCGAACCGATGCAGGTGTTCACGGAACCGGTCAAGTAGTTCACTTCGAAACCACCGCTAATCGTAAAGATGTTGCATGGACACTTGGTGTTAATGCAAATCTACCTGATGATATCGCAGTGCGTTGGGTAAAGCAGGTAGATGACTCCTTTCATGCCCGTTTTAGTGCAACGGCAAGGCGCTATCGTTATATTATTTATAATGCGCCTTTTAGACCTGGAATATTAAAATCCGGTTTAAGCCACTATCATCATCCCCTTGATGCTGACTTAATGCAGCAAGCTGGCCAATACATCATCGGTGAGCAAGATTACACCTCGTTTCGAGCACTGCACTGTCAAGCAAACAGTCCTGTACGCAGTATTGAGTATTTAGAGATCACCCGTCGTGCTAACTTTATCATTATAGATATCAAAGCGAATGCCTTTTTACACCATATGGTACGTAATATAGCAGGTAGTTTGATTGAAGTAGGGCGAGGTAATCAGCCCGTTGATTGGTTAGCAACTTTGTTAACATTAAAAGATCGCTCAAAAGCGGCTGCAACTGCAAAGCCAGGTGGGTTATATTTAGTTGAAGTTGATTATCCAGAGCATTACGCATTGCCAAGACCCGCTGTTGGTCCGTTATTTCTTGAAGGCTAGCTTTACAGTAGATTTCACTAATATTTGTAGAAGAAGAGTATGAATAAGAATTTAAATGAATGGTTAAGTTATCTCGAACAACTGCATCCAACTGAGATTGAACTTGGATTAACGCGTATTGGAAAGGTCGCACGTGATCTGGAAGTTATCGATTTTGAAGGTAAAGTTATTACCGTTGCGGGCACTAATGGTAAAGGCACCACCTGTGCTTTTTTAGAAGAGATATTAATCCAAGCGGGTTATAAAGTGGGCGTTTACAGCTCACCACATATTCAACGTTATACTGAACGCTTACGCATTAATAAACAAGAGATGCCTGAGCAACTTCATTGCCAAGCTTTCGAAAAAATTGAAGCATTACGTGGTGAAACCTCATTAAGCTATTTTGAATATGTCACCTTAGGTTGTCTAGATATTTTAAAAGCACAGCAATGTGATTTTATATTACTTGAAGTTGGACTGGGCGGACGTCTTGATGCAACTAATGTCGTTGAATCAGATATAAGTGTTGTGACCACTATCGGCATTGACCATGTAGACTGGTTAGGTCACGATAGAGAAAAAATTGGCTTTGAGAAAGCGGGTGTTTTTCGCGCCTTTAAACCGGTTATATGTGGTGAGCTTGATGCGCCTATATCACTACAAAATCATGCCCAAGATATACAGGCTGATATTCGCTATGCAGGTTCTGATTTTAGAGCAAAAGTAGGGCTGGATAGCTGGTCTTGGATAGGACAAAAGACAATTGATGATTTGCCGCTTACACTGATGCCACTTCAAAATGCTTCTACTGCTTTAGCCGTCATTGAAGCATTGCAGCTTGATCTACCTAAATCATTACTCATTAACGCGATTGGAAAAGCACAATTAGCAGGGCGTTTGCAAAAACTAAGTCAGTGCCAAAAAGTCGATACCTATCTCGATGTGGCTCACAATCCGCAGTCTGCTGAGTATTTAGCTTCACAAATAGAAAAGTTACGTAAACCAAAGGGTAAAATATTCGCCATAGTTGGGATGCTTGAAGACAAAGATTTAACGGGAACTTTTTCTGTTATTAATCACTGTATTGATCATTATCACCTTATTCCACTTGAATGTTATCGAGGTGCATCACAGCAAACGCTACTTAATCATTATCAAGCTAGTAATGATCTTCCTGCTAAGGTAGATTGTTTTGAGACTATCGCAGAAGCTTATAACTGCGTATTAACAAAGGCAAATAGTACTGATATTATTATCATCTTTGGTTCATTTTATACTGTTTCAGCATTTTTAACATTTCAACAAGGGTAAACCGTGGCTTCTCAGTTTCAAAATAGATTAGTGGGTATTGTAATTTTAGTTGCATGTGTTGTGATTTTTTTACCATCAATTATTGATGGTAAAAAAATGGCTTATGAGGATGAGTTCGTTGCAACACCAATTAACCCTGAGTTAAAGACACATACTCTAAACTTACAAATTGAGGCGCCAAGTAATTTGCTTGCTAATGATGTTTCACAACCTAATGAGTCTATTAATGAACAGCAAGACAAGGTTGTTGATGAAGCGTGGCAAGTTGAGGAACTATCAGAAGTTGTTAAGTCTGAAATCGTGCAACAACCCGTGTCTCAAAAAGTTGAAACGGTTGCAAAGCAAGTTAGCGTAAAAACTAAAATGCCTGAGCCGGCTTGGACAATTCAGTTAGGCGCATTTCAAAATGCCAGCAATATAAATTCGCTTTTAAAAAAGCTTCATAAAGCAGGCTATCAAGCGCATACAGTACCAACTGAAGTAATTGATGGTAAATTAACCAGGCTGTTTGTTGGTCCTGATGTTTCTAAAGAAAAGTTAGAGAAACAATTGCCGCGTTTAAAACAACTTACAAAGCTAGAGGGTAAACTACTCCCATTTGATGCAGTAAATCCCTAAATTATTACAGCTTTTAAGGTTTTTATCTGCTAAAATCCGCCTCGTTTAAAAGTTCAAAGAATAAGGACAATAATGGGTTGGTTTGATTTGACTATTATAGGCATCATTGCTTTTTCAGCATTGATAAGCCTAATACGTGGCTTCACAAAAGAAGCTATCTCTCTTATTACTTGGTTCACTGCATTTTTTGTAGCTAGTAATTTTTACCCCGAAGTAACCTCATATCTTACCCAGCTAGACGATCAACTCATTCGCAACTCGGTTGCTATCGCTATCCTCTTTATTTCAGTGCTGCTGCTTGGTGCATTGATCAATTATATTGTAAACCGCCTCGTCGCGGTGACCGGTTTGTCCGGCACAGATCGCCTTTTAGGCGTCATTTTTGGTGCTATACGTGGCGTGCTCATTGTCAGTGCGTTGCTATTTTTTATAGATTCATTCACCAGCTTCAATGATGCAGTTTGGTGGAAAGAGTCAAACCTCATTCCAGAGTTTGGTATTATTATCGAATGGTTTTTTAGTCACCTAGAGAACTCTTCTAGTTTTTTACAAAACCTTTCGACCTAGCATTAAATTTTTACATCAATCACTAACTATTTAGTGAGTGGAATATATTAATTATTAATTTTTATAAATAAAGGCGTGTATTTATGTGTGGAATCGTTGGCATCGTTGGGGCAACACCTGTTAATCAAAGTATCTATGATGCATTAACAGTATTACAACACCGTGGGCAAGATGCTGCTGGTATTATCACTATCTCAGATGATAATTTTAAGCAGCGTAAAGCAAACGGATTAGTGAAAGATGTATTTGAATCTATACATATGCAGCGTTTAAAAGGGAATATTGGTATTGGTCATGTGCGTTATCCTACCGCAGGTAGTTCAAGTGCAGCTGAAGCTCAACCCTTTTATGTAAACTCTCCCTGGGGTATGGCACTGGCTCATAATGGTAACTTAACCAACGCAACACAATTACGTGAAACTGTTTCTAGCTCGCGTCGCCATATCAATACTACCTCTGACTCTGAAGTGTTGTTAAATATTTTCGCTGCTGAGTTGGATAAAATGCCCAACTCTAGTTTAACACCAGCAAATATATTTACTGCTGTTGGTGAAGTACATCGCAAAGTGTCTGGCGCCTATGGTGTTGTATCACTGGTTATTGGACATGGTATGGTGGCATTTCGCGACCCTGATGGTATTCGTCCTTTAGTACTTGGATCTCGTCAAACAGAATCGGGTGAAATGGAATATATCGTTGCTTCAGAAAGTGTTGGTCTTGACACCATTGGCTTTAAAGTAATGCGTGATGTTGAGCCTGGCGAAGCAATCTATATTACAGAGGATCGCCAACTGTTCACAAAACAGTGCGCACAAAAAACCTCATTACACCCATGTATCTTTGAATATGTTTACTTGGCACGTCCAGACTCTACATTAAGTGGTGTTTCAGTGTATGAAGCACGACTTGAAATGGGGCGTAAATTAGGCGCAAAAATTAAACGTGAATGGGCTGATATAGAGATTGATGCCGTTATTCCGATCCCTGAAACATCAAATGATATTGCACTTGAAATATCGGTTGAGCTTGGTATTCCTTACCGTCAAGGGTTTGTTAAAAACCGTTATATCGGTCGTACCTTCATTATGCCAGGGCAAACACAGCGTCGTAAATCTGTACGCCGTAAATTAAATGCAATCAATGCAGAGTTTAAAGGTAAATCAGTTTTATTAGTTGATGATTCAATTGTTCGTGGTACGACTTCCGAGCAGATTGTTGAGATGGTTCGTGATGCGGGTGCAAAGAATGTTTACTTTGCTTCTGCAGCACCACAAGTTTGTTTCCCAAATGTATACGGTATCGATATGCCAACGGCAGATGAACTTATTGCTTATAACCGAACTGATGAGCAAATTAGTGACTGTATTGGTAGCGATAAACTAATCTTCCAAGATCTACAAGACTTAAAAGATGCAATACATATACAAAACCCTGAAATTGACGGCTTTGAATGCTCAGTATTCGACGGTATTTATGTAACGGGTGATGTTGATCAACATTATTTTGATTATCTAGCTAGTTTGCGTAGTGAAGATGCAAAAGAGATTCAAGAGCAAAAACAAGAGCTTGCCAGCTTAGAGATGCATAACGAATCGTAATCAGTTTTAACTGACAATGAAAAAAATTAAAAACCAGATCCTTTGATCTGGTTTTTTTATGTGCGTAATATTTAATGTGTGCATAATACTCATTATACCAATGGAATTTTAATACCAATCTGGATAAGTAATTGGCCATAAAATTGTGCAGGAAAATTCATTTATAACAAGGCGTCAATTGCAGTTAACTCGTTATTCTAATAACAAAATTGAGAACGAAGTTAGAGAGGAATTTGATCAGCAAGAATGATTATACCAATCCCACTAAATAGCTGATCTATTTTACTGGCTAAAACAACTGACTTCTACGTTGTAAGTTTCGCGAAGGGAACAACCATTTGCGTCAACTTACGCCCTGAATTAAGCTGTTTTTCCTGCGAAAAATTTAGATCACATACTAATGGAGTTGGTAATACTTTATTAATTTCTTTGCTATTAAGTCAAATTATGCCTTGAATTAAGCTATTTCCCCTGCGTAAAAATTGGATCTCATACGCAATATAATTGATATAATAACTATTTAAAAGTATCCCTAAAGAGATACGAATAACTATCATTTTATCCTTCGATGCTTTGTAAGCGCTTTCTTTTTGTGCCGCTGATCCCATTATGTTTTTTCTATCTCTGTATAATTCATTTAATACAAAGCGCTAATTTTAAAAAATTATACCATCACCCATAATATTGATCTGGGCTCGCTTAAGAAAAATATTCAAAGCAAGGCGTATGATTAATTAATCACTGGTGATTGGGCGCGAATACAACCTAGCTATCTATTATATTAATTCCTTTGGTATAACCAGCAACATAAACAGATACTTATGTAAGGTTAGTATTAGATTGGTTCAAGAAAATGGATTTTTAAGGAACTATTTATGGCAGAGCATAAAACTATAAGTAACATCGTTGATAACGGGGATTTGAGTGGCAATATCAGTGATATTGCTCGATATAAAAACAAAAAATCACCTTTTCAAGAAGTCATGTCACAAATGAATATTGCAGATAAATTAGACTTTGAGAAGAAGTGCACTCAACTCTGGCATGAGGGCAGTGAAAAAGGAAATTGTTTATCAATTTTTATTTGTGAAATCGATTTCTTCGAGGCTTATCGTGATAATTATGGTGAGCAAAGCGCATCATTTATGCTACTCGTTGTTGGTGTTGCTTTAAAAGGTATATGTGAACAAAATGAATGTTTTTTAGCGCATTTTAACCATGGTTGTTTTGCTATCTTAATGTTAGATATTAATGATAGAAAAGCGATTGAAATTGCTGAACAATTTCGACAAGTGGTTGAACAATCTGCTACCGAACACAAATATTCACAGGTGAGCGATATTGTTACTTTAAGTGTCGGCCTTTCGAGTTCTTACCCCGTATCTATGGGGGGCCTGATAGCAAAAACTGCACAAGAATTGGAAACCGCTAAATCAACTGGGCGTAATAAAGTTAACCTCTGTTTTCCTGAAAACCTGAACTCAAACATTGATACAACGAAACAAAGTGTTGCTAAGCCTCCTCAACAAGCTAATGCTGTTGATTTCAAACAAAGCATGCTTGCTATAAATGTAAATGGTCGACGCACATTTCAGCATGATTTTACAAACCTGTGGCAGCAAAGTTTAGATGAACAAGTGTTAGTTTCAATGTTAATTTGTAAAGTAGATTTTTTCCAAGGTTATATCGAGCACTACGGAGATCAACATAGTGAAACTCTTTTGTTAACCGTTGCACAGGCTTTAAATCAGGTATTTAAAAATATAGGTGGGTCAGTTTATCATGCCGGTGGCCACAAATTCATTGCGCTCGTTAAAGGTGGTAGTACAGCGGATCGATTAAGGGATGCTGAATCTTTACATATGTCCCTTGCTAGTGCTTCTATCGAACATAAAAGCTCTTCTATTGCTGATGTTGCTACCCTAAGTGCTGGTTTATCTTGTTTATTTCCTGATGAGACTAATTCAATGAAAATTTTAATGACAAAAGTGGATCAAGCATTGAATAAGGCCGTTCAAGAAGGTCGCAATCAGACGAGTATCATCTAATCGTGATTGCTGAGTAAGTCAGCGTTCATTTCGTAATAGATCAAACCCTCCATAACTTCATAAATAATCGCGCATTATTTCACCACACAGCATGAAAGCGCTTACTTGTTGGTTGGGTATTTTGTAACTATATAGTTAGCGTTTTAGTTAACGTTTTAAAAGAGGAACGACAATAATGTTTCGTAACATATTTATTATTTTAATTAGCTTTATACCTATTTTTTCATTGGCGGCTACGCCCACTCATATAACAGCAAAATATAAAAATAGTGAAGTGAGTGTAGAAAAAGTGGGAGATGCTGCTTGTCTATTAACCTATGTAAATGCTGATTTTTTGACTACTGAGGGCGCGCCTGTCTCTTACACGTTTCAAGTGGAGGTTAATGATGGCGCTTTGCAAATGGGTACGCATTTTTGGGTACCTCATCCCTTAAAACCAAATAAAGTAACGACCTTGTCTTTTAATGATGGACAAAAGATTTATGAGTATAGTGGCAAGCTAACTGAATATGGCACTGGTTTCTATAAAACAGATCTGTTTGAGCACTTTCAAAATGCAAAGAAAATCGAAATTTCACAGGGCTCGTTATCAAAAAGTATGCCTCGATATTCAAAACAGACGTTTCCCGATTCTGTGCATCGTGGGTTTCAAGGTTGTTTAGATGATCTGCAGTTGGTATTGCAAGAGTATTGTCGAAGTTCTGCTGCTGCTAAACAAAAATGTCGGACTAAAAAAGCACGCAATAGAAAGCCATTTTCTGGGTTAATTGTTAAAGATGATCCCGCTTATATTGCTCAGTTATCATTACTAGCGGAGTTAAAAGCGCAACAACAAGCGCAGGAAAAAAAGCGTGCTGCTGCCAAAGCTCTTTCTGATCAAAAAGCGCGCGTAGCACTTGAAAAGTTAGCACTTGAACAAGAGAAAGAGATTGTGCAAGCAAAAAGCGCAGAAATCAGCAATATTGCACTGGCAAGAGAGGTAAAAGAAACACCGAAAACATATAAAAAAGAAATACTCTCAATTTTTTCTGATAATGTCGAAGAAGCTTTTAAAATCAAAAAATATACACAATTTGGAGGCTCCATCTCTAGTTCTATTCGCTCAGATAGTGAACAGCAGATGGTACAACGAGTCCGTTTTGATACCAGTAAAGGTGTTTTTTATTACCAAAGCAAAAGGGCGGCTGATTATTCGAAATATAAGTACCTTGAATTTGACCTTAAAGTGCTAAAAGACCCTCGAGATAGCGGTGGGTTTACTATTAAAATGGATTGTGGCTCCTCTTGCTCCTCTGGAAATTATGCTATTTCACCGCCTAAATTAGGGGAATGGCAACATTACAATATTAACCTTGAAACGTTAATTACCCACCCTGGCTCTACATTAGATCTCACCCAGGTGAACGTCCCTTTTGCAATTTTACCCGATTGGGGTAAACAACGTGGAGTGGTGTTTATGCTTGATAATGTGAGGTTAGTTAATTAAACGTATATACGCCTATTCAACATATTGTTCATTTTACGCTTGGAATTTAAATATAATGCTTATTAAACATAAATTAATCACCAATACTTTTGTAACCATCTCAAGCATGTTAGCAATGCTTGTATTGATGCATTTTTCTTTATTATCATTAAAAAGTGATATTACGTTAGCGCAGGATCTGAGTAAGATTGAAGCTCAAATGTTGCAACTTAGATTATATGAAAAAGAGTTTTTAACGCAGAAAAAAGAAGTGTATGTCGACCAATTTAATGATCAAGTCGCAACAATACAGTTGAGTATTGAGAACTTAAGAAACCAGCTTAAAAGCCTTGATATCTCAGCTCAAGAGTCGATTAAACTCAGTCACCTTTTGATAAATTATCAACGATTTTTTAATATTGTCGTTGATACTCATAAACGGATTGGTTTAGATTTTCAAAGCGGGCTACATGGAGAGATAAATCGTGCCGTTGAAGAAGTAGAACAAGCGATGGGCGATTCGGTTGTTTTTTTAAAAATGATGTTGCAAGTGAGAAGCAGAGAAAAAAATTATATGCTTCTGCAAGATGAACAATACTTGGCTGAATTTAAAGTTGATTTCGATAAGTTATATACGAGTGTCGAAAAAAGCTTTTTAATCCAGGTAAAAAAACAGACTATTTTAAATGCTCTTAATAGATATAACAGCGCATTTTCATCATTAGCAAGAGAGCAAAAAATTCTTGGTTACAGGGATGATCAAGCTTTTCAAAAAGCAATGAATAATAGCGCGATAAAAGCACAGTTAGCGCAAGTGCAATTAATTAAAAAAACCAATATCGCGATTAATGAATATATATCTTCAATTACCCAAAATACCTATATTTTGTTTATCCTCGCATTACTTGTTTCCATCTTTATCGGTTGGCTTATTTCTCGTAATATTATTAATGGGATTGCACATATTAAAAATTCAATTAATAAAATTACCGATACAAACGATTTAACGATCGTTGTTTCTACAAAAAGTAAAGATGAACTGGCTGATGTGGCTAAGGCATTTAATTACATGCTCTCAAACTTTCAAAGCTTATTGGTTTCAGTTAAAAAATCAGAAAGCAGCTCTACAGCTGAAAACAAAACAGAGATACTAACAGAAGACTCTTTTTGGGCTGATTTTACTTATGAGGAGTTACCAGATGAACGCTAATAATAAAGGAATTAATAGAGTGACTATTTTTGGTGGTTAAAATTATTCCTAACTGTGTTGTGAGTTTTATTCCAAACATCCTGTTCTCCCACACTGCGTGCCCAGCTAAAGCTTTTCAAAATCGTTCCATATGATTTTATGAAGTGAGAACACTTAGTAAAGAATTAAAGTATCTAATTTAATTCTTTACTAGAGGATTAACGAAGTTATACCAATTACATTTAAGTATGTGATCTAATTTTTGCGCAGGAAAAATAGCTTAATTCGAAGCGTAAGTTGACGTAAGTAATTGTTATATTTACAATTTCTGACGTAAAAGCCAGTTGTTTTAACCAGTAAAATAGATCCGCTATTGACTGTAATTGGTATTAATTTTTAAAGGCTGAAACTCACGTATTGTTAGTAATAATTTTTTTAGCCAAACGCTG
>Ga0316197_10002137_pt1 | contig 14114 bp, 13 predicted proteins | sample OudBiesiAoxic_MG_FD_204939 | JGI IMG/M metagenome (GOLD analysis project Ga0316197, IMG submission 204939) | Coastal sediment microbial communities from Oude Bieten Haven, Netherlands - site A oxic | ecosystem: Environmental > Aquatic > Marine > Coastal > Sediment | place: Netherlands...
TTCCACGCAAAACGGGTCGGAAATTGCGATGCCCGCAATGCCGCCGCCTAATTTGGTCGCGCGCGCGGCTTCGCGGAAGGCAGTTTTACCGGCATCATGGTCGAACAGGTATCCTTCCAGAAACATGATCCGCGCATTACCCGCCACGTCGGGCGGCACATCAACCGAGGTAAGTTCGGTTGAAATGCCAAGGTAGGTGTTCATCGACCGTTCCCCGTCCGGCGCTACAAAGATCATGCTGCGTGACGTTGGTACCTGACCGCCTTCGACCGGCGCGTTTACGAAATCAATTCCGTTATCGGTCATGGCACTGGCGTAAAACTGCCCCAGCGCGTCGTCGCGCACGCGCCCGATGAAGGCAGTTTGCAAACCGAGCGATCCAACACCTGCTACCGTATTTGCGACAGCACCGCCCGGGGTCTGCAAACGGTCATTCATTGCAGCATAAAGCGTTTCCGACCGGTCGCGGTCCACCAGTTGCATTATCCCCTTTTCGATCCCCATAAGGTCGAGAAAGCTGTCATCGGCATGTGTGATAACGTCGACAACGGCATTGCCGATCCCGACGAGCTGGTAGTGTTTCATTGTGTTTTTTCCTCAAACGGGCAGAGATCGCGGATGATGCATGTGGGGCACTGAGGCTTGCGCGCTTTGCAATGATAGCGCCCGTGCAGGATCATCCAATGGTGTGCATGAAGCTGGAAATCAGCTGGAATATTGTCTTCTATGGCACGCTCGACCGCTTCCACGGTTTTGCCCGGGGCAATGCCTGTGCGATTTCCAAGACGGAAAATATGCGTATCGACAGCCTGTGCAGGGTAATGCCACCACATGTTCAGCACCACGTTCGCAGTCTTGCGCCCGACACCGGGCAAGCTTTGCAGGGCCGCACGGCTGTTGGGCACTTCGCCGCCATAGTCGTCAACCAGTATACGGCTCAGTTTCATCACGTTCTTGGCTTTTTGTCGGAAAAGCCCGATAGTTTTGATGTGTTCTGTCAGTCCGTCCAGCCCCAGATCAAGCATTTTTTGCGGCGTATCGGCAATTTGGAAAAGCGCGCGCGTTGCCTTGTTCACACCCGCGTCCGTCGCCTGCGCACTTAACGCCACCGCGACAACAAGAGTATAAACGTTGACGTGCTCCAGTTCGCCTTTTGGTTCCGGATCAGCCTCTTGGAAGCGGGCGAAAATCTGGCGGATCGTATGGTAGTCGAGTTGTTTTGCCATAGGCTCAGCTATGCGGACTTTAGCCGCTTAGGGCAAGGCAACCGGCGCGTTTTACTTAAAAATTGACATAATTCCGGGCTGAATTTTCAGCGTTTTATTATCTGTATTGTGAAATCAGGTGTCACGACTTGTTGAATTAGGTACGTGGCATGCAAGAGATCACATTTTATGGATACGCACCGGATGCGTTGGTGTTCGATGCGGCCACAGGTGATGTGCGCCTGTCTCCCGACTTCAGGCCGGGGTCTGGTCGTTCACGTTTCGAAGTCTTGGACAAAGACAACAAGTTTGACGGTGACGCGCGCGCGGACGAAATAGGCGACGACAAGGATCAGACGGCGACTGTCTATGGCCCGGACGGCGGCACGATCGGTGACGGCTTAATCTACGTTGAAGAGGTGCGATGGTACGAAACACCCTCTGGTGAGACATTCACCATCACCGTTTTCGAGATTGATGGCCAGGTCATGGGCTTTGTCCCCAGCCTCCCGCTAGAGCCGGACACTGACTATACTTATACCGGTTCGACCGATGCAGGCGACAAACCGGGCGGATCAGCGAATAATCACGTCGCGCAAAACTACAATTTTTACGAACAGAACAGCGTTGCGTGCTTTGGTCCAGGTACGATGATCGCGACACAAAACGGGGACATCCCTGTTGATTGGTTGGATACCTCTGACATGGTGCTGACCCGCGATGATGGCTTTCAGCCTATTCTTTGGATAGGGCGGACCCGCGTGCCGGCAGAGTATTTCAGCCAATATCCCGAAGAATGCCCCATCCGGATCGCCCCGGGAACACTGGGGCCAGACAGCCCCACGCATCCGCTAAACCTGACCGGCGATCACCGTGTGATGATTCGCGCAGCCCAGGCGGAACTTATGTTTGCATCCGCCGAAGTGCTTGCTCCTGCAAAGGCGTGGGCTGATACGGGACTGGCCGAAAGACAAGAACCTGACGGCAGCTATGTGCTGACGCATATTCTACTGGCGTCACACCATGTTATTCTGGCGCAGGGTGCATGGGTGGAAAGCCTGTTCACCGGTCCAGAGACAATGCGGCGCCTCGATGCCGAAAACCGGGCCACACTTTATGCGCTGTTGGGGGCCGAGCTTCCCCGCATGCGAGCGGCACGCCTTTGCCTGACCCGTAAAGAGGCGGTTGCTCTTTTGTTGCTTTTACCCAAAACGCATACGTTTGCCGCCGACCTTGAGCAAACAAAACACTGCGCGTAAGATCCGCATGAAACGGGTCGCAACGCAGGCACCTGTTCGCTAAATATGAGGCATGACACAGCATCCAATATCCCCAAACAACGCCGAAAGCGCCTATCACTACCGCGTCATTCGCCGCGCAATCGACCTGATTGATGCGACAGATGAACCTTTCTCGCTCGAAGCAATCTCTGCCGAAATGGGCATGAGCCCGGCGCATTTTCAGCGCCTTTTTTCCCGCTGGGTAGGCGTGTCGCCGAAACGCTACCAGCAATATCTGACTTTGGGCCATGCAAAAACACTCCTTAAGGAGCGTTTTACAACGCTGGATGCGTCTCATGCGGTTGGCTTGTCCGGTAGTGGACGCTTGCATGATCTGTTCTTGCGCTGGGAAGCTATGAGCCCGGGCGATTTTGCCCGCAACGGCTCCGGGCTGCAGATTTTCTGGGGATGGTTTGAAAGCCCTTTTGGGCCGGCCATTGTAATGGGGACTGACAAAGGCATTTGTGGTGTCGGCTTTGCAGCCGAGATGGGCGTAGACGCCGCTTTTGAAGATCTGATCCAACGGTGGCCGCAAGCCGATTTCATCGAAGATCCGATGCGACTGCGTCCGTGGGTGTTGCAAGCCTTCGGGGCCGGTGACGGCGAGCTCGACAAAGCACCACTATTTCTGATTGGCGCACCCTTTCAGATCAAAGTCTGGGAGGCGCTGCTTGCGATACCGTCAGGACATGTCACGACCTACTCCGAGATCGCGCAGGCTATTGGTTCCCCGCGCGCCGTGCGTGCTGTCGGTACTGCAGTGGGACGCAACCCGATCAGCTGGCTAATCCCGTGCCACAGGGCGCTGCGCAAGTCCGGTGGTCTTGGTGGCTATCACTGGGGCCTGCCGATGAAGCGCACGATGCTTGCCTTTGAAAGTGCCCATGCGGAGCCCTGATATCACAGGCGTGATCTTGCCGATCAAAATTTCCCCTTTCTTTGCTGCGGTTGCGTTCCCATATATTGGTGCATGAAACAACGACGCTTCGCCCGAACGAGGCAGCAACAAGTAAGGCAGGATTTATGACATTTACGAAAACACACATCGCTTTTTCGGTGGCTGGCATGCTAGCGCTGACAGCCTGCACGGACCCCGCGCAACTTAACGGCGGTACGGGGCCCAACAATACCCAGCAGGGTGCGCTGATCGGCGCGGGTGTCGGCGCGATTGCCGGCCAAATCATTGGTGGCGATACCGGTGCTACAGTAATCGGCGCGGCCGTTGGCGGTGCGGTGGGTGCAGGGATCGGCTATAATCTGGACCAGCAAGAAGCCGATTTGCGGCGCGATCTGAACAATGGCGATGTGCAGATCACAAACACGGGCGATCGTTTGATTGTGACCATGCCGCAGGATCTGCTTTTTGCAACTGACAGTTTCGACGTGCGTAGGGACTTGCAAGACGATCTGTACGCCGTTGCCGGTAACTTGCAGCAATACCCCAATTCGACCATTCAAGTAGTCGGCCACACAGACAGCGACGGCTCTGCAGACTACAACCAACGTCTGTCTGAAAGGCGTGCGACATCCGTAGGTGGCATTCTGGTAGATGCAGGCGTGCCTTTCGGGCGTGTGCAAACCTTTGGACGTGGCGAAAGCCAGCCGGTAGCAAGTAACCTTGATCCCGCAGGCAAAGCACGCAATCGGCGCGTAGAGATCGTAATTTTGCCCAATGCATAATTTGGCGCATTGCCTTCTCTTGCTTTTTCAAGGCCCAGCAACAGGTTCTGACCCAATCCAGTAAAACATAGGGTCAAAGAACATGGCGACATACCAACTGCTGGGCCTCTCGGGGTCCCTTCGCAAAGATGCAACAAACCGAAAGCTGCTGCGCGAAGCCGCACGGCTGTTCGGTGACTGCAGCTATGAAGAGGCCGATTTACATTTGCCACTATATGATGGTGACGCCGAAGAAGCGGCGGGCATCCCGGATGCAGTCACCCGTTTGGCCGATCAGATTGCTGCGGCTGACGCCGTGATGATCTCAACGCCCGAGTATAACAAAGGCCCGTCAGGTGCTTTGAAGAACGCATTGGATTGGGTTTCGCGGACTAAAGGCGGTCCGTGGAAGGGTAAGCCCGTCGCGGTGATGTCCGCGGCGGCTGGTCGCGCGGGCGGTGAACGCGCACAGCTTGTCTTGCGCGGTTTCATGGTTCCGTTCCAGCCGCGCATTCTGCAAGGCCCGGAAATGCATCTCGCCGATAGCAGCAATCAATTTGATAGCGACGGGCGATTCACCTCGGAAATTTATACCAAAACGCTGACCAGTCTGATGGATGCGCTACGGGCTGAAATCTCGCGGTAATCGACAATGCCTGGGAGCCTGATCAGTGTTGGTTGGGGTCTAATATGTGCGTGCATGCGCCGACCTAAAAGCCAAAGGCTCAATCGAATCTGACGCGCCTAGGGTCGGCGGCACCACATAGGTTTACGATTGCAGCATCTTGTCTTTCCCTGATACGCCTGATGCCCATGAACACAGCCCCGTCATCTGTTTCCCGTCTAGACGACGGATTGGACCCTGCCCGCGCGAATGCGCTTTCGATGACTCTGGGGCTTGGGCAAACCTTTGCAGCAGGTGATAAGCTGCCTGCCTTCTTCCATCAGATCTATTTTTGGGAACCGAAGCCCGCCTTGGAATTGGGTCGCGATGGTCATCCGCAGGTCGGCGGATTGATCCCTGATATGGGGTTGCCACGCCGTATGTGGGCAGGCGGGCGCCTGACCTTTCATGCACCGCTCGTGGTCGGGGAACAGGCACAAAAGCTCAGTAGTTGCGATAGTGTCGTCCGCAAGCAAGGGCGCACCGGAGACCTTGCCTTGGTCACGCTCAAACATGAGATAACGCAAAGCGGCAGTTTGTGTGTTACCGAGCTTCAAGACCTCGTTTACCGCGAGGATTCACACCCTGAAAAGCCCAAGCCAACACCACCAAAAGCCGCGTCAGATGAAGAAAGCCTGCAGATCGTAGAATTTTCACCGACGCTGCTGTTTCGCTATTCCGCGCTGACGTTCAACGGGCATCGGATTCACTATGATTTGCCCTATGCTCAGGATACCGAAGGCTATTCAGGGCTGGTTGTTCATGGGCCATTGCTGGCGCAGCTCTTGATATTGATGGCGCAGGATGCTCTTGGACCGCTGCACTTTTTTAGCTTCAGGGCGACATCGCCCCTGATGCATTTCGAACGTGCCGAGTTGTGCCGCAAGGGCCACACCCTTTGGGTTCGTGCGCCGGACGGGCGACTGTGTATGAAAGCCGAAGCAAAACCGGCCTTATAGCGACGCCGCGACCTCAAAGCCGGACGGTATGCTATCGCATCCGTCCAGTACAAGATCCGCCATGACCTCGGCAATTTTAGGGGCCATACCGAAACCGATCTTGAAACCACCGTTCGCGATATAGTGACCCTCACGGTCTGGCCAAGCGCCAAGCATCGGCGCCCTGCTGCGTGCGCGGGGCCGAACGCCTGCCCAACGGTAAACCACTTTTGCATCGCGCAAGAGCGGCAGCGCGTCGCGCGCACGGGCAATGACCTGATCCAAGAGCTCATCGGTCTTGTCTGGAATGGCATAGTCACGTTCTGACGTTGAGCCGACCGCGACAGTACCATCGAGATGGGGAATGATGTGCAACCCGTCCACAAAAAGCTGCGCAGACCCGCGGGCGTCATAGTCGAATACCGCAGCCTGACCCTTTACCCCGCCGCCGACGCTGCGTGGATGATTGGCGTTCAGTGCCTGAAGACCGGCAATGCCCGTGGCCCAAACGACGCGCCCTTCATCCGGTGCGTCGACCACCACCGACACACCCTTTGTCGAAAGGGCTGCGACGAGTGCATCAATGGCCCGCCGGGGGTGCAAAAGTGCACTGAGACTGTCGTGGATGATCCAACCGCTGGGACTGTGGACTGTCCAGTCTTGCGCTTCGTCTGCTCGCAAAACCCGCCATTGGGCATGATCGCCCCACAGTGTTTGCGACGTTTGCGCGCGTGCTCTTGCCAGCTCTAATGCGGCCTCATCTGCAATGGGTTGGATGCGTCCGCTCCGGATGTAGCCGGGGTTGACGCCTGATGTTTTCTGGACATCTTTCCAGAAAGCCTCTGCCATCAACAGACTTTCCAGTTGGAATGCCTTCTTGGGGTTCCAGTTTTCAGGCACATGCGGGGCCAAAGCGCCCACAACACCCCCACTGCTGCCAGCGCCTGCACCGTAGGGGTCTATGATACGCACATGCGCACCGCGCTGAACACAAGCCCAAGCGATGGACAGGCCAAAGATGCCTGCACCGCGAACGGTAAGATCGACCATTGCCAAAGTACGCCTTCTGCCTCAGTGTCTCGTTGATTTCGCAAACACTCTACAAGGCGCAGACGTGCAGAACCAGATGGCAGATCTTGCGTGGCGCGACGGCGATGTGCCGGTCTCTACCCGCTTTGATGATCCTTATTTCAGCCTCGAAAACGGTCTGGCCGAGACGCGCTATGTCTTTTTGCAAGGCAACGGGTTGCCCCAGAGGTTTCAGGGCGATTTTCATATCGGCGAGTTGGGGTTTGGCACAGGTCTGAGCTTTTTGACCACTGTGCAGGCCTGGGAAGCGGCGGGGTGCGCGGGCAAGCTCCACTTTACCAGCTTTGAGGCCTTTCCGATGGCACCTCGGGATATGGCCAAGGCGCTGGGCGCGTTTGAGGGCGCTGGATTGCGGGCAAGTGATCTTGCAGCGATCTGGACCCCGGAGGGCGGCGTGTTTGACCTGACGCCGTCCGTGTCATTAAACGTTATAATTGGCGATGCCCGCGAAACAGTGGCGCGCTGGCACGGTCGCGCGGACGCCTGGTATCTTGACGGGTTTTCACCAGCCAAAAATCCAGAACTTTGGGATGCGCGCCTGATGGCAGAGGTTGGATCACATACCGCACCCGATGGTAGTTTTGCCACCTACACTGCCGCCGGTTTCGTACGTCGCGCGCTGGATGAGGCAGGTTTCGACGTCGAGCGAATTGCAGGCTTCGGGCGCAAACGGCATATGACCCGCGGCGTGCGGCGACCATGACCCAGACCCAAAACGTGCGCTTGGGTATCGCCTTGATGCTGGGTGCGTCTATCGTCTTTGCCGTTCAGGATGGGATATCAAGGCACTTGGCGGATGCCTATAACGTCTACATGATCGTTATGATCCGGTACTGGTTCTTTGCGGCCTTTGTCGTGGCTTTGGCGCGACGCAAGGCGGGCGGCATCACTGCCGCCGCCCGTACCAGTCAACCTTGGGTACAGATGTTTCGTGCTCTTTTGCTGGCGGTGGAAATTTGCGTTATGATTGGGGCGTTCACCTTGCTTGGCCTTGTGGAAAGCCATGCAGTGTTTGCGTGCTATCCGCTGATTGTTGCTGCTTTGTCAGGGCCGGTCTTAGGCGAAAAAGTAGGGTGGCGCCGGTGGAGCGCGATCGCTGTTGGCTTTGTCGGTGTGACGATCATTCTGCAACCGGGATATGGTGTTTTTGATCCTGCAGCGTTGGTTCCCTTGCTCGCGGCTGCAATGTTCGCGCTCTATGCGTTGATGACCAGATATGTTGGTCGGCGCGACGGTGCGGCGACGAGCTTTTTCTGGACGGGCACAGTTGGTGCCGTTGCGGTATCCATGGTCGGTGTCTGGTTTTGGGAACCAATGACCACGCCCGATTGGGGCTGGATGCTAGCCCTGTGCTTGACCGGTGTGCTGGGCCATTGGCTGCTTATTCGCTGCTATGAGGTGGCCGAGGCGAGTGCGGTACAACCCTTTGCCTATTCGCAACTGGTCTTCGCAGCCAGCGTTGGCATTCTGGTATTTGGCGAGACACTGCGCGCCAACGTCGCGTTGGGCGTTCTAATTATTGTCGGGGCTGGCCTATTCACCCTGTGGCGCGAACGACAACAGGCTTGATCCTGTCAATTCCTTGGTAAAGGGTTCCGGTAAGGGGTCTTTGCCCAGTTGGGCGCGGTACACCGGCAAGCTTTCAGAGACGCGCATGACGTAATTGCGTGTTTCGCGAAACGGGATGTGTTCGATCCAGTCGACGATATCAATTTGCCCGCGTCTGGGATCACCATAAACCTCCATCCAGCGGTCGGGACGACTGGGGCCAGCGTTATAGCCCGCAGACATCATGATGACATTTCCCGAAAATCTGCGAGCAAGGGTAGACAGGTAAGCCGCGCCCAATTCGGCATTGTAAACCGGGTCACTGGTCAAACGCTCTGTCGAATGCTCGGACCCGCGCCCCAGCCGGTTTGCCACGTCACGGCCTGTGCGCGGCATGATCTGCATCAGTCCGCGTGCGCCAACGCCGCTTTGTACGCGGGGGTCGAATTCACTTTCGCGTCGTGCAATCGCCAAGTTCATTTCCGGCGCCATCGGCAGGTTGCGCTCGGCCAAAGGATGCAACGCGTAGTACCCAAAGGGGACAACGATGGCCCGCCGTGCCAGCTGTTTTCCGATCATCACCGCAAGGTGCGGTTGGTTTGCGTCAACTGCGGCTTGTGCCAAAAGCTCTCCCTCGGCCGGGTCAAGGGAACTTGCGAGGTGCGTCCAGAACCTTTCGGCCAGACTAATTTCGCCCGAAGCTTGCAAAAGCAGCCCCGCCTGAAACAAGGGGTCTTGCGACAAGGCGGATGTTTTCCAGTCGACTGACGGTTTGGAAGTCGCAAGTTCGGTGTCGAAAGGCAGGCCCGCACGCTCTGCCGCCAAAAGCCCGTAGAACGATGTCTGATACTGTGCGCCCTCGGCATAGGCTTGATCTGCTGCGGCGACGTTCCCCATTGCTTCGTAAGCGCGACCGCGCCAATATCCTGCGCGTCCTTTGGAAATCGGGGATTGAACCGCTGCATCGTGATTTTCAAAGTGGCGCAGGGCTGTTTTCGGTTCTTTCAACTTGTAAAGCGCGATGTAGCCCGCAAGCCACTCTAGATCGGCATAGTTTGATCCGGCGGTGAGGAAGTGGCGTGCGGCAATCTCGTAGGCGCGCTCTGCGTCGCCGTTTCGCATCTCGTCGCGGGCCATCGACCGGCGGCGGTTTGACCATGCTTGGGGCCGGCCAAGTGCGTCCGCGCTTGTCGAGGTGAACAGCAACAGCGTTTTTGCATCTTCGGTGCGCCCTTTACGAACACGCCACATGAAACGCTCGTATTGCAGGCCGCCATCGGCGGCGTTGCTTTCAGGTACGGCCGCAATCAACGTATCCACACCCGGTTCAGCGTCGCGCAGCGCAATTCTAGCTTTGGCCGCCGCAACAGAGCCTTTCGACGCAAGACTAAAGATGCGTTTGGCATTCTCAATCGCACCACGCCAGAGCATTGAATCCAGCCGTGCGTCGTGATGTTGCGCAAGCAGTTTTTCGTTCTGACCCGTGAACAGTGCTTGTTCTATGGTCGTCATCGTCATGTTCCGCCACGCGCCGACAATCGCGGCGTTGCCCTCTTCTGTGCGTCCCGCAGCTTTCAAGGCGGTCGCATAACGCAAAACCCCTTGCGGTGTCTGCGGCGGAATTTGCTGGAAAAAGGCAAGCACGCGCGCGTCATTCTGTGGAATTACCAGATCTTCGGCCTGTCTGCGCAACTGTCGTTCCTCGGGCCAGTCGGGGCGTCGATCCAGGAAAGTGGAAACCTCCGCATAGGTGCCGCCGCCTGCGCGCAACCGCATCCATTCAATGACATCTACTGCGACCAAACCATCGCGCGCGGCGATTTGCGAAGCCCCGTCCCAATTCCCACCCCGCGCCGCCTCGATCGCCCAGCCCAAAGGCCGCGGCCGCTCTGCCAAAGCTGGGAGCGATGTCACGAAAACCAGTACGATGGTAAGGAATAGGCGTGTGGTCACTTGCATTTCCTAGGGTTTGAAGGCTAGAGGCTCTGATACTTACAGTGTCTGTCGTGCGTATCAAATCACGATGATACTGATTAAGACTTAATCTAGGCCATTTGCCGGCCATTAAAGCTAAAAGGAGCGTGAAAATGTTTAAAGGTTCTATGCCTGCCCTCGTCACGCCGTTTCGGAACGGCGAGCTGGATCTGGATACGCTTAAAAAGCTGGTCGAGTGGCATATTGGTGAAGGCAGCAACGGTCTGGTACCGGTTGGCACTACCGGTGAAAGCCCGACGCTCACCCATCGCGAACATGAGGTTGTTGTTGAAGAGGTTGTAAAAGCCGCGGCAGGCCGTGTGCCGGTGATCGCAGGCGCAGGGTCCAACAATACGCTGGAAGCAATCCGTCTGGTCCGTCACGCACAGTCTGTTGGCGCGGATGCAGCACTGGTTGTCACGCCCTATTATAATAAGCCGACACAATCGGGTTTGATTGCCCATTTCACAGCGCTGCATGACTGCGCTGAATTGCCGATCATCATCTATAATATCCCCGGCCGGTCTGTGGTCGATATGACGCCCGAAACGATGGGCAAGCTGGCCGAGTTACCCAGAATTGTTGGCGTGAAAGATGCGACCGGCGATCTGGCGCGTGTCAGTGATCAGCGCCTGACGTGTGGTGCTGACTTTGTCCAGTTGTCGGGTGAGGACGCAACCGCGCACGGGTTTAACGCCCAAGGCGGCGTGGGCTGTATTTCGGTGACGGCAAATGTCGCGCCAAAGCTGTTGAGCCAGATGCAGGCGGCATGCCTTGCAGGGGATTATGTAACAGCGCTGGATATTCAGGATCGGTTGATGCCGCTGCACAAGGCTGTCTTTACCGAGCCAGGTCTGGTGGGCGTGAAATACGCGATGTCACAGCTTGGTCTTTGTTCAGAGGAAGTGCGGCTTCCCCTGACCGCCCTTTCTGACGGGACACGACAGCTTGTCGATGCAGGTCTGCGACACGCAGGCCTGATGAATTAAACAGCTCCGGGCAGGATTTTTATCCTGCCCGTCCGTCGGATCGTTCAGCTACTACCTTTTGCCATAGTAAAGGCCCACCACATGTTCGGCTTCGGCAAAGAAAAGCCACCGCGCCGTTAAAACGCCCGCGATGTGGCTTGCCAATGCCAGTACAGCAAGAAAGTGCGAAAAGGGCAGGAGCAGCAAAACCACGGGCACAACAACCATCAGACCCAAAGAGATGATGCGCAGTTTTTGTGCATGTTTGCGTCCGATTTCATGGACGAATTCCTTTAAAAGATAATTCGTGCCGGTATGCGGCGGCTCGAAGGCGCGCACGGCCCCTCTGTCGCCAAGACCTGTCGCTGTAGCAAGTGTGGTGCCGGACGCGGCAAACGCCTTGTCCCCGCGTATCCAGACCAGAGCCTGCACACCGCCCGCCACAAGCAACAAGATCATTGCGATCTGCACCTGACCGGCCAGCAGTGCACCGCCTGCCAGTGAAATGGACAGGAAGTTTGCTGGCGTGAGCGGCATGTTCCAGCGCGGAATTGTCTTGAGTTGTGTGTAGATCATGGATGTGGTGAACACTGTCAAAACCGAGAAAATGGCACCAATCAAGCCCAGTAGCTGAAAGCGGGTGTCCAGAAAGACCAAACCAGCCCCATAAATTGCCATAACCACCAGTGCACCGACAGCGCACCACGCTTCACGGCTCAGCCAGCTTGACCGCCACTGGCTAAAAGCCTTTATCGCGCGTTCCGGTCGCCCTAGGTGGAAAGTCGATGCGAGCAAACCGCCGACGGCCATCACATAGGCAATTGCAAGGAATGCGAAGGCAGTCCAGCCCGTGACGTCAGGTGCGCCAAGGCCCAGCCATGTGAGCAGACCAAAGCCAAGGCCGCTGAACGTCGTGAAAAAGATAACGGAAGGTGCCGGGTGCATCAGAGTTTCTCCAGCGTTTTGTCGAGCCAGCTCAAAAACCCTTTGGGTTCTTCGGCGACAGGCGCGAGGAAAGGTGCGAGTATGTCGAATTCTTCGTCGGTTTGTGTGGCCAGCGTGTCTTTGGCACGGGGAGGCAGGTATTTGTTGACGGGTTTTGTGCCCTGTTCTGGCATCAGGTCCATCCCACCGCGTTCTGCGACCAGCTTGCTGACGTCACTATCGGGGTCACCCAGATCGCCAAAGTGTCGGGCATTTGACGGGCATGTACGTACGCAAGCGGGCTGTCGGTCTTCTTCGGGCAGGTTTTCGTTGTAGATGCGGTCTACACAGAGCGTGCATTTCTTCATCACGCCTTCAGCCTGATCCAGTTCGCGTGCACCGTAGGGACACGCCCATGCGCACAAGCCACAGCCGATGCAGTCGCTTTCGTTGACAAGCACGATGCCGTCTTCGACACGTTTGTAACTTGCACCGGTCGGGCAGACGGTCACGCAGGGTGCATCCTCGCAGTGCAGGCAGGATTTGGGAAAATGGATAAGTTGTGCCGCCCCGTCATCGGGTTGTACCTCATAGGAGTGCACACGGTTCAGGAATGTCCCGCTGTTGTCGGCGCCATATGCGTTCTGGTCCGAGAGCGGCGCGCCGTAGTTTTCGGTGTTCCAGCCCTTGCAGGAGATCACACAGGCATGACAGCCGACACAGGTGTCCAGATCAATGACGAGGCCCAGTTTGCGGTCGGTTGATTGGGGGAGTTGCGTCATTGGCCGTTTCCTTGTGCTGAAGGCGAACCGCTGGGGCGCTGCCCCAGACCCCGGAGTTTAAGTGGCAAGATGAAAGAGCGCGTCATGATCCGACCTTCCACGTAAGGTTCTTGGGGCCATGGCCCACGGGCGATTTAATGGGGCCGAATGCGGGTTGGGATTCGTCCGGGGCGGAGGCTTTTTCGATCCTGACTTTCAGGTCAAACCATGCGGCCTGGCCGGTGATTGGATCAGAGTTGGACCAACGCAATCCGTCACCTTTGGGTGGCAGCAGTTCGTGGATCAAGTGGTTGAGCAGAAAGCCACGTGTGGCTTCGGGGGCGTTTTCTTCAAGCGCCCATGCGCCTTTGCGCTTGCCGATGGCGTTCCAAGTCCAGACGGTGTTTCCGTTCAGGGCTGCCATTTCCAGGACTGGTACGGTGATCTCTCCGTGGGGGGAGGTTACTTTGGCCCAATCGCCGTCGGTCAGGTCGTTTTCTTGCATGAGTTTTGTGGGCAGGTACAGCGGATTGTGTCCGTGTAACTGGCGCAGCCATGCGTTTTGCGAGCCCCAAGAGTGGTACATCGCCATGGGTCGCTGGGTAAGCGCCGTCACAGGGAATTCGGCCGCGTGATTTTCTTCTTCGGATGAATACCAGATCGGAAGAGGCGACATCGTTGTTTTGATACGGTCGCGCAGGTGTTCGGGTGGCTGACGGTCACCGTGACCTTCTGCCGCCAGTTGGAATTTCCGCATAGGTTCTGCGTACAGCGAGAACAGATAGGGCTGGGGGCTGTCGTAAATGCCCATACCCACAGCCCAGTCCTGATAAGCTGCGTTCCAGGGTTTGTAATAGTTTGCGCCCGCGGGGATGTGTTCAACGAAGAAGCCACCGTTTTCGATATATCGGTCAAGCTGTTTGGGGTTCACTTCACCTCGGCCGGATTTGTCACCGTTTTCACCACGGAAACCTGCGAGCGGGCCGATCCCTGGCTTGCGCTGGTGGTTGACGATGTAGTCGCCGTAGTCGGCGTATTTCTGGCTGCCGTCTTCGTTGACAAACCCGGGCAGTGCCAGTCTTGCACCGAGTTCGCACAGCATGG
>Ga0316197_10002138_pt1 | contig 14108 bp, 18 predicted proteins | sample OudBiesiAoxic_MG_FD_204939 | JGI IMG/M metagenome (GOLD analysis project Ga0316197, IMG submission 204939) | Coastal sediment microbial communities from Oude Bieten Haven, Netherlands - site A oxic | ecosystem: Environmental > Aquatic > Marine > Coastal > Sediment | place: Netherlands...
AATTGTTCGGAAAAAGCCAGATATTGAGCATCACCGAGATGCGGATGATTGCGGGAACGGTTTTGAAGTAGCGAAACGGGCAGTTTTTTGCCATCTGGACAAGTTACAACACCACCCTGCCCGCTCAAACGGTTTTACTCTGACAGGAACGGCTTCAAGCTTTACACTATGTTCAGCTGAATCATGGCAACACATGGCGCAGCAGATCACTCGCACGGAACCGACCATGGCGGTTTTTGGAAAAGGTCGAGTGGTCTGGAATTGGGTCGGTCAGATCGAGACGGCAAAACCAGAGATACGCCAGGTTCAGATGCACCTCCTCACAGAGCCGCCGTTCTGACCGAATACCGAAGCAGTAGCCAACCAAAAGCATGCGGATCAGAAGCTCAGGATCAATGGATGGGCGGCCGGTGTGACTGTAGAAATCCGACAAATGGGTGCAAATGCTGCTCAGATCAACGAACCGATCAATCGACCGCAGAAGGTGGTCTTGCGGGACATGATCCTCCAACAAAAACTCGTAAAACAACGCCGCCTGCGCTTCCTGTTTCAGTCCCATCATCGGCCAATCCTCCCATCTATAAAAGGAGTTGAATCAGCACTTCATGCGCCGATCAAGCAAGAGTTTTTCAACACAATCCGGACTTAGTGAGCTTTCGCTACGGCTGCGCCAAGGGCTGCTTTAGCGATTATCTCTGGCTCAGAGCGTCCAACGCCAGATGAATAAGGCCGTGTTTTGGAGCATTAGCTGGCCAGGCCGCGAAGATATCAATAGCGCGCAACTTCCAATCGGGAAGAACGTGTCTCATTGATCCTGCTTCCACGTCTTCACTGGCCAGAAAGTCTGGAACGATTGCAAGCCCCGCACCCGCGCAGGCCAAACGATAGAGCGCTTGTGCATCGTTTGCAAAGATGTGTGCTTGTGGTTTGATGGTTGCTTGAATGCCGCCAGACTTACCGAACTCTAAGGGCACGTTTTGCGCAGGTGTCAGAGCCAGCCAATCCCAACCAATCAGGTCCTTTGGATCATCGGGAACCGGTCGCGATGAGAGGTAGTCGGCAGACCCGACCAACTTACGCTCGACCGAAAAGAGTTTGCGTGAAGTCGCAGTGTTCTTCGCCTTCGGCCCCATTCGGATCGCAATATCGAAGCCGTCATCAATGAGCGCACGCCTTGTGTCCGAGAAGTCCAGAAACAATTTAATCCGAGGGTATGACTTGGAAAAAGCGGCGATTTGCTCTGTGAAATTCGATTGCGACAGGACAGATGGAATGGTGACGCGAAGCTCTCCGCTTGGCGCACTTGCGGAAACCGACAGATCAACCAATTCGCCTTCGACGGCCTCCAGCATCTTATGCGTCGCGGCCAGCAGCCTGCGCCCCTCCGATGTCAGCGTCAGCTTTCTGGTCGTGCGATAGATCAATGCGACCCCAAGGCTTTCCTCAAGCTGCGAGACATGGTGACTGACCACCGACGGTGATAGCCGAAGTTCCCGCGCCGCCCCACGAAATGACCCGTGGTCAATCGTCTTTGCGAAGATTGCCATCTGGCGCAGTCGGTCAATCATATTGTCAGATATCCGAACAGTTAAATCTATTTATCCCATCTTATGATTGTATCTGGATTTGTCCATCTTGGATGCACAGCGCTCGCAACCCCTTGAGGCACAGTCATTTATCAACCAGGAGACACATCCATGAACGCGTTTCGAACAACTCTTGCAGCGGCCTCAATTGGCCTAGCATCCATCGCAACAGGTGCAGCAGCCGACGACAAAGCAACTGTGCAGGCTTTCTACGATCTGCTTAGCAATCCCGGCTCTGAGGCCCAAGTGGCTGCATTTCTCAGCGCGACGTCCGAAAACTGGGAAAGCGTTGGCGACTATTCGGGCGACAACGAGGGCCGCGACGGCTTCGTTGGCCAGATGGGTTTCTTCAGCCAACTCATCCCGGACCTCGACTGGTCCGTGCAGGCAATGCATCAGGACGGTGATTTCGTGACCGTTCGCAGCCGTGCAACCGGAACGCCCACAGGACCGTTCTTTGGGGTGGATGGTGAAGGGAGTAGCTTCGATATCCTGACCATTGATATCCACGAATTAGACGATGGTGTGATCGTTCGCACCTATCACGTCGAAGACTGGGCCAGCGCCTTACAGCAGCTTTCCGGCCGGTAATCATAACCCACCATTGGAGTTTAACTATGTATAGACGAGAGCTTCTGACGGCATCTGTAGCCGCAGCAACAGGGATAGCCTTCGCAACATCAGCGAAGGCGCAGTCTGCCGACGAAAGCCAAGCCTCCTTCGACACTGTGATGGCCTTCATGGGGGCGATGGGCAGCGGCGATATGGACAGCATGGGCGCGCTTATGGCGGATGACATGGTCTGGCAAAACGAAGGCGACCCTGACCTGCCATGGATCGGCACGTGGGAGGGCAAGGAGGCGATCTTTGGCTTCTTAGGTGATTTCTCGCAGAATGTTCAGGTGACCCACTGGGAAAATCAGGATGCCTTTGCGTCTGGTGACACTGTGGCCGTATTTGGTCGGATGAAGTTGCTGCTGACAGGATCAGGTGCAGAAACGGAGGAGTTCACTTTTGCTTTGCGGGCTAAGGTGCGCGACAGTCAGGTCGTGCTTTGGAACTGGTTCGAGGACACCTATGCTGTGAGCCAAGCCTTTCACGCGGCCTAAGTCACTCTCAATCAACGCTGCGGCCGGGATTATAGGGATTTTAATATGACGACGTTTCCAAAACTGTGTTTGATATCAGCCGTCGCTTCCATGCTGGTTATGGCTGCGCCTGCAATAGCCCAAGACAGTGCCTTCCCAATGCGTGAAGCCCCTCGGCCTGAGACAACGAATGGGGTGCCGCATGTGCAGATCGATGTGCAGGCAATCCCTGAACTATCAGAAGAAATGCTGCGTCTGGTCGCAGAGTTTCCCGGAGTTGTGCTCGGGGCGACCCGCGTGTCTCTCCCCGGTGCCGTCGGATTTCAACTTGGGAGTGATGTCCCAATAGCGCAACCGCAAGCCATTGTCGGGGGCCGCGAGTTTGCGCATCTTCATCCTGATGGCAGCCTTCATGCGTCGCTCCATCCAGACACAGCCCGCGCCGCAATAGACGCAGGTTGGGCGGTGGCGCATCCTTGGGCCGATCAACGCGCAGGTTGGGAAGGGTTCGTGATGATCTACACCCCAATGACCGAAGCTGAATTGGACGTGGTGCTTCAATTGGTACGTGGGTCATACACCTTTATTACAGGCGAGTTGTTGCCCGAAACATAACGATAGCAGCCATTGCTGCAACGTGCAGCATCGGTCGTTCTGGGCTCGATGCAGTCATTCACCGAATATTAGTGACTGTCTGCTGCGTAGAGATGAGCAGCCGTTCACAACTGGAATTTTAAAGTTTTGGTTCTGAACGGCCGCATTCACCAGCAACGGACGTTCGCTGCACTTTTAACGAATGTCTCAGTTGCGGAGATACTGTTGAAAAATTCCGGAACATTGTTCTCGTCAGTGAGGCTCTGAAAAACAGTGTTTACGAAATGGCCTTTCACAGGAAAGATGTTCCACAGATTCCGCTGTTGGCGGTCGCGTAGGGACTTTTTCAACAGTATCCGGACAAAGCAGACACCGGGCGATTTTCAATGAATGGCTGCTATTCTCATACTCAACTTGAAGCGAAACCCAGCTTAGGCGGATGAAAGCATTCGATGCGGGTGCCGCTTGGCAGCGGTCGTTTGGACACAATGGGCTTGCAAGTAGAAGATTTCAGTGCCTCAGTATCAGGAGAAATCCGACTTAATGAGCTTCCGTTGGCGAGTGATACCAAAAAAACCGTCAATGTAACCATTCAACCTAACGGTTCTGTCGTCATCAAGATTTTGGCACGGAATATGGTTATTGCGACCTTAGTGACGCTGTTTGGCGGCCTACCTGCCTTTGGATGTTTACTTATGGCCCTGATCGGGATCACCGAGGGTCAATTTGATACAGCGCTCATATTTGTAGGAGCCTGTGCTGGTCTTTCGTGGGTGGTTTGGCACTTTGGTTGGCGAAAAAAGCGCTACGAGATATGCTTTGATGATACTGGTATCCAGTTCGGTGAGAATACTGTTGCCTATGCCGAGGTGTCTGAAATTGTTGTCGATTTCAATGGTGGTGCGCCATTCGATCCTGGCTCAATGCCATTTCCTCGCAACTCGACACCAGGATACCATGTTGCAATCAAGGCGCGCGGGCAGTTGATACCAATCACAGCAACGATGAGCCGCACAGGGGCACAAGCAGTGCGAGATGCCAGCGTAGCGGTCTGGAAACAGTTCACTACCCTGCCACTGAAAGACCATTCTTAAGTTTCCAAAACCTGATGCAACTGCACTACAGCAGCAAACAGATTTGCTTGCCGCAGATTTGAGTCGTGTTCTCTGCTACGAATTGGAGGTTCCCATAAGCGAACTTTGGCGGCGCTGCAGAATTGCCGAAGTTTGGGCTCACTGCCGTCATTCGCGGCGCAAAGCACCAATGGCCGCAATGCGGAAAACCGGCCGTTCGCTGCGCTGGTGGCTAATGTCTCTGTTGCGGGACAAATCATAAATTCGCTGCGATTGCGCAAGGGACTGCTTTCAATCGCATTGCGGGCCTTCGCGTTGGTCTGCACATGAGTTGCACACCTCCAGCGGTTACGACATTGATCCAGTGGGACAGTCGGTCCACTCCTCCATCGGGGACTCAACGTACCAGTCGTTAGGTGTTTAGGGCATCCCTCACTCTTAAGAGGGTTACTTAGCAAGAATGTTCCTGCCTGCTACGATAGCAATTGCCGCCCACACGATAAGGCGCAAGGTCATCGCACCTACGGTGCGCATTTCAAAGGCCCCACCTCCAAAGATGTGCAGAGCAAACAACGCGAACACCACCGCAATTGAAACAGTTAGCAGGATGGCAACCCAAACCGCCCAGCGACGCAACATCGCAATCCCAACACCGACCGCGACATAGATAAATCCCGATAGGAAATTGAACCACAATACGAAGGACACCGCGTTGCCAGCTGCTTCTTGTGCAACCTCACCACCGAAAAGCACGCGACCTCCAGAAAGTATCGTGAGGACGCCAAAAACTATGGATACGCTTGCGGCTGTTTTCATAGGCCAGTTAACCTGTGAGCGGGTTTTCATGTTTCTACCTCCTTTTGATCGTCCAGAACGCCATCGCGCAGATGAAACAACCGGTCAAACCGGTCGTAAATCTTCTCGTCATGGGTCACCGCGACAATGCAGGCATCCTGTTCGGCAGCCAGTTTGCGCAACAAATCCATCACGATACCGGCGCGTTTGCTGTCGAGCGCTGCTGTTGGCTCATCAGCTAAGATGATGCGTGGGCTATTTGCGAGCGCACGCGCGATGGCTACGCGTTGCGCCTCGCCACCGGACAAAAGTGCTGGCATGGCGTCCTTGCGATGGCCCACCTCAAGATAATCGAGCAATTCCACAGCCCGCTTTTGAGCCTCTGCAGACGACCGCCCCGCGAGCGTCAACACCAAGGCGACGTTGTCGCGGACATTGAGGAACGGCAGCAAGTTGTGGAACTGAAAGATGAAGCCAATCTTGTCGAGGCGTAACCGGCGCAAGTCGCTGCGTAGTGAGCGGTTGTCATAGACAAGCTCGCCATCCAAGGTCACCTTCCCGACCGTCGGCTCGATGATGCAGCCGATAACGTTCAGAAGAGTGGTCTTGCCCGACCCAGAGGGGCCGAGAAGGGCCACCACCTCGCCATGACACACGGTCAGGTCAATGTTGCGCAACGCATCGACACGCGCTTCGCCCTCTCCAAAATGCTTGGAGACGCCGACTATCTCGATCAGAGGCTTTCGCAAGTTATCCATTGTTCAGCCTCCTATCGCTGTTGCCGGATCGACCTTCAGTGCAGCGCGGACACCAAGTCCGCTGGCGACGATACAGACACCGATGATGATCCCGCCGAGTGCCGCCGCATTCACCGGCTCCAGCACGACGCGGCGGGGGAAATAGTCCTTGATCAGCAGGATCAGGATCAGGCCGAAGCTCCAGCCGACAACGCCCAATGCCAGCGATTGCTGCACGATCAGGCTGACGATGGTACGGTCTGGTGCGCCAATGAGCTTCAAGGTGGCGATCTGCTTCAACTTCTCCATTGTCATCGTGTAAATGATCAGCGCGATCACCACGGCCGACACTGTCAGCAGAATGCCAAGAAACAGGCCAATCTGCCGCTTGGCGCGATCCACGACAGACCCGAGTAAGATCGTCTCCTGCTCTGCCTGCGTCAGCGCGCCGAGATGCTTCCATTGGCGAACAGTATTGGCTACTCCCTGCGGATCAGCAGCGGGTTCCAAGCGCGCGATCACCGCCGCAATGGTGTCGGAGCTTTCCAGCAAGCCAGCGCCCCGAGCGGTTTGGACCCGCTGAGCAGCCGGGGCCAATTGCGTTTGCAGGGTCTGCGCATCTGCAAGCGTGATGAACACCGCCGGATCACCCCCTGAATTCATCGTATCCTCAACCAGGCCAACAACCGCAAAGCTGTCCCGCCCGAGGCGAATACGATCGCCCACAACAAGCCCGGTCTGCCGGTCGGCCACCAGTTCGAAATGGGACTGGGTGATGCTACGCCCTGTGGCAATCAGCTGCGGACCTCCAAGGCGCCCGGTCTGGTAGCCAATGACATAAAGGCGCAAGGTATCACCCGCATGATTGGCTTCGACTGTCTGGTAAGTGATGCTGCCCGCCTCCGCCACACCATGCAGGCGGGCGACGGCATCGCGAGTACTGCTGGGTATCTTTGATGCTTCTGCAAAAGGTCCTTGAGTGCCGGATTCCACCACCCAAAGATCGGCTTGCGGTGCCTTCACAATATTTAATGCGTCGGCCACCAGACCATTGTAGATCCCAATCATCGCCAGCACGACGGCCATCAACAGACTGAGGCCGAGACAGGTCAGAACAAATCGAAACAGATTGTGGCGCACATCCCGGTAAGCAAGGTTCATGATGCACCTCCCGAAGAAACCCGCGCCATGCGCCCCTCGGACACACCGTTCACTGGAGCCGAGACCACTTGGTCACCCTCGATCACTCCGCTTACGATCTCCAGGCGCGCATCTTCGGTACGATATCCGAAGACTATGGGGATCTCGGTCAGTCTCCCGTCCCTCACCACCCAGACGCGACCCTGATGACCATCGAAGCCGCTGACTGCAATCTGAGGTACAAGCAGTGCGTCGGGCAGATTAGCGACCGTGATCCTAACCTCGGCCTGTTCACCCAGATAGACTTGCGACGGGCAGCGGTCGCAAGCGATCCAGACGCGCCGCTCCTCATTCACACGATCACTCTCAATGCCAATCCGCGCTACGGTGCCATGAAAAACCTCATGTGGCAGTGACCTCAGCCGAACTTCCGACGTCTGGTCTAAGGCAATGGCACCCGCGCGCGCTTCGTCGACATAGGCCAGTATCCAGACTGTTGTCGGATCCATCACCGTGAAAATCGGCTCGCCCGCACGCACGACAGTCCCCGCCTCGACATGTCGATCAACAACAATCGCCTCGAAAGGCGACCTCAGGATATGATGATCAAGCAGCGCTTCCTCATACCGCAGTGCGGCTTCGGCATCGGAACGTTGTGCAAGCGCAACCGCGATATCACTTTCGGCAACCGCAAGATCCGCTGCCGCTACGTCCACATCGCGCTGCGCTTCTTCTGCTCTCTGCGCAGAGGTCGCATTGCTCAACGTCAAAGCTTGTTGGCGCGTATTGGTTGCCTCGCGCTGTGCAAGAACGGCGCGAGCGCGCACGACATTCGCCAGGGTTCTCCCGATTGTAGCCTCTGCGGCTTCGACTGAAGCCTCAGCTCGTGCCACGCGGGCCTCTTGCTCGGCGGTATGAAGGCGCGCCAGTACTTGATCCTGAGCAACGAAATCGCCATTGTCGACCTCAAGACCGGTCAATGCAGCACCAACCTCGAAGCCGACCCGCGAGACGATCCGCGCCTCGACTGTGCCAAGTCCGTAAATCCGAACCGGGACGTCGCGATCCAGTGAGACAACAGGAACCGCGATAGGACGCTCAGTCAAAAAAAACCAACCCCCCGCACCGATCAATGCAATAATTGAAAGTGAAACAAGGTTGCGGAACAATTTACGTTTCATGAGCGTCGCTCCCCGTCATGGCAGGCGCGAAACAGGCTCATCTGCGCGTCGAGCAGTCGCGCGCCCTCTGTCGCAAGCGGGAACGAGCGGTCGCCGAGTGACCAGCGTAGAGCCATTCCCTGTATCAGCGATATCAACAATACTGCCGCATCTTCTGGTACAAGATCGGAGCGAAGCCGCCCTGTATCGCGGGCGCGGGTCAGCTCCTCCTGCAGCAGTCCCTGAAAACGCGTCATGAGAACGCGGAAACTCTGACGCAATTCGCCGTTTTCGATTTGCAGCTCGCGTGAATGCAGGATTGCAGGGATGGCAGGATTGGCCTCGATCTGATGAAATTGAACAAGGACAAGGGCGACCAGCTGTTGATCCGGATCGCTCTTTTTCGCCAACACCCCCTCCCACGCCGTTGTCATCCTTTCGGTGATTGCCTCTGCCACCGCCTTCCAAAGGGTCTGTTTCGTCGGGAAGTGTCGGAAGATAGCGGGTTGCGTAAGCCCGACGGCATCAGCGACCGCTTGGATCGTCATTCGATCGGGACCAAGTTCATCGGCCAACCGCAGGGCGGTTGCCACGATCTCGGCCTTGCGGTCATCAGCCGTTTTGCGCGCCATTCTCAGACTCTTTAGTTAGTGATTAATTACTAACTAATACCCGCATGCCCACTCTTCAAGTCCCCTTCCACCTGCTTGCACGCACAAAATCTGGCTCGCCGCTCAAAGGGCTGAAGACCGACAGGTTCAACCGTGAGAGGTATTTCTTCGACGCATTGAAACGACAGCGATACCGGGGCCTTGCACAGATGCGGTTTCCCATGAAGTGTCATCAACACGCACGATCATTGCGGCGCCAGCCCGTCTGTTCGAGCGTGTCTGAAGGCAGGAAAACCTGCATATTTTCGAATGGGCGCCAGTCAGACCGCCACAGCGTGCCGCGCGGTATTGATAGCCAGATAGGCATCGAAGACCGCTGCAACCACCCGCACGACCGGCGCGCCCTTTTTTGTCATGGAAATCCGCCCGGCGCGGCGCGTGATCAGACCGTCCGCCTCAAGAATAGCAAGCTCGGGTTCATGAAGGTCGTACCAATCCTGCGACGCACCTAAATGCCGGGCTGCCGCATCGAGATCGACCTCGCCATTGCACATCAGCCTCTCGATCACATAGCCGCGAAGATGATCGTCCTTGCTCAAGGCAACCCCTTTGGCGACTGGCAAGATACCCGCCTCGACCGCCCGTGCCCAAGCCCCGGTTTCCGTCAGGTTCTGCACGTATCCCGAGGGCGTGCGTCCGATGGATGTCGATCCAACCCCAAGCATGGTTTCAGCGCGATCTGTGGTATAGCCTTGGAAATTACGCCGCAGGGAGCCTGCTTTGGCGGCTTGCGCCATCGAATCTGTGGGCAGCGCAAAGTGGTCCAGTCCGATGGCCACGTACCCTGCCTCGATCAGCGCGACCGCCGCCGCTTGTGATTGCAGGAGCCGTTCTTCCCCTCCCGGCAGAGCGGACTCATCAATCAGCCGTTGTTTCTTTGCCATCCAAGGCACATGCGCATAGCCAAAGAGTGCAATCCGGTCTGGTCGCATTTCGACACACAGGCGGATCGTCTCCAGCAACGTGTCGACAGTCTGGTGCGGCAGACCGTAGATCAAGTCGAAGTTAATGCCCGCCACCCCTGCCGCGCGCAATCCATCGACTGAATGGCGCACCAAATCAGGCGGCTGTACGCGGTTGATCGCTTTCTGAACTTTAGGGTCAAATTCCTGCACGCCGAAACTGGCGCGGGTAAAGCCCAACTGTCCGATCCGCTGGATCATTTCATCGGTAAGGGTACGCGGGTCACTTTCGATGGCCAGTTCGGCGTCGTCCGTGATGTTGAAATTGGCCCGCACGACCTGCATCGCGCGCTCCAGATCATCAGGCACCAGCGCCGTCGGTGTCCCACCACCCCAATGCAGATGAGAGATGGCGATCCGGTCCGGCAGATGCCCGGCCAAAAGATCAATTTCCCGGTTAAGCGTCTGGGCATATTGCGCAACCGGCGCATCCTTTTTGGCCAGCTTCATGTTGCATCCGCAATACCAGCAAAGCTCGCGGCAGTAGGGAACATGCAAATAGAGAGAAACAGGCACCTTGGGTGGAAGCACCGAAAGCCAGTTTGCATACTCCTCTGATCCAATCATCTCTGAGAAGTGCGGGGCTGTCGGATAGCTTGTATAGCGCGGCACATTGCGGCTCATGTAGGTTTTCAGTGTGTCAGTCATAAAGGCCCCGATCTGCATTGCCAGCGTTCCGTCTTAAGACTTTGGAAGATGCGCATCACGATTGCCCCCGGGCCCGTCGCTCATTCCAAAACTGGTGACTTCTAAAAGGTCCCGATTCCGCTCACTTTCGCCAACAATCTTTGACGCGTCTTTGATCAAGATCACAGATGCAGCTCGAGATATATCAGGCGACATCCCGTTTTTTGCCTAACGCAGCTTGCAGCCAACTGACCAATACCTTTCCCGAAGGCGCAAGCTCTGTTGCTTCCGGGCCTACGAATTCTTGAAACGCGTCCAAGTTCAAAGAATTGACCCCGACAAGAACAGGAATATCCCGCGAAATTGCCTCTGCAATGACCGATCGAAAACCCCGACCATCTGCCTCATGTTTTCCAAATTTGTTCACAATCAGAAGCTCGGGAGCGGTATTGAGCTGCATCTCGACCAATCCAACAGCTGTTTCCAATACCGCGGGATCCAACCTGCATCCTTTTGCTTCTGCTCCGAGATTCTGCGAAATCCGTAGCACAGGCCCGTCCGGGAGCACCTTAACATCCATGTCACAAGGATGCGCGCCACGATCCGTATTGATCTGAACTGTCCCACATGTGCGGTAGCCCTCAGACGCGAGATCTTGCGCAAGCGCGAATAGTAATTGATCTGTATCACCGCGTCCGGGTGCCATCGTATAGGCGATTTTCATAATCATTTTTCCTTTATCAATCCCAGAACGGCTGGAACTCTACCAGCGCGCCTTCTGGCAGGTTTTCAACTTCAGACGGAATCAGAATGACTCCATCCGCGATGGGGAGGCGAGCCACGCGCCCGGAATGGGTGGCGTCATCAAAGTGAACCACCTCTCGGCCCGTGCCGTCGAACCCAGACAACTCCGCCAACCGCAATTCACATCGCCCAAACTTGTGACGCAGTGGGCGTGATAGTACGACGTGCCGGCGGAGGCTGTGCGGTGCCGTGACCCCGGACAGGCAGCGAGAAAGCACTGTTCCGAACATTTGCCATGCAATGAATGCCGAGAGCGGATTTCCAGGCAAACCGAGCCAATGCACATCTCCCAGTTTACCGTAGGAAACTGGTTTCCCAGGCTTCATCGCGACACCAGTGAACGCCATGCGCAGGCCAAGATCGGTCAACGCAGGTTTTACATGGTCTTCCTCGCCGACAGATATACCGCCGGTGGTGACAATCAGATCGACGCTCTCAGCAAGTTCGCCAATTTGTCGCCGTAGACCGGCGCGGTTGTCCTCACCGGTTTCGACGCGGACAAGTTCAATCCTGCTCGTCTCAATTGCGGCTCTCAACATCGGGGTATTCACATCCCAGATGCCCGAGGTTTTTCGGGGGTCTCCAGGCGTACTCACTTCATCGCCGGTGACCAAAAGAGCAACACGAACGCGACGCCGGACCCGAACAGCAGATGACCCAGCGGCCGCGCAAGCAGCAATGCCCCGCGCCGTAAGACGACGGCCAGCGGGTACTACAACGTCGCCTGCAACCATGTCCTCGCCCGTTCGCCGGACGTGCGAACACGACCTCACCTTTTGCAAAACAACTATTGCGCCTTTGGTGCGCTGGACGTTTTCCTGCATCACGACAGCATCCGCACCTTCCGGCATTGGCGCGCCGGTAAATATCTGCGCAGCGTTTCCAAGGCGAACCGATCCTACGTTCTTCTGCCCGGCCGCAATCCGGTTTGTCACAGGAAGAATCCACGGACCATCCCCCGTCAGGCAGGCTGAATTGATCGCATAGCCATCCAACGCCGCATTGTCGAAGGGTGGCGCAGCCGAGATCGCACAAACCGGTTCAGCAAGTACCCTTACGCGTGCACTGGCAAGAGACACCATTTCCGTCTCCGCGACCTCACCGGCATTCCGCACAATACGCGCTATCGCCTCGTTGATTGAGACCAAACCGCCCAAGTCATCAGCCGCGCCGCACCCGCACCCTTGCTCATCGATCCTTGTCAGAACTGTCATTGTGCCGCCTCCTGTCGGAAATGTCCCGGACCTACCGTGCAGTCGAGATCGCGCAGACGGCCATTCTTGAGCCCGTAGATGAGGCCGTGAACCCGAATGCTGACTCCGTCCCGCCACGCACGCTGTATGATTGGTGTCTCGGCGACACGGCGCACGCCTTCGACAACATTAAGCTCGGCGAGTCTGTCCTGACGGGACTCCTCACAGTCTTGCTGTGCAAGATCCACAGCATAGGCCCGCGCTAGCCGCCGAATCGGCTCAAGCCAGTGATCAGCCAACCCATGGGGCAGATCTTCTGTCGCGGCTTTCACGCCACCGCAGCCATAGTGACCGCAGACGATAATTTCACGGATATTCAGTGCTTCCACCGCGAATTCCAATGCCGACAGCATGTTCATGTCCGAAGAATGGATGACATTCGCCACGTTGCGGTGCACGAACACCTCGCCGGGATCCAGTCCCGCCACGACATTGGCCGGGACGCGGCTGTCGGAACAACCGATCCAGAAAAAATCGGGCGATTGGCGCGTTGCCAACCGCGCAAAGTAGCCGGGTTCTTCAGTGTTTTTTTGTTCAGACCACTTTACGTTGCGGTCAAGAAGGTCGTTCAGCATGGCTCATTCTCCGGCGGGGGCTGGAGACCGCGGCGTTCCAGCATGTGCCTCTTCATTGTGTTCAGATCCTCTTCGGTCAGTCTGGCCCGAGCGATAGGAAGAACGATCGCGTTTTCGAGAACCAGGTGACGACGGGCGTGCTGCGCGAAGTCCGCCATTTGCTGACAATCTGACTGGGACGGCCGCGTTTGGCCTTTACCCAAGCTTTGGATTATCGCGATAATTGATGGCGCATCCGCGGTGGCATGGCCGTGGTCGGAATGAAGTCTTTGGATCAATTTTTCGATTTCTTCTTCGGGTTCACATCGTTTCAGCATGATCGGAAACAAGTCTATTTCCTCGTCGGCTACATGCTGCGGCAGTTGCGCTTCCAGAAAGGTGAGGACTTGGTCGAACTCTGCGTGTTTCAGGGATGCAGAGGCGACAATCCGATCGATCACAGCGCAGACCTCCCGTTCGCGCATATTATCTTCGGCGATGAAGTCTAGTGGATTGTCTAAGTCGGAAACATTCGCAGCCTCACCTCTTGCTGTTCTCAAGAGTCGTTCAGAATCTTTTCCCATCGTCCTCTCCTCTCGGTTAGACCATGCTCAGGTCTGCCCCCTCGATATCTGAGACTTCGACCAATTGAGTGATGAAGTTCCGTGACTGCCGCGCCCAAGCCGCCTTTTCCATGGCCTCCGCTATTTTCTCACGCACAGCCTCAAACGGCAGAACCTGCCCTTCCGCGAGCGCATCGAGCCGGATGATGTGATAGCCGTGGCGGGTCAAAACAGGTTCAGTGGTTATTTCCCCTTCGGAGAGGCAACGAAGAACGGCTTCGAATTCCGGAACGGTGTCACCCGGTCCAAGTTGTCCAAGCGCGCCACCGGAGTCTTTCGACCCGCACTCGCTTTCACGCGCCGCCAGCGATGCGAACCCTTTGGGATCGCCGACAAGGATCGCCGCGATGGCATTGATGCGCGTCAGCGCCTTTTCCCGAGCTTCCGCATCGCGGGGGTCGCATGCACAAAGGATATGGGATGCTTCCCACAAGGGGGGCG
>Ga0316197_10002139_pt1 | contig 14104 bp, 13 predicted proteins | sample OudBiesiAoxic_MG_FD_204939 | JGI IMG/M metagenome (GOLD analysis project Ga0316197, IMG submission 204939) | Coastal sediment microbial communities from Oude Bieten Haven, Netherlands - site A oxic | ecosystem: Environmental > Aquatic > Marine > Coastal > Sediment | place: Netherlands...
ATCACCGTGGCCCGGTCGGCGATCTCCAGCGCCAGGTGCACGTGCTGCTCGACGATCACCACCGCGGCGCCGCCATCGGCCACGCTGCGTACGACCGGCAGCATCTCCTGCACGATCAATGGTGCCAGCCCGAGGCTCATCTCGTCGACGAGCAGGAGGAGCGGGTCGGTGATGATCGCACGAGCCATCGCCAGCATCTGCTGCTCACCACCCGAGAGCAGACCGGCGGGGCGTGAGATCAGCGGGCGCAGTGCTGGGAACAGGTCGAAGGCCCGGTCGTAGGCGGCGCGCCGTTCACGCCGGCGGAGGCCGGTGACGACCTGGAGGTTCTCCATGACGGTGAGCCCGAAGAAGATCGACCGGTCCTCGGCGACGTGGGCGACGCCGCGGCGCGCGACCCGGAACGGGTGACGTGCGTCGGTCGGACATCCGGCGATCTGCACGGCACCGCCGAGCTTCGGCAGCAGGCCCGAGATCGTGCTGAGGATCGTCGTCTTGCCCGCTCCGTTCGGACCGAGCAACGCGAGCACCTCACCGGCTGCGACGTCGAGGTCGAGCCCGCGCACGACCGGTACCCCGCCGTATCCGGCATCGAGCCCGCGGAGCTCGAGCAAGCTCATGACGACTCCGATCCTGACGGCGCCCGACTCACCGGACCGAACGTAGTCCGACGCCGAGGCATACAAGTTGAATACACGTCGTGCTACGGTCCAGATCGTCGCGACGGCTGATGGGGACGACCCGAGCTCTGCCCACTCCCCGTCCCCCGACTCTGCGTCCTCCGAGCGCGGATTGTGGCGGATCGTGCCGCCCACCGTCACGATCCGCCACAATTCGCCGCTGACGGGGCCTGCGGGACGACTCGATTCCGACACATCACTCCTGCGCTACGTGACCGACTCCGCCGAGATCGGGCACTTCGTTGCCGATACGGTCGGAGCAGGGAGATATTTCGATGCTGCTCGCCGCCGACGAACTGATGGCCGCCAGGTACCAGATGGCGTTCTCGCTCGGGTTCCACATCGTGTTGTCATGTTTCGGCGTCGCCCTCCCGGCCCTGATCTACGTCCTCCATCGGCGCGGGCTCAAACACGACGACCACGACGCGCTGGTCCTGGCCAAGAAGTGGGCGAAGGTCTCGGCGGTGTTGTTCGCCGTCGGCGCCGTGTCGGGCACCGTGCTCAGTTTCGAGCTCGGCCTTTTGTTCCCCGGCATGATGGAGCAGTTCGGCGACGTCATCGGCCTGCCATTCGCCCTCGAGGGCATCGCCTTCTTCCTCGAAGCGATCTTCATCGGGATCTACCTGTACGGCTGGGATCGGTTGCCGCCCAAGGTCCACCTCAACGTGCTGATCCCGATCATCGCTTCGGGTGCGTTCGGCACGTTCTGCATCATCTCGGTCAACGCGTTCATGAACAATCCCGCCGGGTTCACGCGGGATCCGGTGACCGGTGAGATCACCGACGTCGAACCGCTCGCTGCGATGTTCAACAACGCCGTCTGGGGTCAGGCGATCCACATGTTCCTCGCGACATATGCGGTCACAGGGTTCCTGGTTGCGGCGGTCTACGCGGTCGGGATGCGCAAGGGCCGGCACGATCGTCCACACCGTCTCGGGTTTCTCGTCGCGTTTGCGTTCGCGACGATCGCCGCGGTCGCACAGCCGGTCGTCGGCCACTTCACCGGGCAGCGGCTTCCCGAGGACCAACCGGCGAAGGTCGCAGCGTTCGAGCTGTCCGACGAACGCGAGGATCGCGCGCCACTCACGATCGGCGGGCTGTGGATCGACGGCGAGAAGCGGTTCGGTCTCGAGATCCCGTGGCTCGGGTCGATCGCCACGGGCACCTCGCCGAATCAGGTCGTACCATCGATCACCGACTTCCCCGAGGACGAACGACCGCCGATCAACGTCACCCACATCGCATTTCAGCTGATGGTCGGCGCCGGGACGACGATGGTCGGCATCGCCGCCTGGTTCTGGTGGCGTCGCCGGAAGGTCGGCGATGCCGTCTTCTCGGAGAAGTGGACGATGCGGTCGATCGTGGCCGGTGGCGCGCTGTCCGTGCTGGCGCTCGAAGCCGGATGGACGGCAACCGAAGTCGGACGCCAGCCATGGGTCGTGTACGAGGAGTTGCGCACCGCCGACGCGGTCACCCAGAACAGTGGCGTCTGGATCAGCCTCACCGCGATCGTGGTGCTGTACGCGTCGATGGCCTACCTCGCCACCAAGGTGATCCGCGGGATGACGCGACGCTGGCGCGAGTCCGACGAGATCGATCTGCCCACGCCGTACGGACCGTCCGTCGAGGAGGCCGACACGGTGGCCGCGGTCGGCGGGACGCGCTGACCATGGCGTTGAGCGATGTCGTCGCCGCATTGATGTTCCTCGGCGTCGTCGCCTACGCGTTGTTCGGGGGCGCCGACTTCGGCACCGGCGTCTGGGACCTCACCGCGGGCACCGGCGAATCGGGAAGCCACCTGCGCGCGCAGATCGATCGCAGTCTCGGTCCGGTGTGGGAGGCCAACCACGTCTGGCTGATCTACGTCCTCGTGTTCATGTGGACCGCCTTCCCGACGGCCTTCGTGGCCATCATGAACACCCTCTTCATTCCGTGGATGCTGGTCGCACTGGGCATCGTGCTGCGCGGCGGTGCGTTCGCATTCCGCAAGTTCTCGACCGGATATCGGGAGGCGCAGCTCCACGGCATCGTGTTCGCCGCCTCGTCGGTGATCACGCCGTTCTTCCTCGGCATGATCGCCGGTGCGATCGCGAGCGGCCGGGTCCCGCTCGACGAGCCCGGCGATGTCTGGTCGAGCTGGACGGGGCCGACCTCGTGGATCGGCGGGACGCTCGCCGTGCTCACCTGCTCGTTCCTCGCTGGTACCTTCCTCGCCGCCGACGCGGCCCGCAGCGGACGCGCCGAACTCGCCGAGGTCGTCGGACGACGCGCGTGGTGGGTCGGCCTCGTGACCGGGGCAGCGGCGATCGTCGCTGCGGTGACCCTCGAACTCGATGCGCGGTCGCTCGCGAGCGGGCTCCACGGCCGGGGACTCCCGCTGATGCTCGTCTCCGCCGTGGCGGGCGCGATCAGCCTGTACAGGCTGTACCAACGGCGCTGGGCCCGAGCCCGAGTCGGAGCGGTCATCGCGGTCGGCGCGATCGTCGTCGGGTGGGGCGTCGGCCAGTACCCCGACATCCTCGTCGACCACGCCGAGATCGCCGACGTGATCGGCGCCCGCTCGACGCAGATCGGGCTGCTGATCGTGTTCGCACTCGCGGCCGTCACGGCGGTTCCGGCACTCGTCTGGCTCTATGTGCTGGTCAACGGGAAGCGGTGGGCCGGGCCCTCGGCGTGAGCGTCGAAGCGGCCGGTCTCAGCCGCCGAACTCGGCGGCCAGATCGTGAAGGGAACCGATGCGCTCGAAGTCGGCGCCCGCGTGATCGTCGTACGGGTCGAGCAGGATCGGGTGGAGGCCAGCCGCAGACGCCGCACCGATGTCCATCGTCACGGAGTCACCGACGTACGCGATCCGATCGATCGAGTACTCGGCAAATGCGGGAAGCGCGTGATCGAAGATCGCCGGATCGGGCTTGGCGACCCCGACCACCTGGCTGTCGACGATCACGCGCATCTCGACGTGATCGCCGGGCCCGAGCTGACAGATGCTGCGTCGGAGCATCGCCTCGATCTGCCCACTCGCATTCGACACGACACCCATCGGCACGCCGGAGGTCGCAAACCGATCGAGTGCGGTCCTCGACTCGGGGATCACCCAGCGCCAGGTGTGGTGATACCGCGTGCGGTCGAGCACCTCGGCGGCTTCGGCACGGTCGGTGTCGTCCACACCGACGGCGGTGACATAGGCGTCGTTGTATGCGCCCCAGCTGGACTCGGATGCGTCGGCATCGGATTTCGCCTTCATCCCGGCGTAGTGGGCGCGACGGTGGACCTCGAGATCCTCGGAGCCACCGAAGTACGCCAGCAGCGGCCCGAGCACCGTCGGGTCGGGGAGCACGAGCACGCCGCCCGCGTCGAACAGCACGGCGTCGAATCGTCGTTGGTGCACGTTGTTGTCGGCCCGGCGGCGATCGTCAGAGTCAGCCGAGGTGTTCGTGGAGGAAGGCTGTCGCCTGCGGCCAGATCTTGTCGTACAGGTCCTGGTCCTGCGTGCCCAGCGCGTTGTGCGGCGCCATGAAGGCGTGCCCCGACCCCTCGTGCACGGTGATCGACACGTCCTTGCCCAACGCCTTGAGCTCGGCCTCGAGGTGCATCGCTGCGCTCGGTGGGAAGAAGTCGTCGTGCTCGGCCATGTGCCCCTGGATCGCTGCGGAGATCTTCGAGTAGTCGGGCTGCGAGTCGCCCTGCGGGAAGCCGTAGAACGGCACCGCCGCCTTGACCTTGTCCGGGCGGTTCGCCGCGAGGATGAACGTCAGCATCCCACCCATGCAGAAGCCCATCACACCGATGCCGTCACCGGTGGTGCTGTCGTACTCGACGAGGAAGTCGACCGCGCCGCTCATGTCTCGTGCGGCTCGATCCGGTGGCATCTGGTTCATGAGCTCGCCGGCCTTGTCCATCTCGTCGTGGGCGGCGAGTTCCCCGTGAAACAGATCGGGGGCCAAGGCGACGAAGCCGGCGGCGGCGAGCCGGTCGGCCATCTCCTTGATTCCCGAGTCGAGCCCCCACCACTCCTGGACGACGATGACGCCGGGACCCGAGCCGCTCTCGGGAAGCGCGAGGTACCCCTGTGCGTCGATGCCGTTGCTTGCGAATTCGATCATGTCTCCCATGACCGCGACGTTACCCCTGGCGCCGAGCACCAGAGGTAACGCACGCGATCACAGGAGACGCGCGAGCGTCAGTTGCCGCCCTCGTTCAACGTGACCTCGATCGGGCTGTAGCCGCTTCCCTCCAGGTCGACGCCGTCGAGCAGCGCGACCGCCTCGGCCACGATGTCGTTCGTGAAGGCGCCGTCGGTCGGATCCTCGGTCAGCACGGTCGCGCCCTCCAGGTTCGGCGTGTTCTTGCTGATCTCGACGGTCCGGTCCCAAGCAGCCTGGTCGATCAGGCCGATGTGCTCGCCCGAGGCCGGCCAGATCAGCTTGTTGACCTCGTTCATCATCCACTGCTGATGACTGGCCCCGAGCGTCGAGCCGGCGTCGGTGACGATCGTGGCGCACTCCTCGACGTTGTCGCGACAGAACGCCCAGCCCTGGAGCGACGCGGCGACGAAGCGCACGGCGGCGTCGCGGTACTCGGCGTCGTCGGCGAGGCGACCGGCGTCGGCCCAGATCGCGTCCTGGAGCATGCCGACTCCTTCGTCCTCGTAGCTGATGACGTTGAAGTCCTCCGGCTGGTACAGCTCGCCCGTGTCGGGATTGACCGCTTCGAGCACCTGTGCGTACTCGTTGTAGGTCATCGCCTCGGCGGCATCGATCTCACCTTCGAGCAGTGCGATCATGTCGAACTGCTGACCGACCAACTCGACGTCGGTGGCAGGGTCGAGACCGGCCTCGCCGATGGCGGCGAACACCTCGTACTCGTTGCCGAAGCCCCAGTTGCCGATGACCTTGCCCTCGAAGTCGGCGGGTGAGGTGATCCCGCTGTCGGCGAAGCTCACCTGGAGCGTGCCGGAGCGTTCGAAGACCTGTGCGATGTTCACGATGTCGGCGCCTGCCTCGCGTGTCTGCAGCGCTTTGGGGACCCAGGCGATCGCGAAGTCGGCGTTCCCGTTCGCGAGCTCGGACTGGGGCACGATCTCGACGGCACCTTCCTTGATCTCGACGTCGAGACACTGGTCGGCGTAGTGGCCCTGGTCGATCGCTGCGAAATAGCCGCCGAACTGCGCCTGCGTGAACCACTGGAGCTGGAGACTCACCGAGTCGACCGTTTCGCAGTCGCCGCTCGCTGCGTCGTCGTCGCTGCCGCACGCTCCTGCCACGAGCGCCAAGGCGGCGAGCCCGGCGCTGATCCGTGTGAGTGATCGCTTCATGATGTGTCTCCCCTTGTTGTTGATGAAACCGCTCGGGTGTTCAGCCCGAGTTCTTGCTTCCCCCGTGGAGTCGTTCGAGCCCACTGGAGACCAGGTAGAACGTCAGACCGAGTGCCGACGCTCCGATCACGTACGCCCACGTGACGTCCTTGCTGCCGTTCAAGCTGTTGCGGACGCCGGTTGCGAGGCCGCTCTGGACGCCTCCGAAGTACTCGGCGACGAACGCGGTGATCACGGCGAGCGGCGCCGCGATGCGCATCGCCGTGAAGAGATAGCCGACGGCGTTCGGGACACGGACCTTGAGGAGGATCTCCGACGGCGTCGCCGCGTACGACCGCATCAGCTCGAGGTGCGTCGCCGATACCTGGCGCAGGCCCCTCGAGACGTTGACGAACACCACGAAGAACACGATCAGCGTCACCATCAGCTGGCGCGGGACCTGACTGGTCGTTCCGAACAGCATGTTGTTCAGAATCGGCACGATCACCACGATCGGAATCGCGTTGACGGCGACGGCGAGCGGAGTGAGCAAGGACTCGATCCACCGGAAACGGACCGTCAACAGGCTGGCGAGCACGCCGAGCACGATGCCGGACAGGAACCCGATCAGTGCGTTGATGCCGGTGACGATCGTCTCGTCGACGACCTGTCCGAAGCGCTCCGTGAACGCCGACCAGATCGCACTCGGTGCGGGGAGCGTGAAGGGGGCGATGTCGAACACCGCCACGATCAGCTCCCAGACCGCGAGGAAGACCACGCCGAAGAGCAGCGGCGGCCCGATCGAGGCGATGACACTCCGGATGCTCACCGGTCCTCGATCCCGCGGGCGCCCGCGCTCACCTCGAGGCCTCGCAACGCTTCGCGGACCTCCGTGATCTTCTGGTAGAAGTGGTCCTCCTCCCGGGTGTCGTCATCACGGTTCCGCCCGAGGTCGACATCGATCGTGTCCGTGATGCGACCGGGCCCCGCCGACATCACGACGACGCGGTCGGAGAGATACACCGCCTCGGGAATCGAGTGGGTGACGAAGACGACCGTCGTGTTCGTGGCCGCACAGATCTGGAGCAGCTCCGACTGCATGTGTTCGCGCGTCATCTCGTCGAGCGCTCCGAACGGCTCGTCCATCAGCAGCAGTGGCGGGTGCGACGCCAGTGCTCGCGCAATGGCGATGCGTTGCTGCTGGCCGCCCGACAATTCCCACGGCCGGTGCTCCCCACGGTCGGGAAGCTTCACCAGTTCGAGCATCTCCTGCGCACGTTCAGCTCGACGACGCTTGTCCCACCCCTTCAATTCGAGCGGCAACTCGATGTTCTTCGCAACCGTCCGCCATTCGAACAGGCCCGACTTCTGGAACGCCATGCCGTAGTCCTGATCGAGACGAGCCTGTTCCGCAGGTTTGCCATTGACCCGGACGTCGCCCGCCGTCGGTTCGAGCAGGTTCGCAATGAGCCGCAGGAGCGTCGACTTGCCGCAACCCGACGGCCCGATGAGCGAGACGAACTCGGCGGCTCGAACAGCGAGGTCGACGTCGTCGAGCGCAGCGACCCGCCCTTTTCCGCCGTCGTTGAAGACCATGGATGCGCCACGAATCTCGACGGCGTGGACGTCCGGCGAATCACTCACGTCGCCTCCCGCGGACGGTGACGCATCAAGAGTGCTTCCGAGGCGACCACGAGACCGAACATGATCAACCCGAGCGCCGCCGCTGCGAAGACGGCGGCGTACACCGACGCGGGCTGCGACGTCACCTTCTGGCTGTAGTCGATGGTTGCGAATCCGACGCCCCGGAGCCCGCCGAGCGTGATCTCGGTGACGATGACACCGATGACCGACGCCGTCGCAGCGAGCTTGAGGCCGGGGATCATGTGCGGGAGCGCCGACGGGAACCGAAGCTTGAACAGCGTCGTCCACCACCCCGCGGCATAGCTGTTCATCAGCTCGAGCGATTCCGCGGGTGCCGCCTTCAGGCCACGCAGGGTCGAGACGGTGATCGGGAAGAACGACAAGAAGGCAGCGAGCGCCGCTGCCGACGTCCACTGCGGGAGGTCGAGGCTGCCTCGGATCACCGTCACCTGTGGGGCGAGTGCGATCAACGGGATCGTCTGGGAGATCACCAAGTACGGCAGGAGCCCTCGCTCCACGATGCGGAGACGTGTCATCAACACGGCGAGCACGATGCCGATCGCCGCGCCGAACGCAAAACCCGCCAGCGCCATGCGCAGCGTGTACCACGCATAGCCGAGGAGCACCTGCCAGACCAGCTGGTCGCCGCTGCCGATCGCCGGATCGCCGAATTCCGCGAGCATCTCCCACACGTGCGGCATCACCCGGTCGTTGGTCTTCGGGATGATCCTCCAGCCGAGGATGTCACCCCCCTGCTCGGGCCCGATCGCCTTGTACACCTCCCAGGCCACCGCGGCGAGGCCGAGCGCGGCGAGCAGCAGCGCCGCGCGCTTGACGGCGCGCCCGGCGAGCCCGCCCCGCTTCGATGCGCCAGCGCTCACCGCTTGGCCAACTCCTGTTCGGTGACGTGGGGGATGATCTTCTCGCCGTACTCGGCGAGCGTGTGATCCTTGCCATCGTGTTGGAGGTAGATCGCGAACTGATCGACCCCCAACGACCTCAGCTCGTCGAGTCGCGCGAGGTGGTCCTCGACGGGGCCGAGGATGCAGAACCTGTCGATCACCTCATCGGGAACGAAGTCGACGTGCTCGCTGGATGCGCTGCCGTGCTGGTTGTAGTCGTAGCCCTGACGGTTCTTGATGTACTCGGTGAGCGCCGTCGGCACCGCTGACTCCTCGCCGTAGCGCTCCACGATGTCCGCCACGTGATTGCCGACCATGCCACCGAACCAGCGCACCTGGTCGCGCAGGTAGGTGAGGTCGTCGCCGACGTAGGCGGGCGCGGCGACACAGATCGTGATGTCGTCGGGGTCGCGCCCGGCATCGGTGGCTGCGGTACGGACCGCACCGATGGTCCACTCGGCGATCGATGGATCGGCGAGTTGCAGGATGAAGCCGTCGCAGGTCTCGCCGATCAGCTTCAGCGCCTTCGGTCCGTAGCCGGCACCCCAGACCTCGAGACGGCTGGTCGACGCCCACGGCAGCGTGATCGTCGATCCGTTGTACTCGACGCTGCGGCCGCACGCGAGTTCGCGGATGACCTCGATCGACTCGCGCATGGTCGCGAGCGTCGTCGGCTTGCCGTTGGTGACCCGCACCGCAGAGTCGCCGCGCCCGATCCCGCACACCGTGCGGTTCCCGTACATCTCGTTCAGCGTCGCGTAGGTCGACGCAGTGACGGTCCAGTCGCGGGTCGCCGGATTCGTGACCATCGGTCCGACGGTGACCTTGCGGGTCTGTGCGAGGATCTGGGAGTAGATCACGTACGGCTCCTCCCACAGGATGTGCGAGTCGAACGTCCAGACGTGGCTGAACCCATATGTCTCGGCTCGCTGCGCAAGATCGATCACACGCGCCGCCGGCGGTGTGGTTTGGAGGACGACTCCGATGTCCATGTGTTCCTTCCTGTTGCGCTGCGTGTCAGACACGCAGCGCAACGATCAACGCGTTTCTGGGAAGCCGAGGTCGACGGTGCTGGTCGCTGGATCGGGCCACCGGCTCGTGACGACCTTGCCCTGGGTGTAGAAGTTGACCCCCTCCGGGCCGTACATGTGCGTGTCGCCGAACAGGCTGGCCTTCCAGCCCCCGAAGCTGTAGTAGCTCACCGGGACCGGCACGGGCACGTTCACACCGACCATCCCGACCTGCACGTCGAACTGGAACTGGCGCGCCGCACCGCCATCGCGCGTGAAGACCGCGGTGCCGTTGGCGTACGGGCTCGCGTTGATCGTGTCGATGCCTTCCTGATATCCGCTGACCCGCATCACGCTCAGCACCGGACCGAAGATCTCGTCGTCGTAACACGCCATTCCTGGCCGTACGCCGTCGAGCAGCGTCGGGTTGAGGAAGTAGCCCTCGGACGGGACGCCCTCCCGTCCGTCGACGACGACGGTCGCACCCGCATCGGTCGCTCCGTCGACGTACCCGCGAACCCGGTCTCGATGCTCGGCGGTGATCAACGGACCCATCTCGCTGTCGGGCTCGTTCCCGGGGCCGACCTTCACCGAAGGGATCCGATCGGCGATCTTGGCGACCAGTTCATCGGCGACCGAATCGTCGGCGAGCACGACGCTGATCGCCATGCAGCGCTCACCGGCGGACCCGTACCCGGCGCTCACCGCTGCGTCCGCCGCCATGTCGATGTCGGCATCGGCGAGCACGAGCATGTGGTTCTTGGCGCCGCCGAGCGCTTGGACGCGCTTTCCGTTGCGGGTTCCCGTCTCGTAGATGTACTTGGCGATCGGGGTCGAGCCGACGAAGCTCACCGCGGCGATGTCGTCGTGCTCGAGCAACCGGTCGACCGCCACCTTGTCGCCCTGCACGATGTTGAAGCAGCCCGCCGGAAGCCCTGCCTGCGCGAGGAGCTCGGCGACGAACATGTTCACCGAAGGATCCTTCTCGCTCGGCTTGAGGACGAAGGTGTTGCCACACGCCAGCGCGTTGGCGAACATCCACATCGGAACCATCGCCGGGAAGTTGAACGGCGTGATCCCGGCGACCACACCGAGCGGCTGACGGATCGAGTAGACGTCGATGCCCGATGCCGCCTGCTCGGAGTAGTCACCCTTGATGAGCTGCGGGATGCCGCAGGCGTACTCGATGTTCTCGAGCCCGCGGGCGACCTCGCCGAGGCTGTCGGACAACACCTTGCCGTGCTCGGCGGTGAGCAATGACGCGATCTCCTTGCGGTTTGCGTCGACCAGCTCACGCAGCCGGAACATCACCTCGGCACGCTTCGACAGCGACGCCGAGCGCCACGCAGGGAAGGCTGCTCTGGCGGCCGCCACGGCGGCATCCACCTCGCCGACCGATGCGAGATCGACAGCTCCGGTCTGTTCACCCGTCGCGGGGTCGAAGACCGGTGCCGAGTTGCCTGAGGTCGACTCGACGACCTTCCCGTCGATCCAGTGTGAAATCCGATTCATGCCGAAACGCTCACTTTCTTCCGAGTTGAGTTGGGGTGCGCTGCTCCTGTCAGTGCAGGTATTTCGACAGGCCACGCTTGACGAATCTGCCGTGGCCCTTGCGGCCGAGGAAGGTGTCGTTCTCCACGACGGTCATGCCACGACTGATCACCGTGTCGACCTTGCCGTCGATCTCGAATCCCTCGTAGGCCGAGTGATCCATGTTCATGTGATGCTTGTCGTTGATGCCGATCTTGGTCTTGCCGTTCGGATCCCAGATGAGCACGTCGGCGTCGGAGCCGGGCTCGAGGACGCCCTTCTTGTCGAGGCCGAACATGCGCGCCGGCGTGGTGGAACACGTTTCGACCCAGCGTTCGAGGCTGATCTCTCCGGCGACCACGCCCTGGTAGATCAACTCCATCCGGTGCTCGACGCCGCCGATGCCGTTGGGGATCTTCGAGAAGTTGCCGAGGCCGAGCTCCTTCTGGTCCTTGAAGCAGAAGGGGCAATGATCGGTCGACACGACCGCGAGTTCGTTCATCCGCAGGCCCTTCCAGAGGTCCTGGTGATGATGCTCGTGCTTGGTGCGGATCGGGGTGGAGCACACCCACTTGGCACCTTCGAAGCCGGGTTGCGCGAGGTGATCCTCGAGCGAGAGGTAGAGGTACTGCGGACAGGTCTCGGCGAAGACGTTGTACCCCGCGTGCTGGGCGGCGGCGACCTCTTCGAGCGCCTCGGAGGCGGACATGTGCACGATGTAGAGCGGTACGTTGCCGGCCACCTTCGCCAGTGAGATCGCCCTGTGGGTGGCCTCGGCCTCGAGCTCGGCCGGACGGGTGAGCGAGTGGAACTTGGGGTCGGTGTCGCCTCGTGCGATCGACTGGGCGACGAGGACGTCGATCGCAATGCCGTTCTCGGCGTGCATCATGATCAATGCGCCCGACTCGGAGGCGTTCTGCATTGCCCGCAGGATCTGGCCGTCGTCGCTGTACAGGACACCCGGGTACGCCATGAACAGCTTGAAGCTGGTGATGCCCTCGTTGTCGACGAGGTACGTCATCGCCTTCAGTGATTCCTCGTCGACACCACCGATGATCTGGTGGAAGCCGTAGTCGATCGAACACTGCTCGGCGGCCTTCTCGTGCCATTCGGCGAGTCGCTCGTGCACGCTCGTGTCGGTGTTCTGCACCGCGAAGTCGACGATCGTCGTCACGCCACCCCACGCCGCTGCGATGGTGCCGGTCTCGAAGTCGTCGGATGCGACCGTGCCACCGAACGGCAGCGACATGTGGGTGTGCGCGTCGACACCGCCGGGCACGACGTACTTGCCGGTTGCGTCGATCACGGCGTCGCCGACGATTCCGAGTTCGCTGGCCTGACCCGGCGCGAGGATCGCGGCGACGGATTCGCCGTCGATCAACACGTCGGCCTCTCGACGACCCACCGCCGAGACGACCGTCCCTCCAGTGATGAGTGTGGTTGTCATGTTGTCCTTCCTCTCTTCATCTCACATGGCGTGATGTCACGGGTCTGACCTGTGGCGTCACGCTCAACTCTCGACGAGTTCGTCGTAGGCGTCGGGACGGCGATCTCGATAGAACGCCCACCCGTCGCGCACTTCCTTGATGCGGTCCATGTCGAGCTCGCGCACGATCAGCTCCGGCTTGTACGCGTCACCCTTGTCGCCGACGTAGGACCCACGCGGGTCGACGAAGTAGCTCTGCCCGTAGAAGTCGTTCTCGCCGAGGGGCTCGATGCCGACCCGATTGATCGCGCCGACGTAGTACATGTTCGCCACGGCGGCGGCCGGCTGCTCGATCGACCACAGGTACTCGCTGAGCCCGCGGTGGGTCGCCGACGGGTTGAAGACGATCTCGGCGCCGTTGAGCCCGAGCGCACGCCATCCCTCGGGGAAGTGCCGGTCGTAGCAGATGTACACGCCGACCTTGCCGACGGCGGTGTCGAACACCGGGTACCCGCCGTTGCCGGGACGGAAGTAGAACTTCTCCCAGAAGCCCTTGACCTGAGGGATGTGCTGCTTGCGGAACTTGCCGAGGTAGCTGCCGTCGGCGTCGATCACCGCTGCGGTGTTGTAGTAGATGCCGGGCTGCTCGATCTCGTACATCGGCAGCACCATCACCATGCCGAGTTCCTTCGCGAGCTCCTGGAACCGCTTGGTGGTTGGTCCGTCGGGGATGTACTCGGTGTACTCGTAGTACTCGGGATCCTGGACCTGGCAGAAGTAGGGCCCGTAGAAGAGCTCCTGAAAGCACATGACCTGTGCACCCTGGGCTGCGGCTTCGCGAGCGGCCTCCTCGTGCTTGACGATCATCGACTCCTTGTCGCCGGTCCAATCGGTCTGCAGCAGCGCTGCGGTGACGGTTCTCGCCATCTCGTTCCCCTCGACTCGCGTTCTCGTGGTCCTGACTCCATCGACGACGACTGCGAACCGACTCGCGGCTCTCGACGACTCGACGTAGTCGGACACTACACCCCGTCCACATGCCGGTGTTTCGTGGTCGATCGACGTTCACACTCGGGTAGGACTCCCGTAACACGACCCCTACCCTCTGCCCGGCATGGTGGCTCCACGAACGCTGGGAGAGCTCTGGGACTGGATACGCGGGCGCGACCCACTTCCACCGCCCAATCCTGACAAGACCGTCGAGGCGGCCTGGCTCCCTCAGTGGCAGAGCCGGATGGTGACCGACGAGCTCGTCGCCGCCGGCATCCCCGCCGTCGTCGTCGACGACTTCAACCTCAACCTGACGATGTACACCCGCGAGCCGATGTCGCGCATCTTCGTCACCGAAGACCGTCGGGAGGAGGCCCAAGACCTCGTCGCCGAGCTCCTCGGCCACGAGCCCCGCCGCCGCCCCCTCTGACGCCTCCCCCTCCCCCTCCCCCTTTCGTTTGCGTCTGGTTTCGGACCCTGCTGGTGGGCCGAAAACCAGACGCAAACATGTGGTTTCCGGTTGGAGGGTTTCACGACCCTTGTGGGAGGTGTGGACCGCGACCTCATCATTCCCGCAATCGCCGCACTTGCGGCCCAACAAGACGGCGTCGTCTCGGCTGACGATCTCG
>Ga0316197_10002140_pt1 | contig 14101 bp, 9 predicted proteins | sample OudBiesiAoxic_MG_FD_204939 | JGI IMG/M metagenome (GOLD analysis project Ga0316197, IMG submission 204939) | Coastal sediment microbial communities from Oude Bieten Haven, Netherlands - site A oxic | ecosystem: Environmental > Aquatic > Marine > Coastal > Sediment | place: Netherlands...
AGACCACTTTCCGCAAGGTGCGTCAGTACCGGCAAATCGTGCGCTTGCTCGTCGCGCGACTGCTCTACAACGACGGGCTGATCACGATCTTCGCCTTCGGTGGCATCTATGCGGCCGAGACCTTCGGTTTCTCGATGGAAGAGGTCCTGATCTTCGGCATCGCCTTGAACGTGGCCGCCGGAGTCGGCGCGTTCGCGATGGGCTACCTCGACGACCGCATCGGTGGCAAGCGCACGATCCAGATCACGTTGATCGGACTGATCGTCGCCACGGTGATTGCGATCCTGGCCCCGGGAAAGGGCTGGCTGTGGGCCTCGGGGTTGATCGTCGGACTGTTCGTGGGGCCGAACCAGGCGGCGAGCCGGTCGTTGATGGGACGCTTCGTGCCCCGCGACGCCGAGAACGAGTTCTTCGGTTTCTTCGCCTTTTCGGGCAAACTGACGGCGTTTCTTGGACCGTTGCTGCTGGGCGTGCTGACCCAGGCCACGGGCTCGCAGCGCGCGGGCCTGGGTATCGTCGGCGTCTTGTTTGTCGTCGGCCTTCTGTTGCTCTGCGCTGTTGACGAACAAGAAGGTATGGATGCGGGAGACCTACGTGCGAACGGTTAGTGGTCTGACTATGGCCGCCCCACGATTCGTCGCGAGGGTGCTGGGTTGTCTGCTGGTTTGTGCCGCGTCGGGCCCGATCATGGCCCAGGCGACGGCGCCGGAAGCCGATCCGCTGAACCACGCCTACTCGGTCTACGTCGGGGGAGGGATCTACGTATCGGAGAACCGATCGGTCTTCATCTTCAGAATCGCCCCGAGGATCAAGATTCTCTCGGAGAAGGACCGGAAGTTCGGCGTTCGCCTGCGCTTCAACATGACTCTCGGGTTCTACGACTTCGACCCCAAAGACCTGATCGAACTCGAGTTTCCCGACCGACTCGGAACGTTCGCCTTCGTTCCCGGCGTAGAGTTCCCGGTCAACATTTACGACAACTGGGTGCTCACTCCGTTTTTCGACGTCGGCCCCGCGACGGACACAGAATTCCAGGACGTGAATGTCGTCGTGGGGGCGGGTTTTCGTAGCCGGGCCGACTGGCACCACTCGCGTTTCACTTTCTTACTGTGGAACGAGTTGATCTACGCCAAGAACCTCCAGACGAAAGAGTATGCAAGCGAGGACTACTCGCTGCTGCGGTGCGACTTCGAGACCCGGGGCATCGCGCGCTACCGACTTGCGAAGCAGCCGTTCGATTTCGGATTGCTGCTCGGAACGGATTGGTTTTTCGACACGATCATCGTCAACGTTCCATTCGACCAGCCGAAGGAGATCGGAGCACGTTACGAGGTCGGCTTCACGACGGGCCCGAGCGAACCCTGGCATCAACTCAAGAAGATGGTCAAAGTGCCGCGGCTCGGTCTGTCCTACCGCTTCGGCCAGGGGACCTCGAGCGTGCGTTTCCTGATCAGCGCCCGTTACTGAGGCCCCGATCCGGCCAGGGCAGACTCGACGTAGGCCACGAGTTGCGGTCCGACATCCGATCCCGGCAAGGCGGCGGCAAACCTCTTCGCGATCGGCAGCGCTTCCTCGAACCTCCCGCGTTTGACGTAGAAGTCGGCCAGAGCGTAGAGGTAGTCGGGATGGCCCGGTTCCAGTTCCAGGGCTGCGGCCAGCGCCAACCGCGCCTCGGCGTCCCGCCCCAGGGACTGTCGCAGCAGCCCCAGGTTGTACCAGGCTCTCGAATTGCGAGGCATTCCGTTGGCCGCACTTTCGAGATAGACCAACCCCTCTTCGGGTCGTTCGAGCTCGACCAGCAGCAGGGCCAGCATGTACGCCGTGTCGAAGTTGTCGGGATAGGCCTCGACGACTTCCGTCAGCAGCCGCTCCGCCTCAGCCAGTTCGCCCTTGCCGCTGAGCAGCACGGCCAGGTTGGCCTTGGCCGGCGCGAAAAGGTCGTCCACGGCGATGGCCCGTCGGTAGTAGAACTCGGCGCGGTCGTTGTCACCGATCCTGGAGTAGAGGTTGCCCAGGTTCAACCCGGCGAAGGCGAAGTCCAGCGAGTACTCCATCGTCTCGACGTACTCGTCGAAGACCTCGCGATAGGCCTCGAGTTGATATGGCTTGAACAGGTCATCGGGCGTCCCTGCCAGCAGGGAGATCGCCGCGTGACGCACGGCCATGACCGGGTCGAACAGTAACGGCGCTAGCAACGACACTCGTTCGGCCGGATCCGCGACGACAAGGCTTTGAGCCGCGGTGTGGCGGAGCAGGTCTTCGTCATCCAGCAGCGCGGCGCGTAGGGCCGTCGTCGTCGCATCGCCCGGGTACTGCGCCAACGACGATAGCGCCGAGGCGCGCACGATCGTGGGGAAGAGCGGATCGTTCGCCAGACGAATCAGCTCGTCCCGCGCCTCGGGCTTGCCCTCGCGCCCGTCGGCCAGGACCTCGCCGTAGTGTGGCCTGCGGGCGATCCCGTACCACTTCTGATAGGCATCCACGGACCACTGCAGCGGCTTGTCGTCGTGGCAACCGCCCTGGGTACAGGCGTTGGGCGTGCCGAGTTCCTGCGACAGGTCCGGCCGCGGAATGCGCAGACTGTGATCGGCTCGCCAGTCGACGACCATGTAGCGCTGCTCGGGCATGTGGCACTTGGTGCACAGCGCCCCGTCACTCGGCTTGCCCTCGTGGATCTTCTTGTGGAAGTGGTGGTCGTAGACGTCGTAGGCGTCGGCCCGGTGACACTGCAGGCACAGGTCGTTTTTTTCGTAACGCAGTTTCGTGCTGTGCACGTCGTGGCAATCACCGCAGCGTACGTCGTTGTGGTACATCTTGCTTTGCACGAACGAGCCCCAGACGTAGACCTCGTCGAGGATCTGTCCGTCGGGGTGGTACAGGCCCTCGCGAAGTAGCGCAGGGATCTGGTTGTCGAGCAGCGCGACGCGGGTGTGGTCGTAGTCACCCAGCTCGGTGCGTCGCGAATGACACGGCGCGCACAGTTCGACCTGTTGTCGCGACGTGATGTTGCTCGTCGGAATCACCAGTCCGTAGTTTTCCAGGTCCGGCCGAGCCATCGGTGGGATCTCGGCCCAGACCAGATGCGCCGACCCGGGCCCGTGGCACGCCTCGCAGCTGACGTCGATCTCCGACCACGTCGTGTCGAACGAATCGGTGTCGGCGTCGTAGCCCTTGCGCAGATTCGTCGAGTGGCACTCGGCACACATGCCGTTCCAGTTCTGCGCGGCACGTGTCCAGTGCAGCCAGTCGTCGGACGGGATCTTCTCATCCGGATAGAGGTGGAACCACTCGTTGCGTTCGGTATCCCACGCGATCGAAAGAGCCTGGAGTCGTCCTCCGGGAAAGCGGATGAGGTACTGCTGCAGCGGCTCGAAGCCGAAGACGTACTCGATCTCGAAATCCTGCATCTCGCCGTCGGAGCCTTCGGTGTGGACGAAGTACCCGTCACCACGGCGGAAGAAGCGCGAGGTCATGCCGTGGTGCTCGAAGGTGGCGTCGTCGAAATCACCGAGGACCGTCTGATCGTTGGCCTGGTCCATCGCGAGATCGTGGTCCGACCCTGTCCAGGCTTCCATCGCCTGCTCGTGGCACGACCGACATTTCTCCCGCCCGACGAAACGAGATCCTGCCGCCGATGGAAGGGCGGCGTCGCCGGTCCCACCTTCGAGCACCACGTACAGAGGGACCGCAAGAACGATCACCACAGCCGAGCCCAGAGCCAGCCGTCCCCAGAACACCATGGCAACATCCTGTAGGGTCAGGTCTTGAAATGCAACATTCTTGAAGAATGAGGCATTTCAAGACGTGACCCCGTGCCCCTTCAGAAGATCAACCGATACGCAAGGCCGATGTCTCGTCCGGGCAGCGGGACGAAGTCCTTCAGACGCGATACCGAGTTGCGGGCTTCCTCGTCGGTGAGGTTGTTCAGGCGGAGCAGGAACTCGTGCATCAGCCCTCGGGTCCCCCCGGTCGGTAACCGATAGCCTACGTGGGCGTTGACCATGGTGTAGCTATCGGTGGGCGTGAGGCCGAACAACCCTCGCAACTCGGGGTCCACATCAACCAGATCGAACCCGGGGACTCTCGTCTGTTCGTCGTAGTACCAGACGTCCAGAGACGAGTGCCAGCGAGCACCGCGGTAGTGGATGGCCGCTCCGAGGCGCCACGGCGGGATGTACGGCAACGGCTCGCCGCTGTCGGTCAGTTCGGCCCGAACGTAGTCACTGGTGAACTCGAGTCCCAGGTGGTTACCCCCGGACTCCCACAGTTCGACGAGAAGACTCAACTCTGCGCCGCTGAACTCGGCGTCGGCCTGGGTGAACTGGAAGACCGGTAGATCGTCGATGAACTCTCCCGTCGGATACTCGAAGATGTACTCGTCGTAGCGATTCACGAAGAAGGTCAACTCGCCGTTGACCCGTCCTTCGCGTTTGCGCAGCGAGAGATCCAGCCCCAGGCTGGTCTCGGGATCGAGATCGACGTCGCCTCGTTCGTACGACACGGTCGCCAGGTGCGGCCCGTCGGAGTACAGCTCTTCGGCCCGTGGAAATCTTTCGGTCCGGGCCAGCGAGGCGCCGATCGCGTATCCCCTCCCCGTGCGCCAGACGAGCCCGAACGACCCGGAGGCGCCACTGAAATCTCGTGACGGGCTCCCTTCGGCTGCCGTGTCCTGGCGCTGCAGTCGCAAACCCACCTGATAGATCATCGGGCCACTTTCGATCTCCTCGACGGCGAACAGGGCAAGCTTGTCGGTCGTCGACGGAGCGATGAAGGCCTCCGCCCCCTCCGCCTCGAGATCCCTCCTTCCGAACTGCAGTCCCGAACTACCACGCACGGCCCCGGCACTGCCGTTCCGCAGGACCAGTCGCCCGTCGATCGTCTCGTTGAAGAACTGGGTGCCGATCTCTTCACCTTCCAGTTCGGCATGCTGGTAGTCGGTGGCGCCGACTCGGAAGTCGACGCCGGTGAACGGGCCAAGATCGGTGTCGAATCCACCCCGAACGTCGTACCGCCAGTGGCGAAGGTCCACGCGGACCCCGCCGTGGCCGGCCTGCTCCTGGGCCAGGACCGCGTCCCCTGGCGGCAACGGAGGCTGTTCCTCGTGACCGTGGATCTCGACCGGAATTCCGTAGAGAGAGTCGAAGACCCTCGCCGACGCTCCGACGAAACCGGTCTTGCCTACCCACGAGACGCCGAGCGCTCCGCCGCTGTTTTCGACGGCACTGTTCGGCAATGTCCCCGTCGGGCTGTCGGGGTCGTCGAAAGCAAAGGCCCTGCCGGGGATATCGTAGTCGTCGGCCTCGCGGGTGAATGCGTTCATGTACCAGGCGACCTGACTGGCACCGCCGCGCAACTCGGCCGCTGCCATCCTCTCGTCGGCGACGCTGCCTCCGCGAAGTTCGACCGTCCCCCCGACCTTCGTCTGAGGCACGTGATCGGGGATTCGCTCGTCCATCACGTTGACCACGCCACCGACGGCGGTGTTGCCGTAAAGCAAGGTGGCAGGGCCGCGAATGATCTCCACCCGCTCGGTGCTGAGGGGATCCATCGCGACCGCGTGATCCGGACTGCTGACCGAGGCATCGCCGATGTCCAGATCGTCTTCGAGGATTCGGATCCGCCCGCCACCCTGTCCGCGGATGACCGGCCGGCTCGACCCGGCGCCGTACTGGGTGGAATTCACTCCGGGCTCGTTCTTCAGCGTTTCACCGATCGTCGGCTGAAGCGCTTCGGAGATGTCGCTCCGCTCCATGACGTTGACCGGTTGGATGATCTCGGCCGCGCCACGCGTCGAACCGGCGGTCACGACGATCGTTTCGTGGTGTTCCAGTCTGCCCAGTTCGATCTGCAGCGTGATCGCTTCGTCGGCGACGGTGACCTCTTCGACCTGCATGCCGAAGCGCCGGCTGACGGCCTGGACGTGGTAGAAGCCGGGAGGAACGTCCACGAATCGGAACGACCCGTCGTCCTCGACAAACATGCTCTTGTTCAGTTCGACGAGCAGGATCCGCGTGTCCCTGGCGGCCGCCCCTCCCGGTGCGATCACCGTTCCGGAGAGTTCGACCCCGTCAGCCAGGACGATGGGGGCCATGAGCAAGACCACGAGCAACGCCGCCACGCGAGGTCCGTATCGGTTCAAACGCGACATCTCTGGTCTCCTGATCGCCCGGGTCCCGGTGAGGGGATTCAGGATTCAGGCCGGTGCCCGGGCCAATGGTACCGCGAACAGCTCTCGCGCCCTTGACTGCGCGAGAGAACATCTCGGAGTGGATCAGAGACGAGCGGGGGGCGCTCGGGTGGGGTCCGCGTTGGGCCAGGGCGTATCGTGGATCGTGCTGCCCAGCGACGTCGAGTGACCGACGACCTGCTCGGTAACGGGCGAGATCGCGGAGTGCAGTTCGCTCGAACAAGGATGGCCCAGCGAACAAGCCGGACAGCCGACACCTACCGGATGGTCCTGCACGGGGGCGGCCAGAGATAATTCGCCGGAGCCATGGACCTCGAGACCGTGAACGTGCCAGTTGCCGACGATGCCGAAGAACAACAGGCAGCCCACGAGGGTCCTGGACTGCAAGCGCCTGAGTGACCGGCTTCGTTTCATCGACTTTGCGTGGTCTCCCATTGTCGCCGGTATTAGACACCCAGGATGACCGCCGCGCAAACCCGGGCCCTGCCCAGGCGATGCCTCGGCGAATGGACTCAGGCCCGGACGACCTGAGAGGGGTCGAACCCGGCGCGCTTGACCGGGACGCTGGTGTCCACCTTCACGATCCCGTTCTCGATGCGCACCTGAAACAGATCGAGCGGTCGGGGCGCCGGTGGGCTGAGCACCTCGCCTCGCACGTCGAAGACCGAGGCGTGGCACGGGCAGGCGAATCGTTCCTGCTCGGCAATCCATGGCACCGTGCACCCGAGGTGCGTGCACTGACGGTGCAGTGCCAGAAAACCACCGTCGTCGAGACGCACGAGGTAGAACTTGCCTTCGCGAAACGCGGTAACCGTTCCCGGCTCGAACCGTTCCAAGGGGCCCACCACGTGCACCTTGCCCGCCGGTTGCCGGACCATCCGCTGCCGGCCGGGCCGCAGGAACGAAAAGACGATCCAGAACAGCTCGGCGAGAGCGACCACTCCCAGCCCGATCCACACTCCAATCAGGAACCGTCGGCGCGAAGGCGCCTCGCTTGCCTGTCGATTGTCTCGCTCACTCATGTCATGAATTCCACGGCCACGTCAGGGCCATTCCCGTTCCGCGGAACCACACCCCCGTCAGGGTGAAAACCACGAAGACGGTCAGCAACAGGATGAACAGCGCCTGCACGGTCTCGCTGTCGCCGGCACCGAAGCGTCGCCGAACCACAAACGAGAAACCGGCGGCCAAGCCGACAAACACGACGAACGGCAACACGCCGTAGCTCAGTACCGGTGAGACGCTCGGGAACCACGCGCCAGGATCGACGACGAATTCGTCGAGCAGGACCCAGATCGGCGTGATCGCCACCCCGACGCCGAGGGCCAGTGCGGCCGCTCGCCGTCCCGTGTCGGAAAGGAACCACGGGCCGTCGAGTGGGTCACAGTAGCGGAGATAGGGCAGGAACATGAGCGCCGCGATCCCGATCAGCGGGATCACGACCACCGCGAACAGCGGATCGAAGTGCAGCAACAACTCCTGAAAGCCCATGAAATACCACGGAGCCTTGGCCGGGTTCGGGCTCATGCCGGGGTTGGCCCCTTCGCCCAACGGCGCGGGAAAGACGATGGCCAGGACCAGCACTACCGCGAACAGGGCCAGCGCGACGGCGACCTCGCGCATCAACAAATGAGGCAGGAACAGGACGTACTGCGGCCGCTGACCGTCGCGGTCGGCCGGCCGTTCGGGTGGCACGACGCCTCCGGCCTTGCGTACGCGCCAGAAATGCAGCCCCATGAAGCTGATCAGCAGCACCGGCACCAGCGTGGTGTGGATCGTGTAGAAGTTGATGATCGTCGAGGTCCCGATCTCCGGGCCGGCCCGGATCACGCGTTGCAGCCAGCCCCCGACGACCGGGACGTATTCGACCATTCCGGTGACGATCGTGACCGCCCAGTACGACCGCTGGTCCCACGGCAACAGGTAGCCGGTGAAGTTCGAAGTCAGGACGCAGGCCAGCAATGTCAGGCCCACGATCCAGTTGAACTGGCGCGGAGCATGAAACGCGCCGGTCAGGAAGACGCGCAACAGATGCAGCGTCACGACGACGACGATCAGATTGGCGCACCAGTAGTGGACGCCACGCACGAGCGGGCCGAACAGGACGTCGCGTTCGAGGCCGGCGATCGACCCGTGGGCCCCTCCCGACGACGGCTCGTAAACGAACATCAGCAACGCACCCGTTCCCATCAGCAGCAGGACGAGCACCAAGGACATGCCGCCCAGCCCGAAGGTGTGGGTGTAACGAATCGTGCTCGCGGGGACACGGATCGGGCGCAGGTGCAGCAGCAGCGTGTTGAAGACGATCCATTTGCGGTCGCGATCGGACGTCGGAAGGACCGGGCCGGGGAAGATCGATTTCCAGACCCGTGCGATCAAAGGAGCGTTTTCGAGGGGTTGTTCGCGATCAGACGCCACCGGCTGCCTCGGAAATCTTTACGAGTACGGAAGACGAATTGTACCTGACAGCCCGACAACAGTCTCGGATGCCCAGCCCCGTGGTAGAATTCACAGTAGATGGCTGTGTTGCCGGTCACCATTCCGGCCGCCGGCGCCACGGAGGCCTGATCATGAGACCTTCGGTCATGATGCTCTTGATCTTCGGTGTGCTGGCCGGCGCCGGATGCAACGAACCCATGGATCTCCTGGTCGTCGGTGACGACCCGGTCGCGGTGGATGCCACGCCCATCGAAATCGAACCCGACCACTGCAGCACTTATGGCCTGCACCAACTGGAATTGGACCCGGTGACCATTCGACAAATCGAGATCTCGGGTGATCTATTGACGATCACGGTCGCCTACCGCGGCGGGTGTGCGGACCACACGTTCACATTGCACGCGTGCAGAGGCTTCCTCGAATCCTCGCCGCTCCAGAGCGAGATCATGCTGGTTCACGACGACCCGGACGATCCGTGTGATGCCGTCGTCACCGACGAAGTCGTGTTCTACCTGGCGCCTCTGAAAGAGGTCTGCTTGGAGATGTATCGTCGCGACGGATGCCAACCGCTAAAACTGAATGTGTACGAGTCCAGCAATCCGCCGCACTACACCCCGCAGCCCCTGTACGACACGGGATCCGAGTAGAGCGGTCAGTCGTGGATGTCGGCCGGCTTGAAGCCCTCGGCGCCGGGTAGCTTACCGATCAACTGCGCCGGGTCGTGGATCAGCACCGGCAGGTGCTGCGGGCAGATCGAAAACCCGGAATCTCGATAGCGAACCTGGATCAGCGGCGTCGCGTTGACGTCTCTCTCGCAGACAAGACATTGATTCGGATTGGCGTCGTTACTCATGGCTCACCTTTTGTCGGTTGGATGTTTTCGTTCGGTCGGACAAGCGTGCATGATAGTCGATATCACCCGGAACCGATCCGGGTCAGGACGAAAGCGTACTGCTCGGCCAATTCCTTCAACGCGTCGTAGCGCCCCGATGCTCCACCGTGCCCGGCGCCCATGTTCGTCCGAAGCAGCAAGGCGTTGTCATCGCTCTTGACCGAGCGCAGCCTGGCTACCCACTTCGTCGGCTCCCAGTAGCCGACGCGAGGGTCGTTGAGACCGCTCGTGACGAACAAATTCGGGTAGTCCTGGGCCACGACGTTGTCGTACGGGGAGTAGGACCGCATGTATTCGTGGTAGTCCGGGTCGTTCGGGTTGCCCCACTCTTCCCACTCGATGACGGTCAGAGGAATCGTCGGGTCGAGCATCGTGTTCATCACGTCGACAAACGGCACCTCGGCCAGCGCGACGCGGAACAGCTCCGGCCGCATGTTGAGCACCGCCCCCATCAGCAGGCCGCCGGCGCTGCCGCCGTGGATCGCCAGGCAGTCGGCCGAGGTGTACTGCTCCGCGATCAGGTGCTCCGCCGCCGCGATGAAATCGGTGAAGGTATTGCGCTTGCGCAGGAACTTCCCGTCCTCGTACCAGGGTCGGCCCAGCGCTCCCCCGCCGCGGATGTTGGCGATCGCGTAAACGAAACCGCGGTCGAGCAAACTGATGCGAGCCGAGGAGAACCGGGGATCGACCGTCGCGCCGTAGGACCCGTAGCCGTAGAGCAGGCACGGACTCTGTCCGTCGCGTTTCATACCCTTGCGGTAGACCAGTGAGACCGGCACCCGTTTGCCGTCCGCGGTCGGCGCGAAGACGCGCTCGGAAGCGTACTGCTCGGGATCGTATCCACCGAGCACCTCTTGACGCTTCTTCAGTTCGCGTTGTCGCGTGCCCATGTCGTAGTCGTAGACCGAATTGGGCGTGACCATCGACTGGTAGTTGAAGCGCAGCGTCTTGCTGTCGAACTCCGGGTTGCCGGCCGCCACGACGACGTAGACGGGCTCTGGAAACTCGACGGCGTGCTCGTTCCAGCTCGGCAACTCGATGATCCGCAGGCCGCGCAGACCGTTCTCCCGCAGTTCGACCGCCATGTGCTCCCGGAACACCTCCACTCCGTCGATCTTGACCTCATCCCGGTGGGGAATCACCGTCTTCCAGTTCGCGCTGGACGGATCATCCGCGGGCGCCTGGACCACTTTGAAGTTGACCGCGTCGTCGTTGGTGACGATGAAGAAAGAACCGTTCCAGTGTTCGACCGAGTATTCCACCTTCTGCCGGCGAGGCTCGACCATGCGAAACGCCCCCGCCGGATGGTCGGCGTCGAGAACCTGCGCCTCGCAGGTCACCTGACTCGACACGTGTAGAACGACGAACCGCTCGTCCTTGGTCTTGTACACGCTGAGGAAGAAGGAGTCGTCCTTCTCTTCGTAAACCATCTCGTCGCTCGACGTGTCGGTCCCCAGCACGTGACGGTAGAGCCGATAGGGCCGGTGCGTCTCGTCGATCGTGTTGTAGAAGATCGTGCGGTTGTCGTTGCCCCACTCGACGGAGTAGTAGGTCTTTGCGATCTCGTCGGACAGCATCTCGCCCGTTCGCAGATCCTTGAAACGAAGCGTGTAATCCTCGCTGCCGTCGTGATTGATCGAGTAGGCCAGCAGGTGGTGGTCCGGGCTGACCTCGAAGGCACCGAGGCGCATGTACTCCTGGCCCTCGGCCAGGACGTTCTCGTCGAGCAGCACCTCTTCGTCGGCCTCGAGACTGCCCTGCTTGCGACAGTGGATCCTGTACTGCAGACCTTCGACGGTACGGGTGTAGTAGTAGTAATCGCCCTTGCGCACCGGGACCGTCTCGTCGGTTTCCTTGATGCGGCCGACCATCTCCTCGTACAACTGCCGCTGCAGTGCCTCGGTCGGTTTCATCACCGCGTCGGTGTAGGCGTTCTCCGCCTGCAGGTGGGCGATCACCTTGGGGTCCTTGCGCTCGTCGTCCCGCATCCAGTGGTACGGATCGACGACTTCTTGGCCCTGACGGATCTCGATGTGGTCGGTTTTGTCGGCAACGGGCGGTTTGATGGTCATATCGGGGCCGCATGATAGTGCCCCGGGACGACTGCGGCAACGAAACGTCCGGCCCGTTCAGCGGAGCAGGTCGAGCAACTCCTCGCGCGTGATCGCGGCCGCCTGATCGGCCTGTCCCAGCGCCGCGTCGGCGATCTCGCGCTTTCGCTGCTGCAGTTCGAGGATCCGCTCTTCGACGGTGTCCTCGGCCACCAGACGGTAGACCATGACCGGCTTGTCCTGGCCGATACGGTGGGCGCGATCGGCTGCCTGCTGTTCCACGGCGGGATTCCACCACGGGTCGAGCAGGAAGACGTGATCGGCGGCGGTGAGATTCAATCCGGTCCCTCCCGCCTTTAGCGATACCAGCATCACCGGAGGCCCGGCATCGTCCTGGAACGTCCGGACCACCCCCGCCCGGTCGCGCGTCGAACCGTCGAGGCGCGTGAACGGGATGCCCGCAGCACCGAGCGCGGGCTCGACAAGATCGAGCAAACCGGTCCACTGCGAGAAAACGATCGCCTTACGCTCTTCGGCGACGACGTTGTCCAGCGTTTCCATCAGCAGTTCGACCTTCGAGGACCCGTCGGCCTCGCGACCCGGGACAAGCGCCGAGTGGCAGGCCGCCTGGCGCAGTCGCAGCAGCGCCTCGAGTGCGGCCAGCACTCCCCCGCCCTGGCCGAGCCTCTTCACCACGTCCTCGATCGTCGCCGCGCGGATCGCATCGTAGACCCCGCGTTCTTCGTCGTTCAGTTCGCAGTACAACACGACGTCGGTACGTGGCGGCAACTCCGGCGCGACCTCGTGCTTGAGCCGCCGCAGCACGAACGGTCGAATCCTCTCGCGAAGCCGGCGCGCGACCTCGGGTTGCCCCTGCGCGATCGGTCCCGCGTAGCGGTTCTGAAAATCGGAACGGCCGCCGAGCAGGCCGGGGTTGATGAAGTGAAACTGACTCCACAACTCTTCGAGGCGGTTTTCGACCGGCGTGCCGGTCAGTGCGACCTTGAACGAGGCGTCCAGCCCGAACGCCGCCGAAGCGACCTGGCTGCCAGGGTTCTTGATCGCCTGTGCCTCGTCGAGCACGACCGTGTCCCAGTGCTCGCCCGCCAGTCGGTCGGCGTCGAGGCGGAGCAAGGCGTAGGTCGTCAGCGTCACGTCGACGCCCCGGTCCAGTTCGCGATTCGGTCCGTGGTAGACGGCGTGGGTCAGCCCAGGTCGGAATCGCCGGATCTCGTCGGCCCAGTTGTGCAGCACGCTCGTCGGCGAGACGATCAGGGTCCGGCCGTGAATCGCGCACAGCGCCTGAATCGTCTTTCCCAGTCCCATGTCGTCGGCCAGCAGGGCGCCGAGCCCGGCCTGACGCAGGAAGACCAACCAGTCCACCCCTTCCTTCTGATAGTGGCGCAACTCGGCGGCGAGATCTTCGGGCAGCGTCGTAGCGGGTACGCCCTCGAAGCGCTCGACGACCACACGCAGTGCCTCGAAGCCCGGTGGTGGAGGCTGATCGAGCGCCTCGCACAGGGCGGCCAGATCCGGCAACGCGCTCGGCGGAAGCTTGCCGTGCGCCTCGCGTGCGGCGAGCAGGTCGGCGACACGATGACCGTGCCGCTCGAGCCAGTCCAGCGGAAGCGGCGCCCACCCGCCTTCCAGCAGTGGCACCAGCGATTCGCCGTTCCGCCAGGCCTGAATCACCCGACCGGAGTCGGCACGCCCGGACCCACCCCCGGCCGACCCTGCAGGCGATTCGAACCGCAGGTCCCACTCTTCATCCGCCTGGTGCATGCTCGGCTGCAACGGAGCGGCGAGCCGGAAGAACTCCAGGGCTTTGCCTGCCTGCGCCCCCTCCCACCGCTCGTGCCGGCGTACGAACTGCACGGCCTCTTCCGCGGTGAACTCGGCGCGCACTCCGGGAGCGAGATGCAGCTCGCGCTGGAGCTGGCGTAGCAGACGTTTCTCGGTGGCCTCGTCGCGAATCGGCACCGGCCCCTCGAGATGGACCAGGCGTCCTCCATCGACCCGAGCACGCGGCGGATCACCGTAGACCAGCGTGGCCAGCACCGACAAGGTCTCTCCTTGACGGGCGGACTCGATCTTCACGCGCGGCTTGGCCGACACGGTTTCGGGCAGGCGCTCGGTGAGCACTTCCACGGGAACGCGGCGTCGGAGGGACGGGAGCACCTCGGTCATCAACTCTCCGACGTCGTCCATGCCGTAGTGCCGGCCGCGCGGTAGTTCGTGCAGTTCGCGTCCGGTCAGCGCCGCACTCCCGATCGGCCGCAGCGTGTCCCCGCAACGCGCGACACCGTTGGTGAATGTTTCGTCGATCGTCGGATTGTCGATCACGGTCAACCGGAATCCTTCGCCGTGGTCCTCCACGCGCACGACCGGCAGCACCGGCTCACCTGCGACGCGTACCGGCTTTCCGTCCAGTTCGATGTCGGTACATCTGGCCAGACGGGCGAACAATTTTTCGATCAGCCGGGGGGACAGCGAGCCTCGCCGGTGCGTTCCGAGAGCCAACTCGGCAGCCAG